>Ga0164308_10000406_pt1 | contig 23847 bp, 20 predicted proteins | sample Whisoiple_246_MG_FD_109983 | JGI IMG/M metagenome (GOLD analysis project Ga0164308, IMG submission 109983) | Soil microbial communities amended with fresh organic matter from upstate New York, USA - Whitman soil sample_246_MG | ecosystem: Environmental > Terrestrial > Soil > Unclassified >...
GCGGGCCGGAAGCCGTCGGGCGTCGTCATGGCGCACCTTCCTGCGTCGTCGGAAGCCGCGAAGCGGTGGTCGTCGGCGGGGTCGGCGTGCCAGGGCGTGGCGTCTGGGGTTCGCGGCGCGGCCCGACCTACCCTGGGCACATGGCACGCTCTCCCCTCACTCTAGCCGCGTCCGTGACGTCGGCTCTGCCCCGGGTCGGCGTCGTCGGAGCCGGCGCTCTGACGGAGGGAGCGGCCGGCCGCTTCGACAGCGCACTGGCGCAGCTCGACGACGGACGGCGTGTCGTCGTGCGCGCTCCCACCGACGCCGATGCCGCCGGTGAGCTGGCCGCCGAGGTGCGGGCACTGCGCGCCCTGACCCCCGGTGTGCGGGGGCTCCTGCCGTTCCGCGCGCCCGAGCTCCTGGGCGAGGCGGGGCTGGGCGACGCCCGCGTCGTCGTCGTCGACTTCCTCCCCGGCTACCGTGTCGACGCGGCCCACCTCCCGCCGGGACGCGGGGCCGCGACATCCCTCGGCGAAGCGCTCGCCGCCCTGCACGCCCTGCCGCTGTCGATCGTCCGCACCGAGGGCCTGCCGGTGCGGACGCCCCAGCAGATCCGCGACGACGCACGGCGCCTGGTCGATCGCGCGAGCGCGACGCGGCTCCTCCCGGCCGTGCTGCGCGACCGCTGGACGCACGCGCTCGACGCCGACGTGCTGTGGCTGTTCGAGTCCGCCGTCGTGCTCGGTGGGGCGGGCGCGGCCTCCTTCCTCTTCGAAGACGTCCTGGGGGCGCCGCGCGTGACGGGCCTGCTGGAGTGGCACGGCCTGCAGGTGGGCGATCCCGCCACCGACCTGCAGTGGCTCGCCTCCGCGCCGGCCGCCGCCGAAGACGTCTTCGCCGCCTACGCCGCGAAGACGACCCGCGCACCCGACGCCCTCGTGCGCGAGCGCGCGCGCCTGTACGCCGAGCTGGAGTTCGCCAAGTGGCTCGTGCACGGCCACGAGGCGGGCAGCGACGACATCGTGGACGACGCCGTGGCCCTGCTCGAGTCGCTCGCCGAGGGCGTGAACGGCGACGAGCTCGTGCGCGACCCCGACCTCGACGTCGACGGCGCGATCGCCCTGCTCGGGCGAGTGCCCGACCAGGCGCCCGCCGTCGACACCTCGATGCAGACCGACGCCTACGACCCTGAGGAGCTCTCGCTCTGGCTCGCGACGAGCGATCCGGAGCAGGCGACGGATGCCGCGCCCGACGTGCGCGTCGAGCTGCCGGCCGACATCGAGGCCGAGCTGCGGGACGAGACCGCCTCGGTCGTCGAGCGCCCGACGGCCTACGACGACACGGCGACGGCCCCGATCGAGCTGCCGGTCGCAGTCTCGCCGGCGCCGTCGCTCGTCGAGGCCGATCTCGACGAGGAGGTCGAGGCGGAGCGCGCTTCGCGCGCCGCGTTCCAGCGCTGGACGAGCTCCTCCTCGGAGTAGGCGCGGTCCGAGCGGATCACGAGATCGGCGCCGACGTAGTACAGCGCCACGTCGATCTCCTCGAGGGGCACGCCGTGCCGCTTGTGGTACGCGAGCCGGTAGAGCGCGAGCTGCAGCATCCGCTCTTCGCGGTCTACGGCAGAGACCGGCGGTCGTCCTGTCTTCCAGTCGACGATCTCGATGCGACCGCCGCGGTCGTGGCGCCGGTAGACGGCGTCGAGCTTGCAGATGACGTGACCCAGCTGCTCGGCGCCCTTGAGGGTGATGTCGATCTCGGTCTCGACCTCGATCGGCTGCAGCGGTCCCCACTCCGACGCCTCGAAGGTCGCCTTGAGCTGCGCGAGCGCCTGCTCCTCCTCGACCGAGACCTCGGTCTCGGGGGTGTCGTCGTCGATCTCCCACAGGGCCTCGTCGAGTGAGCCGCCTCCCCCGACGATCCCGGACCGCTGCTCGACCCACGCGTGGAAGAGGGTGCCGCGAAGCGTCTCGCCGTACGGTCGCTCGGGGAGCGGCCGTGCGATGGAGCGCACGGTCGCGCCGTAGTCGCCGACGAAGTCCTTGAAGCGCGAAGCTCCGATGCGTGCCGGCGCCTCGACGGCGGCGCCCTGCCGGCGACGCTCCGCCTCGCGCAGGAGCGGCTCCAGCACGTCGTCGGGCTGCGGGTCGCGCGAGGCCGCCTCGGCGACCTCGTGGGCGGCACGCTCGACGAGCGCGCGGCGGTCGCCGAGGGGATCCAGCGGCCAGCGGAGGACCCGCCCGCCCTGCTCGAGGTAGGGGTTCTCGCCCGGATCGCCGGCGTCGATCTCGGCGCGTCCGAGCGCGACGAGCATGTCCTGCAGATAGCGGCTCGGCTTGCGCGAGGACTGCTGGCCGGCCCAGTGCGAACCCGTCAGGAGGAGGTCGGATCGTGCGCGGGTCACGGCGACGTACGCGAGGCGCCGCTCCTCGTGCTCCTGATGCGCGCGGTCGGCCTCGCGGAACGCTTCGATCGCGGGCGCGAGATCCTCGTCGGCGTCGGCATGGCGCCAGTCCAGCCGCGGCAGCGCGTCGCGGTCGCCGCGCAGCTCGTACGGCAGCACGCCGAACCCGAGCCATCCGGCGACGGTCCGCGGAGCCTTCGGCAGCTCCTGCTCGACGAGGCGCACGACGGCGACGGCATCCCATTCCAGGCCCTTCGAGCCGTGGATCGTGAGGAGCTGCACGACACCGGGCTCGGGCGGCTCGGGGCGGGGCATGAGCTCATCGGTCTCTTCCGCGTGGTCGAGCCACGCGAGAAGGCTCGCGATCGAGCCGCGGTCGTCGGCGAGGAGGAAGGAGCGCACCTCGTCGAGGAAGGAGCGGAGCCGGGAGGAGGCGATGCGCGCGGGCCCGCGCGTCTCGTTGGCGGCGAGCTCGATGTCGAGCCGCAGCTCGAGCTCGATCATGCGCACGAGGTCGGGGATGGGCTGCCCGACCGCCCTCCGGAGGCGCTCGAACATCTCCCCCGCCTCGCGGAGGCGCGCGCGACCCGTCGGCGAGATGTCGGCGAGGAGCCGGTAATCGTCGGCGGCGCGGCGGACGAACTCCAGGGCATCGATGATCGACACCTGCTCGTCCGCTCCCGCGGAGCCCCGGATCCTCTGGGCGAGCTCGTCCTCGAACGGCGTGAGGGTCGCGTCGCGCCGCGAGAGAGTCTCGGCGAGGGCATGCAGCGCCGCGAGGTCGGGCACGCCGATCGCGAACCGCGGCCCGGACAGCAGACGGAGCAGCGCCGAGCCCTGCGACGGATCGTGCACGACGCGCAGTGCCGAGATGACGTCGACGACCTCCGGGGCCGAGAGCAGTCCGCCGAGGCCCAGGATGCGGTTCGGGACTCCCGCCGCGTTGAGGGCGTCGGAGAACAGGCGCATGTGCCGCTTCGTGCGGAAGAGGATCGCCCCGGAGTGCGGAGTGGGGGCGTGCACCGCCGTGTGCACCGCCGTGTGTTCTGCCGCGTGTTTTGCCGCGTGCTCTGCGCGGACGCCGGCGAACCACTCGGCGACGGCGCGTGCCTCGTCGTCGACCGACGCGGCGAAGACGTGCGCGACGCGGCCCTCGCCGACTCCCGGCCGCGCCGCGAGGGGCTCGACGCCCACGCGCCCCGCGGCGCTTCCCGCGAGGATCGCATTGGCGGCGGTGAGGATCTCGCGGTCGTTCCGCCAGCTGATCATGAGGCTGTGCCGGCCGGCGGTCGTCGTCCGTGCGAAGGCACGGGGGAAGGCGGCGAGGTTGTCGGCGGATGCTCCGCGCCAGCCGTAGATCGACTGCTGGGGGTCGCCGACGGCCATGACGGGCGTGTCGTGGAAGATCTCGGCGAGCAGGTCGGTCTGGATGACCGACGTGTCCTGGTACTCGTCGAGCAGCACGACGCGGTACTGATCGCGGAGCTCGGCCGCGACATCCGGCGCCGCCTGAATGATCTGCAGCGCACCGGCGACCTGGTCGGCGAAGTCGAGCGTGTCGTCGGCGCGCTTGCGGGTCGCGTAGTCCTGGATGAGGCCCGCGAGGACGGGGAGGCCGCCGAGATTCTTGCGCGCGCCGTCGACGAGGTCCTGGTGCTTCTTGAGCCGGCACGAGACGTCGTCGAGGCGATCGGCCCACTTCTGCCCGTACTCCGCGAGGTCGGCGAGGTCGACGCGATTGTCGAGCACCTCGCCCGCGAGCCGGTGCACGGCGTCGACGACGGTCGAGAACGCCTCCTCGCGCTCGGCGAGACGCTCGTCGAGCGACCCGATGACGACGCGACGCGCGAGGAGCCATGAGCCGGACTGGCTGAGGAGGGCGGAGTCGGGGTCGCGCCCGATGCGGGCTCCGTGCTCGCGGACGATGGCGTCGGCGAACGAGTTGTAGGTGGCCACACGGGCGCGCTGGAGGAGGTCGTCGGCGGTACTCGCGCTGTGCGCGCCCGTGCCGAACTCCGCCGCGAGGCCGTCGAGGAAGGCGCCGAAGGCCGCCTGACGGTCACGCGCGGACGAGCCGGACTGCTCCTCCCAGAACCGCGCGAGATCGCCGCGCGCCTCGATCGGGACGAGGTGGGGCAGGAGCCCGCGGCGCTCGTACTCACCGATCGTCGTGAGCCGCCGCTGGATGCGCTCGGCCAGCTCGCCCGCGGCCTTGCGCGTGAAAGTGAGCCCGAGCACCTCGTCGGCGCGGACCTGGCCGTTCGCGACGAGCCAGACGACGCGGCCCGCCATCGTCTCGGTCTTGCCACTGCCGGCGCCCGCGATGACGATGGCCGGCGCCGGTGCCGCCTCGATGACGGCTGCCTGATCGGGCGTGGGGCGCGGGAGGCCGAGCGCGACGGCGATGACGCCCGCGGGGATCATCGTCACGAGGCCGACACCGCCTTCACCGCGTGGAGCGCGCACACGCCGAAGCGGGATGTCGCGCAATGCGCGTCGATCGGGGCGTCGAAGCCCTCTGAAGCCATCGCATTGGCGGCGCTCGAGATCGCCTCGAGGAAAGCGGCCCGGGCGCCCTCGTCCATCGGCGCCTGCCGGGCGAGCCGGTAGTGCGGCTCCTTCTGCGTCGTCTTGGAGAGCACGATCAAGCGGGCCCCCGCGTTCGCGGCGCTCTCGGCGCCGGGGACGAGACCCTCCAGGAACGCGAGCTGGTACGCCGCGAGCTGCGGATCGTCTCCCACCTTGTCGTCGCTCACGCGCGCCTCCGAGCGACCGGTCTTGAGGTCGACGATCACGACGCGCTCGGCGGCCGTCTCGGCCTGATCGATCGTGAGCCCCTCGCCGCGGCCGGGGGGATAAACCTCGACGCGGTCGATCGAACCGCTCAAGAGGGCCCATCGCCCCTCGCCGACGCGGGCGCCGTCCTCGACGACGCGCACCGGCGGAGCCTCGCCGGGCGCGGCATCCATCCCGACCGCGAGCCGGAACCGAGCCTCGGCGCCGATCGTGCGGCCCTCGTGCGCGTGGAATGCGTGGAGGTAGCGATGCAGCCGCTCGACGAGGGTCTCGGCCCACTGCCGCTCCTTACGGGAGAGCCACTCGGCTTCGAACTCGAGCTCTCCCCAGCGGTCGTCGACGATGGCGCGCAGCTCGGCGAGGTCGCCCGTCGGCACCTCCTCCATGGCGGCGTGCAGGATCGTTCCGGCACCCGCCGACCACGTGCGCGTGTCGCCGCCGAGGGCGCGGATCGCCCAGTCCAGGCCGCAGTCCGTGAACGTCTTGAGCTTCGAGGGCGACACCGGCACGGGACCCCGCTCGGGGTCGCGGAGCGGCCCGGTCACCGTCGGCGGGGCGACGCCGAACCACTGCCGGGGAGCTGCCCCCGCCACGCCCTCGCGCGCGAGCACGGCGAGCTGCTCGGCGGCGTGCTCGCGCACCGCGGGGACCGCCGACGTCGTGAGCGTGCGCCGGTGCTGCGCGACGAGACCGCGGAGGGTGAGCGGATGCTGCGCCTCTGCCTTCTCGAACGCATCGTCGTCGGGCTCGGGGAGGAAGGAGAACAGCGGGCTCGGCCCGCGATCGTCGTCGTCGACCGCCGTCACGGCGAGCCGCGTACGGGCGCGGGAGATCGCGCGCACGAAGAGGCGCAGCTCGTCGTGGAGCGCCTCCCGGCGACGGTCGAGGGCCGCCGGAGCGACCGGCGCGTCGCGCCCTTCCCGCCATGCCGCGATGTCGTCCGCGAGCCGCCACGCGCCGAGCGTGCCGCCCCGGGGGCGGAGGTTCGGCCAGACGCCGTCCTGCATGCCGGCGATGACGACGCCCTCGAAGTCGGTCGCGAGCGCCGAGGCCGGGGTGAGGACCGACACCGACTCGGAGCGGTCCGGCGCCGTGAGGATGTCTTCGGGCACGGCGCTGTCGAGGATCCGCCGCAGGAACACGACGGGACTCTCGCGCGGCGCGCGCTCGACGAAGCGCTTGGCCGCGTCGAAGAGGGCGACGAGTGCGTCCAGGGCGCGGTTGGCCTCGGCCGAGAAGACCCCCGGCGCACCGGCGACCTCGCTCCAGACGGCCGACAGCGGCCGCCCGGAGATGTCGCGCGCCCGCTCCCACACCGTCCAGAGCAGCGCGTGCGCGTTCGCACCGCGGTCGGCGGCCTCGTGGACGAGGGAGAGCGTCGTCGCGACCCGTTCGGCGGACCGCGCCTCGGGCGAGTCGAGCTCGAGGAGGCCGAGCGGATGCGCCATCGCCTCCTGGAGCAGCTCGCGCGCGACGCGCGTGCCGCCCGCGGCGAGCTCGGCGTGACGCAGACGAGCCCGCAGGCGACGGAGGCTCACGGCATCCAGCCCCCCGAAGGGCGAGAGGAGCGCCGTCGTGAGCTGCTCGTACGACCGCTCGGCGGGCGGGGCGATGCCCAGGAGCACGAACTCGACGAGGTCGCGCACGACGGCCTCGCCGCCGAGCGGTCGCGACAGTGCGCCGGCCCGGGTCGGCACCTCGCGGGCCGCGAGCTCGACCTCCAGGTCTGCGACCTGCCTCGTGTCGTGCGCGATGACGGCCAGGCGCGCCCACGGCACACCGTGGAGCACATGCCACTCCCGGAGGAGGCGCGCGATGCGGTCGATCTCCTCGAAGGGCGAGGGGGCGACGACCGAGACGACCGAGCCGACCGCGCCGTCGTCGGGCAGGAGCGGCCCGGGCGGCCGGCGGTGGATGACGGTGCCGGAGGCGCCGATCGCCTCGGTGGCGAGGCGCGTGAGGCGCGTGAGCGCCGGCGCGGCGCGGTGCGGCTCGTCGAGCACCCACGTCTCGCCGAGGAGGTCGGCGAGCTCGCGGAACAGCGACGCGCTCGCCCCGCGGAAGGCTCCGGAGCCGATGTCGGGGTCGCCGAGCGCGAGGACGGCGACGCCGCGCGCGCGGAACGCCCGGACGAGTCCCACGCCGCCGGGCGTCAGCTCCTGCGCGTCGTCGACGAGCACGACGCGCAGCCGCGCGGCCGGCCCGAGGGTGCGCTCCCCCTCGGCGCCGAGGGGCGCCGCCGCCAGCAGCGCCGCGGCCTCGCGCACGAGCTCCGCGGGGTCGCGGTGCGCCGAGCGCATCGACCCCAGCACGTCGCGGTACTCCCGGAGGAAGGATGCCGCGGCCACCCACGCCGGACGGTCGTACGCGCGCCCCACGGCGTCGAGCTCGGCGGGGGTGATGGCCCGCTCGCTGCATTCGGCCGAGAGCGCCCGCAGCTCGGCCCGGAACTGACGCGAGGCGCGCAGGGCCGGGCCGAGACCTTCGGGCCACCGGTCGCGGGCGCCGGCCGCGGCATCCTCTTCGTCACCCGTGAGCAGCTCGGCGACGATGCGGTCCTGGTCGCCCGCCGTGAGCAGCTGCGGCGGGGCGGCGCCCGCGGCGACCGCGGCGGCGCGCACGAGCTGGAAGGCGAACGACGCGACCGACCGCGCGAGCGGACCCGGGGTCGCGAGATCGAGCCCCGCGCCGAGGGTGTCGCGCAGGGCCGTCGCGGTCTGTCGCGTCGGCGTGAGGACGAGGAGCTCGTCGGGTGCGAGACCCGCCTCGCCCAGGAGCCAGCCGACCCGCGCGACGAGGGCGGTCGTCTTGCCCGTGCCGGGAGCGCCGACGACGGCTCCGGATGCCTCGACGGGGAGTCCGACCACGGCTCGCTGTGCGGCGTCGAGATCGAACGAGGGCTTCACACCAGCACGCTAACAAGCGGCGCCGACACTCGGCGGCGAAGGGGACGGCGAGCCCGCGCACCGTTCGCCGAGAGCGTGCGACACACCGGCCGAGCGGGTGCGGGGCGTGTCGTAGAGTTGCCATGCGCCCGGGGTTCGGGCGCGCCCCAAGAGGCAGAAAGGCAGTCCCGTGGAGATCCGCATCGGCATCGCCAACACCGGCCGTGAGCTCAGCTTCGAGACGAGCGAGGCGGCCGACGCCGTCAAGAAGTCGGTCGCGGGAGCCCTCGACTCCGGAGCGACGCACATCACCTTCAGCGACTCGAAGGGCAACTCCTACATCGTGCCCACGGCGGGTCTGGCCTACATCGAGTTCGGCAGCGAAGAGTCGCGCCGCGTCGGCTTCGTCGCCTGAGTCAGACGATGCAGATCATCCTCGCCCTCATCATCGGCGCGGTCGTCGGCCTCGCGGTGCACTACATCGCCGGTGGTCGCGCGACGCGCGGCGCAGCGCTGGCGCCCATGATCGGCGCGTTCCTCGCTGGCCTCGTGTGGACGATCCTCACGTGGGCGGGACTGGGCCTCGACAGCGCATGGCTGTGGCTCTCGCCGCTGGTCGTCTCCTGGCTCGCGTGGCCGGTCGTCGCGTTCCTCGCCCGCACGCGTCACGCCCACGACCTCGAAGAGCGCAAGCGGCTCCGCATCGTCTAGGCCCGATCTTCGGCGCAGCACCGCCTACGCGGCGAGGCCCATCGCGTCCATGCGACGCGAGTGCGCGGCCATGAGCTCCGTGAAGACGGGCTCGACCTTCTCCTCGTCCGCGATGCGGAGTGTCGTCGGACGGAGCGCCGCACGCGCGATCAGGAGCGTGTCCCCCACGAGGCGGCGGCCCCACATGGCAAGGAGCGACTTCCACTCCGGGTCGCTCTCGATCGTCTCGGTGATGATCTCGACGATCGCCTGCCGATCGTTGTCGCCGCGCAGGATCCGTGCGACGCGCCGGCCGGTGTCGCCGTAGCTCGCCGACAGCGCGAGGTAGAAGTCGTCGAGCATGCCGGCGATGATGTGCACCGAGAGCATCGTCTCCTGCGGGCGCACCCCGTGGGTGGCGCGGCGGAAGTCGTCGAGCGGCTCGCGGAACGGCAGCATGAGCGCCGTCGGGTCGTCCCCTCGCTCCCGGATGAGCCGCACGAGATCCTCGTGCTTCTTGAGCGCCGCGCCGGCGGCACGTGAGAGCGCGTCCTTCTTCGCGAGCTCGGGCGTGAGGGCGATGAGCTCGCTCAGCGTCTCGAAGAACCCGAGCTGGAGGTAGGCGGCCTGCCCGAGATACGTGTTGATGTCGGGCGCGAGCTCCTCGAAGTCGACGCGCGTCGCGGTGCTCAGCTCGTCGCGCGAGCGCAGGCGGAGCGAGCGGGATTCCCGGCGCGATCCGCCTCTCAACCAGTCGAACACGCTCTACAGCCTAGGGCGGCGAGGGCGCGGCACATCGCTCCGGTATCCTGGTCTGGTCCCCGGCGACGGATCGGGGCCCCCGCGCCTGCGGACGAGTGAAGGGCGTGGATCCTCCTCAACAGGCGGTCATCTCGCCGCCGGACAGGCTCATATCGTGACGACCTTCGCCGATCTCGGCGTCGACCAGGACATCGTCGACTCCCTCGCCACACTCGGCATCGTCGATGCATTCCCCATTCAGGAGCAGACGATCCCCCTCGGCATCCCGGGGCAGGACATCATCGGCCAGGCGAAGACCGGCACGGGAAAGACCTTCGGCTTCGGCATCCCCGTCGTCCAGCGCCTGGGCCTCGACCCGGCTCCCGGTGTGAAGGCGCTCATCGTCGTGCCGACGCGCGAGCTGTGCGTGCAGGTCTACGAAGACATCGACATGCTCACGCGCAACCGCCCGACGAGCGTCGTGGCGATCTACGGCGGCAAGGCGTACGAGGGCCAGATCGAGCAGCTCAAGGCCGGCGCGCAGATCGTCGTCGGCACGCCGGGCCGCCTCATCGACCTCAGCAACCAGCGCCTGCTCGACCTCTCGAACGCGACCGAGGTCGTGCTCGACGAGGCCGACAAGATGCTCGACCTCGGGTTCCTCCCCGACATCGAGAAGATCTTCCAGAAGGTCTCGGCCGTGCGCCACACGCAGCTGTTCTCCGCGACGATGCCGGGCCCGATCGTCGCCCTCGCGCGCCGCTTCATGTCGAACCCCATCCACATCCGCGCGACCGACCCCGACGAGGGCCTGACGCAGGCCAACATCCGCCACCTCGTCTACCGCGCGCACTCGCTCGACAAGGACGAGGTCATCGCGCGCATCCTGCAGGCCGACGGCCGCGGTAAGACCGTCATCTTCACGCGTACCAAGCGCGCGGCGCAGCGCCTCGTCGACGAGCTGGGCGACCGCGGCTTCAACGCCGCCGCCGTCCACGGCGACATGAGCCAGGAGTCGCGGGAGCGCTCCATGGCGGCGTTCAAGGCCGGCAAGCGCGACGTGCTCATCGCGACCGACGTCGCCGCGCGCGGCATCGACGTCGACGACGTGACGCACGTCATCAACCACACGATCCCCGACGACGAGAAGACCTACCTGCACCGCGCGGGGCGCACGGGCCGCGCCGGCAAGACCGGCATCGCCGTGACCTTCGTCGACTGGGAAGACCTGCACAAGTGGGCGCTCATCAACCGCGCGCTCGAGTTCGGCCAGCCCGAGCCCGTAGAGACCTACTCGTCGAGCCCGCACCTGTTCTCCGACCTCAACATCCCCGAGGGCACGCGCGGCCGCATCGCGACGGCCCCCAAGACGCAGGCCGTGAAGACCCAGCCCGCCGCCCGCGCCGCGGACGTCGCCGCCGAGGGAACCGAAGAGGGCGGCACGACGCGTCGCCGCCGTCGCCGCTCCCGCGCCGCGAGCGATGTCGGATCGACCTTCGCGGAGGGTGCGTCGGCAGACGGTCACGGTGAGGCGACGGATGCCTCGGCATCCGCCGACCGTACCGCCGAAGGCGCCGGAACCCACGACGGCCAGGGCAAGGAGCACCACGACGGCAACCCCGGCGCGGCACGCCGCCGCCGTCGCCGCCGTCGCCCGAGCGCGCCGACGACGGGCGCCTGACCTCTCGGCCCGACGTCACGGGCGTAGGAGATCACACGGGCGTAGGACGAATCCTCCGGGATCGTCCTACGCCCGCTCCCTTTCCTACCTCGGTGCCGGCCGGCGGGCGCGGCGGGTAGACGAGCGTCACGAGCACGACCGAGATGATCATGAGCAGGAACCACGACACGAGCTTCGACAGCGCGACGGGATGCCACCCGTCGGCCTGGTCGGGATAGCTCCACGCTCCGGCCCACGTGCCGATGTTCTCGGCGAGATAGATGAACACGGCGACGCCCGCGAATGCGGCGAGCTGCGGCATCCTGAGCACCCTCCGCCAGATCCGGGCGTACATCGTCGTGCGCAGCCACAGGAGCACGACGGCGGCCAGCAGCACCCATCTCAGGTCGATCCAGAAGTGATGCGTGAAGAAGTTGAGGTAGATGCCGGCCGCGACGATCACCGTGAGCCACCGGCGCGGATAGCGCGTGAACCCGAGGTCGAACAGGCGGTACACCCGCACCATGTACGACCCGACGGCGGCGTACATGAAGCCGCTGAACAGCGGCACTCCCCCGATGCGGAGCACCCCGTCGGCGGCGTACGCCCACGAGCCGACATCGGTCTTGAAGAGCTCCATGACGGTGCCGGTGAGGTGGAAGAGGAGGATCACCCACACTTCGCGCCCGGTCTCCAGGCGCGTGGCCAGCATGACGACCTGGATGACGATCGCGACGATCGTGAGGAAGTCGTTGCGTGCGAGCGCCGCCTCGTCGGGGTACCACAGCCGCGCTGCGACGATCACGGCGAGCAGCGCCGCTCCGAACAGGCATGCCCACGCCTGCTTGAGCACGAACACCGTGAACTCGACGAGGCCCGCGCGCACGCCGCGCTCGGAGGCGCCCTGAAGCAGCGCATGGGCGACCGCATCGATGCGCCGCTCGAGCGGAGTGGAGTTGCGCATCCGATGACGCTAGCCGAACACCCCGTGAACACCCTCCGGCGCCTCGAATCGCCGCGGAAGTTCCCGCGCAGCGGCGGCGGCCGGGCGATATCGTGTGGCCAGCGGCACCCTCGCCGCCGTCTTCTCGAGAGAGGCATTCATGTTCGGAAACTTCTGGGACATCGTGTGGTGGTTCCTGTGGGCGTTCTTCTTCATCGCCTACCTGTTCGTCCTGTTCGCGATCATCGCCGACCTGTTCCGTGACCACAAGCTCAACGGCTGGCTGAAGGCGGTGTGGATCCTCTTCCTGATCTTCGTGCCCTTCCTGACGGCCCTCGTCTACCTGATCGCGCGCGGCAGGGGCATGGGCGAGCGCTCGCAGGCCGAAGCGCAGAAGTTCCACGCCGCGCAGGCGGAGTACATCAAGTCCGTCGCGGGCGGCGGCGCGAGCCCGGCCGATGAGATCGCGAAGGCGAAGTCGCTCCTAGACGCCGGCACGATCAGCCAGGCGGAGTACGAGGCCATCAAGGCCAAGGCTCTGGCCTGAGTCCGACCGTCACGGGTCTCGCCCCGGTCCGCCTCGTGCGGGCCGGGGTGTTCTCGTCGACGGCTGCCGCGCCCCGCCGCCCGCGGGCGGCGCCCGGGTCTCAGGGGTAGACCGGTCGGCTCCCCGTGCCGAGCGCGATGATCCGCGCGACCATCTCGTCGCTCGTCGTGTTCTCGCCCGGAACGTTCGGCTTGCCGTGGCCGTGGTAGTCGCTGGACCCCGTCACGATGAGGTCGTGCTCGTCGACGAGGGTGCGGAGGATCCGCTTCCCCTCCTCGGTGTTCTCGCGGTGGTCGAGCTCGAAGCCCGCAAGGCCGATTCCGATGAGGTGCTCGAGGAGCGGGATCGCCATCATGCGCGCTCGGCCCGCGGGCGTCGGGTGCGCGACGACGGGGACGCCGCCTGCCGCCACGACGAGCGCGACGGCCTTCTCGACATCCGGGGCGTAATGGCCCTCGTAGTACCCGGCGCGAGGATGCAGGATCGTGTCGAACGCGTCGCCGCGCGTGCTCACGATGCCGCGGGCGACGAGCGCGTCGGCGATGTGCGGACGGCCCACGGTCGCGCCGTGACCGGTCTGGGCGACGACGTCGTCCCACGTCAGCGGATAGTCGCGGCCGATGCTGCGCACGATCCGTTCGGCGCGCCCGATGCGGTCGTCGCGGATCCGCTCCATCTCGGCGCGCAGGCCCCGGTCGTCGGGGTCGAAGAGGTACGCGAGGAGATGCACCGAGCGCCAGTCGCTGTGCGCCGAGAGCTCCATGCCCGGAAGGAACGTCATGCCGAGGGATGTCGCGGCCTCGGCCGCCTCCGCCCATCCCGACGTCGTGTCGTGGTCGGTGAGTGCGACGGTGCGAAGGCCCCTCCTGTGGGCGGCCGCCATGACCTCGGCGGCGGACTCGGTGCCGTCGGAATGGACCGAATGCAGGTGGAGGTCGCTCGGTCCCTCGAAGCGCCTGTCACCAGCCATCCTTCGAGCGTAGCGCCCGCCCGAGGGGCCGTCCCCACCCGCGGCGGGCAGGCACTTCTCAGCCTGCTGGCATAGAGTCACGGGCGTGCTGCGCTTGCTCGGGATCATCCTCGCCGTGCTCACCGCAGCCGTTGCCGCCGCCCTCACGTGGCCGTCGTTCTTTCGCGTCGATCAGCTGTTCCCCGTCGCCCAGATCATCGCCTTCCGCGCGATCCTGCTCGTCGCCCTGGGCGCCCTCGCCCTCTTCGGGCTGCTCCTGGCGCTCATCCGGCCGCTCCGCCTGTTCGCCCTCTCGATCGCCGTCATCGCGATCGTCGCCGTGGCCGCGAACGGTCTCATCATCGCCGGCCGCGGCATGGGCACCGAGTCGCTGCCGCCCAAGACCGACAGCGCCGTCCGCGTCATGACCTGGAACACGGCGGGCTCGGCGACCTCGCCGGAATCGGTGGCGCAGATCGCCGTCGCGATGGACGCCGACATCGTCACGCTCCCCGAGACGACGATCGAGACGGGCGAGGCGGTCGCCCTCGCGATGCGCGACCTCGGCCACCGCATGTGGGCCTACCACGACGAGTTCGGCGAGAACGGCTGGGACGCCCGCTCCACGACGCTGCTCATCTCGCCCGACCTCGGCGACTACGCCGTGATCGAGTCATCCGTCCAGGGGACCACCAACACCTCGACGGTGCCGAGCGCCGTCGCGATGCCCGTCGACGGCGACGGGCCCACCGTCGTCGCCGCCCACGCCGTGGCGCCACGGCAGCAGTACATGGCGCACTGGCGCGACGACCTCTCGTGGCTCGCCGACCAGTGCGGGCAGGACGAGAACGTCATCCTCGCGGGCGACTTCAACGCGACTCTCGACCACATGGGCCGCCTCGGCGTCGACGGCGGCACCCTCGGCCACTGCCACGACATCGCCTCCGAGACCGGCAACGGCTCTGTCGGCACGTGGCCGACGAACCTCCCCGCCCTCTTGGGCGCCCCGATCGACCACGTCATGGCATCCGAGAACTGGGTGGCCACAGGCTCGATCGTGCTCCGCTCCCTCGACGGCTCGGGAAGCGACCACCGACCGCTCATCGTGCAGCTGGAACCGGCCGGCTGACCCCGTTCCCCGCTCGGGGGAGCGTGCGAGACTGGACGCATGAGCACCTCCGGCGAGAGCGACACGATCGCGACCGACTCCCCCGCAGAGACCACGCACAGCCCCGAGAGCACCGGGACCGCAGAGCCGCGGCCCTCCTCCTCGACGAACCGGCGCCAGCCGTTCGGCGCGGGCTTCCTCGACACCATCTCGACGGGGTGGGCCGATCGCCCCGACCTCGCTCCGCCGCAGCGCGAGCAGGCCGCGTACGCCGCGGCGCGCCGGGAGAAGCTCTCCGCCGCCTTCCCCGGCAAGCGCCTCGTCATCCCCGCGGGCGGCCTCATGCAGCGCAGCAACGACACCGACCACCCGTTCCGCGCGCACTCCGCCTTCTCCCACCTCACCGGCTGGGCCTCCGACAGCGAGCCCGACTCCGTGCTCGTGTTCGACCCGCGCGACGAGGGCGGTCACGACGTGACCCTGTTCTTCCGCGAGCGCGCCGACCGCACGACGAGCGAGTTCTACGCGGATGCCTCGATCGGCGAGTTCTGGATCGGCCCGCGCCCCGCCCTGGCCGGCGTCGCCGGCGATCTGGGACTGGCGACGGCCCACATCGACGACTTCGGCTCGACTGAGGAAGACCTCGTCGTCGGCGACGACGACGACCTCACGCGCGCCGTCTCCGAGCTGCGCCTCGTGAAGGACGAGTACGAGATCGCGCAGATGCGCCTCGCGGTCGACACGACGGCGAAGGGGTTCGACGACATCATCCGGGAGCTCCCGCGCGTCATCGCCCACCCGCGCGGCGAGCGCATCGTGGAGGGTGTCTTCCACCAGCGCGCCCGCAGCGACGGCAACGCGGTCGGCTACGACACCATCGCGGCGTCGGGCCCGCACGCGTGCTACCTGCACTGGACGCGCAACGACGGCGCCGTCGTCCCCGGCGACCTCATCCTCATCGACGCCGGCGTCGAGGTCGACAGCCTGTACACCGCCGACATCACCCGCACTCTCCCCGTGAGCGGCCGGTTCACTCCGGTGCAGCGCAAGGTCTACGAGGCGGTGCGCGAAGCGGCGGACGCGGCCTTCGCCGTCGCCCGGCCGGGCGTGAAGTTCCGCGCCGTGCACGAGGCGGCGATGAAGGTCATCGCGGCGCGCGTCGCCGAGTGGGGCCTGCTCCCCGTGACGGCCCAGGAGGCTCTGGATGCCGAGCACGGCGGACAGCACCGCCGCTACATGGTGCACGGCACGAGCCATCACCTCGGCATCGACGTGCACGACTGCGCGCAGGCACGCCGCGAGATGTACTACGACGGTGAGCTGCAGCCCGGCATGGTCTTCACGATCGAGCCCGGCCTGTACTTCCAAATTGACGACCTCACCGTCCCGGAAGAGCTGCGGGGCATCGGCGTACGCATCGAGGACGACGTTCTGGTCACGCAGGACGGCGTCGAGAACCTGTCGGCGGCCATCCCCCGCACCGCCGACGAGGTCGAAGCCTGGATGCTGCGTCTCGGCGTCGGCGCGTGAGCCCGGCCGCCTGAGATCGTGACGTTCACTCCCCCACCCGCCTTCACGACGCGCCCCACTCTCGAGGGCTCGTTCGGCATGGCCGCCTCCACCCACTGGCTCGCCACCGCGACCGCCCAGGCGGTGCTCGAACGCGGCGGCAACGCGTTCGACGCCGTCGTCGCCGGCGGCTTCGTGCTCCACGTCGTCGAACCGCACCTCAACGGACCGGGCGGCGACCTCGTCGGCATCTTCGCGACGGCGGAGAACCCCGGCACGCCCGTCGTCCTCATGGGCCAGGGCCCCGCGCCCGCGGGTGCCACGATCGAGCACTACCGCGCCGAAGGGCTCGACCTCGTCCCCGGCGCGGGCGGCCTCGCCGCCGCGGTACCGGGAGCGGTCGACGCGTGGCTCGTGCTCCTGCGCGACCACGGCACGTGCGAGCTCGCCGAGATCCTCTCGTACGCGATCCACTACGCACGCGAGGGCGCTCCCCTCCTGGCGCAGGCCGCCGCCACCATCGGCCGCGTCGCCGACCTCTTCCAGGAGCACTGGCCGACCTCGGCAGAGCTCTGGATGCCGGACGGCGAGGTCCCCGCGGCCGGGACGATCGTGCGCAATCCCGCGTACGCGGCGGTCCTCGAGAGCTTCGTCCACGCCGGGCACGCCGTGCGCGACGACGGCCCCGTCGGACGAGCCGCGCGGATCGACGCGGCGCGCACGGAATGGAAGACGGGACTCGTCGCGGGCGCGGCATCCGACTTCCTCTCCCGTCCGCACCGGCACTCGACGGGCGGCGACCACGCGGCCGTCATCACGCGCGAGGACTTCGCGGGCTTCGACGCCGGCTACGAGGATGCCGCGACCGCCGCATTCCGCGGCCATGTCGTCGCGAAGGCCGGCGCGTGGACGCAGGGGCCGGCGCTGCTGGAGGCGCTGCGCATCCTCGACCCGCTTGCCGACGAGCAGCTCGACCCGTCGACGGAGCTCGGCGCGCACACGCTCCTCGAGACGATCAAGCTCGTCCTCGCCGACCGCGACGGGCATCTCGGCGACGGCGCGCCGCTGGACGCCCTCCTCTCCGATGCCTTCGTCGCGCAGCGGCGGGACGAGATCGGCGACACCGCCGCGCACGAGTGGCGTCCCGGGACGCTCGCGGGTCGCGAGCCGTTCCGGCCGCCGCTGCGGACGGATGCCGCGGCACTCCCCGGCTCGCAGGAGCCGACGATCGCGCGCACGGGCGAGACCCGCGGCGACACGTGTCACATCGACGTCGTCGACCGCTGGGGCAACATCGTCGCCGTCACGCCGTCGGGCGGGTGGCTGCAGTCCTCGCCGGTCATCCCGGAGCTCGGCTTCCCGCTCGGGACGCGGCTGCAGATGATGTGGCTCGACCCGTCGTCGCCCGGCGCGCTGCGCCCCGGCGCGCGGCCGCGCACGACCCTCACCCCGACCCTCGTGCTGCGGGGCGGCCGCGCCGTCATGGCGCTCGGCACCCCCGGCGGCGACCAGCAGGAACAGTGGCAGCTGCCCGCTCTCGTTCGCATGCTCGTGGGCGGCTACACGGCGCAGCAGGCGATCGACGCCCCGACCTTCCACTCCATCGCACTCGTCGACTCCTTCTGGCCGCGGACGTGGCACCCCGCAGGAGCCTTCGTCGAGGACCGGCTCGGCGACGACGTCATCGCGGGCCTCGCGCGCCGCGGTCACGCGGTCGTGCGCGCCGGAGATTGGGCCCTCGGGCGGATCTCGGCGGTCGGCATCGACGCCGCACGGGGCACGGTGTGGGCCGCGGCCAATCCGCGCGGGATGCAGGGCTACGCCGCGGGACGCTGACCCTCAGCCGCGGCTGCGGATCCATTCGGCGACGAGCGGCGCGAGGCCCGCGCCGATCTCGTCGGCGGGGCGCTTGCGGCCCTTCACCTCGAAGGAGTGGCCGCCGCCCTCGATCCAGTGGATGCGGGCGTCCTGGCACGAGGCGACGGCCTCGTCGAGCTGCGCGTGGGGATCGACGAAGGGGTCGTTCGTCCCCTCGACGAACAGCTGGGGCGCAGCGACATCGGGGAGATGCGCGACCCGCGCCTTGGCGGGGTCTCCCGGCGGGTGGAGCGGATATCCGAGGTACACGAGCCCCGCGGGGCGGATGACGCCTTCGGCCGCGGCCATCGACGCCATGCGTCCGCCGTACGACTTGCCCGCGGCCCACACGGCGAGCCCCGGCGCGTGCTCGGCCAGCCATGCCTCCGCCGCCGCCCAGGTCGCGATCGCGTGCGCGGCGGGCCCCGGCATCCGTCTCCCCGCCTCGGAGTACGGGAAGTTGAAGCGGAGCGTCGCGAAGCCCTCGTCGTGAAGCGCAGCGGCGAAGCCGGTGAGGAAGGGATGCGCGTAGCCGGTTCCGGCGCCGTGGGCGACGGCGACGACGGCGGATGCCGCGGCCGGCCGGCCCCATGAGGCGGACACCTCGACGCGACCGGACGGGAGATCGACGGCGATCTTCACGTCGGCCTCGACGGCGCTCATCTCGGTGCGGGCCCGCCCGCGTCGTGGCCGTCGGGGCTGTGGGTGCTGTGGGTGCTGTCTGCGCCGTCCGCGGGCGCCTCAGGCTGCTCATCGGGGGCCGGGACGACCCGCTCGCCGTAGCGGGGCGGCTCCTCTTCCGCGATCGGCGCGTCGGGCGTGGCCACGGGCGCAGGCGCGACGCCGGCGACCGTGGGGTCGGCGGGAGGTGCGGGCGGCGGCACCGACGAGCCGAGCACCTGGCGGGCGCGGTGGATGCTGGATGCGCCGACGGTGACCTCGTAGTGGTCCGCGAGGACCTGCATGACCGACGCGTAGTCGCGCCGGCGGCGCACGAGGGAGTACGCGATGATGCTCATCAGCATGCCGATCGCGATGCCGACGAACAGCACGCCGACGAATGCCTGAATCGGCACGGAGGGCGACCCGAGCACGAGGATCGCCGAGAACAGCAGGCCGAGGAGCAGGCCGTTGATCGCGCCCGTGCGCGCGGCGGCCGCGTAGCCGAGACGACCCGTGATGCGCTCGATCGACCGCAGGCCCTGGCCGACGATGGCGATGTCGCGCGCGGGCACGTCGGCGGCGATGAGCGTCGAGACGGCCTTCTGCGCGCCCTCGTACGTGGGGAAGGACGCGACGGTCTGACCGACCTCGCCCGCGCCCTGCGCACCCCTGCCACCCATCATGCTCACCTCCTCATCCTCCCATGCGGGCAGGGCTACGCTGGATCCGTGAGCCAGCAGAGGGTATTCGTCGCGCGCCTTGCGGGCTGTGCGGTCTTCGACCCCGCGGGCGACCGTCTCGGCAAGGTCCGCGACGTCGTCGTCATCTACCGGAAGGACGACCCTCCGCGCGTGATCGGCCTCGTGATCGAGATCCCCGGCCGACGGAACGTCTTCGTGTCGATCGGCCGGGTCACCTCGATCGCGACCGGGCAGGTCATCACGACGGGGCTCATCAACGTGCGCCGCTTCCAGCAGCGCGGCGGCGAGGTGCGCGTCATGGCCGAGCTCCTCGGCCGCAAGGTCTACCTCACCGACGGCTCGGGCGTCGCCGTCATCGAAGACGTCGCCATCGAGCGCAATCGCCTCGGGGAATGGGATGTGGGGCAGCTCTTCCTCCGCCGCCCGAAGACGAGCGCCTCGCCCTTCGCGAAGGGCCCGACGACGTTCGCAGAGTGGTCGCAGGTGCGCGAGACCCAGGTGCCCGGCGAGGCGCAGTCCGCCGAGCAGCTGGTCGCGACCTTCTCCGAGCTCAAGCCCGCCGACCTCGCCAACACCCTCCTCGACCTCCCCGACGAGCGCCTGCTCGAAGTCGCCGAGGAGCTTCCCGACGACCGTCTCGCCGACGCGCTCGAGGAGATGCCCGAAGAGGACCAGGTGCACATCCTCGAGGCGCTCGGCGACGAGCGCGCCGCCGACATCCTCGATGCGATGGAGCCGGATGATGCGGCCGACGTGCTCGCGCAGCTCCCCGAGGACCGCCTCGAAGAGCTCCTCGACCTCATGGAGCCCGAAGAGGCCGAGGACGTCCGCGCCCTCCTGAAGTACGGTCCCGACACGGCGGGCGGCCTCATGACGCCCGAGCCGATCGTCCTGTCCGCCGATGCCACGGTCGCCGAGGCGCTCGCGCTCATCCGCCGCCACGAGCTGCACCCCGCTCTCGCGGCCGCCGTCTTCATCACGCTCCCGCCCTACGAGACCCCGACCGGGCGTCTCCTCGGCACGGTGCACTTCCAGCGCATGCTGCGCTACCCGCCGCACGAGCGCCTGGGCGCGATCATCGACGACACCCTCGACCCGGTGCCCGCGTCGGCATCCGCGGCCGAGGTCGCGCGTCTGCTGGCGAGCTACAACCTCGTCTCGGTGCCCGTCGTCGATCAGGCGCACCGCCTCGTCGGCGCGGTGAGCGTCGACGACGTGCTCGACTACCTCCTGCCCGAGGACTGGCGTTCGCACGACGGCGATGAGCCGGCGCGCCAGCCCGTGCCCACGACGACCGCGAGCACCCCCACGCTGGGCAGCACGCGGGGCGGGAGGAGGCGCTGATGGCTCGACCCAACCGCCAGCCGGCGCTGGACGCACCCCGCGGCCGCTCGGGCATGCTCGCGCGCACGCCGCAGCCCTCGCGCGATCGCTTCGGCCGCTTCTCCGAGTCCTTCGCCCGCGCGATGGGGACCTCGGGATTCCTGCTCGGGATGACGATCTTCGTCCTGGTCTGGCTGAGCTGGAACATCTGGGCGCCCCCGGAGCTGCAGTTCGACCCCGCCGAGACGAACTTCACGCTGCTGACGCTCATCCTCTCGCTGCAGGCGTCGTACGCCGCGCCCCTCATCCTCCTCGCGCAGAACCGCCAGGACGACCGAGACCGCGTGCAGATCGAGCAGGACCGTCAGCGCGCCGAGCGCAACCTCGCCGACACCGAGTACCTCGCCCGCGAGGTCGTGGCGCTGCGGATGGCCGTGACGGACTTCTCCGACGAGGTCGTGACGCGCGACGTGCTGCGCACCGAGCTCAAGTCGCTCCTCGAGCAGCTCGAGGCGCGCCCCGCCGCCGAGATCCCGTCCGGGTCGCCCGCGTCCGGCTCGGGGCGGTGACGCGCGCGTGACCGCGACAGCGGCGGCCGTCCGGGCGGCGGTGGGCGCCGTCGTCGACCCGGAGCTTCGCCGTCCGATCGAAGAGCTCGGAATGGTGCGCGACGTGCAGGTCGCCGGTGAGACGGCCCAGGTCGGGATCCTCCTCACGATCGTCGGCTGCCCTGCGGCCGATCGCATCGCCCGGGAGGTGACCGATGCCGCGGCCTCCGTCGCCGGCATCGCCGCCGTCGAGCTGGAGGTCGGCGTCATGTCGCCCGCCGAGCGCCAGGCGCTCACGGAGAAGCTGCGAGGCGGCCGCGCGACGCGCACGATGCCGTTCGGCCCCGACTCGCTCACGCGGGTCGTCGCGGTCACGAGCGGCAAGGGCGGCGTGGGCAAGTCGACCCTCACCGCCAATCTCGCCGTCGCGCTCGCGCGGCGCGGGCTCGCCGTCGGCCTCGTCGACGCCGACGTCTACGGCTTCTCGATCCCGGGGCTGCTGGGCCTCGTCGATGCCGCGGGCCGCACACCCAAGCCCACCCGCATCGACGACCTGATCCTGCCGCCCGTCGCCTACGACGTGAAGACGGTGTCGATCGGGATGTTCCTGCGGGAGGGCGAGGAGCGCTCCGCCGTCGCGTGGCGCGGCCCGATGCTGCACCGCACCGTGCAGCAGTTCCTCACCGACGTCTTCTTCGGCGACCTCGACATCCTCCTCCTCGACATGCCGCCGGGCACGGGCGACGTCGCGATCTCGGTCGGGCAGCTCCTCCCCCACGCCGAGGTGCTCGTCGTGACGACTCCGCAGGCCGCGGCATCCGATGTCGCCATCCGCAGCGGACTCGTCGCCCGCCAGACGGGTCAGCGCGTCGTGGGGGTCATCGAGAACATGGCCGCCCTGACGCTTCCCGACGGCACGACGCTCGACATCTTCGGCTCCGGCGGCGGTCAGGCGGTGGCGGATGCCCTGTCGTCCGACGACGAGACAGTTCCGCTCCTCGCGTCGATCCCGCTCAGCCCCGCTTTGCGGACGGATGCCGATGCCGGCGTGCCGGTGGTGGTGGCACACCCCGACGACCCGGCCGCGCAGGCGATCACGGCCGTCGCCGCGCGCCTCGCCGTGCGGCCTCGCGGGCTCGCGGGCCGCTCGCTCCCGTTCAACCCCCGTTGAGGGCTCTCAGGTCGCTTCGCCGTCGAAGGGCGGCGGCTCGTCGGGCGTGAAGGCGCGCATCGCCCCGGGAGGGGGCGGCGGCGAGGTCGCCTCGATCGCGGCGCCGACCTGTGCCGCACGCACGGTCGGGACGGGCGCGTCGTCGAGCAGCGCCTCGCGGACGATCCGGCGCGGGTCGTACTGCCGCGGGTCGAGCGTGCGCCAGTCGACATCGTCGAAGTCGTCGCCCATCTCGTCGCGCACGCGGGTCTTGGCGTTGCGGAGGAACTCGCGGAACTGCGTCGTCAGGCGCGCAAGGCTCTCGGCGTAGCGGGGCAGGCGCTCCGGCCCGATGACCATCGCCGCGATCACACCGATCACGAGGAGCTTCTCGATAGTCAGGCCGAAGAACATGCACACAGGTTACCGCCGCGCCTGAGCATCCCGGGCAGTCGAGGCGCTTAGGCTTGCCCGGGAAGGAGGGGACATGAGCGAGCAGGACGCGAACCATCGCTTCGCGAACGAGGCGACCGTCGAGCCCGATCACATCGCGCGCGCGAGGGCCCACGCTCTGGAATTGGGCGCCGCGCCGATCAGCGCCGTGGTCGGTGCCCAGTGCGCACTGCTGGCTGCGGCATCCCAGTCCCTCAACATCGTCGAGATCGGAACGGGTGCCGGCGTCTCGGGCCTGTGGCTCCTGCGTGGCGCGCCGCGCGCGACCCTCACGACCATCGACAGCGAGCCCGAGCACCTGGCCGCGGCCCGGAAGGCCTTCTCGGATGCCGGGGTCCCGCCTGCGCGCGCACGCTTCATCACCGGCCGGGCATCCGATGTGCTTCCGCGCATGAACGAGGCGTCGTACGACATCGTGCTCGTCGACGCCGATGCCGAGGGCGTCATCGAGTACGTCGAGCACGGACTCCGACTCGCCCGTGCCGGCGGGATCGTGCTGGTCCCTCGTGTGCTCAAGGGGGGTGCCGTCGCCGACCCCGTCAAGCGCGACGCCGTGACGACGGCCTACCGCTCCCTGATCCAGGAGACGCAGGCCTCACCCGCCGTCCTCGGCGCACTCTCGATCGTGGGCGAGGGACTCCTCCAGCTCACGACGATCCCGGGCGAGTGACGCCCCACCGAGTCCTCCGCAAACGAGAACGGCCGGTCCTCAGACCGGCCGTTTCGTTCATCACATGCGTCAAGCGGCGTTGACGACATCTCCGAGCACGTCGTAGAGCTCCTTCGCCTCAGCGTCGTTCACGGAGACGACCAGGCGACCGCCGCCCTCGAGGGGGACGCGCACGATGATGAGGCGACCCTCCTTAACGGCCTCCATCGGTCCGTCTCCGGTTCTCGGCTTCATGGCTGCCATCGCGGCTCCCTTTCGTCGTAGGTCTGCC
>Ga0164308_10000409_pt1 | contig 23748 bp, 21 predicted proteins | sample Whisoiple_246_MG_FD_109983 | JGI IMG/M metagenome (GOLD analysis project Ga0164308, IMG submission 109983) | Soil microbial communities amended with fresh organic matter from upstate New York, USA - Whitman soil sample_246_MG | ecosystem: Environmental > Terrestrial > Soil > Unclassified >...
CGTCTGGCTCGGCGGCGCTGGTGAGTTTTTGGCTGACAGTGCTGGAGGCATCCGCACCGGCACTGCTCTTCACGGCCGCTGCGCTGTTCGGCGGCACGCTGCGGCTCGTGCCCACGGCCACGGTCTGAGCCACGGGCGCAACGGGCGGCGTTTCGGCAGCGACTGCATCCGCAGGGGGCGCCGGGAGCGTGGGTTCAGTGGCTTGGGTGGGCGGGCCCTCGGCGGGCAGGGCGGAGAGCGTGTTCACGACGGGGCTAGGCACGGGTCGGGCCTCGCTCAGCAGCGACGCTTCCTGCGCGAGCGACCGCTTCATGCGATGTTCGCGGTAGCCGAAGCCTGCGCCGACCGCCCCTGCGGCGGCGAGCAAACCAATCCACAGCGGTGCGCGCGAGCGTCGAGTTTTGGGGGTGAGCGCCGAAAGCGTCGCGGCTTCCGGCGGAATCACGTATTTGCGCTCGCGCGGCCGATCCTCCGAAAACGACTCTATCCTCGGCTGATTCCGCGGGGGGACGGGCGCTGCAGCGGCGCTGCCTCGACTCGCTGCGGCGTTGGGCGAAGGCAGCACGCCGTTCATGTCGAACAGCGGAACCGTGACGTGTGCTGGACGATATTCCGGCTCATCATCGTCGAGAGTTGCATCTTGAAGAGTTGCACCGGTGCGGACCGGCTCGAGCTCGGAAGCGAAACTGGTGACGTCGATCGTTGGCGCGCTGAGCTCACTTTCGCTGCCGGCGCCAAAGCTGACCAGGAACTCATCGGGCGGTGGCCTGCCATGCGGCACGTGTGCGCCACCGGCTTCCACGGTCAGCGCGTCGAGCGTGGGAGCGCCCGAGGAACTCACTGGGATCTCCTCGGCTTCGATCTGCTCCAGCTCTTCGCTTTGCTCGGCGACCGGCAGAGTTCGCAAGGGCGTCGGCTTTGGCGGTGATTTCGTCTTTGATAGATTGATGGCGATCGTCTCTTCATCGGCCCAGAGCGAATCCGAATCGACGCTGGCCGAAGCGGCCGGCGCGTTGATGTCGACCGGGAGGGGCGTGATGGTTGCGTTCAAGGGTAATGCCGGCGTTGCAAGGTCGAGCGGTAAGGGCGAGGCAGTGGCCAGCGCGGCCTGTGGCGGCGGCGTACCCAAACCAATTTGAGTGATGGCTTTGGGGCGCGGAGGGATGGGATGTTTGCGCGGCGCCTCATGGCTCGGCATCGTGGCGGGCTCGGTCGCATCAACAGCAATCTCCGCGCTGCAATGGCGGCACTTGACCTTCACCAAGCTGCCCACGACGCGACGCCGGTACAGATCGTCGCTCAGCGAAAACCGCGAACCACAAGCTGGACAGGAAACCTTAATCGGCATTTTCCACAAAACTCCAGAGGCTAGCCCGGCTCAACCGCTGTCGCCCCCATTTGCTCGAGGATCGATCGGATCGAGCCCTGCCGCAAGCTCCGCGCGACCTTACAGCTGAGGCACAATTGCGGAAAGATGCCGTCCGCTGGCCTTGCCATCGCGCCGAAACGAAAAGAAGTGCTCAGGCTGGAGCATCGTGCAGCCCCAAACGTCGTCGATCGCCGTTTCCGTGAGCCCTTGGGCCCGCAGCTCGGCGCGCAACATCCGTCGCAGGTCGACGTGCGGCTTGGCCCGCGAGCGATCGACGATCTGCGGATCGCGCGAGGCTTTGGCCAGCGTCTCCGCGACGTCCTCGGATACCTCGAACGCCGCCAACGAGATGTGGGGGCCGATCGCCGCGATCAAATCGGGGTCCGGCGCGATCGCCCGCAAGGCCTCCACGGCGCTGCTCACGATGCCTTGTACTGCACCTCGCCAGCCCGCGTGGGCGGCCGCGACTGCGCCGCTTCGGCGATCGGCCAACAAGACTGGCACGCAGTCGGCGCTGCGCACGCCACAGGCGAGGCCCGGCGCGCGACTGACCAGCGCGTCTCCCTCGCGCCGGATGAGCTCGCTCTGGACCTCACTGCCCGTGAGGACGTGGGTCACGCGACCATGCACCTGAGACAAAAAATGGATCCGTGCGCGCTCGACTCCCAGCTGGCTGGCCGCGCGCTCTAGGTTTTGCTTCACGTTGGCTTCGCTATCGCCGGCCGCAACCGAGAAGCTCAGGCTCGCGTAGGCCCCCTGCGAGACGCCGCCCTTGCGCGTGAAGAAGGCATGGCGAAAGCCGGCTGCGCGAAGCAGCGCGCTTTCCAAGAACTCGGCCTGGTGCGTCATGCCCGATACTTCATGCGGCCCACGGGCCCCGCGCTGCAAGTTTCCATGATGGAAAGCGAGCTTTGGCAATCGAATCTCGATTTCGAACCACGTGTCTGCGTCATAGCGGTCGTAGCGGGCAGTAAGTTTTGGTATCTGTCGGGTTGAATGCGCCCCAAGGACCCTTTTATCGGCCGTGAGATCCTGGGCGGCGAATACTTGATCCTGGAGAAGATCGGCACGGGCGGGATGGGCTCCGTGTACAAGGCTTCACAGCCTGCCATGAAGCGCATGGTGGCGATCAAGATCCTGCATCCAAAACTGGCCAATCGCAAAGATCTGACCTCGCGTTTCCGTCGCGAAGCACGGGCGATGAGTCAGCTCACTCATCCCAACACGGTCAAGGTCTTCGTCTACGGCGAGCTGGAAGAAGACGGCTCGCTGTACATCGTGATGGAGATGCTCGAGGGCAAAAACCTCAACCAGGCGGTGCGCAAGGATGGCCCCATCCCACCCGAGCGCGCGATTCCGATCCTGATTCAAGTTTGTGGCGCGCTGCAGGAGGCGCACGAAATCGGCATCGTTCACCGCGATCTGAAGCCGGAAAACATCTTCCTGTCCAAACAGGGTGGCATCGCCGATTTTCCCAAGGTGCTGGATTTCGGCTTGGCGAAGGTCACCGAGCGTCAGATGCAACCGGGCTCGATCATTCTCACCCAAGAAGGCATGGTGTTCGGCACGCCTGAGTTCATGTCACCAGAGCAAGCCCAGGGCAAAACCCTCGATGCTCGCAGCGACATCTATTCGCTGGCCGTGATTTTGTACGAGGTGCTCACGGGCAAGCTGCCGTTTTCGGCCAAGTCGCCGATGGAATACATCCAAAAGCACGTCACGGAAGCGATCATCCCGCTCAGCGAACGCGTGCCCGAACGGCGCTTCCCCAAAGAGCTGGACGAAGTGCTGGCCCGCGCGCTGTCCAAAAAACCCGAGCAGCGCTACCAGACCGCCGCTGAATTCGCCGAGGCCTTGCGTCCGTTCGGGGGCGCGGCGGCCCAAGCGCTGCCCTCGTCGCTGCGCCCGGAGGGCTCGCCTCCGCGCGAACAGTTGCCGGCCATGGAAGAGCGCAGCAACCGCCCAGCGGTGGTGGCGGAAAAATCGAGCGGCCCGGGACTTTTGATCGGCGTCGCGGCGTTGTGCCTGGTAGCAGGTGTTCTCTTAGCCGTTGTGGTGATGCGCCTTTTGGGCCGTTGATGCGTTTTCCTCCTCGTGAAGCGGTGCTTCGCTACGCGAAGCTGACCGCGTACGCCCTAATCGGTTTGGCCGTCGCGAGCGTGATCGCGGTGCTTCTCGTGATTCGGCACTTCGAAAGCGGCTTGCCGGACGTGCACGATCTGCGGACGCACTATCAGCCGGCTCAGGTCACGCGCGTGCTCTCGCGTGATGGCACGGTGCTGGCGAGCCTGTTCGTGGAGCGGCGCACGGTGATCCCGTTCGCGGACGTGCCGAGCCACGCCAAGCTTGCATTCCTTGCCGCCGAAGACGCGCAATTCTACGAGCATCAAGGCCTCAATTACTTCGGCATGTTGCGCGCGCTCATGTCGAACCTCCGCGCCGGCCACAAACGCCAAGGCGGCAGCACGATCACTCAGCAGGTCGTCAAGAACGTGCTGCTCGACGCCGAGCGCAGCTATCAGCGCAAAATCAGGGAGACCATCCTCGCGCGCCGGCTGGAAAAGGAGCTGACCAAAGACGAGATCTTCTCGCTCTATCTCAACACCATCTACCTCGGTCACGGCCGCTACGGGATCGAAGAGGCTTCGCGCTACTATTTCGGCAAGAAGGCCAAAGATTTGGATGTGCCGGAAGCAGCGCTCTTGGCTGGCCTGGTCGCTTCGCCCGAGAAGTACTCGCCGCGCAGGGATGAATCCAAGTCCCTCGCGCGAAGGCGGTACGTGCTCGATCAAATGCTCGAAAAGAGCTTCATTACCCAAGATCTGCACGACTTGGCGCAAGCGTCGAAGGTGCGGCTGGCACCCGCCTCCGACGGCGAGTCCGAGTTAGCGCCGGAGGTCGTGTCCTACGTCAAGAAGCTGCTCGACGAAGTGGCAGGGGAGGCTGCGGTGCACGGCGGTTACGTGATCGAGACGACCATCGATCCGGCGCTGCAGGCTGCGGCGCGCCGTGCCGTGCGCGAGAACCTGGACAACTACGCGACGCGCCAAAAGCTGGTGCCGCCCTTCACCCAGACCTCGCGCAAGTTGTGGGGTCCGCCGTTTACGGGGGTGCCGCATCAAAACAAGATCTATGTCGGCAAGGTCGTGGCCGTGAACGACGCCACCGGTACGATCGACGTTCAGGTGGGAGACGTGCTCGGCCGCGTGACGCTCGCCGCCGAGGAGCGCTACAACCCCAAGCATCTGCCCCCGAGTGAATTTGCCAAGCCTGGGGCGGTGTTGCGGGTTGGGCTGCTCGGAGCTCCGGAAGGTGCGCCGCCGGTAGCGTTGCGACTCGAACTCGGTCCGGAGTCCGCCCTGGTTGCGATCGATGTCCGTGGGCGTGAGGTGCGGGCGCTGGTGGGCAGCTACGAAGCCATCAGCGGCGGGCTCGACCGCGCAACGCACTCGCGCCGCCAACCCGGTTCGTCCTTCAAGCCACTGCTCTATAGCTACGCGCTGCACTCGCGCCGCTTCACACCCGCGAGCGTCTTGGAGCTGAGCAAAAAGAACGGCAAACAACTGGTGAGCTACCGCGAGAGCGTGCGCACCGCGATCGCCGAGAGCGACAACGCCGCTGCCGACAAATTGATTGAAGAGGTGGGCGCGGCCAACGTGGTCGAGTGGGCACGCGCGCTCGGCATCACCACGAATTTGAAGCCGACTCCATCGCTTGCACTCGGTGCCTACGAGGTGATTCCGATCGAGCTGTGCAACGCATTCGTCACCTTCGCCAACGGGGGCGAGTTCGACATGCCCAAGCTGGTAACGCGGATCGTGGCTCCCGGCGGTAAGGTCTTGCCGCTGCCGGTCGTGCCGCCCGTGCGCCGCGTGCTTACTCCAGACGAGGCATACCTGATCACGAGTCTGCTGCGCGGGGTGGTCGAGCGCGGCACGGCTCAGCGCGCGCGCTCTCTCGGGCGACCGCTCGCGGGCAAGACCGGCACCACGAACGAAGCCAAAGACACGTGGTTCGTCGGCTACTCCACGGACATCGCGGCTGCAGTCTGGGTTGGCTACGACGAGCCGCTCCCCCTCGGTTGGGGCGAAGCGGGCGCGGTAACCGCGTTGCCCGCGTGGATGAGCTTCATGAAGGTGGCAAGTGATGGCAAACCGCCCACGGAGTTCCCGAGGCCGGGAACCATCGTCACCGCAAACGTGGATCCGGCGACGGGTCTCTTGCCCTATCCGGGGCAGACCGACGCCCTCGAGGAAGAGTTCCTCGACGGCACGGTGCCGACGGAGATGTCGAAGCCCGATGCGGGCGTCGAAGCGGGCGTTCCGGACGGCGGTCCAAACGACGAGCTAGAAGCCGCAAAAACGCCGCAGGATGCTGGAATTTTGGATGGCGCAGCCGGACCTGGGAATGGAACCGGCGCGCCCGCGGTTGCGCCGCCGCCGTTCTGAGCTCTCTGGCTTCCAAGCCGGCCCTACCCGAAGTAAATCCCCGGCTAGACATGAAGAAACCGACGATGCGAACCGCCCTAGTTCTATCCGCCGTAGCCCTGGCGGGTGCGCTGACCTCTGGCTGCGACAAGAAAGAGAAGCAGCGTGATTCGGAGGGCGAGAGCAGCGACGCCGGGACCAGCAAAACCAACCAGGTCGCCGTCGACGAACCGGACCTAGCCAAAGCCATGGGTTCGGTGGCCGCTGCTCGCGCCAGCGCGTCAGCCAATCCCGGCGGTCCGCCGCCGACCGGCATCTTCGCCCCGGGTGAAGCAGACAAGGCGGCCGCAAAGGGTGCCCCATCCTCGCTCACCCTCGGCAGTGACGGAGCTGCACCCCGAGTGTCGCTCGGCCCAGCACCCAAGCCCGGGCTCAAGCGCGCCGGCACCATCGACCTTGCCACTCAAAGCGACCCGCAACAGGGCGCGATTCCAATTCAATTCGCAGTCACGCTCGAAACCCTCAAGGCCAAAGCAGAGCTCGACGCAAAGCCCAAGGCCGAAGGCGATTCCGCGCCCACCTCGGTGGTCGTCAAGGTGACGAGCTCGAAGATCAACGCGCCCGGCGTGCCCGCCGATCTGGCGGCCGCGGTCGGCAAGTTGAAGGGCTCGAAGGTCGAGTATCAAGTCGCCGCGGATGGCAGCGCCACGAATTTACGCACTGAGGTGCCAAAAGGCGTAGATCCTGGCTTCCGCGATCCCGTACAAGCCCTGAGTGACTTGCTGCTCAACGTCGCCTTGCCGTTCCCGAACAAACCGGTAGGCCTCGGCGGCTACTGGATGGTCACTAGCCGCGACGTGATCATGGGGCTCGACGTCGTGACCTACCGTTTGGTGAAGGTCGAAAAAATCGAGGGCAACCAGGTCACGTTGAGCGTGAACACCAAGCGCTACGCTGCCTCCCCCGCGTTCGAGCTCGAAGGTCTGCCCCCTGATGCGCCACGAACCATGGGCGAATTTCGCTCCATGGGCGAAGGTAAGATCACCGTGGCCACGGGTGAAGCGATACCGAACGAGGGCGAGCTGCAATCGATGGTCGGTGCCACTCTGGGCGCGGCGGACGCGAAACAAAGGCTCGGCGTGCAGGTGCAGTCACGCGCCACCTTCAAGCTCGGCGCGCCCTGAGCGAGTTCGGAGGGGCGGGGCGATCGCGTTCCCGCACCGCACCTCACGTCAGCCCCAGTTCCGCGCGCTTCAGGCACCGCGAAGCGCGCTGCTTGGCCGCTCGGATTAGAAGCCGAGCTTCTCTTTGCGTTCTTGGGCGCCGGGCAGCGGTTCACCCTGCACGTTGATCACGGGTAGGGCCGCGCTGCGCTCGGCGTTGATCGCCGTCCAATGCTTTTGATCGTTCGGAACCTGAGTTTCGTCGAAGATTGCTTCGACCGGACACTCCGGAACGCAAGCACCGCAGTCGATGCACTCGGCTGGGTCGATGTAGAGCATGTCGTCGTCGCCGTGAAAGCAATCGACCGGGCACACGGCCACGCAATCAGTGAAGCGGCAGCCCTTGCAGTTGTCCGTGACTACGAAGGTCATTGTGAAGCTTCTCTAGCTCTACGGGTCGGTGGAATCAACTAGGGTCTGACTCTCTCCCGGGCGTCTTTTCCGGTACGGGCACCAGCAGGTTTACTGGGGTCGCGGCAAGTGAGGGATCAGGCCCTAGCGCTCGAACGGAGCCGTATCACCCGCGCCGCGTCGCACGACCGTAGGCGGATTCATGGTCAGGTCGATCACCGTGGTCGGCTCGGTGCCGCCGGGACCGGCATCCAGCACCAGAGCGAGGCCCGGAAAAATGTCGTCGATCTCGCTCGGGTCGGGGTTCCCCGGCTCGCCGTGCCGCGACGCGGTGCTGGAGATGATCGGCCGACCGAGCTCCTTGCACAGGGCAAGGGCCACCGGATGCTTGGGAATGCGCACGCCGACCGTCTTTCGATTCGACTGGACGATCCGCGGAACCTCCCGGGTCGCTTCCAAGATGAAGCAGTAAGGGCCCGGCAAGTACTTCTTGAGCGTTCGATACACGTCGTTGTGCATCACTGCGTACTTGGATACGTCCGCCAAATCTTGGCAGACGAACGCGAGCATCTGCGAACGCTCGAGGTTTTTGATTTGATACAGGCGATCGACGGCCTTCTTGTTGAACAGGTCGCAACCCAGGCCGTAGACCGTGTCGGTCGGGTAGGCGATCACCTCACCGGCCTCGAGCGCATCGACAGCACGGCGGATCTTGCGGGGTTCCGGATGGACCGGATTGATCTCGATCAACATTTAAGCGGAGAAAAGCAAAGGAAAGAGTTCGAAAAGACGCACCGTCTGCGGCGCCAACGGCAACTCGAACTCGCCCTGCTTAGCACGAAACTCGTTGCCGTCGAGGGCATCCACCATGCGCGCTACCCCCGGCAGTGACAGTTCTGCGCGTAGCGCACGCGCGGTCGGGTTGATCACGAAAGCCGCTCGCGCCTGGCCATTCTCGTCGTAGTGCATAGTGACCGAAATGCCGTCCGGCGAGCAGGCGATGCTCTCGAGCCCCAGGGTCGCTTTGGCCGACCGAACTGCCTCCGCGAGTGCAGCCTCGTCCAGACCGAGCAGGCTGGGGACTGCGCCGCCGTCGAGCCGAAAAGGCTCACTGAGCGGTTGAAAGATGGCGTCGCGTGCGACGGGATGTGGGCCGACGCTGATGGCTCGTCCCGCGTGTTGCGCGCCTACGAGCGTCTCGCGAATTTCCCGCTCGAGCCCCCCCGCACAGGCCACGACGGTCCACTGGCCCTGCTGCAGCGCCTGCTCGACGAGATCACCGGCTACGACAGCGTAAGGAATGCGCTCGGCGCCGAGCGCTGCTTCGAGGCGTTTCACGAATTGCCAAGCTTCGATCAGGACCGGCCGGCCCATGCCGAAATCGTCCTCGAAGCAGGCTTCTTCGGCACCTCCACCCGAGACGTGGAAGGCGGCCAGCGTCACGGGCCCGAAGGCGTGCAGCACGCGCGCCAAGCGCCGCATGTTGCGCGGCACGACGATGTGCACCGCCGCTCTGACTCGCAGCTCGAAAAAGTTCAGGCGCTCGAGCGCGCCAACCAGCCGCTCCCAGAAATCGGCGAACGGTCGCCGGCGGCCATGGCGATCGATCGGCGCGCCGATCCAACGATCGCGCTCGACGGCCATGTACACGTTGAAGCCGCGCAGACCATAGGCCAGCGCGGTCATGGCCGTGAATGCGCTGTCGGCCTCGCTGATGGGCGGAAAGAACGGCGGGAAGCCGGCGCCCAGCTCACACGCGAAGGGTGCGTAGCCTCGCGCTCGCGCGCGCACTGCCAAATCGCTGGTACGCCGCGCAATCTCCGCGCGCGTGGTTTCCGAAGCCACGTGGTAGTAATCGAGCCCGAGCAACTCGACCACTCGATTCACGCGCTCGGGGTCGAGGGGCGTCGACCCTTCGCCGAAGGGCAAGTTGTGCATGGTCGGAATGCCGCTCAGCCCCGCCCGTTGCAGCGTATCTTTCATGCGTTGAAAGGCACGTGCGATGATTTCCTCTTGCGCCTCCGCTGCGTCCAAGTGGCGGGCGAGATCGAGCGGCGAAGTCGCCGAAAAGCGAGCCGGAGGCGAGAGTTGAGCGAGATCCGCGGCAGGGTCGTGGAGCACTTCGCGGATGCGCTCGATGCTGCCGTACTTATCCAACAAGAACGCGCGATAGGTGGCCAGCGCATCCGGATGATGATCTTGGTCGTACACCCCGTCTCGAAAGTACAGGGCGCCTTCGTTGTCCACTTGGCAAAGCACGATCGGCCCTGCCGGCCAGACCAACGGCGCCAGCCGCTCTGCGACCGCTTCGAGCCAGCGATCGGCCTCGTCCAAGAAAGCCACGCTGGCGTAGCTCGGGACGGGGAACGCCAGCGGCGGGACCGGTAGCACCACCGGCATACCGCGCGGCGAACGTGCTTGGCAGTCGCGGCTCCAGATCACGCGCTCGGGAATGCCGAAGAACGTGAGCTCGGCGTTGATGTGCGGCCCCGGTCGCACGATCGCGAGCAGCCCCAGGCTGTGCGCCAGCTTCAAAAAGCGCACCGCGTCTAGGCGCGGATCGCGAGCACCGAAATCCAGACTGCCGTCGGCTTGCTCGTGGACACCCCAAGGCAGGTACACATCCACGATTTCGATGCCCATGCTCTGCAGCGCGGTGAGCGCGGCCAGCCACTCGCGCGGATCGAGCCGAAAGTAGTGCACGCTGCCCGAGATCAGCGGCACATCACGCGTTCCGAGTCGTAGTCCTCGCGTGGAGAGGCTTACTCTCTCCGGGCTCGCTTCGGGGGGTTCAGGCATGGCAAGGCCGGCAACCTAGCACTCCTGGCCGCCGTTGGGGGGGCCGGCTCAGAGCGAAATTTCCGGTGAGATCACGCACTTGGCCCCTCGCCAGCCGGCGTGCAGATCGTTTTCTCACCGCTTGCGTAAGCAGCTCACGCCCGTCCGCGTTGTGCACTCGACGGCGTAGGTGTCCCGGTGGTTTTCCGAATCGAGCAAGGTGTGAACATGTCTTTCGTCCTCAAAGCTTCGTTGCTGGCGGTGTGTGCGGGTGCGCTCTTGTCGGGCTGTGCGGCCTCGATGCCGCGACCGATTCAGACCGATGCGGCGCTCGGGCGGGTCGTGGTCTATCGCAACGGCGTAGCGTACTTCGAGCGGCGCGCGATCGTGCACGGCGATCGCTTCGCGCTCCAAGTACCAGCGGAGCGCTTGGATGACTTTTTGAAATCGCTCAGCGTGATCGACGCGCGGACCGGTCAGGCGGTGCCGATTTCGTTCCCGACCCTGGAACACGCCGAGGGCATGACGACGGTGATGGTCAACTTGCCCAACGCAGGCGACTACGATTTGCGCATCTCTTACGTGACGGAGAGCCCCGCGTGGAAGCCGACCTATCGCTTGCAGCTGAAGGAGGGCGGTGCTGCAGAGCTGCAAAGCTGGGCGGTGGTCGACAACGTGTCCGGTGAAGACTGGACGAAGGTGGCGGTGGGCGTGGGTTCGACTTCGGCGTTGTCCTTCAAGTACGACTTGCAGAGCGTTCGCTACGTCGAGCGAGAGACGCTGAGCGACAGCAGCGAACTCGGGCTCGCCCCGCCGCCCGGCGGTTCGTCGTACGCGGTCGCCAGCAAAGAAGTGCGAGTTTTGGGCAATTTCGGCGCGGACGCGGTGGACGACCTGAAAAAGTCAGAGAGCGCCGCGCCCGCGCGCAGCGCGCGAATGGCTGGCCGCGGACGTGGCATGCCGGCCGAAGCCATGGCGGCGCAAGAACCCCCAGCGCTGGACGAAGCCAAGCCCACGCGGGCCAACTCGATGCCGGCCATCACCCGCTTGGCGACGCAGCTCAAGGGCAATCGAAGCAAGGTCAAGGTGCTCGGCTACGCACGCGCCAGCGACAAGGACGGCGCCGGCAAATCACTCGAGCGCGCCAACGCCATTCGCGACCAGCTGCTCGAAAATGGGGTGCGACCGGAGCAGGTCGAAGTGGTCGCGACGGGACAGATCGCCAACGGGGACGGCGTACGCATCCTGGCCGCCGATGGTGATGGCCCGAAGCCGGTGCAGGGCAAGAGCGCCACCGAAGCGAGCACCGACGCGCCTCTCGGCAGCGCCTATTTCCTCGCGCCCTCCCCGTTGACGATTGAAAAAGGTCACTCGGCCATGGTCAGCATGCTGACCGCTCGAGCGCAGGCCAAAGACGTGTACTTTTACGACCCAATCTCGACTCGCGGTTCGAAGAAGTACGCCTTTCGCTCGGTGCTGCTGCAAAACCCGACCCAGCACACGCTCGATGCTGGGCCAGTCACCGTGTACGAGGGCGGGCAGTTCTTGGGTGAAGGTCTCTCCGACGCCATTTTGCCGGCTAGCCGGGCCTTCGTGCCGTTTGCGCTCGACCGCAAGTTGATCGTCGACACCGAGCAAGCGACGCGCGAGCAAATCGATCGCTTGCTGACCATCGAGCGGGGCATCGTGCGCGGCGAGGCGCGCAGCATTCGCACCACGAAGCTGTCTCTGATCAATCGCGACGGTAAAGCAGCGATGGTCTACGTGCGACACCCAATCACGGAAGGCTACAAGCTCGAGGCTCCGACCGCGGGCGTAGAAAAGCTGGGGGGCGCCTACCTGTTCGCAGTCAGTGTTCCGCCGAACGGAAGCCTGAATCTCCCCATCGAAGAATCGACCGCAATCCAGAAGTCGCTCGACATTCGCAGCGAAGCTGGAGTCAGTGAGCTCGGCCTGTATTTGCAGTCGGCATCCAAACTCGACCCCGAGCTCGCGAGCAAGCTCTCGCACTTGGTTCAACGCCATCGCGCCATGGCAGAACTCGACGAGCGTCTGGTCACGATTCAAGCGCAGAGCAACGTGTACCGGGAACGCATTGCCGAGATCAACGCGCAGCTCGTGTCTCTCCGGCGCGTCGCACAAGCCGGAGAGCTGAGCCGGCACTTGGCCAAGAAGATGGAAGAAATCAGTCAACGCCTACAAAAGGCCACCATGGACACTGTCGATCTCGAGGCCAAGCGGTTGACCGAGCGCGTGGCACTAGAGGACCAACTTTCCGAGCTGACTCTAGAAAATCGTCAGTCCCACGAACTCGCGGCCCTTCGCGATTGATTTCGCGCGCGGTCGAAGGCTGTAGGGCGCCTGAAGTCTGTTACCCTCCGCTGTGGTGAGGCGCTTCGGATCGGCCCTATTCCTGTGCGCTCTCGGCGCATGCGCCCACGAGCCGGGGACACCGGCCACGCGCGCGCCGAGTTCTTCGCACCAGTCACCGCGCTCGACGTCGAGTGCGGCGACCCTGCCGACCAGCGAGCCCGCGCCGCTCACCCCCGAAGACGCCGAGTTGACGACGCGCTTCCAAGCGGCGCCCGCGATCAGCACCCTGGAAGGCGAAGCCAGCTACTACAGCGACCGCCTCGCGGGTCACAAGACAGCCAGCGGCGAGCGCTATCGCCCGGACGCGCTGACGGCCGCTCACCGCAGTCTGCCGCTCGGCACCGTCCTGCGCGTGACGCGCCGCGACGGCAAGCGAACGGTGCTCGTGCGCGTCAATGATCGCGGCCCGTTCGGCAGCGAGCGGCGGATCTTGGATCTGTCACGCTCTGCCTTCGAACGGCTGGGCAAATTGCGCGCTGGCGTGCTCGAGGTTCGCGCGGAGGTGGTGGAGTATGGCAAGAAGCGGGGACACTGAACGTGCATCGCGCTCTCGCCATCATCACCTCGGCTCGCTTTGACGCGCCGCTTCCTTGCCCGATCGCGCTAGCGCAGGTCCGCAGCAAAAGCGGCATCGACTTTCAACGGGCCCGAGCACGAGCCGGTTTCACGCGCGGACACCTGCTCGAGATCGTGGTCTATGTTCCTGGCGGCAACGGCCACGGGCTGGAGACCGAGGCGGCGGAAGAGTTGGTCCGCCTGCTGGTCGGTGAAGAGTTGTTCGAGCGCTGGATCGGCAGCGTGCAGGCGACGCCCACCGTGCGCGGCGGCCTGCTCACGGTGCTGAACGAACAGGCCGAAGAACGTTCGGCGTTGCCGCTCGAGATGCTGCTCGAGAGTGTGCGCGCGGCCATCGCCGGGCTGAAGCTGGGTCTGGCAGAGCTTTCATTCGCAGACGCGGCAGAGGCGGACGACTGGTTCGCCTTCGAACTTTCGCCCGAACCCGCGGCTGACTACGCCGCCCAGGATGATTTGCTGTTCTGCAGTACCCGGGTGCCGGAACTGAAGAAATCCTTCCTGCGCGGTGAGCCATTCTTCTCCGGGAGGTTCACGGCGTCGGGCGCTCTGTTCGCGTATCTGAAATACGAAACGGGAGCGGTCGGCCTGGAGGCGCGCATCGCCGAGCGGTCGAGCTTCGAAGAGCGCATCAAAGGAGCCCTCGGCGAACGCGACGGCACCATCGTCGGCCTCGGACTGGGCGTGCGCTACGGGTACATCGACTTGGCTCTCGTCGACCCAGACTGCGCGCGGCACCGGTTATTCCCCGAACTGCGCACGGTCGCGATCTCGAAACGGAGCTGGGTCCTGTTCTGCGACTCTGAGCTGGAGGCCGAGTATCTGCCCGTCTATCCCGATTCGCCTGCGCCATTTCGAGACTGAATCCAATGTCGGTGCCGCAGGCCGAGGCGGACAAAGGGCGAGCACAGCAGGTAAGAAGCGCCGGAATCAGCGAGATCGCGGGGCCGGGGAATATTTGCGAACGGTCCGCGTAGTATCAATCAACTATCCAACCGGCCGGTGAAAAAATTCGCCTGGCAAGATTTCTGATCCCCGTCTTACTTTCGCAACCTCGTAGCGCTTTTAACTGAGCAGGAATGCTCGACGCCTGCCACTGAATAAGTAAGGTTGTGACCCCGTCCAACCTCAAACCAGCCCAGTCATATTTCGAGGAAACCCGTGATGTTCTTCAAGATGCGTTCCGCCTACTTCATCGCCGCCATCTCCTCTGTTTTGACGGTCGCGGCCGTCGCCTCGGCCAAGTACGGAGCGCAGAATCCCAAGATTCAGGTTCATGCCAAGGGGCCGGCCGGGATGAGTATCGAGGGCGTGTCCAACACGCTGAAGATCGATGAGGACGACGGCAACGTCAAATTCAAGACCTTCCTCAATACGATCGACACCAAGAACAGCAAGCGCAACGACCACATGCAGGATCGGTTGGAGGCGAAGAAGCACGGCACGATCGTGCTGTCGATCGCCAAGTCCTTGGTCGATCCGAAGAAGGGCGCGACCGTTCCGGGCAAGCTCTCCTTTCACGGCGTCGAGAAGGACGTTCAGGTCAAGTATGACGTCTCCGGCAAGCACATCCACGCTGCCTTCGGCTTCGACGTGACCAAGCACGGCGTGAAGGAAGAAGATCTGTGCTTCGAGCCGAAAACCAAGAGCATCTGTGCCAAGACCCACGTCGACGTCGAAGTGGACTTCGATCTGAAGGATAAGGACTGAATCGAGCGAGTCGCCCGGCGCGTCGGTTCGAGTGCGACCGACGCGCGCGACCGTTTTGCCGAGCTAGGTGCGCTCGGGAAAGATCTGCGAGAGTAGCTCGCGGAGTCCGTCCAGCTTGGGGTCGTCAGCGAGTCGCGCGAGCGACGCTTGCGCCTTGGCGATCGTCGGATCGATGAATTTCAAGAAGCTCGGGTTACCGTTCTTGCGCTCGATGAAAACGAAGCGGCCTGCGTCCTTCAGCTTGCGCTGGACCATGACCATCTCGAACTGACGATCCAGTTCCGCTTCCTGAGCTGCGTCGAGCGAGAGTTCGCGGCAGAACTCCCTCAACCGTGAATCGATGAAGGCTCGGTCGAACGTCTGGTAACTATCCCCGAGCAGCGCCACCAAATCATAAACCCGCGGTCCGAGCATGGCGTCCTGAAAATCGATCCAGGCCAGATCGCGCGCGCCGCCCGTGCTCGCGATCACCATTAGGTTGCGGCTTTGGTAGTCCCGGTGCACGAAACCGCGTGGCCACGAGGCGATCGTCGCTGCCAGATAATCGGCCGCGGCGGAGAACGTTGCGCGTTGCGTTCCGTCCAGCTCGATGCCGCGTGCATTCATCGCCCACTCTAGGAAATGCTCCAGCTCCCAGCGCAGCAAATCCACATCGAAGGCGCGTTGGCGCACGATTGAATCGTCCGGGAGCGCGACCAGAGCGCGTTGGGCACGCGCCAAATCGCGCACTGCGGACTGATACAGCGCGAGTTTGTCGTCCGGCGAGTGCTCCAAGTGCTGGGCGAGCGTGTCACCCAAGTCTTCAACCAATAGCCAGCCTGCGTCACAGGATTCGGCGAGCAGCTGGGGCACGCGAATGCCCCTTTCGGCGAGCAGCTCGCGCACTTCCAAAAAAGGCCAGCGTCGACCGGTCTCTTTGGCTTTGCTCAGCTCCTGGCTGGGCAGCGGCACGTACATGGCTACTGCGCTCTGGCCTGCTTTCGACCTAACCCTGAAGAAGCGGCGAGTCGAAGCACCGCCCTCGATCTCCTCGAGCTTCGGCTGGGCGTCGCCTAGTACTCGTTCGAGTACAGGGACCAGCGTTTCGAAGGGGGGCGCGGAGGTCGGCATGCGCGTGGCTGCGGGTCAGGTGTGCTTCGTGCACGCCTTCACGCCGCACAGTACCACGTCGACCACGCGTTCGATGTACTCCACAGACACCGTCTCGGATTCCGTAAATAGCCGATAAAAAATCGGGGCGGCCATCATGTCCGTAAGGAAGCGCGGGTCGGTGTTCGGGGGCAGCTCTTGGCGATCGATGCCGCGCTGCACGAGAACCTGGCGAAAATCCCGGAACTCCTCGCGCAGGGAGCGGGCGATGGGCTCGACTTCCGGGTGCGCCCGTTCAATCTGAATCACGCGTGTCAGCCCTCGTCCGATCGGCGACATGGCGAACGCCGCGGTCTTCTTCAGCGAGCTCACGAAGTCATTGCGCAGCGAGCCAGTGTCGGGCACCTCCGGTGATTCCCAGACGGCGCGCAGCGCGGCCCCGACCAGGTCAGGCTTGGTGGGCCAGCGACGATAGATGGTGGTCTTGTTCACGCCCGAACGAGCGGCGACGTCTTCGACCCGCAAGGCCGAGTAACCGACGCGGCTCAGTTCTTCAGCCGTTGCGATCAACACGTCTGAAACGACGCGTGCGGCGCGGCCTTTGACGCGGACGCCCTCGGTCCGACGAGTATTCGGTTTTGGTTCCGGAGCCATGACTGTCATCGAAAAAATCCGAGTGAAATCATAGTTTTTGGCGGCAAAGTTCCCAGGCTAACTATGCCACATCCTTTGGCTCCGACTCTAGCGCCCGGCGGGGTGACCGCTCCGAACGCTGCGAATTCACGTTAAAAAAACGGGGATCAGCCCGAGCGCGCGGTGCGCTTCAGTCGGCGGAACGCGGCCAGACCGAGCACCAGCAAGCCGGCCGAGAACACGCCCAGGCCATTGGCCGGCGGCGGTGCAGCGGCAACACGCGCGAAGCAGCCGTAGGCGATATCCGGGCAGAACTCTTTTTCACCACGCGGCAAGGCGAGGGAAGGAGAGTCGGAGTTTTGTAACTCCGTGTAGTCGCTGATGCCGTCCTCGTCGCTGTCGTAAAACGGCCGCATGGTCCCGTCCACGAAGGTGGTGTTGGCCGTGGGTATCCCGGCCGCTGGAGTGGACTTGAAGTAGGTGTCGAAGGCGCCAACCACCAGCTCTGGATGCGAATCGGGCAACCTGCCGTAGAACTCGAGGTTGTGCCCAAAGACGTTCATCGTCCCGCGGCCGCCCTCATTGGTGACGTGACAGGTGATGCACTGGGGCACGCAATACGTCTGGCCTTTGAACTGCGCTTCCAAGGCCTTCTTCACTTCCGGCGGGTAGGACGGCGACCCGTGCGCAGCGCGCACAGAGCCGAACGCGGCCAGCGCGAGGCCGGCGGCCAACGCCAAGGTTCGAGCGCGAGAAAGAGGCAGGCTGCTTTCGGAAGTCATCTTGGGGCTCACAGAAACACGTGCACTTGGGCAAGGATGGTGAATTGGTCCTGCTGACGGCTGTAGACGTCGGTGCGGAGCTCGCAGTGCGGCAAGAAGAACCAATCGACACTGCCCCACACGCCGAACTGCGGTTGACCGTTGCTCTTGGTCTTGGGCCCGCCGATCAACCGATCGTAGCCCCGGTCTTGCACTTCACCGGTGGCCATCAGGTGCAGGCCGCGGATAATTTCGAAATCGGCTTGAGCGAAGCCGACATAGCCGGTGTCGTGGTCGCTCGTGAGCAGCGCGTCCGCCTCCGCGAGCAAGACCAGTTCGTCGGTCAACGCCGAGCGGACGTAAGCACCGTGCGCTTGGCGCAACGGGTTCGGCTCCAGGGTAATGCGATCCTTACTGGCCTTGGTGACCATGGAGCTGACGCCGACCGCGGTGCGCTCGCCGACTAGGTACTCCCCATACAAGCTGTAGCCGCGCTGACGGTACTTGTCTGGGTTGACCTGGTAATTGCCCACGATGCCCATGATCTCACCGCGCAGCTTTTCCCCGTTGTAGGCGAACGCCACGCCGTCTTGCTGGGCCGACTCACGATCGGTCAGCGTGGCTTGCCGCACCCACATCGTGTGTTCGGGGATGCGGATGCCGAAGGGCAAATTCATGTGGCCCGCGCGGATGGTCATCGTGCCGTCGGCGAGGTCGTAACCCAGCCAATGCGTGCGCGAGAGCAAGTTCCACTGATCGCCCTGATTGGTGGTGAGTTGCGCCGCGCGAGCGTACGGGGAGCCCACGCCGACTCGCACCACGCCCAAGCTGCCTTCGGCCCTGAAGTTGCCGAACTGCAACTGGCCGTACAGGTCGGCCATCATTGGGAAAGTCGAGAACTTCTTCGCGTCCGAGGATGGGCGAATCACGTTCATGTGTCGATAACTGCCGCCGAGCAGCAGCCAATCTGGAGTCTTTACCAGACCCCACAGGAACTCCCCGGCGTAGCTGCTATCTTCGCTGCTCGTGGTCGCGGCGGGCGCTTCTTCTTCTTCTTCCGTGGCGGTAGTCGCGGACTCTTCTTCTTCAGCAGCGCTTTCTTCCGGCTTGGCTTCCTCGTCCGCACCGGACAGAGCGTCGGTCTTGGACTCGACCGTCTTGCGCGCGAGCCGCGGCGCTTTCTGTTCGTTGTGCGAGCTCTCGCTCGATTTGCCGTAGCGCATGCGCAAAAGCTCATCGCTCTGGACGCGACCGTAGGCCGTGAGCAGCTCACCGCCGGAGGGATCTGCGTGGCACACCGGGCAGCTGGCGTAGCCGTGCTTGATCATCCACGTGTACGCATGAGCTCGGCTCGGAAATAGCGAGACGAACAACGCGACGAGAGACCAGCCAAGGAACCGTTGGAACGCTCGCAATGAGTCGCGGCCGCCGAGCTTGCGTGTGCCGCTGCCTTTCAGCATGGGGCGCAGCTTGCCTCTGCGCGCTGGCGCGAGTCAACGCAGTTGGCTGCCGTGCTCGGCGATTTTCAGCGGCAAAAGCAGGCGAAGTGAATTCGTTCACGCCTTGTATTTTCGTGCGCGGCGCGGCAATGACCGACACGCGACGATGCCACCGCGAGCGACGTGGAATCGAGGCCCGGTTTCGACTCAGATTTTTGTCGCGTCACGTGAACTTTGTGCCGATACGCAGACGGCGCGGCGCTGCGCACCCGTGAGCGGCCATGAATAGGAAACGTCGGCCAGGATCGCTCGACCGTCCAAATCTGGGACAGCGGCTTTGGCTAGCAGGAGCCAAACGCTACGCGTTGCTAGACGCGCGCCCTCCTCCAACCACTCGGGTGGAGGTAGGGTGGCGCGCGACACCGCGACTTCGCAGCTGGCGGCCAGGAACTCATCGGAGCGTGAACGACTGACCGTGATGTCCGGTCGAGCGAGAGCGCCTGCCGCGCTGCGAAGAAAAGCCACGCGCTTCGTGCGCGGTTCGATCAGCGTCATCTTGACGGGCGAGAGCAACGCCAAAGGGATTCCAGGCGCGCCGATGCCGCTGCCTACGTCGAACCACTCTTCGCCTGCGGCGCCGGGCCTCGCCGCCGTGATCGCCAGCGCATCAGCCAGCAACAGGTCGACGAGCTCGTCAGCGCTGCGCGCGGCCGTGAGATCCACGCGTTGGTTCCAGGCGACAGCGAGCTCGCAGTAGGCGATGAGCTGGGCCTTTGCCCGCGGCTCGACGACGGGCAAACGGAAGCCGCTCAGCGCCTGCTCGACGCGAGATTCGAAGCCCTCCGGCGGCGCTTGGACGGGCACCGCGGTTTTGACTCAGACGCCGGTGCCGCCGGTGCCGCCGCTCTCGGCGCCACCAGTACCGCTCGTGCCGCCCGTGCCGGCCGTGCCGCTCGTGCCGCTCGTGCCGCCCGGTTCCGATCCGGCGTTGCCGCCGGCGCCGGCAGTCGTGCCAGCCGAGCCCGCGACGCTGCCGGCGGAGCCCGCGACGCTGCCGGCCGAGCCCGCGACGCTGCCGCCAGAACCCGCGACGCTGCCGCCCGAGCCGGCGATCGCGCCACCGGTTCCGGCATGGTTGCCACCGCTGCCCGCGGTCGCGCCAGCGGTGCCCGCGGTTGCGCCACCGGTTCCGGCATGGTTGCCGCCGGTGCCTGCGGTGTTGCTGCCGCCGGTGCTTCCTGGTTCGCCCGCAGCTCCAGCACTTTCACCGCCCGAGCCGGCTTCGCTATCGCCGGCGCTGCCGGCGGAATCCATCTTGCCGGCGGTGCCATTGCCGCTGTGGCCAGCGCTACCGCCGCCGCTGCCCCCGTTGTTGCCATCGCCGGCATCTCCGGGCGAAGCATCCGACGCCGGGATCTGGCTGCGATCGACGTCCGTGATGAGCGTGCAGCTCGCGAACGCAACCAGTGCGCCTAGGGAAGCCAGCGCTAACGTGTATTTGACTGAACGCATTGGGATACCGCCGTCTACCGCGAATGAACTCTGCGGGCCGCCATTTTTCGCAAGTTAGGGACGCGAACGCAAGGGGGGCGAGTTACTCTGGTCTGGTTTTGCTGATTGTGACGGAAATTCCCCTATGAACGTGTATTTGGTCGACGGTACGTACGAGCTTTTCCGCGCCTTTTACGCGGTGCCCTCGGCAAAAAGCGCCACCGGTCTGGAGGTCGGTGCGGTGCGGGGTTTGGCCCGTAGCATGCTCGCATTGCTGCGCGAGCCGGGCGCGACCCACGTGGCGGTCGCGTTCGACCACGTGATCGAGTCGTTCCGAAACCAGCTCTTTGACGGCTACAAGACCGGTGAGGGCATCGATCCGGATTTGTGGGGCCAATTCGAACTGGCGGAGCGGGTGTGTTCGGCGCTCGGCATCGTGGTCTGGCCGATGGTGGAATTCGAGGCCGACGACGCGCTGGCGACCGCAGCCCGGCGCTTTGCGCAGCTCCCGGAGGTCGAGCAGGTGCTGATCGCCTCACCGGATAAAGACTTGGCGCAATGCGTGGTCGGAACACGCGTGGTGTGCCTCGATCGCATGCGCAAGAAGGTGCTCGACGAAGCGGGCGTGAACGCGAAGTTCGGTGTCACACCGGCTCAGATCCCGGACTACCTCGCGCTGGTCGGCGACGCCGCCGATGGCATTCCGGGGGTTCCGCGCTGGGGCGCGAAATCGGCGGCGGCGGTGCTGCGCGAGTTCGGGACCATCGACGCCATTCCGGATTTGGCAGCGTCCTGGCGTAGCCCCGTGCGTGGCGCCGCCGCCCTGGCCGAAAGTTTGGCCGAGCGGCGTGTGGACGCGCTCCTGTACAAGCGACTCGCCACACTGCGCATGGACGTCCCACTGACCGAGGATTTGGCGGACCTGCGCTATCGCGGCGCGCCGCGCGCTCCACTCGAAGCGCTCGCCGCCGAGCTCTCCGATGCCACGTTATTGGAGCGCGTTCCGCAATTCTGCTGAGCGATGCTAGGCTCCGAGCCACGATCATGAAGCACCACGTCGGAGTCTCGTGTGCGTCGTTCACTTTGCTCGCCCTGGCAGCTCCGGCATGGGCTGCGGACGCGCCGGCGGGGACCAACCTGCAAGCGGGCGGGCTCAAGCCGCCCGAGGCCGTGCAGAGTGACGCGAACCCCACGCCAGCCACGCAGACCGAGGCACAGCTCGATCGCGCCGATCAGGAAGACAGCGGACGTGGCTTGGAGTTCGCCTGGCTCGCAGCTGAACTCGGGCCACAGTACGTCGGCCTACAAGCGTTGCAGGCAGACAACTTGGTCGATGGCACGCTGGTCGATAGCAGCGGCGTGGGCATGGGTTACGGGGCGGGCCTGGGCGCGCGGCTCTTGGCCTTCACGTTCGGGGCGCGCTTTCGCTTTGGCAATTTTTCCGACTGGCAGCTGTGGACGTTGGGTGCAGAGGCGGGCATGCACATCCCGCTCGGCCGCCTCGAGCCGTACTTCACTTTCGGCGCGGGCTACGCTTCGCTCGGGGGGTTCAAGCCGGATGCGGTCACCGCCTACAACCCGAGCGCGCATGGTTTGGACTTGCGTGGCTCTGCGGGGCTCGACCTCTATTTGAGTAACACGTTTTCCGTCGGCGCCAACCTGAGTGGGGATTTGCTGTTCCTCAGTCGTTCGGCGTCGGGCGCCCTTCCGCTCCCGGGAGGCGCGAGTCCGGAAGCGCAGGCGGCCAATGCCTTCTACGGTGCTCAAGATGGCTCGGGTATCGGGGCAGGCGGCATGCTCAGTCTGGTGCTCGGCCTGCATATCTGATGGCGCGTGAGCAACGAGCAGCCGCGGTAGAGTCATGCTCGCGCTAGCTGCGCCGTTGCTGGTGCTATTTCCGCTGGGCCTGGGTTACTTGGTCTGGCGTCGCGTGAGCGTGCTCGGCCACGTTTCTCGGCGCTTGACGATCATCATGGCTTTGGGCGGCGCCGTGGCCGCCGCGTTCGCGGCCTATTTCGAGCGCATCGTGCTGTCCTACACCGGCCTGTCTCTAGACGTCGCGACGAGTGGCGCTGGTGGCGCGCTCTTGGCCACCTTCCTGCTCGCCGCACCGCTGGAGGAGGCAGTCAAAGTCAGCGTGGTCTGGCCGCTCTATCGCAGTCGTCGCATCATCGATTCGCGTCTCGGCGTCTGTTATGCGAGCGCTGCTGGCGCTGGCTTTTCGGCAGTCAAAGGTTTGATGGCGGTGCTGCTCGGCACGCCCGGCGGGGTGACCGTGCTGCGGGCGTTGGTCAGCGTCCCCGCGCAACTCTTCTTCGCGGGGGTTTGGGGGTACGCCCTGGGCGTGCGAGGTCCCAACCGCAGAGGGCATTGGTTCTCTTTCGCCTGGCTCATCGCGACCCTGCTGCACGGCCTGTACGATCACATCGTGTGGGGGCGTGGCCCGGGCCTGCTCGTCTCGGTGATTCCGCTATTCGTATTCATGGGGGTGGGCGCCTGGATCGCGCTGCGTGACGTCGCGCCCGAATCCACGTCACACCAAAACTGGATCGTCCCCGATCCACCGTCATTGCGCGCGTTGCGTGAGGCGCTGCGCCCCGTCGATCACCGGCTGATGGTGCGCTGGATCGTGATCGGCGCGTTCGCGACGCTGGGCCTGATGATCGCGCTCTTGGCCTTGACCGTCATCCTCGGACATCGCTTCGGCGTGGACTTTTCGCTCGCGGACGAATCGGACATGCGCTCTTCGGGTCCGCTGATCTTGCTGGGCGCGGCCGTGCTCTTGGCGTTTCCGATTGCGGGCTATCTGGTGGCGAGGGCCAGCGCGGCGCATAGCGTGCTGGAACCAGCGCTGGCCGCAAGCTTGGCGCTCGCCGCCCTGATCGTGATGCTGTTCATGACCGCGCCGATCGGCGTCTTGTTCGCCCTGGCCGTAGCGCCGTTGGCCTTCGGCATGGCCTGCGGTGGTGCCTGGATCGGCTTGGAACGTCCGGAAGACACCGCGCAGCGCTAGTGGCCCTGTCCCTGATTGCTCAGGCTCCCGTAAGCGTGCCCGTGCCCGTGCCCGTGCCCGAAAGAGGCAACGGGCGCGGCGGATGGCCGATAGGGAGGGATGGATCTGGATCACGAGCGTTTGGATGTTTACCACCTCGCGCTAGATTTTCTGGTTCTCGCCAGTGAGGTCATCGACCTCTCGGAGCAGTTTTCCAGGGCGTCGCTATCGATCGTGCTGAACCTCGCCGAGGGAGCGGGCAAGCACTCGAAGCCAGACAAGCGACGGTACTATCTGATGGCGCGCGGCTCGGCGACGGAGTCAGCGGCTCTGCGGGACGTTTGCTGTGGGCTCAAGTTGCTCGAAGATAGCGGACACACACCGCAACGTAGTTTCTACGGGGAGATCTCGCCATAGAACGCCTGTCCGCCGCCACCACAAGACGGCTTCCACGAACATCCGATTGTCGTTTCCTCGGCGACCTGGGCCCCGTCTTTCTGCCAGGACCGCAGCGATCTTCGCCCACTTCCGATCGTCTA
>Ga0164308_10000410_pt1 | contig 23737 bp, 23 predicted proteins | sample Whisoiple_246_MG_FD_109983 | JGI IMG/M metagenome (GOLD analysis project Ga0164308, IMG submission 109983) | Soil microbial communities amended with fresh organic matter from upstate New York, USA - Whitman soil sample_246_MG | ecosystem: Environmental > Terrestrial > Soil > Unclassified >...
GCCTCTGGGCGGTAGCGGATCTTGGCGCGACGAGCTTGGAAGTCTCCGAAGACGGAGCAGCTCGAGATTTCTCGGTAGTTGTTCTGCGAAGGCAGCCAGACCTCGAGGTCGTAGCCCTTGGTGGCGGCAAAGCCGAGATCGCCTGCGCAATGCTCGACCACTCGGTAGTGCAAATTCAGGCGCTTGAGCACCTCCTCGGCGTGCAAGGTGAGCTTCTCGAGTTCAGCCAGTGACTGCTCGGGGGTCGAGAAGCGCACGATCTCGACCTTGTCGAATTGGTGTTGGCGGATGAGGCCGCGCACATCACGACCGTAGGAGCCAGCCTCGCTCCGGAAGCAGGGCGTGTACGCGGTGTAGCCGAGTGGGAGCTGCGAGGCCTCCAAGATCTCGTCCGCGTGCAGGTTGGTCACGGGGACCTCTGCCGTCGGGATCAGATACAGCGCGCTCGGATCGTTGGGATCGCTGCGCTTGGTCTTGAACAAGTCGTCTTCGAATTTGGGGAGCTGGCTCGTGCCGCGGAGCGCCTCTGCCTTGACCAAATAAGGGGGGTACACCTCGGTATAGCCGTGTTCGCTCGTGTGCAGATCGAGCATGAATGCGGCCAAGGCCCGCTCCAGGCGCGCGCCCAGGCCCCACAGCACCGAAAAACGAGCCCCAGACAGCTTGGCTGCGCGCTCGAAGTCCAAGATCCCGAGCTTTTCACCGAGTTCCCAGTGGGCCTTGGGCTCGAAGCCGAAGCTCGGCTTTTCGCCCCAGGTGCGCACGACCACGTTCTTGTCTTCGCTCTGGCCGTCCGGAACGGTCTCGTGCGGCACGTTGGGAATGCCGAGCAGGATTTCTTCGATTTGCGCCTCCGCGGCGGCGAGTTCGAGCTCCAGCGCTTTGACCGATTCCGAGAGCGCCTTCAGCTCGTCTCGGCGCGCGGCCATGCCTTGCTTGTCGCCGCTCTTGGCGAGCTTGGCCATCGCGTCGCTGGCCGTGTTGCGCTCGGCTTGCAAGAGCTCGGTCTTGCGCGTGAGCTCGCGGCGCGACGTGACCAAGCTCACCACGCCGTCGATGGCCTGTGCGAACTCCGCACCGCGGCGGGCGAGCTGAGCGCGAACCTCATCGAAATGATCAGCGACGTAGCGTGCATCCAACATGTGACTGTCCTCGGACCCGAAAAAGCTCGGGTCTGGGTAATAGCCTAATTTGCCGCGGAAAGCACAAAACGCGCGTTCATCGCGCCGGAGCTCGCGCTCAAAAGCCGACGCCGACCCCCACGCCCACTCCGAAGGTCGGACCGTACATCGGGCCCGTGCGCAGGTTCTGCACCAAGAAAATCTGCGTCACGAGCGTGCAGGTGCGGCGATTCGGTCCGTTGCAGCCGCTCCACTGGCCGAGCGCGCCGCGGTCGCCATCGGGGTGAAAGAAAACCACGCGGCCATCGGGTTGCAAGCTCAACCAGGCTTGCGCGGAAGCGGGAGGGGTCGCGTTGTTCACGCCGACGTAGCCGAGAGCGCGATCGTCAGTGCCGACGAGGTGGCCGTCCGGCAAAAGCACCGCAAAAGCATCGTAGTCGTCGTCGGTCACGCGACCCACGCGATCGATGGTGAAGCGTAGCTTGCCACCCTCGAGTACTCGACCATCGGCTCGAATCTCGACACTGTCTTCGTCACCGCGCTGCCATTGTGCCGGCGCAATCGAGAGCGGCGCTCCGCCCTCCGCCCAGCGCGGCGGCACACTGGGCGCGCAGCCCGGCAGGAGCGACAAGCATGAAAACGACACGCACGCGGAGGCGAAAGAGAGGCGCTTCACCCGGCCCAGGATAGCGCGCTCCGAGGCTCCGCGCGAACATCAGCGCCTGGTCGCGCTGACCAAGTATTCGTATAGTTCGGGCTTGCTGGTGCGCTTGCGCAGGGTGGTGACCGTTGCCCCGCGAAAGCCGCACAACTCGAAGATTTCAGCGAAGATGCGCTCCACTGGCAAGAGCACGTCGAAGAATTTCGAGTTCCCGACCACGTAATGCACCTGCCCTCCGCGCGCCACCACGGTCGACAAGCTCTTCACGTGCTCGAGCATATCTACGAAGTACTTGGCAACGTAGCGGCCCAAGACATCGCTGTGGCGCCCGATCTTGGAGGTGATCGCGTCGAGTTCTTCGAGAGGGCTCTCGCGTTTGCTCTGCCAAGCCGCGACTCGGCTCGTGGCCGAACCCCAAGTTCCACCAATGGCTCGCCAATCCAATTCCCCGGCGTCGCTCGGCTGCTCCAAATAGCCGAGCCAGTACATGTACGGCCTCAATTCACGCACGTAGCTCATGCGGTTGGCGTATGGAGGCGAGGTAATTACAGTGCCGAACCGGGCTTTTCCCAGGTGCTTGCCCACGCTGCGCGCGTCACCCAGGTGCACTCGGCGAGGGCTGCTGGGCAGCGAAACGGAGGCCGCCTTGGCGATCGGCGCGAACGCTTCGCGCAGCGCGAGCGACACGTGTCGCGCGCTGACGGACTGCTTGGCGGCTCGCGCAAACGACATCGATTGGTGGCTGAAACTCACGTTCGCGCTCGTGATCAAACTCCGACAGAACGAAAGCTTGCCCAAATCGCGCGCAGGCTCGTCGGCGTCCGTTCGTTGCAGGACCGAAAAGGCACGGCCGAGCGCGTGCAACGCGGCCGGGTTCCACCACTTTTCGATTTGATGCAATGCAGGCAGCCAGGGTGCCCTGCCGCGAGCGAGCGCCGCCGCGCTCATCTCCGCGAGCAATGCGTCTGCGCGCTTGAGGGTTTGGTCGCTGTATTTGGCGGTTTTTGCGCGTGCCAACCACACCAAAAACGGGTTCACGTCGAGCGTGGCGCAAGCAATCCCGAGTTCCGCGCAAGTGAGCAGCGTGGTGCCGGTGCCGCAGAAGGGGTCGAGCACCGGCAGCTCCGGCAGCACGCGCGATTCGAGCAAGTCGCGCACGAGGTGAACGGAGTACGCGGGCGTCAGACGCAACCAGCCGTAGCGTGTCTCCCGCACGTTGCCGTGAAAGGTGAAGCGCGCGCGCGGCGTGCGCGAGCCTCTGCCCGACTCCGATCCGCCGTTCGGCGAATCAGCCTTGGATGTTTTCGCCGAGGTACGCTTCACGTATTCGAGGATCCGTTCGAAGCTCGGCGCACGGGCCAGAGAGCACGACCTCGCCGGTGACGAGCACGTACGCGCGTTGCGCTACCTGGAGCGCCAAGCGCGTGTTCTGCTCCACGAGCAAAATCGTGATCCCAGACCTGGCAATTTCAATAATAGATTCGAATATTTGCGCTACGAGCTTCGGGGCTAAACCGAGGCTCGGCTCATCCAGCAGCAAGAGCTGCGGGTCGGCCATCAGCGCGCGCGCGATGGCTAGCATCTGTTGTTCCCCGCCAGAGAGGGTCCCCGCGTTTTGCTCGATGCGCTCGCCGAGCCGAGGGAAGAGCTGAATGCTGCGGGCGAGATTTTTTTCGATCGCCGCTCTGTCGCGATTCAGAAATGCGCCCAACAGCAAGTTCTCGCGCACGCTCAAGTTGCCGAAAATCGCACGTCCCTCCGGCACGAGGGCTGCCCCGAGCTCCACGACCCGGTGCGTGGCCAGGCCCTTCACGTCGCGTCCCAGCACGCGCACCGTTCCGCCTGCGTGCGGAACCAGCTGCACGATCGACTTCAGCACACTGCTCTTTCCAGCTCCGTTAGCACCGATCAGTGTCACGATTTCGCCCCGCTCGACGCTCAAGGAGACGTCTTTGCAGGCCGCGATGCCGCCATACTTGACACTCAGCGACGCGAGCTCGAGGACCGGCGCGCTCATGCGAGATCGGCGCCTTCTGGGGTTTCTTCCCCCAAGTAGGCGGCTAGGACCCGTGGATGAGTTTTGATCTCGGCGGGCGTGCCCTGGGCGATCGTCTCACCGTGGTCGACGACGTGGATCGTTTCACACACGTTCATGACCACGGCCATGTTGTGTTCCACCAAGATCACGGTCAGACCGAGCTGATCGCGCAAGAAGCGAATCTGCTCGTTCAAGGTCCGCGCTTCTTGGCTGTTCATGCCGGCGGCAGGCTCATCAAGCAGCAAGAGCTGAGGCGAGAGCATGAGTCCGCGCGCGATCTCCAGCCGGCGCTGCGAGCCATAGGGCAAGCTGCCGGCGACCTCGCCGGCCAGCTCGGCCAGTCCCAAGATCTCCAGTAATTCATGGGCGCGCTTGGCCAGTGCCGTTTCATCGCGCTCGTAGGCCCGCGTGCGCAAGACCGCGGAGGCGATGCTGGCTTTGTGTAGATGATGGCCGGCGACCATCACGTTCTCGGCCACCGTCATCGTCCTAAAAATGCGGATGTTTTGAAACGTGCGCGCGACGCCGCGCTCGGCGATCACGGCGGGTTTCAGGCCCGCGATGTTCTCGCCTGCAAAGCGGATCTCACCGTGTTCGGGCGTGTACACACCGGTGATGACGTTGAAGAGCGTGGTCTTGCCCGCGCCGTTGGGGCCGATCAAGCCAAAAATCGAGCCTTTCTCCACACCGAACGAGACACCACGGACGGCGTGCAATCCGCCGAAGATCTTATCCACCGCGCGTAGCTCGAGCAGACTCACGCGCCCTCCGTCGGCGTCGCGGAGGGTGGGCTCGGTGGAGCAGGCTTCTTGCGGCGGAACAGATGATGCAACTCGCGGGTGCCGAGCACGCCTTCTGGGCGCACGATCATGATCACGATCAAGAGCAGCGCGTACAATACGAGCCGGTATTGCTGGAGGTCGCGCATCAGCTCGAGCGAGACCGCGACGAAGATTCCACCCAAAATTGCGCCAGAAATCGAACCCAAGCCGCCGACAATGATCATCACGATCATGTCGATCGATTTTTCGAAGCGAAAATCTTCCGGGCGCACGCCGGCTTGCATGTGGGCGAACAGCCCTCCGGCGATGCCCGCGGTGGCGGCGCTGATTGCGAATGCCGTCACCTTCAGCCGGGTCGTGGGTGTGGCCATCGCCTCGGCCGCGATTTCGTCTTCGCGGATTGCCGTCAGCGAGCGCCCCGTCTGGGAAAAGGTGAGGTTGTGGGTCACCGCGATGATCGCCACCGCCCAGGCGAACACCCAAAAGAAATTGGTGTACGCGGGCAGCCCCGACGGGTCATCACCGAAGTAGCCGGTGGCGGAGCCCAGGAAGGTCGCATTGTTGAACAGAATGCGGATGATTTCGCCGAAACCGAGCGTGACTACCGCGAGATAGTCGCCGCGCAGACGCAGGCTGGGCATGCCCACGATCAGCCCGGAAACTCCGGCAAAAAGCGCTCCCGCGAGCAGCGCCAGGTTGAAAATCAGCGCATCCGCGAGCACGCCCGGACCGAGCGCTGCGTGAACGGGCGTCGCGAGTTTCACCCCCACGAACGCCGCGCCATACGCGCCGACGGCCATGAACCCCGCATGCCCGATCGAGAATTGTCCGGTCGTGCCGTTGATCAGGTTCAACCCGACCGCCAAAATGACGTTGATGCCCGCGAGCAGAACGATGCGCTGCACGTACTCGGTGAAGGCGGCTTGAACGGCCAACTGCAGGGCCAGAATCGCGAGCAGTACGGCCCCGGTGATGGCAATGCGGATCAGGGCTCGCATTTCACACCTTCTCGACGCGCACGATGCCCAGCAGCCCTTCGGGCTTGAGCAGTAAGATCAGGATCAAGATCAGAAAGGTGATCGCGTCGCGGTACTCGGGCGAAAGATAACCGGCGGTGAGCTGCTCGGCCAAGCCGATCAGCAAGCCGCCGACGACCGCGCCCGGGATGCTTCCAATCCCGCCCAAAACGGCCGCGACGAAGGCTTTTAGGCCGGTCAGCACGCCCATCAGGGGGTTGATGGTGATCTGATCCAGACCGAAGAGGATGCCGCCGGCAGCTGCCAAGCCCGAGCCAATCGCGAACGTGGACCGAATCACCCGGTTGGTGTCGATGCCCATGAGCTTGGCGGCATCGATGTTGAACGAGAGCGCACGCATCGCCCGCCCGGTCCAAGTCTTTTGCACGAACAAATGCAAACCGAGCATCAGGCACAGAGCGACCGCGAAGATCGTGAGCTTGATGTTGGTGACGATCACTCCGAACACCTCGAAGCGCACCTCGCTCAGAATCGCCGGGTAGCGCTGGGGATTGGGTGAAAACAGCAGCATGCCCGCGTTCTGCAAAAACAGGCTGACGCCGATGGCGGTGATCAGCGGCGTGAGGCGTGGAGCGCTGCGCACCGGGCGATAAGCCAAAAATTCGATGGTCATCCCGAGCAGCGCCGCGGCGGCCATGGCGATGATCAATACGAGCAGCGCCAGATACAGAGGAAACCCCTGGTTTCTAGCTTCGAAGCCGGCCACACCCAGCGCGCCCGCGGCGTAGAAACCAGTGTACGCGCCGACCATGAACACCTCGCCATGTGCGAAGTTGATCAGCTTCAAAATGCCATAGACCATGGTGTAGCCCAGGGCGATCAGGGCGTAGATCGACCCGAGCGAGAGGCCGTTGATGATCTGTTGAAAGAACTGGGTCACGAAAAGGCGTCTACGGTGCGATCGAGGTTTCGAACTTCGCTTTGCCGCCTTCGACCTTGAGCACGACCGCGCTCTTCTGCGGGTTGCGCTGGGCGTCGATGGTGATTTTCCCGGTCACTCCATCGAAGTCTTTCGTGGCCGCGATTGCGTCGCGAATGGCGCTCGGATCGTTTTTGCCCGCGCGCTTGATGGCGTCGATCAGCACCAGCGCTGCCTCGTAACCGAGCGCGCCCAAGCCGGTCGGCGCCTGACCGTATTTCTTCGTGAAATTTGCCACGAATGCCTGAGATTTCGCCGTCGATACGTCGGGGGCAAAGTGATCGGAGAAGTACGAGCCGTTGATGGCCTCCCCGCCGATCTTGAACAAATCAGGCGAGTCCCAGCCGTCGCCGCCCAAGAGTGGAACCTTGAGGCCCAAGCGATCGGCCGTGCGTGCGATAGTGCCGACCTCGGAGTAGTAGCCGGGCACGAACACCGCTTGCGCGGGGGTGCCGCGAATCGCTGTGACTTGCGCGCTGAAATCTGTGTCGCCCTGCGAGTAAGATTGCTCGACGACAATCGTCCCTCCGGCCGCGGTGAACGCCTTTTGGAACGCGTCCGCGAGGCCGATCGAATAGTCGTTCTTCACGTCCTTCAATATGGCGACCTTGTCCAGCTTGAGATGATTGCGCGCGAACGTGGCCATCACCTTTCCCTGGAAGGGGTCGATGAAGCAGACGCGGAAAATGTAATCGCCCACCTCGGTCACTTTGGGATTGGTGGAGGTCGGCGAAATCATGGGGATCTTGCGGCGTTGAGCCACTCGCCCGCCAGCCAAAGACAAGCTGGAAGCGACCTCGCCCAGAACCGCGCTGACCCGCTCCACGTCGATCAAACGATTGACGGCGTTGGCCGCCTCTGCGGAATCGCCGCGCGTGTCGAGTGTGACCAGCTTCAACTTCTTGCCGAGCACGCCTCCGCCGGCGTTTGCTTCTTCGATCGCCAGCCGCACTCCGCGATCCGTATCTTGTCCGAAGTGGGCGGTGCTGCCGGTCATCGAGGCGTAGTGACCGATCACGATTTCGGCCGCGTCCTTCGTGTTGTCAGCGCCGCTGGCCTGGCCCGCTTTCTTGCAAGAGATGGCTGAAGCCAGCGCGGTTGCGCACAATCCAGAAATCAGAGTTCGCCGCAGGATCCGCATCGCGGGGGACGCTAACACAGGGCTGGTTTCCGGGGATAACCCCTGCCGCGCTGGTCACTTGCAGGCGCGCAAAATCTTCAGCCCATCGACCTCTACCTCGCACAGGCGCTGAGCGGCGGGCTTGGCGCCCCCCGCAACGGCTGCGCTCTGGAGCTTGATCGTGACCTTTTGGTCGCGTTGAGCGAGTACCTTGGCACTCCCCCTGAGCGGGCCTTTCTGCGCTTGAAATTCGACGTTTTCGGCCGGACTGGCGACCACGTCGCAGGGGGTTTGGTCGCACACCTGAAAGCCGTTCTTCAGCAAAATCGCGCCGCTGGGCTCGGTCGTGACCGCGAGATGGATGCCTGCGGTGGGCGCCACCGTGGCTTCGACCGACGCGGCGGGCGTGCCGAGCGCAACTGCCGATGCGCCCGGTGCGATCGCGGCGGGAGCCACGGGAAGGCTGGGCAAGGCCGCGGCGGGTTCCGGCGCAGGGCGGGTTGTCTCCCCTCGGTGACTGAGAATCCACGCGCCACCCCCGACCAGAACGACTAGCCCAAGCAGCGCAGCGATCACCGGGCGTTTGCTGCGGGGCCCGGGAGCCCGCGCGCTCGCCTCCGCACCGATCAGCGTCTCGGCGCGTGCGGCCTCCGTGTCCCGCCCTCGGCCAGGCCCGTGGCTGATGATTGCGGATGTGGTCGACGGGGCAGACGGCGAAAACTGCGGCTGTGTCGGATTTCCGGGCGCGTGAGCCGCGAACGAGGTCGGATTCTCGCTCGGAACCGGCACGATGGGTCGATAGCCGAGCGCGGCGGCGTCTGTGCTGGCGCTGATCGCCTGCGCAAAGTCGAGCATGGTCTGGAAGCGGACCGTCGGGTCTTTCTCCAACGCACGCATGATCACCCCCTGCAGCGAGCTGGAAACGCTGACGTCGGGGTAGATCGTAGTCATCAGCGGTGTGGGGTCGCTCAAGTGTTTGGCCAAAACACCGAGGAACGTGTCGCCGGTGAAGGGGACTGCGCCGGTGAACATCTCGTACATGATGATGCCCACCGAGTAGATGTCGGACCTCGGATCGGCGTGTTTGCCTCCGGCCTGCTCGGGCGCCATGTACTCGGGCGTGCCGAAAATCATGCCAGTTCGCGTCAAGCGGCGCTTGGTTTGCACGATCTCGGCGTCTTTGGATCGCAATTGAGCGATGCCGAAATCGACGATTTTGACGATCTCCTCGCCGTCCCCCGTGCGCTGCAGAAAGACGTTCTCCGGCTTCATGTCGCGGTGGACCACGCCATTGGCGTGCGCTGCAGCGAGTGCGCGGCACATCTGCATCGAGATGCGAATGCCGCTGGCTGCGTCCAGCACGCGCCGCCGTGACAGCTCGTCTGCCAGATCGTTGCCTTCCAAGAACTCCATGGCCAGGAAAAAGCGGCCGTTTTCCAGCTGGCCGAAGTCGAACACGTCGAGCACGTTGGGGTGCTTGATGCGCGACGCGCTGATGGCTTCTTGCTGAAACCGAGTAACGATGTCTCCCTTGGCCGCGAACTCGGCGCGCAGGATCTTGAGCGCGACGCGCTTCTCGATGGCGACGTGCTCGGCCAGGTAGACCTGGCCCATTCCACCCTCCCCGAGCAGCTTCAAGATGCGATAGCGCCCTGCGGCCAAGGTTCCAAGCATCGCGTCGTCGGGGTTGGTCATGGCTGGCAGCGCAAAAGGTGGGCTCACCCAGTGAAGCCAAGGAGAGGGCTCGGCAGAGCCTCAAAGCATAGCGTTTCTCGCGTGGGAGGGCTAGTGGAGGGCTCCGCCTGGGTCCGTTCAGGCTCGCTCGCGCTCACGCGGAAATCCGGCGCAAGGTAGGTGGTAAGAAATCGCGCACTTTGGTACGCTCGCGAGCCCAAATGATCGTGGTGATGGAGCCCGATGCGTCGGACGCGGCGATCGAGAGCGTGATTTCGTTTCTGGTTGCTGCAGGCTTCGACGTACACCGATCGAGCGGTCAGTCCCGCTCCATCCTCGGTGTGGTGGGGGATGTCAGCGCCAATGATGTTTCGGTCGTGAGCGAATTCGAAGGGGTCGCTCAGGTAACGCGCGTGAGCGAGCCGTTTCGCTTGGCCTCGCGGCGTTTCAAGCAGCGCTCGAGCGTGGTGGAGGGCCCATGGGGCAGCATCGGTGGCGAACGTCCTTGGATCGCCATCGAGCCCGTGGGTCTCGCCGGTTCCGGTCGCAAGCGCGCACCGGGCGACGATGAGCCGCCAGTTGCCGCAGAGCTTCCGTATCGGGTTGCTGCGGGTCGGCCCTTCGACGCGGCCGTCACGCGCTCGCATTTGGCCTTCGAAAACGTAGGTTCGCTGGTCTGCTTGTCGATGCACCCGCAGCCTCTGCAGCAGGCCTTTCCAGTGCGTTTCGTGGAGCGCGGGCCGAGCTGGGGCGCCAACGCTTGGATCGGCGCTGCCGAGCGAGAGCTCGAGCGCGGGTCGGAGAAAGTCGTGCTGCTGGAGGCCGGTGGCGAATACCCGAACGGTGCTCGCACGCTGGAGATCGCAGCCATCGCGCGAGCCAAAATTCGCACCCATTTGCCCCTCGTCGTGGACGTCGCCAGCATCGCTCAGCGTGCCAAGTATTCGCAGGCCGTCGCCTGCGCCGCAATCGCGGGCGGCGCTGACGGCGTCATCCTGCGAACCTGGGTCGGTCGCGAAGGGGAAGTGCCGCGCGTTCCCGCCACCCTGCGCTGGAACGATGCGGTCGAGCTGGCCGAACGTCTGCGTGAGATCGGCGCCGTCGTCCGCAAATGAAGCGCCTCGCAATCTTCGGCTTCGGACTGATCGGAGCCTCGATTGCCGCTGCTGTGCGCAAGGCCCGGCCTGAAATCGAGCTGGTCGCCATTGACCTACCCAGCGCGGTCACCTCGGCCGAGGTACGCGGGCTGACCGACGAGCAGATCGACAGCACCCAGCGTGAGCACGTGCAGCATGCGGTGGGCGCGGCCGATCTGTGCGTGCTGGCCGCACCGGTCAGCGTGATCCGTGCCGAGCTGCCCGGCTTGCTGGAGACGGCTCAGGTGGTCACCGATTGCGGTTCGACCAAACGTTCGATTTGCGCTGCCGTGTCGGGGTTGCCGCGTGCCGGTCGCTTCGTGCCCGGACACCCGATGGCCGGTGGGCCCGAGGGCGGCGCAGCGCTCGCACGCGCAGACCTGTTCCAACAGCAGACCTGGCTTCTTTGCCCAGAAAACAGCGAACCGGCCGCGGTTCAACGGGTCGAGGAATTGCTGAAATTGGTCGGCGCAAAGAGCGTTCATCTCAGCCTAGATGCGCATGACCGCGCAGTAGCGTTCACGAGCCACGTGCCGCAGCTGGTGGCGAGCGCGCTGAGCGTGCTGGCGACTCGCGCCGATGCTTTGCTGGCTGCGGGCCCCGCTTACCGCGCGACCACGCGCAGTGCTGGCGGCTCGGAAATCATGTGGCGCGATATTTTTGCGGCCAACGCGGACGAGATCAGCGCCGTGTTGAAGCAGCTTGCGAGCGTCCTCGAAGAGGTGGCTCAGGGGCTCGAGGCGTCACCATCGGATCTGAGAGCCGCGCTCTCTCTTCTCGAGCAAGCACGCACTGCGCGTGCGAAGTGAGCCGACCCGGACTGGCCGGAATTTTGCTATGACTTGCGTGACATGATCGCGCCGTCGAGTCGTTGGTGGTGGGTGGCCGTCTGGGGTCTCGTTGCCGGATGCGGGCTCAACCCACAACCCTCCCCGCCTGGCGGGGATCTGCCGGGGTTTGGCGGAACTTTCGGCATCGCCGGCGCACCTTCTTCGAATGCGTCCGCGGGTTCCCCGTCAGGCGGCGTGGCACAGAGCGCCGCCGGGGCTCCGGGCGTCGCCGGCGCGAGCGCCACCGCCGGCAGCACCTCCTCCGAAGGCGGGGCAGGGGGCGCTTCCACGTGCGCCAGCTGTGCCGGCACTAGCGCGGGCGGCGTGCCTGCAGGTGCAGGAGCCTCCACCGGCGGGTCCGCCGGCGTGCCTGCGGTCGGCGGATACGCCGGTTCCTCGGGGGCGGGCGGCTCCGCTGGGGCCGCGGGCTCCTCGGGATCTGCGGGCGCGAGCGGCAGTGCGGGCTGGGCAGGTGCGAGCGGCAGTGCAGGCTGGGCGGGCGCGAGCGGCAGTTCGGGCTCGGCGGGCGCGAGCGGCAGTTCGGGCTGGGCGGGCGCGAGCGGCTCTGCAGGTTCCTCCGGACTAGGCGGCGCAGCGGGCTCTGCCGGCAAGGCGGGCTTTGGCGGGCAGTCTGGACACGGAGGAGGCTTCGTCTGGCACTAGTCCTCGGGCAGAGCTCAGGCTCTCGAGTCGCGGCTTGAGCCAAGGTGTGCCATCGGCTGGAGCGCATCTAGCTGGCTCTGGCGCGGTTATAGCCTGGCGCGGCGCGTGCTAGGTCGCGTGCAAGCAATGCCCGTTCGTTGGCACAAGTGGTGGCTGTTGGCAGGCTGGGTATCAGCCTGCGGGCTGAACCCGCACCCAGACATTCCGGCGTCAGGCGTTGAGCCCGGACCGCCTCCCATGGGCATTGGCGGGAAAGGTGGCATCGACTCGCCTTCGACGGCCGGGACGCCCAACAACACCCCAGGCAGCGCCGGAGGCTTGGACCTCGGCAGCTATTCCGGCGACTCGGGCGAACTTAACGGTGAGGGCGGTGGCCCCGACTTAGGACCGAGTGAAGGCGGCGCAGCTGGCGCCGATCAGCTGGCGCCCGGCCCGGCCAAGTAATGGTCGAGCACGTTCGAGATCAAATCGGCCAGGATGCCGTCGGCGACGCGCAAGCGGCGGCTCAACTCACGCGCCAAGTTCAGCACGATCAGAGAGTACGAACGTAGATCGTAGCGATACAAGGCGTCGAGATCGGCCGCGGTAATGCGTAAGAGGCGCGACGGAGCGAGCGCTCGCACGGTGGCTGAGCGAGGCTGGATGTCGACGATGCTCATCTCGCCGAACCAATCACTGGGTCCGAGCAAGGCGACGCGTGATTCCGTCGCACGTTTGCTCTTTTTCAGCACCTCCATCTCGCCGCGAAGCACCACGTACATGGCGCTGGCGTCATCGCCCTCGCGGAACACGACTTCACCGGCATTCGGCGTCTGGACCGTGAGCGTGCCGGCGAGGTGCGTCAGCACGTCGTCGCTCAGTGCACCGAATAGCCCGATGGCGCGAAGTTCGCTCGGGCTGACACTGCCTTCAGGGGGATTGCTCATGACGGCTTCGGCCAGCTTCTATCGCCGATGGGCTGCACGTCAAACTGCCGCTCGCATCGGGCGATAATCTCATAAAGTCTTGTTGAAAACGACGCGTGGTCGCGCGGGTCCGGCGTAGTCCTCCACGCTGGTCACGGTCCAACCGGTGGCTCGGTGAAAGGCGATTGAGCCCTCGTTGCCGCTGGTGGTCACTGCTTTCAACCGCGTACAGCCGGCAGCGCGCGCGTCTTCCTCGAAGGTTTGATAGAGCACTTTGCCCACGCCGCGCCGACGGTAGTCCGGGTGAATACCGACCAAATGCACATAGCCAGTCTTGGGAGGTCCGGGTGCGACGAAGCCCAATAGAAAGCCCACCAGGATGCCGTCGTCTTCGACTACGCGAGCCATCGCGCCGAGCTCGTGGAAAAAGATCGGGTGCGCGAGCGCAGTGGTCGGACCGCCCCACCAGCGATCGATGATCTGCACGATGTGATCGTAGTCTTGCTTACCGAGTGGCCGAGTAATCATGGCTCAGTCTGCGCTGCGACGAGATTGCGGGCCGGACGCTCCGAGTAGCGTAACATGCGCGCGCCCGTGTTTCTTCCCCGAAAGGTCGGTCTCCGTTCTTGCTGGCCCGAGAAGTGGCGGTCGGGTAACACTTCCACCCATGCCCCTACGCGAGTTCCGTATCGCCCCGTCGATCTTGAGTGCGGACCTCGGACGGCTGGCCGAAGAGGTGAAGGAAGCAGAACTGGCGGGTGCAGATTGGATTCACGTGGACGTGATGGACGGACGCTTCGTGCCCAACATCACGCTCGGTCCGCTGATCGTACAAGCGGTACGGAAGGCGACCAAAGTGCACGTGGACGTCCACCTGATGATCGTGGAGCCCGAGCGCTACATCGAGGCTTTCGCGCACGCGGGCGCCGATTCGATCAGCATCCACGCCGAAGCCTGCACGCACTTACAACGTGCGCTCCATCACCTGCGCGAATTGAAGGTGCAAGCGGGGGTCGTTCTGAACCCGCACACCACCGAGGATTGCCTCCGCTACCTGATGAGCGATTTGGATTTGATCTTGCTCATGTCGGTAAACCCCGGCTTTGGTGCGCAAAAGTTCTTGGCCCAAGTGCTGCCGAAGATCGCCGCTGTGCGCCGCATGATCGACGACGGCGGCTTCGCGATCGAGCTAGAGGTCGATGGCGGGGTGGCCCCGGATACCGCGGCGCAAGTGGTGGAAGCGGGGGCGACGATGCTGGTCGCGGGCAACGCGATCTTCGGGCAAGCGGATCGCCGAGCTGCGTTGGCCGCACTACGCGCCGCTGCTCGCTCATGATCCGGATCAAGGCGTGCGCGGGACTCACGCTGTCTGCGTTGCTGTTCGGCTGTTCGGGTTCGTCGGGCGGCGCTGCGCCCGCTCGGCCCGCAGCGGCGCCATCCGCCGCCGTTCCTTCGGGCAGCGGCTCGCCCACGGCGGCCGCTCCGCCGTCCAAGGTCGATCGGGAAGCCGAGCGCACCGTGGCGCGGGCATTGAAATACGTGTCTGCGTTGCGTGAACTCGAAGCGCGAGGTCCCGTCAACGGGCGCGTCATTTCGCGCGATGAGATGGTCCATCGCGTCGAGCACAGTCTAGACACAGAGATCCCGCCTGCGGTGGTGGGCGCCTCGGGCGAGATCCTGTTTGCGCTGGGCACCGTACCGGCGTCGTACGACTACCGAACCGGTCTTCTGGCCGTGATGCGCTCCGAGTTGCTCGGGTTCTACGAACCGAGTGAGAAGACCATGTTCTTGGGGGGTGATCTGCACGGTCAGGAGCTCGATGCCACGCTCTGGCACGAGCTGGTGCACGCACTGCAGGACCAGCATTACGACCTCGGGAAGCTGCTCGGCTGGAGTGACGATGCAGGGGATTGGCAGGGTGCGGTTCACGCTTTGGCCGAGGGGGACGCCACGAGCGCCATGCTCGATGGGCTGTTTGCCGACAAAGGCATGCACGCGCCGGACGTGCCGGATTCCGTGATGGACCTCCAGGGCGCACTTTCGGCAGGGAGCGTGTTGCAGGTACCGCCGATCGTGAAGCGGTCGGTGGTCGCGCCGTACCTGGACGGCTTGGCGTTCGTCAACGCGCTGCGACGGCGAGGCGGCTGGGCCGCGGTCGATGCTGCGTGGCAACACTTGCCGACCAGCACTGAACAGATTCTCCACCTGGATAAATACGACGCCAAAGAAGCTCCGCAGGCGTTGCCGGCGCTGCCGCCCAATGCGCTCGGACCGACCCAAGTCACGTACAGCGATGTCTACGGCGAACAGACCCTGCGCATCTTGTTCGAGGAATGGATGCCGGCGCGGGCTGCACGGGAGGCGGCAAGTGGCTGGGCCGGCGATCGTGTGAGCAGCTTCTCTGACGGGGTGGTGACCAGTGTGGCTTGGCACATCCGCTATGACAGCGAAGCCGCGGCGGTGACTGCTCTGCGCGCTTTTGCGCGGGGCGCGCTCGCTCCCGAGGACCAAGCGGTGGACGCCCGCGGACGTCTGTCCGAACCTGTGTCCGCGCGAGAGGCCGAACAGGCCACACAACGCGGGCAAGTGTGTCGCGAGCGGCACACTCGGGGCCCGTTCGCCGTGCTTCGCCGGGGTCGCGACTTGGCCGTGACCCTGGGTCCCTATCGGCGCAGCCCCGCGGGCGCGCTGTCCGATGGTCAGTGCAAGGCCGCATTAAACTGGGCGGCCGCCCTAATGACCCAGCCCTAACCTGCTCTTTCTAGCGGGTTTTCTGGATTTCGGGGAAGGTAGGTCGCACGTGACCCTCGCGTGGGTCGACGGCGACCCGGGCGGGGCGTCAAAACCGCGACTAAGTGCTCATCTTGAGATGATGAGCACGCTCTGGGTGCTGGCACGGATACTGCTTCAGCACATCTCGAGAAACGAAGTTCCAGCTAGCGCGTTGATCAAGAAGGTAGAGGCTCAAGTGGCGAACCCAAACAACACCGGAAAGCGATCGTCCCATATCCGCTCCTCCGTCGTGAGTTCAGCGGCCGCCAGTGCCTCGTGGATGGCCCTCCTCGCTGCTACGAGTTTGGGCGCCGTTTCGGTGGAGCGCATGCGGGCAGAGGTATCCGCGCAAGACCTGGCTGCCCCGACCAGTGCGGGCTACCGCCTGATCGTTCAGTCATACGCCTCCAACTCAGTTGCCGCAAATCAACTACCGGGCGTGAACCACCGCCCGCTCGCCTCGGCACAGCGCGCTGTCACGGCTGAGGAACTCGCGCATGGAGTGGCGGTGGACGTGCTCCAAATCGACGAGAACAGCAGCGAGCACGCGCCGGTGATCGTCGCCTGGCTCGAGCATGGCGCCCCAGACCTGGAGCTGGACGCCCTGCGTGCCCGCCCGAGCCGGGAAGCGGTCTATGGCGTCAGTCAGAGTTCCGCGGGATCCGCGCAGATCGTGCTTCGCCGTTTGGCTGCGTGAGTGACGGTAGGGCGGCGATACGCCGGAATTCGCGGATTCGAGCGTTACGCCGCCGCCCGCTCGGTGGGGCTTTTCTGCAGGCGCATGGCGCGTGCCCTGCGTGCGAATTCCCGGCGCTCTTCGGCGCTCAGTGTCACCCCGCCAAATCGACCCGCGAGGTACAGCTCAGTGAGCGCCACTGCTTCATCGCCGACTGGGTGACCCAAAGCCTTGAGATTCATGGCGTGGGCGCGCGGTGGTGTCCCCGTTGGACGCGCCACCCCGCGCGTCGCCAGGGCGGCGTCCAGCAGGCGATAGAGTTCTACGATTTCGCGGGCTGCTGTTTCGCGCTCGGTTGCGGCGCGAGTCGCTGGCGACTGCGTTTTGCGGCGGCGCCTGAACCAGAATACGCCGTAGCCGGCAAGCATGAGGCCTGTCACGCCGAGCAGCGTCGAGCGCGGTGAGGACAACAGCTTGCCCACGGTCCCCGGGCGATCACGGAGTGCGCTGTAGCTGCGATGCACTGATCGGAGGAGCCCCACCTGCTGCTTCAGATCATAACCAATGACGTGGCGATTCCAGCGCTGCGTGGTGGCTTCCACGAAGTCGCGCACGAATGCCAAAAGACCCGTGATATCGCTCTGCGGCGCGGCATTCGCCGGCGGCGTGGGGTCGAAGCGGGTCCAACCCGTATCATCGAGGTACACTTCGACCCAGGAGTGCGCGTCGCCTTGACGGACGGCGTACGAACGCGCGAAGCGATTGTAGGTGCCGCCGATGAAGCCAGTGACGTTGCGTGTGGGAACACCGAGCGTCCGCAACATGACGGCCATGGCGGTCGAATAGAACTCGCAGTGCCCGCGCTTGGAGACGAACAGAAAATCGTAGAGTGGGTTCTTCGCTGCCCCGGAGTTCGAGTCGACGTCGTAGCGGTAGTCCTTGCGCAAGCGAGCTTCGATTAAGCGCGCCTCGAGCCGCGGGTCGGTGGAGTTGCCGACCCACGTGCGCGCCAACTCGGCCACGCGCGGGGGCAAATCAGCCGGCAAAGTGAGGTAGCGAGGGCGCTCGCTGGCGGTCAACGAAGCAGAGGTCGGCTCGTCTACATTGGCCAGCGAGACGTCATAGCGCAGCCCGCGCTCGTCTTGAGTCTTGTAGGTGAGCGAACCCTCCGGTCCACCGGTGACCTGGGGCACGTTGTTGAGCAAGGACGCGCCCTGCACCGAAACCGTGAGAGCCACCGCTTCCGGCGGCAGAAACACCACGGCTGGCTCGATCGGCTCCAAGTCGATATGCATCAGCCGGTCGTGAAGCGGATCTGGAAAGCGCAGTAGCTGCACTTGCCGACCGTGCTGCTCCGCGCGCAATGCCCCTCCGGCGCTGCGCGACCAACTTTTGCCGCGGTAGCTGTCGAATGCAGCGCCGCGCAGGTAGAGGGCGACGCGCGACGGTGGTTCCTTCGGTAAATTGGGCACTTCCACGCGCATGACGATGGTTGGATCACTGCGCAGGCGGCCCACACCGCCCAAATCGACGTGCTCGGTGAAGCCGACCATGCGCTCGGTCTTGGGATGGCTGAGCAGCAACAGCGACAGGCCGACGCGGGGAAATGCGACGAACAACGCCAACGTAAATAGGAAGATCGGTACCGACAGCAGGCAGGTGAAGATCAGGAATGAACGACCGATCACCCGCCGGCTGCGCAAGATTCTCGGTACATCCACGGGCAGGCCGGTGCGGTCGCGCGCGCCCTGACGGTAGTTGCCTTCTACCTCACGGCGTAGGTGACTGAGCACCAGGGCGCCGGGCGCGATCACCAAAAAGCCCAAGAAACACAGGCCATATGCCAGGCCGCTGCCGAGCACGGTAGCCGCGATCAGGTGTAGCAATGCCAGTACGATGACCTGCTGATCGTGTGCCGCGCCGCGCCGCGTCGCCAAGCGGATCACCTGCAAGCCCGCCGCGAACTCCACCGCGGTTTCGAGCAGGCTGGCGCCGGTGAACAGACGCACGGCTTGCGCGCCGAACAGCGCCAGCGGCAGCACGACCCCGATGCGACGCGCGACGGGCCGATCTTGAAAGCTCTCGGGAACGACGACGGCTAGGGCAAGGCCCAACAGAATGGCGATGGCCAGCCAATGGTTCAGCTCCCCGCTCGTGATCAGAGCCAGCAGGCCGAGAGCGGCCAAGCTGTCCGTCATGATTCGGTGGATGAGCCCGAATCTCACGCGCTTGCCCTGGGCAGGTCCGTGCGCGGGTCAGGTGCCGCGATCTCCGCCGGTGCTTCTGCGGGTTTTGCCTCCAAAAGTGCTAAAAAACGTAAGACGGGGTCGGCGCCCACGGCGGTCGTGGCGCGCACCCTTTCGCCGGTCCTGGCGCGCACCGTAACGCCGTCTCCGCGCTTGATGTGAGCGACCGCGCGTGAAGCCACGTCGCGGATGCGACGCTCGAAGCGTGCGCTCCAATCTTCATCCGGCGTACGTCCCGGGTGAACGGAGTCGATCAGGTAGGAAACGTCACGCCGGACTTCACGCGCTCGCTCGCGCACGATCAGTTGTTCCACGCTCTTTCGCCAGTAGATGTCGCGAGGGTCGTCGCCTTCCCGCATCGGTCGCAGCGATAGGATCTCGTCGCCAGCGCCGCGCCCGAGCGCCGAATTGCCGCCCATACGGTCGCCAGGCAAGTTGCTGGGAAGCTGTACGGGATCCACCGCGGGATAGATGATCAGGTCGCCATCGGCGGTCAGCTCTCGTGATTTTTCGAACAGACCGAAAGGAAATCGGGTGGCGACACGAAAGCCCACATGGCGATCGCGGCCGCGCCGAGCCGGGGTACGGCGGTAAGCCGCAACCTGGGCCGAGCGCGGGCTGATCTTCAGGAAGAAACAGCGCTTATCGGCGGGCTGGCCCGCACGCAGATCCTCGACTTCGATCGCATACGAAGGGATCCGGCGCTTGTGGTTGAAGACCTCGATCTCAACCAAGTGTGGTCGCGCGACCTGGGCCCGAGGCGGGAGGCGCCGAACGACCGTGAGCTCCCGCAAGCTGAGCTCGCTGAGCACCCCCGAGACGATGATCATGGACAGCAGCATTCCGAGCAGCAGGTAGAGCAAGTTGTTGCCCGTGTTGATTGCCGCAAAGCCAACGCCAAAGGTAATCCCGATGAAGTACTTGCCTTCGCGGGTGAGTTTCAGGCGGCGCGGCGGACGAAACCAGCGTCGTAGTCGTGTGAGAAACAGCGACAACCGCTCGCGGGGGCTGACGCGCGACTTCGCGGACACCGCGCGTACGCGGTCTCCAGACGCGGGTGGTTCCGCGGCGGGCGAAGTTGGTTCGGGCGTCCCAGGCTCTGCCACCGCGCATTTCCTCGATTAAAGGGGGACAGGGACGCGTGCGATCACTTCGCGAATGGCAGCTTCGGTCTCTTCTCGCGTGGGCGCGTAGCCCTCTGCGTGCGCGGCCAGGCGCACGCGGTGTGCGAACACCGGCACGGCCAGACTGTGAATGTCGTCGGCGATGCAATAGTCGCGACCGTTGAGCAAGGCCCGCGCTCGTGCTGCGCGCGATAGATTCATGCCCGCGCGAGTGCTCGCGCCGAGCGAGAGCGCCGGGCTACCCCGCGTTGCGGTGACGAGGGCTTGCAGGTACGTGCCGAGGGCGCCGTCCATCACGACCCGTTCGACCTCGCGCTGCAAGCTCACCAGCGTCTTTGGGTCGAGCACCACCGGGACGTTCTGCACGCGATCATGATCGGGCTCCATGATCAGCCGCATCTCGACCTGAGGCGGCGGGTAGCCGATGCGAATGCGCATCATGAAGCGGTCGAGCTGAGACTCGGGCAGCGGGAAAGTGCCCGCAAAATCTTGCGGATTCTGAGTGGCAACCACCAGGAATGGCTCAGGCAAGGGATGGGTCTTGCCGTCGAGCGAAACCTGTTCGTCGCTCATCGCTTCGAGCAACGCGGATTGCGTGCGTGGGCTGGCGCGGTTGATTTCGTCCGCGAGAAGCACGTTCGAGAACACCGGACCATGGCGTAGGACGAACTCGGACGTCCGTTGATCGAAGATCGATACGCCGAGTACGTCGCTCGGGAGCAGATCGCTGGTGAACTGGACGCGCCGCATCTGACCACCGACGGCGCGCGCGAGAGCCCGGGCCAGCGTGGTCTTGCCGACGCCCGGCACGTCCTCGATCAAGATATGACCACGAGCGAGCAAGGCAGTGAGCGCGAGTTCGACGACCTCCGCCTTACCCTCGAGCGCGCCCTCGACGGCGCGGCGTAATTCGAGCAGATGCTCGAGACGCTGGGCAGGCATCGCAAGAGCGGAGGAACTCATTCTCGAGCCATGGTAGCATGGTGAGGGCGCAAACTGCGTCAAGCCGAAATGGCCGTACTTTCGCCGGGTTTATCCACACAGGTCGCGAGCTGCGCAACATCCTTCACGGGCGGTCGTAGGGCGTTCGCCGTGCTCCTGGGGTGGCGGAAAGCGCCATCACGCTCGTTCCGCTGGGGGCCGAGCACGTGATCGAACGAATCGAGGTCAACGGGGTCACGCGTCTGTTCGGCGCGACACCAGCACTCCGGGGGGTGAGCACGTACTTCGACGCCGGAACCATCACCTTCTTGGAGGGGCCCAACGGCGCCGGCAAGAGCACGTTGCTGGCGGTGATCGGAACGGTGCTCGCGCCGAGCCGAGGGCACGTGGTCTATCGTCCGCTCGGTTCGGATCCTGAGCTGGTGCGCCCTCACCTGGGCTGGGTTGCGCATGACTCTCTCTGCTACCGAGAGCTCAGCGCGCGTCAGAACGTTGAGCTTGCAGCTCGCATCTACGGCGTGGAGGTCGAGGGCGCGTGGCAACGGGTAGCCAAGAGGGTCGGCGCGGAGGCGCTTGCGGATCGCCGCGTGGGCACGTTGTCGCGAGGCCAACGGCAACGAGTCGCCCTCGCCCGCGCCTTGGTCCACGATCCCTCGCTTTTGTTGCTGGATGAGCCTTGGTCCGGACTCGACCGCGCGAGTGCCGAACATCTGCAGAGCGCGCTGCTCGAAGAGCGGGCGCGCGGGACCCTGGTGATCGTCGTCAACCACGCCGATGGTTTGGCCGAACAACTGGGGGCTCGTTGTGTGCGGCTCGAGAACGGGCGAGTCGTCTAGAGGGACTGCGCTGTGCCGCTCTCGGCGTCGGCGACAAGGCGATCGAGCAGCGCGTCGATGCCTCCGTCGTCATCCCGCGCGAGCGTAGCGCTCGGCTTTGCGATGCCGAGGGTCGTCAACTCTGGGGCGTTGCTGCCGGTGCTTGCGTCGGGCTCGCGTGCGGCCGAGAGCACGAGGTGATTGGGTGCGCGCCCGCAGCTGCGCATCGCCTTCAACGTCGAGCTGACATCGTGCAAAACACCTAGTGCGTCGGCAGCGACGAGCACCCAGATGGCAGGGTCGAGCGCTCGTGCCAGGTCGAAATTGCTGATGTTCGGTCCTAGAGGTGAGAACACGCCTCCGGCAGTTTCGACTATCGTGAAAACAGCACTACGTGGCAATACACGTGATGCGAGGACTTCGGCGTTCGCGACCCATGCGGCCGATTGGCCGATGCTCAAGTCCACGCCACTCCGACGCGCCGCGAGATGGGGTGAAATCGGCTCTCGCAGCGCATAAAGCGGATGGGGGAGGGGTGTCTGGAACGTACCGGCGGCGCTCAACTGTGCTGCGTCTGATCCCACCGGCGGCGTGAGATCGCTTTCCGCGCGTGATACTCCGCTTTCGATTGGCTTTAGTCCCAATGCGGGCAACCCCCGAGCGCGCAGCGCGCGAAGCAGCGCTACACTGACTCGAGTTTTGCCCACGCCGGTTCCGCAGCCGAGGACTACAACTCGCATGCGTGCTCCACAGCGGCGGCCAAGCGAGCAATGTCTGCCTCAGTAAACGTAGCTTTGACGGTCAATCGGAGTCGCGCCGAACCGAGCGGAACCGTAGGTGGACGAATCGCTTGAGCGAGGATGCCAAGGCTTCGCAGACGCTCCGCGGCAGCGAGTACACGACGGTTGTCGCCCAACAGCACCGAGACGATTGGACCGAACGAATTGGGGCTGAGCGGCAAACCTGCGGCGGCGAGCTGGGTTCTTAGGGCAGCCGCATTCTGGGAGAGCGATCGTCGCAGAGCGTCGGCTTCTCGGACGAGCTCCACATGAAACTGGGTCAGCTCCGTCAGCCGGGGTGAGGGCGCGGTCGAGAACACGAAGCTGCGAGCGCGATTCCACAGGAAGGTGCGCAGTTGGCTGTCTCCTGCGACAAAGCCGCCGTGGGTTCCGACTGCTTTACCTAGGGCGCCCACCAGAATGTCGGGCTTCACCTGCGCTTCGGCGCACAGGCCTTTGCCGGCTGGGCCAAAGACGCCCAAAGCATGTGCCTCGTCCACCACTAGGCAGGCCTCGTACCGGTCACAGAGCGCTCGCAGGGCGGCGAGGTCCGGACCGTCGCCATCCATGCTGAAATAGGACTCGGTGACTACCCAGCACGCTCGCGCCCCGCGGGACTCTTCTAAGGCGGTCGCTAGCGCGGCAAGGTCCAGGTGCGGAACCACTCGAACCTCTGCTTTAGAGAGGCGCGCCCCGTCGATCAAGGAAGCGTGGTTCGCCGCGTCTGACAGAACCACGGTTCCGGGGAGGCCGAGCGCAGAGATCAAGCCCACGTTGGCGGCGTAAGTTGAGCTGAAGAGCAGCGCGGTTTCAGTGCCTACCCACCCTGCCAAGGTTGCCTCGAGCCGAGCGTGTTCCGCCGTTGAGCCGTGGATCAAGCGCGAGGCCGCAGCCCCCGGGTTGCCGAGTGTTTCACGTGAAACGGCGCTACTCGCCAAACCTAAGTAATCATTCGACGAAGCGTCGAGCAGCGGGAGGCCGAGCTTCCGCGCAGATTCGCAGACAGTGCGCCGCAGTGATCCGTCGTCGGGCTCGCGGAGTAGCCCGCGAGAGCCGAGGTCCGCAACGACCTCACTGAGCAAAGCGTGAAACCGCATCGACCGGTCATAGCATCCCAGCGCGGCGGATCCCACGTAGCGGCCACTGCACCACCGTACCAGTCTCGCCGGACTGCTGACGGCGCCAGAACCCGTGAACCGCGCGCGAGGGCCGCCTATGTGGGGTCCTGACTGAGGCCAGGAAATGGCGCGCAAAAGCTCGCTGGTCGCTGCAGCCTGGTGACGACCGGGTTGGCCGCGCGATGCGGAAGGTCAGAATAATGCTGCGCATGAAACCCGAGAAGGCGGCCAAGAGCAGGGTATCGCTGGCGAACTCACCTCGATCATCGAGAGCGCGCTCTGCGGCGCTAGCGAACGAACGAACCAACGAACCAACGAACCAACGAACCAACGAACCAACGAACCAACGAACCAACGAACCAACGAACCAACGAACCAA
>Ga0164308_10000411_pt1 | contig 23714 bp, 20 predicted proteins | sample Whisoiple_246_MG_FD_109983 | JGI IMG/M metagenome (GOLD analysis project Ga0164308, IMG submission 109983) | Soil microbial communities amended with fresh organic matter from upstate New York, USA - Whitman soil sample_246_MG | ecosystem: Environmental > Terrestrial > Soil > Unclassified >...
AGCCTAGGCGCGGCGACGAGGGCGTACTTGAAAAGTACGTTGAGGAGCCGCAACGCAGGATTGCGAAGCGGATCCGCAGGTGGGCGACGGGAGGGGTTCTAGGATTGGCTCTAAGCCGCTTCACATAACGGCCGCGCGCTCGGAACTCAAGACCCAAAAAGCATCATAGTTCTAGACTCGAAGTCGTTGCGCCAGGGCTGTTACGTGACACGTGTCGCGTGTCATCGCTCCTCCCACCTTGTCATCGCGATCGCGTCAGCGCCGTCAGCGCTGCATTTGTATTCGTAGTTCCGCGATGCTCCGGCTCGACAACCTCGTTGGCCCACGTTCGACACTCACGGACATTCGAGTCACGGCTGACGCTTGCGGGGGAGTAGAACGACGGGCACGAGCCCCCGAACAGCTCGCGTCACTCCCAGCTTGCGCTCGACCTCGGCGCGGGTCGCCGCAAGAAACGCCGCTGGACCGCGTCGCGCGAAAGCAGCACCGGGAACAGCAAAACGTACGGCAAAATCAACAACCAATCTTTGGTCGTGAGTGGCACCGGCAGGTCATGCATCGATCCGTAGCGAAAGCCGCTCCAAATCCACGCAACGTAGCCGGTCAAACCGAGGATGGGTGCAGCAAGCTGGATCCAGCGCGCGCGCCACGACGCTTGCTCGAGTTCGGCGAGGTTCGCGTGCCGCTGGGCTTCGTGCGCTTGCTGCACGCGGAGCTGCACCATGCGTTCGAGCGCGGGTTCTTGCGCCAGGTAACGTTGCGTGCGACGCCGCAACATCGAATAGCCGATGAAGCCCAACAGTGACGGGCCGAGGATGTACAGAATCCTCACCAGCAGCGGGTGCTCGGTCGATTCCGAGAGCATGCGAATCGCGGTGAGGCTGCCGATCATCGCGCCGCCGTAGAGCCAGATCGCGCGAGCTGCACGGAAGGTCGCGATCGAGCGTAGAAAGTACTGCCCGCGGCTGGCGACCGAAGCTTCGTCCGCTGGCTGGTTCGGCGCGCGCAGCGCAGCCAGAATTTCCGGGAACGAGAACGCCGCAAGCATGGTCGCCACGGACAGCGCCAGCAAGAATGTGCCTTGAAACACGAGCGTCTTGGCGATCTCGACTAGATCGAGTGACGGCGGCGCGAGCTCCCGGCGCAGCCACGTCGCCAGGTCCAGGTTCGCTTTCCCGAGCGCCCAGTCGAGCACCTCGGTCGTGATCACCGTGGAGAGCAACACGACGACCAGAAACACGGGCCACACCGACTCCCAACGAGGGCGCGCCACGAGCAGATCATAGCGATCGATGCGGCGCGCGAAACGCACCTCGGTCGTCAACAAGAACAGGTACGCAAACTGAAAGACCAGAATCACGATCAGTGCTTCGGACCATTCAGCGCGCATCTGGCTCGACACGTGGCGCACGAGCTCGGCCGAACCGAGCGCTCCGCGGCTGGCTTGCAGGCTGGCCAGCGCAATCAGCTCGACGATGAAAACGAGCTGAAAGAGCGGGGCCAGCGCGGCCGAGAACGTGCGATGCGCGAGGAAACCGGAGACGAACAGCTCTTGCGTCGAAGGCGCACGGAAAGGATCCGAAGCGCGCCGCCCCAGGCGAAAAAGCGTCGACATCGCCCAGAACGGATAGCCCACCGCCAGCACGAGCAAGAACCAGCCGACCGCGTTCACGACTGCGGGCGGACCGAGCGTGAGCACTTTCGCAATCGATTGGCCAGTCAGGTACCAGACCAGGAAAGCGAACAGCACCAGCGCGCCGCCGCTCGACACGATGCTGCCGAAGAGCGAGTCGCGCTCGTACTGGCGTGCGATGCCCTCGATGTAGTTCTGAACGTACACGCGGATTTGCGGAATCGTCAGCGTTCGCTCGGCGGGATCCTTCACCAAGATGCGAAGCGTGAGTGCTTCGAGCGCGGCCGGCGTGGTCGGCTGAATTCGGCTCGGTGGCGCGGGAGCCTCGGAGATCACGCGCCTCACGGTCTCGTGCGGATCGTCGTGCTCGAACGGAACCTGACCGCACAAGATCTCGTACAGGATCACGCCCAGCGCATAGATATCGGATCGTCCATCGATCGGCTGGCCCTGCGCCTGCTCGGGCGACATGTATTCCGGCGTGCCGATCACCGCGCCGTACTGCGTTTGCCAAGCCTTGGAAGCCGTGCGCACCGACGTCACTCCAGGCCTCACCGAACCACCGGTGTTCTCCACGTCCGCGATGCTCGCCGCTTCGATGCTCGTGCTGACGTTCGTCGGCTGCGCGGCGCTCGGTCCGAGCAGCTTGGCGATGCCCCAATCCATCACCTGCACTTCGCCGAAATCGCCGACCATGATGTTGGCGGGCTTGAGATCCCGGTGCACGACCCCGCGCGCGTGGGCATAGTCGATCGCTTGACAAACCTGCAGGAAAACATCGAGCAGCCGGCGCAAACCGAATTGCGCGAGCATCGCCGGGTCGTTCGCTCGACGCCGCTCGAGGATCGTCTCGAGCGAGCGACCCGGGATGAGCTTCATCGAGAAGTAAGCGTGCCCGTCGGGCGCGGTGCCGAGATCGTGCACCGGGACGACGTTGGGATGCTCGAGCTGCGCGGTGATCTGCGCTTCTTCCGCGAAGCGAGCGAGCTCGTCGCGCGGGAGCTCGCCGCGGGGAAGTCTCGTGACCTTGAGCGCCACCTCGCGGCGAAGCTTGGTGTCGTAGCCGCGCATGACCTTGGCCATGGCGCCGCTACCGAGTTCACCGAGTACGCGGATCTTGCCTGCCCACAGCTGCTCACCCGCGCCGGGTGCGGGCATCGATTTCCGCTCGCCGGCGTTCGGCTGCGTGCCTGGCGTCTGTCGACCGGACGAAGCCGGCGGCCTCGACGGTCGCGAGGACTCATCAGGCAGGGACGAAAAACGGTCTCGCGGGTTCGTCATGTCGTCGGCAACGTCCGACCCAATCTAGCAGCACTGTAGCGCCCACAGGAATCGAAGTGACGGGCGCATCGGCTTGCACACATTGTCGCCATTCAGGTCGGACCGGCTCGCCTTGGCCGAGCCGCAACCCCCGTTAGTTGGATGGGGTGACGACCCAGGTCGCCAGCTGCCGAAACTGGGGCGAGTCGACGAAGGTCAGTAGCCGAACTCGGCCGTCGCTGGCACTGACGTAGTTGCCCGGATAGTTGAACGACTCGAGCGCATGACTCGCGGGATCGGCGCCCGAAAGCGGCGACCGAAAGCAGAACGTGGCGTCTTTGCCGAAGTTAGCGGAACCGTCGGAGATATCGCTCCACAAGAGCGCATTCGAGTGCCGCAGATAGGCGCCAGGCTGATCACTCGATTCGAACGAGACGCACGCCGACGACGCGAGCCCCGGCACGATCTTCCATTGGGAGTCGGCAGCGACCGAGGTCTCGGCTCGTATGACCTTCGCGATATGGTGCAGTAAAACGCCCGCTTGACCGAGCGCATTCAACGTCACGGCTCCGCTTCCATTTGCTTTCACGGCGGTCCAACGCATATCCAAGCTGCCATCATCGACGCTTTGCTGGAGGCGTTGACCGTTGGAAGCGCTGGCCGCACCGGCCACGTCCAAGGAGAGCCCGCTCGATTGGATCACGAGTTTGAAGCCCGCGCCGCCCACGCTAGGCAAGAACGACTGCTCGCCTTGGCCGCTACACGCGGCCTGCTCGATCAAAGCGCCACTGACCGAGCTCTTTCCGCGGACCTGCAGGCACTTGCCGCTCAGCGCGTTGCGCAGCGAGAAATGTCCGCCCGACCCGGCCAGCGCCCAGAACGTCTGATTGGCGCCGCCTGAACACGTGTATTGCTGCAACTCGACCCCGTTGTCGACACCGAGCCCTACGACGTCGATGCAGCTGTTGGACGCGTCTGCGGGACGAAACGTGTACGCCGTATTGTCGATTAGCAAGGGACAGCTTGCGTCTGGGCTCGAGCCCTCGCAATTCGGCACCGAGCATACGGAGCCCACGCACGAGCCCGTTTGGCAATCTGCACCGACTCGGCAACCGTAGCCGGTCGCGCACGGCGCGCAGCTGCCGCCGCAGTTGAAGTCCGTTTCGTCGCCATTGCATGCCAGGTCGCTACACGATGGTGGTTGGCAGGCCTGATTGGTGCAGATGCCGCTCCCGCAGTCGGTGCCCATCAAACATCGCCTGCCCGCGGCGCACGGCACACACACTCGACCGCCGCAATCGATGTCGGTTTCGTCGCCACCGATACTGTCGTCATCGCAGCGCGCGGCCGCCGCGGCGTTGCCTGCAGTCCCCGCGCTGCCCGTCTCCGTAGACGCTCCGGCTCCGGCCATGATTGGCGACGAGCCGGCTGTCGTCATCGTCGGCGCCGTGCCGGCCGCCGCGAGCGAGCCGCCCGCCCCACCCGCTTGCGCGGCGCGACCTGCAGCGCTCGGCGAATCGTCGCCTTCTTGAAGGTAGGCGAGCGAATGCAGGGAGCAGCCAAACGGCAGCGCCAGCCACGCAACCAATAGCGCTCGGAATTTCAAAACCGAGCACCGTAGGCGGCTTGAATCCCGCTCGGACTGGCGACCACGGAGAGCGGCTCCGTTCCTTGTGCCGCGCGTTCCGAATCGGTGTGACTCAAGAAGAGGTACACCGCGGCCGACAGCGAGACGAGCCCCACCCCGTACGAGACGTCGCTCAGCAAGTACTTGGTGTGCACCGGCGCGACCTGGGCGTCAGTGCAGCGCGGCGCGCAGGTTTCACGAAGTTCGAGCTCGTCACCGTGACCCGACATCGACAGCCCGACACCGGTAGCGACGCTCGCAACTCCGACCCCCAAAAGTGCCCACGGTAGCGGGCCAGAACCCGGCGCGGTTTCGACCGGCGCCGCCGGGGGCGTCGCCTTCGCCGGTCGCTCCGGGCCGGCCTCGGGCGAACCGCTTGGTGGCGTTTCTTGGCTGTGCTTACGAGCTGCCGGGGCGAATTCGACTTGCACCAGTCGGTCCTTGTTGCCGGCCTGAATCCGCGCGTGTGAAACCGCGACCCCGCCGTCGGCGCTTTCGAAGCGAAACTCGTATTCACCAGGATCGAGCTCGACGGCTCGATCGTTCAATCGCTCGCTCAATACTCGGTTCCCGACGGAGACGCGCACGTCGGTCAGCGCTCGAGAGCCGCGTTTGGCCGAGAAGATGACCGTGGGCTGCTCGGCGTCGACCTCCTGGGACCAGCGCGAGCAGTCGCTGCGAATGAACTCGGGACAGTCGGATCTTCGACAGCGTTCGAGCTCTGGCCGGGCGCTGGAAAGTGCGCCGACACTCCGATACTCCTGAGCGTTCTCGTACGCCCGCGCGCACTCTTTCACCGCTGGGCTGGTCGACACGCCCTCGCCTTGGGCAAACGCGGGCACGGCGAGGCTCAATAGCAGCGCCTGGACGACGCGCACCGACCACTTGCGGTGCCTCATAGGCATTCGAACCGCACGCGACGCACGCCGAGTGCGTCGATTCGATAGGGAGTGTCGCAATTGACCGACGAAGCGGGCGGCGCCTCGTTGTGAGTGGCTTTGACCGCAGCGACGCCAACGCCGGGCACGCTGGACCTGATCGGCACAACGGGCGGCGCTGCCGGTAACTGGTCGAGCTGAACGATCGGAACGGACAGCGTGGCGGACGGACTTGCGCTCGCCAAGGCCGCGGGGAGCTCTGCCTGCGCGAGCGTGGGGCCGCGCAGCGTAGCGGGCGGCTTTCGATGCTCGATCGCGAACTCCGCGGCACGAGCGCTGCCGGGAGTCGGCGTGGACAGGTGACGGCGCATCGACGCGAAGCCGAGCACCGTCAGCATACTCACGAGCGTCGCGATTCCCACGCCCGCGAGCCATCGTCGGCGCGGCGCGTCGACCGTGACCTGGGGACTGAGCGAACGAGTGGTTCCCCCCGACGTCAGCGAAGCACTCTTTGCCTCCCAGAGTTGCGCTGGCGAAGCATCGGCGCGGGGCAACTCGACCACCGTCTGATCCTCCCACACCGGCGGAGGTTCCGAGCTCCGCGGCACGTGCGCTTGCGTCACTGCCATCGTTTCCAGCGCCCGCAGCGCCTTCGAGCGTTGCGCCAGCGCCTCCGCGGCGGTGTTGGAAACCCAAGCGCTGACCTCGGCGCGAGTCGCTTCGCCAGGCACGGCGCGCAACGCATCCGCAAACTCGGCGGCGGATTGAAAGCGGAGCGCGCTCTTGCGCTCGAGCGCCCGGAGGACCACGCGATCCAGGCCCGCAGAGATCGCCGGGTTCTGGCTGCTCGGAGCAGGGATGGGAGCGCGCAGCACCCGCTCCACCGTCTTCTTCACACCGTCGGTCGAAAACAGCCGGTGTCCCGTCAAGCTCTCCCAGAGCACGACACCGGCGGCAAAAACGTCCGTGCGCGCGTCGACGGGCTGACCGCGAATTTGCTCGGGCGACAGATAGGAGAACTTGCCCTTCACGTGCCCGGGACGGGTGATTTGACTCTGCGACTCCGCCTTGGCGATCCCGAAGTCGAGCACGCGCGCGACGCCGTTTTCGCCGACCATGATGTTCTGCGGCGAAACGTCGCGATGCACGATGTTCAGCGGTCGGCCGCCAGCGCTTGCCGTGTGGGCTGCGTGCAAGCCATCCAGCGCATCACACAGGATGCGCTGGATGATGCCGAGAGGCGGTGAAGTCTCTCGATTGCGAGCCATGCGCACGAGCTGTGCGAGCGTCTCGCCCTGCACGTACTCCATGATCAGCAACAGCTCGTCGTTTTCGACCACTACATCGAGCGAGCTGACGACATTGGGATGGCTGATCACCGAGGCCAACCGCGCCTCGTCGATGATCATCGACAAAAACTCCGGATCGGTCGCAAATTGCGGATGCAGCCGCTTGATCGCGACAATCTTCGAGAAGCCTGCAGGTCCCAGCAATCGTCCGAGATGCACGGTCGCCATGCCACCGGCCGCCATCTCGCCGCAGATCAAGTAACGCCCGACCCTGCGACCATCAGAGCTTCGCGGAAGGGGCCCCTTCATCAGGAAACCCACTTTAGCATGCGCCCCGAGGCGCCAAATGCGACGCTCGTCGTTTGGTAAGACGTGTCCACACGCTCGACTACACAATCGAGAGGCTCACTCGTCGAGCGTCTCTGGACGAGACTGACGACAACGCGCGCGATCAACATCGAACTACCTTCTTCGATGGTTGCTCGACGCGGCTCGGACAGTCGCGAAAGCGACGAAAAGGTCTGAGTTCCAACGTCGACACCGCAAAGCGTCACTCCCACCTGCGCGCAATGCACGTGGGCGCGTCGGCGCAGAAGTGCGCAATGTCGCAGCCGGCCGCTCGATGGTGAAGGGGGTTGGTTAGCGGGCGCGAGCGAACGAGCGCGGCGCGTAGCCCGAGGAACGCTGAACCGGAGCGGCATGTCGGCGCGCTCCGAGCGGCGAGGCAAAATACGATCGACCAAGAGCGCGCTCCGCACTGCCGACGTTCGAATCGACTCACCCCGAGCAGGCCGTCCCCAACTGCGTGCCATCCGTATCGGCCTTTGCGTTCTCGGCCGGATTGGTTGCCCGGACCGCGCGCTGGTTGATTCGCCAAGAATGCATGATACGACCCGACGCGGCGAGGCCATGGCAAACAAGATTCGGAAGGCCAATAGCGGGGTTTCGGGGGTCGACCGGCGCGCATCGATTTTGCGCGCACTCGACAAGCGACTCGCGTTCAAAGGCGAGCTCGTGCTTCCGTGCATCCCGGTGATGGCCGATGAATATTCAGCCAAGCTCACCACGGTCTGGGCTGCGCTCGGACGAGCGTTGTCGAGCGAAGAGCTGGAGTCACTGCGGAGTGGCCTGCGCACAGCGCTGACGCAGGGTTACGAGGAGTCGCCCGATGGCGCGCTATTGGTGAGGTGGGAGGCGAGCCCTGGCGGCCCCGTCAGCTACGAAGCGGAGCTCCAGCAGCAGACCCTCGAAGAGCGCTACAACGAGTGGGCCGACACGAAGACGGAGGCGCTGTTCGGCGCACAGCCCGATGCCAAAGTAGTCAGCTTGGCGTCGACGCTGAGCGCCGGCGCGCCGGTCCTCGACGTCGGCGCCGGGACGGGCCGGAACGCGCTCGCGCTCGCCGCCAAGGGCTTTGCCACGGACGCAGTCGAGCTGGTTCCGGCGTTCTGCAGAGCGATGCGCGAGCGCGCAGCGGGCTCTTCGCTCCCGCTGCGTGTGTTCGAGTCCAACATCTTGTCCAACGACCTTCGACTCGAGCCCGCACGCTATCGCTTGGTCTTCGCTTCCGAAGTTCTCACGCACTTCGGGACGACGGGCGAAGCGCGAGCGCTGTTCGTCAAGTTGGCCGAGGCGATGGTTCCCGGCGGGCTATTGCTATTCAACGCATTCTTGGGCAAAAACGGCTACGAACCCGATCGGCTGGCGCGGCAATTCGGGCACACTTGGTTCTCCAGCCTGTTTTCGCACGCTGATCTCTCGTTCTTGGTCGACGAGCTACCGTTCGAGCTCGTCTCCGACGAGTCGATGTTCGAATTCGAAAAGGCGCATACCAACCCGGCAGCGTGGCCGCCGACCACGTGGTTCGAAAGCTGGTCGCAAGGCTCTAACGTCTTCGACGTCCCCAAAGGCAAAGCGCCGATCGAGCTGCGCTGGCTCGTGTATCGGCGGAAGTGAGCGACAGGTTACTCCCCCAACCACTTCCAAAACCGAAACGTCACTCTGTTTCGGGCGCTGCTCCCGGAACCACCGACCCCGGCGAGCCCCCGCTCGCCCCGCTCGGCATCGGATTCTGCTCTTTCTCGAGGTACCGAAAGATGGTGCGCGGATCGACACCCAAGTCGCGCGCGGTCTGCGTGCGATTGCCGTTGTTGCGTTCGAGCACTTCCAGCACGTACTGGCGCTGAAAATCCTCTTTGGCTTTCTCGAGTGGCACGATCACGATTTGCGTCTCACCGCCCAAATCCAAATCTTGTGGCCCAAGCAGCGTTTGGTCGCACAGCACGAGCGCCTTCTTGATGCGATTTTCGAGCTGACGAATGTTGCCGGGCCAGGGATACTTCTTGATCGCCGCCAGCGCCTGCGGCGAAAAACCTCGGACGGAGCTCTTCAACTCGTCGGCAAACTTGCTGAGCAGCGCCTTGGCAATGATGAACACGTCGTCGCCGCGCTCGCGGAGCGGCGGTAGCCACAAGTTCACGACGTTCAGGCGGTAGTACAAGTCCTCGCGGAATTCGCCGGACTTGATCATCTCCTCGAGGTTGCGGTTGGTTGCCGCGATGATGCGGATGTCGCATTTTTCCGGGCGATTGTCGCCCACGCGAAAAACCACGCGCTCCTGCAATGCGCGGAGCAGCTTCACTTGCATACCGAGCGGAAGCTCGCCCACCTCGTCCAAGAACAGCGAGCCACCGTCGGCTTGTTGGAATTTGCCGGCGCGGCTGGCAATGGCCCCGGTGAAGGCGCCCTTCACGTGACCGAACATCTCGCTCTCGATCAAATTTTCCGGGATCGCGCCGCAGTTCACGGTCACGAACGGGCCGTTCGCGCGGTTGCTTCGGCGATGGAGCTCACGAGCGATCAGCTCCTTGCCCGTGCCGGTCTCGCCGGTGATCAGCACGCTGATGTCGGTGGCGGCCACCTTCTGCAGCTTACGGAACACTTCCATCATCGAGGCGCACGCGCCGATGATTTCACCGAAGCGTTTGTCCAACAGATCGGCGCTCAACTTCTCCTTGTCGGCGCGGAGCGCGCTGAGCAGCATGGCATTCTGCAAGATTAGCGAAGATTGCGCGGCAAAGATGGTCAGCAGGTCGAGCTGCCGGCGGTCGAACAGGTGCTTCACCTCGTCGTTCGCGACGTACAGCGCGCCGATGACGTCACCCTGACTGACGAGCGGCGCGCACATCACGCTCGACAGTTTGAGCGAGATCACGCTCTCGCTCTTGCCGAAGGTGGTGTCGGTCAAGGCGTCGGAGACGATCACCGGGCGCTTGGTCTCGATCACTTGGCGCACGATGCTGTCGCTGATCACGCCGGAGGCATCTTGGATTGCCTCGCGCTGCACGTTGCGCGAAACGCGCACCCGTGGCGTGCTGTCTTTACCCTCGGATGGGTCGACTAGCAGCACGACCCCGCGCGCCGCACCCGTCAGCTCGATGATGTCGTCGAGCAGTGTCTCGAGCAACTCGTCGACCGATTGGCTCATCATCAGCCGCTCACTGAACGAATGCAGCCGGCGCAGGCGCTCGATGTCCCCCGCCTCGACGCCAGTTTCACTCACTTCCGTGGTCGGCGCGGCGGGCAGCTCGGTGAACATGCTGAAGCCGAGCAACGCCTTGCCCAACGTGATTCGATCACCGTTGGCCAGGCGAGCGCGCCGCTTCTTCTTGCCGTTGATCAGGATCTCGGCTTCGCGATCGACCTCCTCGAGCTGAAAATCGCGACCGTTGAACACGATTTGCGCGTGGTGATGGGCAACGCTCGCATCCGGCAGGTGGATATCGTTGCCCAGCGCGCGCCCGATCGTCGAGAGCGGCTTGTGCAACGCCAGGAGCACCGGAGCCCCTTCCGACGGAAAGAAACGAATCGTAGCCATTCCGCTGACAAGGCTAGTGCCCTACCCCACAAATGACAATGCTTGTCGGGGTTTGCCCACCATTGAGCGAGCCAGAATGGCCGCGATTGAGGTTTTTGCGAGCTCGGAGACGAGCCCCCGCGCGGCGACCCAAGCCCGCAACGCGCGACGGGTCGAAAGGCGAAAGGAGTTCAGATGCGAAAGTCCGCTTCGTTCACGCTGCGCTGGGTGCTCATCGGTTCGTCACTGGCCGCGCTCGGCACGACGCACATCGCGCGAGGCCAAACGGCGCACGGGGACCGAAATCAAAACGTCGTCTTCGACGATGATTTGCTGAACGGGGATCTTGCAGCACCGTTCGGTACGCAAATATTCCCGCCCCACCTGCCACCGGCGCGCGTTCAGCTGATCCGGCCACGCACGAACTTCTTGCCCGAGCTCTACAAGTCGGTCGAGCACCTCTGACGGTGCGATTCACTCACGAGTGAGCGGGCGTGAGAGCACTGCTCGCACGGCTTCCGACACCGGCTTGTGCTCGAACAACACTCGGTACACTTCACCCGAGATCGGCAGCTCCACCCCCAAGCGCTGCGCGAGGTGGAATGCGCTATCCGCGGTGACGACTCCCTCGGCAACGTGACCAAGACCTGACAGCGCGTCATCGAGACTCTTGCCGCGCCCCAACTCGTAGCCCAGGGTGCGGTTTCGGCTGAGCTCTCCGGTGCAGGTCAACACCAAGTCCCCGAGGCCAGCCAAACCCGCAAGCGTCAAGGGCTGACCGCCCTTGGCGATCGCCAAGCGCGCGACTTCGGCCAGTCCTCGGGTAATCAGCGCGGCGCGGGTGTTGTAGCCAAAGCCCAAACCGTCACACGCTCCCGCAGCGACGGCGATCACGTTCTTCAAGGCCCCCCCGACCTGAACGCCGATCGGGTCGTCGCCCGCATACACACGGAAGTGCTCGCTCGACAGCCGCTGTTGGACGCTCGTGGCAAGTTCGGGAGAATATGCGGCAGCGACGAGGCTCGTTGGCAAGCCCAGCGCCACCTCTTTGGCAAAGCTCGGACCCGAAAGGACGACCGAGCGCTCCCGGGCCGACGGACCGAGCACCGCGGTGACGACCTCGGTGAGCAGCATGAGCGAGCCAGGTTCGATGCCCTTGGTGGCGATGATCAGCGTCGCGGAGGGGTCGAGGTACGCTTTCGCGCGCTCGAGCGTTTGGCGAAAACCGGCGGTAGGCACGACGATGATCACCGCGTTCGCGAAGCGGAGCACGCGCTCCAAATCAGCGCTGGGTTCGACGGCTTCAGGCAGAGAGAACCCTGGCAAAAAGGCGCGATTCATCCGCTCCTTCTGCATGGCTGCCGCGTGCTCGGCCTGCCACGTCCAGAGCAACGTCTGTTCGCCGCGCTCGCTCAGCGTCCGAGCCAGCGCGGTACCCCAAGCGCCGGCACCGAGAATCGCGAGATGACTCATTTTCGGGCGCAACTTTTCGTGTCAACTCGAGGCCCTGTCAACTCAGCTCGGCGTTTTTGGTTTGGGCCCCTAAAACCTGAGGGATATGCTGCCCCCGCATGCCCGCCCCCGCCCGCTTCCGGTCGCTCACCGCTGCCAGCTTGACCACGCTCTTCGTACTCGGTGCACTCCCTTCCTGTGCGTCCACGAGTGCTCGCACCGTGAGCGTACTCGGCGCGGGCGTGATGAACGACCCGAGCAACAAATCGCTGCGCTTCGATATCTTGAAGTTCGGTTTGGCGACCTTCTGCAACGAAATGCTCAAGGGCGGCGCGCCCTTGAAGTTCGGTGACGATGAACCCGTCGTGGGTCGCTTTTTCGCCGAGTCGTGCGACTCACAAGTCCTCGACGACGAAGCGCACAAATCGTTCGTCGTACAATACACGGGCAAGGGCTACGCCTGGACCAACGTGACGCAACGGCTCGGCTTCAGCTCACGCGGAGTCGTGGAATACGCGACGGACTTCCAACTGCACGACGGCGCCATGTACGTCTATTTCAGACCGCGGCTGATTGACGGCGCCGCATTCCAAACCACGCTCGTGGAGTCCGCGCTCGCGCAAGGCGGGCTCGCTTTGGCGGGTGTGAACGCCAATCAACTCGGCAAGCACATCGTCGAGAGCCAACTGCGCCGCGGCTTCACGGTCATCCGCAAGGACTCCTCGGGCGGCACCGATTTCGCGCTCGGCATCGTGCCGCCGGGCGAAGCACCGTTCAAGCCGTTCGAAGTCAAGCGCACCGAAAAGCAAATCCTCGCCAACGATCGCACCGAAGTGCACATCGGCCAGCAAGACTACGTCGGCCCATTCGAAATCACGGACTCGAATCAAGCGCTCTACTTCACGGTGGCGGTCGACGGCGCGGCCAACGCGGATCTGCTCGTCGTCGACAAGCCAACCGGCGACAAACTGTTGGATGGTTACCTGCACACGGCCGGCGGCGCCGCGCTTTCGACCCCCGCTTTGCTCGACGACAGCGCGAGCCAAAAAGGCGGCCTGTGGCAGCGCTTCGTGAACGTCGAGCCGGGACGCTACTACCTCGTGGTCGACAACAGCACGAAGCTCGGCAAGAACGCTCCGGACACCAGCGCGCGAGACGACGCGGCGGCCAAAGTCGACTATTTGGTGTTGCTCGGGGATCGCCCGTGATTCCAGCGCGCGCCCTGCCGCACGCGCTGGCTGCTACGAACGCCCCTAAATGCCCCAGTTCCGGCCCGCCGCAGCTCCCGGCCCGGGGTCGGAATAGTCTCGGTCTGCCGTGGGTTGCCCTGGTCCGAGCCCCCGGCTAGAAACGGCCACCTCTTCTGTGAACGCAAAAATTTCTCGATACGTGTTCTGGCCGCTGTGGTTCGTCGTCGTGCCACTCGTCCTGTGCATGCTCCTCGTCTGGTTGGTCAAGCCTGCTCAGGATTTCACGCCGGTCACGCTGTTCGAGCGTTTCCAGTGGGAGGTTCGCGATCAACAGGTCCCGGCCTACATCCTGTTTTTCACCATCTTCGAGATGGTGCTGTACAGCTATCGGCATTCGCTGCCATTCGTCGGCGGTCCCGGCAGCGGGACGCGCAGTGACGTGCCGAAGAACATGCGTGAAGACTTCGAGCACGCCGGGCAGCTGCTGGAGGAGGCCGAGCGCATCCTGAGCAAGAATCGCGCACGAGTCGAACGCGAGTTGCCCGCTGCGGCACGCGACGAGCTGCGCGAAGGGCTCGATCAGCTGCGCGACGCGATGAACGCCAAGCCTTTCGAACCCGGCCCGTTCAGCGCCGCGTACGAGCGCGCGAGCCGCTTGGTCGGGCGTCGACTCAATCCTTGGCAAAAGGGAGAGTTCCGCGAGTACGTCGAGTCGATCGCCGTTGCCGTCGGCGTCGCGCTCCTGCTCCGCACCTTCGTGGTCGAAGCGTTCAAGATCCCGAGCGGGTCGATGTTGCCGACGCTGCAGATCCAAGACCACATTTTCGTCAACAAGCTCGCCTACGGACCTGCCATTCCGTACACGAATCTAAGGCTATTCAATAGCCTCCCGCCCGCTCGCGGCGACGTCATGGTGTTCGAATATCCGGACCCGAATCCCAACAACGAGCGCCAAGATTTCATCAAGCGAGTGATCGCGCTGGAGGGTGACACGCTGACGGTCGAGAACGGTCACCCGTCGATCAACGGTTGGCGCATCCCGAACTGCCGCATCGGTTGGTACGAGTATCACGAGGGCACGGACTCCTCGACCAAGCGCAGCGAGCTGTACATGGAGTTCCTCGGCAACTTCGCGTACATCACTCAGTTCGAAGAAGATCGCGGTAGCGAGGCGCATCAAGGTCCGTACATCGTCAAACCCGGCGAGACGTGGGTGATGGGTGACAACCGCAACAACAGCAGTGATTCGCGCGCGTGGAACGGCGGGCGCGGTGGCGGCGTGCCCGACGCGAACATCAAGGGCCGCGCCATGTTCGTCTGGCTGAGCTTTGGCTCGGACGGCGGGGTCACGTGGGATCGCTTGGCGACCAACGTGCTCGGTAAACCGCGGCTGCCAAAAGGCGCATCACCCGAGCTGCTGCAGGGCATCGAAAAATGCCTGCGCGAGCGTCCTCCACCGAATCAAACCCTGCCCCCACCGCCCACGCACTAACGGGCGCTTGGAGAGGGCATTTTCTCTCGCGGCGATCGGCGCAGATTCACGGCACCCGGCAAACAACGACGAAACGAGGAGGAGGAGCGATGGCACGAGCGATCGACCACTGGACGCTGACGACGAGCTCGCTACTTTTGTTGTGTGCGTTCACCGCGTGCAAGAAGCGCGACGAGCCCGCGCCGGCCGCCACGGTTTCAGCGAATATCGCACCAGCAGCGGCGGCCAGTGCGGCGTTGGCTCAAGCTGCGGCCGCCGCCAGCGCGGCGCAAGCAGCAGCAGCGGCCGTGGCCAGCGCTTCAGCAGCTGCGCCCGTGACCAGCGCGGCCCCCGTCCTTGGTGAAGTGAAGCGCTTCACGGACAAAGAGAAGACCGCTAGCGGCTCGACCAAAGTTGCGATCGAGCAGAGCAAAGTCTACGACGAACCCGACGCGACGAAGCCCTCGGTGGCAAGCTTGCCCAAAGATCTGCTCGTCACTCGCATGGCAACGCTCGGCACTGATTGGGTGCTGGTCGAGTTTCCCTCTGGCGTGGGCAAAGTGTCTCCCGGGTGGGTCGAGGCCAAGTCACTCGTCGGCGGAGGCGGCGCCGCCGCGGTGAAGCCCGCGACCAGCGCGAGCGCGACCGCCGTCGCAAGCGCGAAGCCCGCGGCCAGCGCGAAGCCCGCGGCCAGCGCCGCGCCGTCTGCTGCGCCCGCGCCCAGCACGAGCGCCGCCAAAGCCGTGCGCTCGAAGCCGGGCGTCTTGCGTGCGCCGGGCAGATAGTGCGCGTCGTTCTAGTTGGATTTACTCCGCTCAGCAGGAGCGTTCATCGGTTCGGGCTCGGCGCTCGGCAGTGAGAGCGCCGAGGGCTCGCTTTTCGAGCGCGATCGCTCGGCCGTAAAGAGCCCCGCCAACAGGATGGCCAGGGACTGCAGGTAACGCTCTCTCATCGGCCAAGTCTTACGCCCGCAGCGAAACTTCCCTCCCCGCGAATATTTCCGCAGGGTATCCGAGGCCCTCCGGGGTCATCCGGAGCGCACCCTGGTTCGCCCGCGATCAGCGCGATCAGCGCGTAGGCTGCGGCTTATCCAGCGATATCCCTAGCTTTTTCCGCATCTCGCGGGCGAAGTGGGCGTTGACCAGGGTGTACACGACGCACACCAGCCAAAGGGCGTCGACCAGCAATGCGACGCGAGCAAACGTCGAAGGCGCGAGTTGATGATGCGCGGTGTAACGGATGAAACCAAAGTGGAAGAGCACGCGGAAGAAGCTGGCGTAAGCGCCCGGCGCGTACGCTGACGCTGAGCGCCGTTGCCAACGTTCGAAGTCGTCCGGCGCCACGTTGGGTGATTGCGCTGCGGTTCGGCTCTGGCTGTCCAGCTTTCGCAGCGTGAACATCACACCCACGATGACCGCGATGATGTCGTATTGATCCACGCCCGGCACCTACCTCGATCCCGTCAGCAAGTCGAGGCAACAGAAACTTTGCGAGCGCAGCGCAAGCACGGCCAAATCCAGGAATTCGCCCGCGATTTGCAGCAGTTCCTCGACGGTCTGGACCCCCCGTGGCAAACACCGGCGCGCATGGAAAGCCACGTCTCCCCCGCCCTGACGTCGGACGTCGCGTCCCCCCTTGCCACGGCCGACGGCGGCCGGGATCCTCGAAAGCGCTTTGCGCGCTTTGCCCGCGCTTTGGTCGGCTACACGCTGGCAGTGATTCTGTTCGGAGCTGGTGTACGTATCACCGACTCTGGTGCCGGCTGCGGGCAGCACTGGCCCACCTGCAACGGCGAAGTCCTGCATTTGCCTCGTTCGTTGCAAACCGCGATCGAGTTGACGCATCGACTCACGTCGGGTCTCAGCTTGCTCGGCGTCCTCGCGCTATTGATCGGCGCGTTCCGGCTCTACCCGCGCGGCCACGTGGTCCGCGCATCAGCCGTGTTCAGCTTCGTCATGATCGTCGTCGAAGCGTTGCTCGGCATGCTGATCGTGCTGATGCGCTGGGTCGTGCACGACGCTTCGTTCGGCCGAATCCTGGCGTTACCGTTGCACCTCGTCAGCACCGCGCTACTGACGGCCGCCCTCACTTGGTGCGCGTACTTCGCGAGCGTGCGGCAACCGAGGCCTGTCGCGGTCCCTCGCGCGGCGCGCACTCTGCTTCTGCTCGCTGGTCTCGGTATTCTGCTCGTATCGGCGACCGGCGCAGTGACCGCGCTCGGCGACACCGTGTACCCGGTCCAGGCCAGTGGCTTCGCAGCGCGCCTGCAAGAAGACCAGGGCTTGAACGCGCACATCCTGCAGCGCATGCGCAGTATTCACCCCTTCGTCGCGGTGTTCGCGGCAGCTTTCGTCGCGTATGTCGCCATGCTTTTGCCGAGCTATCGCTCGAGCAGCGCCGTGCGGAGAGCGAGCGCAGCGTTGGCCGTCTCGATCGCAATGCAGCTCTGTGCGGGCGTGCTGAATATCTGGCTGTCAGCACCCGGTCCGCTTCAAGTGGTACACCTCTTGCTCGCCAATCTCGTCTGGATTTCGCTGATTTTGCTGGCCGCGAGCATGCGCCAGGGAGACGAGCCGGACGTCGTCGAGAGCGCCTGAGGGTGTGGCTAGGGGCGCGCTTCCGGCTCGGACGGCGCGATCGGATCCACCTCGATGGCTTCGATTTGCCAGTGGTCCGCGTGCTTGGCCAAGCGAGCTCGGCTGCGCCGCACCTCTCGACGTTGCTCCCCGCCGCCACGCACCGAAACCAACAGCTCTGCCTCGACGCGCGCGAGCCGATCGCTGATCTTGATCTCCACGCTATTCAACGCGAACGTCAATGGAGGGCCATCGAGTAGATCGCGCGCGCGTGCCGACACTTCGTCCGCGCCTTGCAGCTCGAGCCCGAGCTCTTGGACTCGCACGCTGCTTTGGGGAAGCTGGGCGGTCGCCAAGAACTGCCGCAGACTCGCCAGCGTCGCCGGATCACGAGTTCGGTTGAGCTGCGCACACAATTCGTCCAAGAGCGCGCTGATGCGCGTCTCGTCCCGTGGGATCAGTTCGTAGCCGATGATCGTGCACGAAAGCACGGCCACGGCGATCACGAGCGGGCGGCGACCGAGACGTGTCACGCACCAAGCCTACTCGCTTGCAGACCGGAAACGATGTTAAAAGCGAGGCGCTCCCCAACACCCGATCGGGTGCGCAATTCATGCACGCTTGGCCGTACCAAGACTTGAAAATCAGTGCTTGGGTGCTGTTGCCCATCGCCTTCGGCGTTTTGCTCTCGCGCCTGGGCTTCTCGCGTCGCGCCGCGAGCCGTCTGTTCGCGCTTTCCTTCTATGGTTGCCAGACCGCGGTCACTGCCTGCGCGATCTGGATCGCGCGCATCCAAGCCGAAGCGCGTATCTTGCCGGCGCTGGCGCTTTCTGGCTGGCTGGTCACGGCCGGCCTCGCTTGGTTGGTCAGCCGCAAGCTCGAAGGCAGCGCGCAAAAGCGCGGTGCCTTCATCCTGTGCATGGCCATGAGCAACAACGGCTTCACGCTGCTCGGCTTCGTGGCGCTCGCGGCCTTCGGCGAGGCCGGTCTCGCTCAGGCCACGTACGCGCAGCTTCTGTATTCACCGTTCTTCTTGCTCTGCTGTTTCCCGATCGCGCGCGCGTTCGGTCGCCAAGCAGAGCCGCAACGACTGCTCAGAACCCTGCTCGAAAATGCCGTCGACCCGCGGGTTTGGCTGCCGCTCTCGGCGATCAGCTTGGGCCTGGCCTTGAACCTGGGACACGTGGCGCGCCCCGCGTTCGTCCCTCAGCTCACGCGCGGGCTCATCTTCGTCGGGACCGCGATGTCCAGCTGCGCGATAGGACTCATCTTCAGCGGCTTTCACTTGAAGCGATACTGGCGAGAGAATTTACTCTCCCTCGTTTACCGCTGCACGCTGTACCCGTTGCTTTATTGGGGAGTGGCTCGTTCGTCGCACCTGAGCCCGCTCGACACGCGGATCCTCGTGCTGTACGGGCTCGTGCCGAGCGCGCTCTTGGCGAACATGCTGGCCGTGTTCTTCGACTTGGACAGCGATCTGACGAGCTCCGTGTTCATGGTCAGCACGGTCGCATTCCTGCTCTTCGTGCTGCCGGTGTACCTGATCTCCGCTCAACCTTCTTTTTGACGGGGCATCAGCAGCTTGGCGATGAGGCCGGTCCAACCCGTTTGGTGCGGAGCGCCCAAGCCCAGGCCGTTATCACCGTGGAAGTACTCGTAAAAAAGCACGTAATCGCGAAAATGCGGATCATTCTGCAGCAACGCTTGATTACCGTAGATGGGACGCTTGCCCTGTTCGTCTCGGTGGAAGAGCCGAATCAACCGTTCGCTGAGGTGATCGGCAATTTGCTCGAGCGTCAGGTACTGCCCGGAGTGAGTGGGACACTCGACCTTGAAATCGTCCCCGTAATAATAATGAAATCGCTGCAGCGATTCGATGATCAAGAAGTTGGTCGGGAACCAGATCGGACCGCGCCAATTGGAATTGCCCCCGAAAATCCCGGACTGCGACTCGCAAGGGGAATAGTCGACGCGAAAGGTCTGCCCGTTTGCTTCGAGCGTGAACGGGTGCTCACGATGGTAGCGTGAGAGACTACGCACTCCGAAGTCGGAGAGAAACTCCTGCTCGTCCAACATGCGCAGCAGCAGGCGCTTCATGCGGTGGCCGCGCAGCAAGGACAAAAGGTGGCGCTCGCCGACGCCGGTTTCGGTCCAGCGCGACACCAGCTTGGCCAAATCCGGCCGATACTCCAAGAACCACTTGAGTCGGCCGTTGAAGCCCTCGAACGTGGTCATCACCTCTTCCTGCAGCACTTCTACCGCAAAAAGCGGCATCAACCCGACCATGGAGCGAATGCGAAGCGGCAATGGGCGTGAGCTCGGCACGTGTAAAACGTCGTAGTAGAACTCGTCTTGCTCGTCCCACAAGCCGACTTCGGCGCCGATCGCGGTCATCGCCTCGGCGATGTGTAGGAAGTGCTCGAAGAACTTGCTGGCAATGTCCTCGTACACCGAGTTGGCAGAGGCCAATTCGAGCGCGATGCGCATCAAGCTCAGACAGTACATCGCCATCCACGCGGTACCGTCCGATTGATCGATGTGTCCGCCCGTAGGCAGCGGCTTACTGCGATCGAAGACGCCCACGTTGTCGAGCCCGAGGAAGCCGCCCTGGAAGATGTTGCGTCCGTCCGCGTCCTTGCGGTTTACCCACCAGGTGAAGTTGATCATCAACTTGTGGAACATCCGTTCCAAGAATTGATGGTCACCCGCGTCGCCACGCTGTTTGCGATCGATCTGAAACACGCGCCACGCGGCCCAGGCGTGCACCGGTGGATTCACGTCGTCGAACGCCCACTCGTACGCGGGCAACTGCCCGTTGGGGTGCATGAACCACTCGCGGGTCAGCAAAACCAGCTGCGATTTGGCAAATTCGGCGTCGATGATGGCAAACGGGATGCAGTGAAACGCCAGATCCCAAGATGCGTACCAGGGGTACTCCCACTTGTCCGGCATCGAGATCACGTCTTCGTTCGTCAGGTGCTGCCAATCGGCGTTGCGCCCGTGTTTGCGACGTTCGGGGGGCGGCGGCTGAGTCTCGTCGCCAGTGAGCCACGCACGCACGTCGTAATAAAACGTTTGCTTCGACCAGATCATACCGGCAAAGGCTTGGCGTTGAATGCGCCGCGAGTCTTCGTCACGGATCTCGGCTTGCAGCTCGGCGTAGAACTCGTCGGCCTCCCGTTCGCGCGTGGCGAACAGCGAGTCATAGTCGGCGAACGGCTCAGGCGAGGCGTCCTGCGAGAGCCGCAGCTGAAGTTCAGCGCTCGCGCCGGGTGCGATGGTGAGCGCGTAGTGTGCCGCGGCCTTGGTGCCGGCGCGCTCGGGCGCGACCGCGCCTTTCTGCCCGTGCACGAGGTAGTCGTGAAACGCGTCTTTGGGGTACGGCGCGCCTTGGGTGCCGAAAATGCGCGGGAAATTGGTCTCGTTCTCGCAGAAGAGCAGCGTCGGCTCACCCTGGCAATACAGGCGAAAATCGCCCAATTGTGGGTGTCGGAGGTGCACCGCGCGCTCGCCTTCGGCCGCCAAGCGCGGCTTTTCCGCGCCTTTGGCCCAACTCCACGTGTTGCGGAAGAAAATCTGCGGCAGTAAGTGTAAGCGCTTGGTCTCGGGCCCGCGGTTGAAGGCACGGATTCGGATCAGCGTGTCGTTCGGTCCGACTTTGGCGTACTCGACGAACACGTCGAAGTAACGACCTTGGTCGAACACGCCCGTGTCGATCAGCTCGAACTCGGGTTGCTCGCGCCCGCGACGGCGATTCTCTTCGACCAGCGAAGCGTACGGAAACGCGACCTGCGGATACTTGTACAGCATCTTCAGGTACGAGTGGGTCGGGGTCGCGTCGAGGTAGTAGTACTGCTCTTTCACGTCCTCGCCGTGGTTGCCCTCCGCGTTGGTGAGTCCGAACAGGCGTTCTTTGAGGATCGGATCCTGCTCGTTCCACAACGCGAGCGAAAAACAAATGCGCTGCCGGTGATCGGAGTAGCCAGCAATACCGTCTTCGCCCCAGCGGTACGCGCGACTGCGCGCGTGGTCGTGCGGCAGGTACTCCCAAGCCGTGCCGTATTCGCTGTAGTCCTCCCGTACGGTGCCCCACTGGCGCTCGCTCAGGTACGGCCCGAATCGTCGCCAAACCGAGTTGAACGCGGAGTTTGCGGCGAGACGCTCGGCTTCTGTCGAGCGATTGCGCGGCGCGGCCATTATGGGCAGCTGGCGCCGACCACTGTCGCCGCGCGCTTCTGTCCTTCGTACTGCCTGACGCACACGTCGTCCGCCAGCAGGCCAATCCCGTTACAAGCTTGCTCGGCTGCAGCAGCATTCGGGCCGGCGGTCTTCGCCATCGTTGCTTTGCAGCAAGCAACCGCTTTTGCGCAGTTGGGCGTGAGGTTCGATGGCGTGGTCGGCGATTCACCCGCGACCGCTGCGCTGGCCGCCGCAACGGCCGATTCGACCGCACTGACTTGGCTGCGCATGTACAGATAAGCGGCAACGCCGCCTCCCAGGCTCAGGAGCAGCAGCCCTCCACAACCGAGACCGACCCAGAGCATTGCCTTGCTCTTCTTCGGCGGTGGACCTGCGGGACCGCCGGGGGGAGCTCCGGGATATCCGCCGTAACCAGGCTGCGGAGGGCCATAGCCTGGCGGAGCTCCGCCAGGCGGTGGGTAACCCGGCGGGCCGTAACCCCCCGGAGGTGCACCGCCACCTGGAGGATAGCCACCACCGGGCGGATATCCTCCGCCGCCGGGAGGTTGCCCGCCGTAGCCACCAGGCGGGCCGTAAGGTCCACCGCCGCCGTATCCACCAGGTCCTTGTTGAGACATTGGGTCCTGTTCGATTTCGCTAACACGCGCCCCGCGCGGCCAGCAAGTGCGGCCATCTGGCCGTCCGCGCGGCGCCAAGATGTTTTAGGGTTCACCCATGAGGAACGCGCGCGCCGTCTTGGCCGTCACACTTGGGCTGTCTGCGCTGGGAGCGCCAGAGTCGATCGCTCGAGCCAAGCCCAGTGCAAATACGAGCGAGACCGAGAGCGCAGCAAAAGTGCCTCTCCCCGCGACGACGATCACGTTCGAAAAATACCGACTCGCGAACGGCCTCACGGTGATCTTGCACAGCGACCGCAGCCTGCCATTGGTCGCCGTCAACGTTTGGTATCACGTCGGGCCTGCGAACGAACCACCCCACCGCTCCGGCTTCGCGCACTTGTTCGAGCACTTGATGTTCGAAGGATCGAAATACGTCGGCCACGAGTTCGACCGCATCTTGGAGTCGATCGGCGCCACGAACAGCAATGGGACCACGAGCTGGGATCGCACCAACTATTTCGAGACCGCGCCCAGTGAAAATCTAGAAACGTTGCTCTGGCTCGAGAGCGATCGCATGGGCTTCATGATCGACACCCTGACCCAAGAGCGACTCGACGTGCAGCGCGACGTCGTGAAAAACGAACGCCGTCAAAGCTACGAAAACGCGCCGTACGGGCCGAGTTCGCTGGCCATGTTGAACGCGCTGTTCCCGGAGGGCCACCCGTACAACGGCGCGGTCATCGGCTCGATGGCGGATTTGAGCGCGGCCACGCTCTCGGACGTCACCGAGTTCTTCCGACAGTACTATGCGCCGAGCAACGCCACCCTGTGCATCGCCGGCGATCTCGATCCGCAGCAAACCAAGCTCTGGATCGAGCGTTACTTCGGCACGCTCGAAAATCGAACGCTTCCCGCCGCCAAGCAAGTGCCCTACACGCCGCTGCCCAAGGCCGAGCGCTTGGTCGTCAAAGAGCCCGTGACGCTCGCCCAAGTCTCCTTCGGCTACCGCACGCCCCCCGCGTACACCACCGATGATCCAGCTCTGGACGTCACGATGGCGCTGCTCGGCGGCGGAAAAGCGACCCGGCTCTATCAGCGGCTGGTGGTGCAAACCAAATTGGCCGCAGAAGTGAGCGCCAGTTTGGAATCCAATCAGCTCGCGAGCATTGCCTCGTTGAGCGCCACGGTCGCGAGTGGCAAGTCGAGTGCAGCGGTGGAGCGCGAGCTCGACGCAGTACTGCAGGAGCTGGCGAAGAACGGCCCGAGTGCGGCCGAGCTCGCGCGCGCCAAACGGCGCATTTTGGTCGGTGCGCTCTCGAGTTTGGAGGTCTTGAACGGCCCGGGCGGTGAGAGCGGCCGAGCTGGGCTCCTGCAACGATTCGATCAATACACGGGGGACCCGGGCTACCTGCCGAATTGGCTGTCCCAGATCGAGCGGGTACAAAGCAAGGACGTCCAGCGCGTGATCAAACAAGCCCTGCGGAGCGACGCTCGCGTCGTCGTCGTCACCGAGCCAGTCCCCGCGCCCGCGACGGCGCAGGAGGCGCAATGAAACCCACAACGAATCGCGCGACGTGCTTCTGGCTGCTCTCGACTTTGCTGAGCGGTGCCTGCGCTTCGCCCGCTGCGCCGCCGCCCGCGGCGAGCCCCCCGCTCAAAGCCAATCTGGCGCCGACACCTCGG
>Ga0164308_10000413_pt1 | contig 23610 bp, 21 predicted proteins | sample Whisoiple_246_MG_FD_109983 | JGI IMG/M metagenome (GOLD analysis project Ga0164308, IMG submission 109983) | Soil microbial communities amended with fresh organic matter from upstate New York, USA - Whitman soil sample_246_MG | ecosystem: Environmental > Terrestrial > Soil > Unclassified >...
CATCGTGGCCTGGCTGATGTGGCTCGGGGTCCACCTGGTCTACCTCACCGGCTTCAAGAACCAGGTCTCGGCCCTGATGCGCTGGGCGATCACCTTCGCCAGCAACAACCGTTCGGAGCGCACCACGACCGAGCAGCAGATCTTCGCCCGGGCCGCGCTCGCGCGACTGCGTCGCGGCGCGGCCGACCTCGTCTCCGACCCCGGCATCTACGACGCCACCCGCACGATGATGGAGGAGACCCGCCGCCAGGAGCTGGAGGCGGCCGCGGCCCGCGAGGCCGAGCTCACCGACTCCGGTGTGCGCGGCGTGCCGGCCGAGCGCGTCGGCGGCGCCTGAGGACGTACGCCGTCGGCACCGGGCTGCGTCAGGCGGTCGGACCGGCGAGCAGCTGCTCCGGCCTGCGCCGCGACGGCAGCGGTGACCGGTCGCCACCAGCGGGATGTACGTCTCCCCGGGCCGGGTCGAACGACGTGCCCGCCGGTCGTCAGCCGTGGGGCACGCCCCGGACGGGCCGCCCGGGATAGGCGTCCGTCACGAGTGCTTCGTCGTGGACCACGAGCTGACCGTCGACGAGCAGGTGGACGACGCCCCGTGAGGGACGGGTCGGGTCGACGTACGTCGCCTGGTCCGTGAGCCGGGCCGGGTCGAGGACGACCAGGTCGGCGTCGGCGCCCACGTCGAGCCAGCCCTTGCCGCGGGCGGACGGCGCGAAGTCGGCGACCAGCTGCGCGGGCAGGTAGGAGCAGCGCCGGAAGGCCTCGGCCCAGGTCCAGTGGCCGGTCTCGCGGACCATCCGACGCAGCGAGCGGGCGAAGGTGCCCGCCGTGCGCGGGTGCGTCTGACCGCCGGGAGGCAGGGGCCACTCGCGCGAGTCGGTCGAGCCGTCGGGCCACAGGACGTGCATCGCGTCGCTGGCGACGATGGCGTCCGGGAACGCCAGGGAGCGCGTCAGCATCGCGGCGTCGGAGGGATCGTCCTCGTCCAGGAACCTGACCACGCACACGGCGCCCGGGTCGGTGGCCCGCAGCTCCTCGAGCCGCCGCAGGTCGGCGACCCGCTCGCCGGTCGCCACCAGTGAGATGTCGGCGGGCCGCAGGCCCCAGGCCGGCAGTCGTTCGGGGGCGAGGAAGAACGCGCCGATCGCGGTGCTGCCCGCGCCGTAGGGGTAGGTCTCCACCGTGATGTCCGAACCGCTCGAGCGGGCGGTGTCGAGCAGGCCCAGCACCCGGTCCACGTGCCTGCGGGAGGTGCTGTTGACGTGGCAGTGGTGCATCCGCGCACCCGTCTCGGCGGCGGCACGGGTGATCTCCGACGATCCGTCGATCGGCGTCGTCGGATCCGCCTCGACGATCTCGCGCACGTGCGTGAAGGTGCCGGTGCCGGTGGCGGCCGCGAGCCGGGCCACCGCCAGGAACTCGGCCGGATCGGACCGCGGCGCGTAGCCCATCAGGACCCCGATGCCCAGCGCCCCTGCCGCCAGCTCGGACTCGAGGAGGCGCAACCACAGGGCCCGCTCGGACAGGGAGGACGTCCGCTGCCACTCGGGGTCGCCCAGCATGGCGAGGGAGGCGTTGAGGTCCGCGACCGGCACGGTCCCGAGGTGGGCCTGGGCGCGTGCGTCGCCCCACGAGGCGGAGAAGCCGTAGTGCAGCGGCCGTCCCTCGTCCGCGGCCCGCGCATAGGCCGTCTCGACGGGCATCAGGCCGGCCTCGAGGTCGAGGGTCGTGGTCACCCCGTCGAGTGCTTGCAGGCGTTGCCCGGCGATCGAGTGCACGTGGCTGTGGACGTCGACGAAGCCGGGGCCGACCACGAGGCCGGTGACGTCGATGACCTCCGCCTCCGGAGGGTGCACACGACCCTCGGGGTCCGGCGACACGATCGCCACCACCCGCCCGCCGTCGACGACGACATCGGCCACCTGCTCCGTCGAGGCGCGCGGGTCCACCACCAGGCCTCCGCGAAGAATCAGCACGCCCCCATCCAACTCCAGGGTGGGGCGTCGGCTCATTGGACGATCGGACAAGGGGGCGGCGCGTTGACTGGCCGTTCTGACGAGTCGCTGGTCCGCCCGCGACCCTACGGTCGTCGCATGCTGGAGAAGACCGGACTGGCCGCCCTCGCCCCGTGGCTCGAGGACACGTTCGTCGACCTCGTCGCCGCGCACGAGGTCCCCGGAGCGACGCTGGCCGTGCTCGCCGAGGGACGGCTGGTCACCGCGACCGGCGGAGTGACCAGCCTTCGGACCGATGTCGAGGTCGACGCCGACACGGTGTTCCAGATCGGCTCCATCACCAAGATCTGGACCACGACGCTGGTGATGCAGCTCGTCGACGACGGCCTCCTCGACCTCGACGAGCCGCTGCTCGACCACCTGCCCGAGCTCGTCATCGGCGACATGGACGCCGCGAAGGTCCTCACCACCCGGCACCTCCTCACGCACACGGCCGGCTTCGAGGGCGACATCTTCACCGACACGGGCCGCGGGGACGACGCCCTGGAGCGGTACGTCGCCACGCTGGCGGAACTCCCGCAGCTCTTCGCTCCGGGCGAGACCTTCTCCTACAACAACACCGCGTTCGTCGTCCTCGGGCGCCTCGTGGAGGTCCTCCGGGGCAAGCCCTTCGACGAGGTCCTGCTGGAGCGGATCGCGCAGCCGCTCGGCCTGTCGAGCGTCAGCCCGAGCCCCTACGAGGCGATCCTGCATCGCGCCGCCACCGGGCACGTCGCGGACGAGGACGGCGCCATGACCGCGGCACCGGCGTGGGCGCTGGCCCGCTCCAACGCCCCGGCCGGCTCCATGCTCGCGATGACCGCCAGCGACCTCCTCGGATTCGTCCGGATGCACCTCGAGGGCGGCGCCGGCCCCGACGGCACCACGGTGCTCAGCGCCGGGTCGGTGAAGGCGATGCAGACCCGGCAGGTCGACCTCCCCGTGCTCTCCGGGATGGGGGACGCCTGGGGCCTCGGCTGGGAGCTCTTCGACACCGACCAGGGCGTCGTCATCGCCCACGACGGCGGCACCATCGGCCAGGCGGCGTTCCTGCGGGTCGTCCCCGAGCAGGGCGTCGCCATCGCGCTCCTGACCAACGGCGGCGACTTCTTCGGCCTGTTCAACGACGTGGTCGCACGGCTGCTGCGCGAGCTCACCGGCGTCGTGCTCCCCGAGCGGCCGACACCGCCGGCGGCGCCGCAGCAGGTGGACACCACGGCGTTCCTCGGGCGCTACGCCGACACCATCTACGAGATCCGCGTCAGCCAGGACGCCGAGGGCCGGCTGTGGCTCGACCGGGACCCGAAGGACGTCCTCGCCGAGATCGGCGAGAAGCCGCTGCGCTTCGAGCTGGTGCACCTGTCCGGCGACAGCTTCATCACCGCGGAGGCCCACCACGGCATCCACGTCGTCTTCGCGTTCATCGGCCGCGACGCGGCGGGGCGCGCCCAGCACGTCCACTACGGCCGGGTCGTCTCCCGGGCCGACTGATCTTCCCCCACCACCCACCGCAGAAAGAGGAACGCCTGATGAGGCCTGTCCGCTCGAGTGCTGTCCTGGCGCTCTCCCTCGCCGTCACCCTGACCGCCTGCGGTGGGGGTGCCGAGGAGTCGTCGTCGTCCGCCGACAGCTACGCCGACGGCAAGACGTTCACCCTCGCCATCGGCACCGACCCCGGGGCGCTCGACCCGCAGGCCTCGCCCGTGAGCGCGGCCATCCAGCTCGGCCGGTTCGCCTACGACTCGCTGGTCACCGTCGACGGTGACGGCGAGATCCAGCCCAGCCTCGCGACGTCGTGGGAGGTGGACGGCACGAAGGTCACGTTCGAGATCGCTGACGGGATCACCTGCTCCGACGGCTCGGACTTCACGGCCCAGACCGTGGTCGACAACCTCGACTACGTCGGTGACCCCAAGAACGAGAGCCCCTTCCTCGGCGTCTTCGTCCCGGCAGGCGTCAAGGCGTCGGCGTCGGGCTCGACCGTCACGCTGAAGCTGGCCGGTCCCTCGCCCTTCGTGATCAACGGCCTGGCCAACCTGCTCCTGGTGTGCGACGCGGGCATGAAGGACCGCGACAGCCTCGCCAAGACCTCCGCCGGCACCGGCCCCTACACGCTCGAGGAGGCGGCGCCGGGCGACCACTACACCTACGCGGTCCGCAAGGACTACGCCTGGGGTCCCGACGGCGCCACGACGTCCGAGACGGGCACCCCCGCGGCGATCGAGGCCACGGTCGTCACCAACGAGACCACCGCCGCGAACCAGCTGACCAGCGGTGAGATCAACGCCGCCGGCATCATCGGTCCCGACGCCGCGCGGCTCACCGCCGCCGACATCGAGGCGGAGTCGACGGCGCTGATCACGGGCGAGCAGTGGTACAACCACAGTGAGGGACGTCCCGCCGCCGACCCGGCCGTCCGCACCGCGCTCACCCAGGTCCTCGACCTGGCCGAGCTGCAGAAGGTCATCACGTCCGGCACGGGCGAGGCGGCCACCGGACTGGCGATCCTCGAGCCGAGGGCCTGCCCGGGCGACACGGTCGACGGCAACATCCCCGGGACCGACACCGACGCTGCCGCGGCCGCCCTCGAGGGTGCCGGCTGGGCGAAGGGCTCGGACGGCGTCTACGTCAAGGACGGCAAGAAGCTCGCCCTCACCTTCGTGCACGACACCGCCCTCGGCAGCGGCGGTGCCGCCGCCGCGGAGCTGGCCGTCAAGGCGTGGAAGGACTTCGGCGTCGAGGTGAGCGGCAAGGCTGCCACGACCGCCGAGCTGGAGCCCATCCTCTTCGGCAGCGGCGACTGGGACATCGCGTGGGAGCCGATCAACATCGGCACCCCCGACCAGCTGGTGCCCTTCCTGTCGGGTCCGGGACTCGCCGAGGGTGGCATGAACTTCTCCGGGATCGAGAACGCCGACTACACCGCGTCGGTGGAGGCCGCCATGGGCAAGACCGGGGCGGACAGCTGCGAGGACTGGGCGGCCGCCGAGACCGCCCTCTTCCAGGCCAGCGACATCGTGCCGTTCGCCAACAACGTCACGCAGACCTTCCACAAGGGCGCCGACCTCGTCGTCACCGACATCATCGTGCCGACCAGCATCCGGATGCACGGCTGAGCGGCAGCGCACCCATGACCACCCTCACCCCATCGGCCGCCCCGCCCCGCCCAGCCCTCTCGCTGGGCGGGCGGTGGCCCCGGTTCGCCCTCCGTCGCACGGGACGGTTGGTGGTGTCGCTGTGGGCGCTCGTGACGGCGTCCTTCCTGATGATCCACTTCGTCCCGGGCGACCCGGTCCGGGCCGCGCTCGGACTCACGGCGCCGGCCGAGCTGGTGGCTTCCCGGCGCGAGTCCCTGGGGTTGAACGACCCGCTCCTCACGCAGTACGTGCACTACATCGGCAACCTCTTCCAGGGCGACCTCGGGGAGTCGATCCAGACGGAGGTCCCCGTCTGGGACACGATCGCCCAGCGGCTGCCGGCCACGGCGTCCCTCGCGGTCCTCGCGTTCGCGGTGGCGCTCCTCCTCGCCATCCCCCTGGGCGTGGCCGTGGCCGTGGCCACCCGCCGGGGCAGGCGCCGGCACACCGAGCTCGCCTTCGCCGGCAGCAGCGTCGTCCTCGGCTCCGTCCCCGACTTCCTCCTCGGTGTCGCGCTGGTCGCCGTCTTCGCGGTGAACCTCGGGTGGTTCCCGGTCGCCGGGCGTGATGGTGCGGAGTCCTACGTCCTCCCGGTCATCGCCCTCACGATCGGGCCGGCTGCACTGCTGGCACGCATCGTCCGCATCGAGATGCTGGCCGTGCTCGAGACGGACTACGTCCGCACCGCACGCGCCAAGCGCCTGCCGGGCCGGCGCATTCACCTGCGCCACGCCCTGCCCAACGCCATCACGGCGACCCTGACGATCGGCGGCATGCTCCTCGCCACGATGATCGCCAGCACCGTGCTGGTCGAGAACGTCTTCGCCTGGCCCGGACTGGGCAGCACGATCGTGCAGTCGATCGTCCTCCGGGACTACCCCGTCGTGCAGGGCACCGTCCTGGTGTACGGCGTCTGCGTGCTGCTCGTGAACACCCTGGTCGACGTCGCGCTGGCCGTCCTCGACCCCCGCTCAACGATCGGGGAGTCCTGATGAGTCGCTGGCTCCGCGCCCTCCGGACCCCGGTCGGCATGACCGGCTCCGGCCTGCTGGTCCTCGTCCTCGTCCTCGCCGTCGTCGCCCCGATCCTGTGGGGTGACCAGGCGGACGCCGTCGACACCGACAACCTGCTCGCCGGCCCGTCCAGCGACCACTGGCTCGGCACCGACAGCCTCGGCCGCGACATCTTCTACCGCGTCCTGGTGGCCACCCGCCTCTCGCTGACCCTCGCCCTGCTCGCGACCGTCCTCGGCGTCGTGGTGGGGGTCGTCCTCGGAGCCGCGCCCCTGCTCCTCGGTCGCCGGTCGGGACGGATGGTGACGGCGACGGTCAACGTCATGGTCGCCTTCCCCGGCCTGCTCCTCGTGCTGTTCCTGGCGGTGGTCTTCGGTGTGGGTGCGACCGGCGCCGTGCTCGCCGTCGGCCTCGCCGGGGCGCCGTCCTTCGCCCGGCTCTGCCAGACGCTCATCGCCGGGGTCGCGGAGCTCGACTACGTGTCCGCGGCGCGGATCGCCGGGGTCGGCCGGCTGCGCATCCTGACGAGGCACGTCCTGCCCAACGTCGCCGAGCCGCTGATCGTCAACATCACGATCGGCGCCGGCGGGGTGCTGCTCAGCTTCGCGGGGCTGTCCTTCCTCGGGCTGGGTGTCCAGCAGCCGGCGTACGACTGGGGCCGGCTCATGCAGGAGGGCCTCGCGGGGATCTACATCCACCCGCTCGCCGCGCTCGCCCCGGGCATCGCGGTGATCATCGCCGCCCTCGCGTTCAACCTCACCGGTGAGGCGATCGCCGGCGCGGTCGGTGTCTCGGCGGCGACGGGGTTCGCGGACCCTGTCCCCCACGTGGAGCAGTCCGCGGCGCCCACCCCCTCGCGCCCGCACGACGCCGCCGGCGATCCCGGGCTGGTGCTCGACGTCCGTGGCCTCACGGTCGGCTTCCCCGGCCCGAGAGGGACCGTGCGCCCGGTGCGCGGGGTGTCCTTCGGGATCCGCGCCGGCGAGGCGCTCGGCGTCGTCGGCGAGTCGGGATCGGGCAAGTCCCTCACGGCCCTCGCCATCGCCCGGTTGATCGAGGAGCCCGGCCAGGTGGACGCGGACCGGCTCGTCTTCTGCGGCACCGACCTGCTCGGCGATCCGGCGGCTCCGGCCTCTCCCGGGGGCGAGCACGACAAGCTCCTGGGGACGTCGATGTCGGTGGTCTTCCAGGACCCGATGACCTCCTTCAACCCCACCATGCGGATCGGCAACCAGCTGGCCGAGGTCGCCCGCTACCACCAGGGGCTGGACCGGAAGGGCGCGATCGCCCGTGCGGTGGACCGGCTCGACGCCGTACGCGTCCGCGACCCCGAGCGCCGCGCACGGCAGTACCCGTTCGAGTTCTCCGGCGGCATGCGCCAGCGCGCGATGATCGGCATGGGCCTGATGGGCACGCCGCGGCTGATCATCGCGGACGAGCCGACGACCGCGCTCGACGTCACCGTCCAGGCGCAGGTGCTGGCACTCCTCAAGCAGGTGCAGCGCGAGCAGGACGCGGCGCTGCTCTTCATCAGCCACGACGTCTCGGTCGTGCGCGAGGTCTGCGACCGCGTCGTCGTCATGTATGCCGGCCGGATCGTCGAGGAGCTTCCCGTCGCCGACCTGGTCGACCCCGAGCGCACCGACGCCGGCGGCGCGCAGCACCCCTACACCCGGGCGCTCCTCGCCGCCGTCCCGGACATGACCACCGACCTCGCCGAGCCGCTCGCCACCATCCCGGGCCAGCCCGTCGACCCGGCCGCCCGGCCCGCAGGATGCGCGTACGCCGCCCGCTGCCCGCTCGCCTCGGCGCGGTGCCGCACCGAGGAGCCCCAGCTCGTCGCCGACGAGCGCGGCCGGTCCGTCGCGTGCTGGCACCCCGGGGCGCCGCTGGGCCTGCTCGCGACCGGAGAGGTGGTGGCGACCTCATGAGCACGCTCGACTTCGACGACGTGACCGTCCGCTACGGCCACCACACCGTGCTCGACCGGGTCAGCCTCAGCGTCCCCGACGGCCAGGTCGTCGGCCTCGTCGGCGAGTCCGGCTCCGGCAAGTCCACCCTGGCCCGGACCGCGGTCGGCCTCGCTCCGCTCGCGGGCGGTGCCGTCCTCCTCGACGGCGTCCCGGTCCCGCTGAAGGGACGGCGACGGCCGATCCAGATGGTCTTCCAGGACCCCTTCTCCTCCCTCGACCCGCGCATGACGATCGGGGAGTCGGTCGCCGAGGCGCTCGTCGCGCCCGACGCCGGGCGGATGTCCCGCGCCTCCCGACGTGCGGAGGTCGGGCGGCTCCTCGAGCTCGTGCACCTCGAAGCCGGCCGCGCCACCCAGCTGCCGGGCCAGCTCTCGGGCGGCCAGCGTCAGCGGGTGGCGCTCGCGCGGGCGCTCGCCGGACGTCCCCGCGTCGTCATCGCCGACGAGATCACCTCCGCCCTCGACGTCTCCGTCCAGGGCGCGGTGCTCAACCTGCTGCGGGAGATGCAGCGCGAGCTCGGGCTCGCGGTGCTGTTCATCTCCCACAACCTCGCCGTCGTCCGCTACGTCGCCGACCACGTCGCGGTGATGGAGGACGGCCGCATCGTCGAGCACGGGCCCGTCTCGGGCGTGCTCGAGCAACCCCAGCACCACTACACCCGACAGCTCCTCTCCGCCATCCCCGGCACCCACCACCCCGTCAAGGAGACCTCATGACCACCACGCCCATCGACCAGGCCCACTGGGAGTCGCGCCTCGCCGACCTCGTGAAGAAGCACGGCGTACCCGGCGCGCAGCTCGGCATCCTGCGCGTGGGACGCGACGGCGCCGCCGACGAGCTGGTCACCGCCGTCACCGGCGTCCTCCACGCCGGCACCGGCCAGCCCGCGACCGACGACTCGGTCTGGCAGATCGGCTCGGTCAGCAAGGTGTGGACCGCGACCGTCGTCATGCAGCTCGTCGACGAGGGGAAGTTCACCCTCGACACCCCCGTCGTCGAGATCGTGCCCGAGCTCGCCCTGGGCGACCCGGAGGTCACCAAGCGGGTCACCGTGTGGCACCTCCTGACGCACACCAGCGGCATCGACGGTGACGTCTTCACCGACACCGGGCGTGGTGACGACTGCCTGGAGAAGTACGTCGCCGAGCTCGGCGACGCCGCCCAGAACCACCCGCTCGGGGCCACCTGGTCCTACTGCAACTCCGGCTTCAGCCTGCTCGGCCGGATCATCGAGGTCAGCACCGGTCTGACCTGGGACCAGGCCATGAAGGAGAGGCTGTTCGCCCCCCTGGGCCTCACGCACACCGGCACGCTGCCCGAGGAGGCCATGGTCTTCGCCCACGCGATGGGCCACCTCGAGGGCGGCGACGACCCGAAGGTGGCGCCGGTGTGGGGCCTGCCCCGGTCGGTCGGGCCGGCCGGCCTGATCACCGCGACGGCGACCGACGTCCTCGCCTTCGCCCGCATGCACCTCAACGACGGCCTCGCCGCCGACGGGACCCGCGTGCTCTCCGCCGAGAGCGTGGAGGCGATGGCCGACTACCAGACCGACTGCCCCGAGAAGCTGCTCCTCGGCGACTCGTGGGGCCTCGGCTGGTTCCGCTGCGACTGGAACGGCCACCGGGCGATCGGTCACGACGGCAACACCATCGGCCAGGCCGCGTTCCTGCGCCTGCTCCCCGAGGCGGGCCTCGCGGTCTCCCTCAACACCAACATCGGCTCCGCGATCCCGCTCTTCCAGGACCTCTACGAGGAGATCTTCGCCGAGCTCGCCGACGTCCGGCTGCCGGACCGCTTCGAGGTGCCCAGCGAGCCCGTCGAGGTCGACCCCACTCCGTACGTCGGGACGTACGCCCGCGAGTCCGTCACCGAGGAGGTCTTCATCGAGGACGGCAAGGCCTTCATGCGGATCACGGTCTCGGGCCCGGTCGCGGACCTCGAGGGCGCCGAGCCGGAGACCCACGAGCTCGTCCCGGTGTCCGACGCGCTGTTCGCGATGAAGCCCGACAAGAGCGAGGCCTACTACCCGGTGCGCTTCTACTCGCTGCCCACCGGCGAGGAGTACCTCCACTTCGGTGCCCGGGCCACCCCGAAGAAGTCGTGATGCTGGCCTCCCCTGCCGACGTGACGGCCGACCTCGACCAGCTGCTCGCGGACGTCCGCGAGCTCGTCGACGTCGAGTCGCCGTCCAGCGACCTCGCCGCGGTCGCCGCCTCCGCGGAGGCGGTGGCGCGGGTGGGGGAGCGCCTGCTCGGCGTGGCGCCCGAGCGGATCGTGGTCGACGGCGTCGTCCACCTCAGGTGGCGCTTCGGGGCGGGTCCGACCCGGGTGCTCCTGCTCGGGCACCACGACACGGTGTGGCCGACCGGGACGCTCGCGGGTCACCCGTCCAGCGTGGCCGACGGCGTGCTCGTCGGGCCCGGCTGCTTCGACATGAAGGCCGGTGTCGTGATGGCGTTCCACGCGGTCGCGACCCTGGCGGAGCGGGACGGGGTCACCATCCTCGTGACGGGCGACGAGGAGATCGGCTCGCCGACCTCCCGGGAGCTCATCGAGTCCGAGGCGGTGGGAGCCGCCGCGGCGCTGGTGCTGGAGGCGTCCGCGGACGGAGGTGCTCTGAAGACGGCCCGCAAGGGCACGTCGCTCTACGAGATCGAGGTGCTCGGCCGGGCCGCCCACGCCGGCCTGGAGCCGGAGAAGGGCGTCAACGCGACGCTCGAGCTCGCCCACCAGGTCCCGCTGGTCGCGGCACTGGCGGACGAGGCGGCCGGCACGACGGTCACGCCCACGGCCATGACCGCGGGCACCACGACCAACACGGTGCCGGCGGCGGGTCGCTTCGCCGTCGACGTACGAGCCTGGTCGCAGGCCGAGCTCGACAGGGTCGACGCCGCCGTCCGTTCACTCGCGCCCGTGCTCCCCGGCGCGTCGGTCGTGGTGCACGGCGGCATCAACCGGCCCCCGCTGGAGGAGTCGTCCTCCCGGCACCTCTTCGAGCGCGCCGCCGTGCTCGCGTCCCGGTGGGACCTGCCCCCGGTCACGGCCGCCGCCGTCGGCGGCGCCTCCGACGGCAACTTCACGGCCGGTGTCGGGGTGCCCACCCTGGACGGCCTGGGAGCGGTGGGTGGCGGCGCGCACGCCGCCGACGAGCACGTCCTCGTGGACCGCCTCCTCGACCGCACGGTGCTGGTGGCCGCCCTGGTGGCAGACGCACTGACCGAGGTGCCGGATGACGACTGAGCCACAGCAGTCCTTCCGCGCCGCCGCCGCGCGCTCGCGGGTCGTCGTCCGCACCCTCACCGAGCTGACCGAGCTGCACCAGGCGGCGGCCCTGCTCGGCGACATCTGGGGCGTGCCCGACAAGCCGCCGCTGAACGCCGAGCTGCTCCGGGCCCTGGCCAAGGCGGACAGCTACGTCGCGGCGGCGTTCGACGGGGCCACCATGGTCGGCGTCTGCGTGGGCTTCCACTCCGCGCCGGCCGCCCGCACCATGCACAGCCACATCGCCGGGGTGACGCCGGCGATGGCGGGCCGGCACGTCGGCTTCGCGCTCAAGCTGCACCAGCGGGCGTGGTGCCTGGACCGGGGCATCACCCGGATGGAGTGGACCTACGACCCGCTCGTGGCCCGCAACGCCTACTTCAACCTCGGCAAGCTGGGGGCGCGGGTGGCGCAGTACCTCCCCGACTTCTACGGCGCGATGGGGGACGGCATCAACCGCTACGACGAGAGCGACCGGATCCTGGTCCGCTGGGACCTGGAGGAGGCGGTCGTGGTCGCCGCGTGCGCAGGGACGCCGTTGCGCCCGGTGATCCCGCCCGGTGCGGCAGCCTCGTGGGTCGCCGTGCCCCCCGACGTCGAGCTGCTGCGGCTGGCCGACCTCGAGCAGGCCCGGAGCTGGCGCCTGAAGGTGCGCGAGCAGCTCACCACCTCCCTGGCCACCGGCGGCCGGGTGGACGGATTCGACAAGGAGCGCGGCTACCTCGTGCTCCCGGCAGAAGGAGACCATCAGTGAAGCTGCAGGGCGTGGAGCTGCGACGAGTGGCGATGCCGCTGGTGTCGCCCTTCCGGACCTCGTTCGGGACCCAGACCGCACGCGACATCCTGTTGCTGCGCGCGGTCACGACGTCCGACCGGGGCGATGCGGAGGGCTGGGGAGAGTGCGTCGCGATGTCCGACCCGCTCTACTCCTCGGAGTACGTCGACGCGACGGCCGACGTGCTGCGCCGCTTCCTGCTCCCCGAGCTGGCGGCGTCCGCCGACCGGCTGGACCGGGACGGTGCCCACGCGGTCGCCTCGGTCCTGGACAAGTTCAAGGGTCACCGGATGGCCAAGGCGGCGCTGGAGATGGCCGTGCTCGACGCCGAGCTCCGGACCGAGGGCCGGTCCTTCGCCAGGGAGCTGGGCGCCGTCCACGACCGGGTGCCCTCCGGGGTCTCGGTGGGCATCTTCGACAGCATCCCCGCGCTGCTCGACGCCGTCGACGCCTACCTGGCGGCGGGCTACGTCCGCATCAAGCTGAAGATCGAGCCGGGCTGGGACGTCGAGCCGGTGCGTGCGGTGCGCGAGCGGTTCGGGGACGACGTGCTGCTGCAGGTCGACGCCAACACGGCGTACACCCTGCGCGACGCCCGGCACCTCGCCCGGCTCGACGCGTTCGACCTGCTCCTCATCGAGCAACCGCTCCAGGAGGAGGACGTGCTCGGCCACGCGGAGCTGGCCCGGCAGATCTCGACCCCGGTGTGCCTGGACGAGTCGATCGTCTCGGCCCAGACCGCGGCGGCCGCCATCACCCTGGGTGCCTGCGCGGTCATCAACATCAAGCCGGGCCGGGTGGGCGGCTACCTCGAGGCGGTGCGGATCCACGACCTGGCGGCCGCCCACGGGCTGGCGGTCTGGTGCGGCGGCATGGTCGAGACCGGCCTGGGCCGGGCGGCCAACGCGGCGCTCGGTGCGCTGCCGGGATTCACCCTGCCCGGCGACATCTCCGCCTCGGACCGCTTCTACGCGACCGACATCACCGAGCCGCTCGTCCTCGAGGACGGCCACATGGCGGTCCCGACGGGACCCGGGCTGGGCGTCACGCCGATCCCGGAGGTCCTCGACGCCGTGACCACCGCGACGGAGTGGATCCCGCTGTGAACCTGCGGCCGTGACGTTCCCGCCTATCCTGAGTTCCGTGAGCCAGCGGCCGCGGGCGAGTCTGGGGAGGGTCCTCGACGACCTCGGCGACTCCATGCTCGAGCTGGTGGCGGGGGATCCCGACCACGAGGGAGACATCGGTGGGGTCGTCATCCACGACCCCGAGGACGAACCCGTGCACCCCCCGGGCGCCCTCGTGCTCGGGGTCGGCGTTCCAGCCGCCGACCTCGCCGGCCTGGTGCGCGACCTCGGGAAGCACGGCGCGGTGGGGCTCGTGGTCCGCGCCCCCGTGGTGGTGACACCGGAGGTCGCCGCCGCGATCGAGGCCGGGGGCCCGGCGCTCCTCGGCCTGCGTCGCGGGGCGACCTGGGCCCAGCTGACCGCGCTGCTGCGCTCGCTGCTCGCCGAGGGTGACATCGGCCCGGCCGAGCCCGAGTCGATCGGCGGCCTTCCGTCCGGTGACCTGTTCGCCGTGGCCAACGCGGTGGGGGCCCTCCTCGATGCCCCCGTCACGATCGAGGACCGCAGCTCGCGGGTGCTGGCGTTCTCGGGACGACAGGACGAGGCAGACCCGTCGCGGGTGGAGACGATCATCGGCCGACAGGTCCCGGAGCGGTACGCCCGGATGCTGACCGAGCTCGGGGTGTTCCGCGACCTCTACCGCGAGAACGGACCCGTGGTCGTCGACCCGGCCAGGCTCGGCGCCGACACCATCAGCAAGCAACGGGTGGCGATCGCGGTCCGGGCGGGGGACGAGGTGCTCGGCTCCATCTGGGCGGCGATGGAGGGCGACGTCACCCCCGAACGCGCGTCGGCCCTCCAGGACGCGGCCAAGCTCGTCGCGCTGCACATGCTGCGCGTGCGCGCCGGGGCAGACGTCCAGCGCCGCCTCCGCACGGACCTGGTCAGCACCGCCCTCGAGGGCGGTCCCGGCGCGACGGACGCGCTGGCCCGTCTGGGTCTCGGCGGCAGGCCGGTCGTCGTCCTCGCCGCCTCCCTCCTCGCCGAGCCGCGGTCCGACCAGGGTGCGGACCCCAGCCCGCTCGTCGGCCTGGACCGGCTCGCCGACGCGTTGTCGGTCCACCTGTCGGCATCGGTGCCGTCGTCGGCGGTCGCCGTCGTCGGCGGCATCGCGTTCGCGCTCCTCCCCATCCACGACCCGGGTGCGCACCCGGAGCGGCGCGCGGCTCGGCTGGCCGAGGACTTCTGCGAGCGCGTGGGCGCCCGGCTCCCGACCGTCGTGGGCGTCGGCGGGGTCGGGACGGACGTCGCCGGGATCACCGCATCGCGGGCGACGGCGGTGCGCGCCCTGCGCGTCCTGCGCGACGGGCGGACCCACCGTCGCGTCGCTCGGCTGCCGGACGTGCACACGGAGTCGTTGCTCCTGGAGCTCCGCGACCTGGCCGCCGCACGCGGCGAGCGGCGGCCAGGTCGCGGAGCTCCAGGAGTACGACGAGCTCAACGCCTCCGCCCTCACCGAGTTGCTGGCGGCGTGGCTCGGCGCGCTCGGGGACGTCCGGGCCGCCGCCGCGACGTTGTTCATCCACACCAACACGCTCCGTTACCGGCTGCGTCGGGTGGAGGAGATCAGTGACATCGACCTGGCCGACCCCGATCAGCGGTTCGCCGCGATGCTGCAGCTGCGGACCCTCGCAGCGCCTCGCTGAGCGCAGTGCTTCCTTCGGTAGGCCTCCAGGGGCTCGAACCCTGAACCAACGGATTAAAAGTCCGCTGCTCTACCAATTGAGCTAGAGGCCCGGGACAGGAGCACGTCGGCGGCGGTGAACGCTGCGGACGACCCACGGTCCTGGTGGATCCTCTCAGAGACGGGCGGACCACCGGGCGGGCCGGGTGGGAACGACCGCGCGGGACCCTCGGTGCGCCCGCGTCGCGCGCTACCGGCGAGCCAGGCGAGGGACGCGAGCCGGGCGGCCAGCACCGACGCCTCACCACCGACGGCCACGGACCCACGTGGTCGGTGCCAACGCGCGCGGTCCGGGGTTGACCCCGCCAGCCCCCCAGGCCTGACGGGGATTCACCCCGTCCCCACGTGTGAACCTGTCGTCGACGGTACGCCCGTCGGGGAGGCGGGGTAAGGCCCGCGTCGCAGACTCCACCGTTGAGGGTGGGCGTGGGCTAGACCGGATCCCGCGACGACGCCGGGCGAGACACGGCTCGCAGTCACCTCAGTGACGCTGGCGCCGTCCAGGGGCCGCCACCAGCGTCCCGCGTGACGAGCCGGCGATCAGCGAGCGGTAGACGTCGACGTACCCACGGCACATCCGCTCGGCGCTGAACCGTGCGGCGCCGCGGCGACACGCCTCCGGGTCGATCTCGTCGATCCGGCCGACGGCCTCGGCCATCTCGTCGACGTCGTCGCAGATGAATCCGGTGACGCCGTCCTCGATCACCTCGGGCACCGATCCACGGCGCAGCGCGATGACCGGGGTGCCGGCGGCCAGCGACTCGATCATCACCAGGCCGAACGGCTCGGGCCAGTCACTCGGGAAGAGCGTGGCCCGGGCACACGCGTAGAAGGTGGGCTTCTCCTCCTCGGTGACCTCGCCGACGAACCGGACGTGCGGGCCCATCCGTGGAGCGACCTCCTCCTGGTAGTACGTGACGTCGGTGGGGTCGACCTTCGCCGCGATCCGCAGGGGGACGTCCGTGCGTCGTGAGACCTCGATCGCCGTGAGCGGTCCCTTCTCCTCCGCGATCCGGCCCACGAACGCGAGGTAGCCGTCCGCGTCGTGGGGCACCTCGCGGTAGTGACCGAGGTCGAGGCCGTTGTAGACGGTCGCCGCCCACGTCAGGTCGAGGTCCTCGACCGCCCCCCGCTGGTCCTCGCTGATCGACACCAGGGGAACGGATCCGTAGCGGGGCAGCAGCTCGCGCACGAAGTCGAGGTCGAGGCGCCCGTGCATGGTCAGCACCGTGGGCGTGTCCATCAGCCGCGTGAACGGCAGCGCCAGCACGTCCAGGTGGGAGTGGATGACGTCGAAGTCACCGGCGCGCGTGGCCAGCTCGGCCAGCATCGCCAGGTGCAGGTGCGGGGCCACGTGGGCCATCTCCTCTGCGCTGAACCGCTCCCGCAGCGGCTTCTCGAAGGCCTCGAGCCGCGCCGCGGTCGCGGACGTCTCGGGGCCGAACAGGGTGACGTCGTGTCCTTGCGCGACCAGCCCGTCGCACAGGGTGGCGATGATGCGCTCGGTACCGCCGTACGCGCCGGGGGGCACCGCCTCGTAGAGCGGAGCCACCTGCGCGATGCGCAGGGGCCGCTCGGCAGCAGGCCCGTCCGCCCGCCTCGGCGCGGGCACCGTCCGCGGGACACGGCGGCCGTACCCCACTCCGTTCACCGAGCACGTCTCCATCGCGACAGTTCCCATCCCCACTGCTCCCATCCCCACTGCTCCTTCGTCTGGTCGGCGCCCGAGCGACCGCACCCCCTTGCTCGTGTCCGTCGCCCCTGCCCCGACGTGACGGGGAGGTGGGGACCGGCGACGCCGCGGGGGGTTGTGGTGCACGGCGCCGCCGGCAGCTATCCGGCTCGGGGCGTCTCGCGGTAGTCCTCGACAAGACGGCCCTTCTCGAGGATCCGGCGGACCAGCCGTCCACCGGCGAGCCTGATGTCCTGGTCCACCCGGCGGGGGGTCACCACCTGCATCCGCGAGGCGGCGTCGACGGCGGCCGCGAGCGTCGCCACCTGCCTCTCCAGCTCGGTCACCCGCTCCTCGAGATCGCGCTGGCGGGACGCCGACACCGCGTCCTCACCGGGCTGGTCGTGGTGCGTCGTCACGTCCGTCCTCCCTGTCGCGGTGCGCTGTTCCCCGAGCCGTACGCCCCTGTGACCGCCGGCACGGCTCGACATGACGCGGCGGGGACACGAGCCCGCCGCGCAGACCGCCCTGCGGCACGCTCCCGGGCGGTCCGCTCCGGGCACGCCCGAAGGGAGGTTCGCGTCATGCGTCGGCTGCGAGCCGGTCATAGACTCGTGGAGGTCTACCCATGGGGCCGCAGGTCCTGCTTCTCGGCGGGAAGGAGGACTGCGTGGCGAGCGAGGCCGTGCGAGGCGGCGACCAGCCCTACGACGAACGCGTCGTCGTCGAGCTCGTCCCCGTCCTGCGCCGCGTGGTCGCTGCCCGGATCAAGGACCCGCACACCGTCGAGGACCTGGTCCAGGAGACGCTGACCAGGCTGATGTCCACCTCCAGGCGCGTCGACCCCGACAAGCTGCACCACTATGCCGCGGTGACCGCCCGACACGTCGTGGCGTCGTACGCCGAGCGCAACGACCGTGCGCGGAGCCGGTCGCACCTGCTCGCCGAGCCCGCCGACGTGCCGCCGCCCGCTGACGAGCTGCTGCTCCAGGAGGACCGCCAGTTCGTCGCCGCGGCGCTGGCCCACCTGTCCGCGGAGGACCGGGACGTCCTCGTGGCCCACGAGGTCCACGGGCAGGACACCAGCACACTGGCGGCCGAGCGGGGATCCACGCCCGGAGCGGTGGCCGCCCGGCTGAGCCGTGCCCGCGCCAGCCTGCGCGTCGAGTACCTCCTGGCCGCCGAGGGCCTCGAGCCGGCGACCGACCGCTGCCGACCCGTGCTGCGGGCGCTGTCCAGCGGTGACCGGCGGCGTCAACGCGAGCTCGACGTCAACGGCCACCTGCTGGAGTGCCCCTCGTGCGGTCAGCTCGCCGACCGGCTCTTCGAACGGCGCGGACAGCAGGTCGAGGACGGCGTCGTCCGGGTGCCGGTGTCGCGCGACGCCGACGTGGTCACGGCCCGTCAGCAGGGCCGCGAGGTCGCGGCCCGCGCCGGCTTCTCGGCGTCGGCGCAGACGCTCATCGCCACCGCGATCTCCGAGATCAGCCGCAACATCGTCAAGTTCGCCGAGCGGGGCGAGGTCGCGATCTCGCTGGTGGCGGACGACGGGCGGCGAGGCGTCCTGGTGGTCGCCCGCGACGTGGGTCCGGGCATCGCGGATCCCGACGAGGCCCTGAGGGACGGCTACAGCACCTATCAGGGGCTCGGGCTCGGCCTCCCCGGAGCGAAGCGCCTGATGGACCGGTTCCACCTGAGCTCGGTCCCGGGCGAAGGGACCACCGTGACGATGGAGAAGTGGTTGAGATGACCCGACCAGCACCTGACACCGAGCAGCTCACGAGAGGCGATGACGTCATGACGGATGAGACCACCACCCCCACCGGTGTCGAGCCCGACCGGAGCGACGAGCTGCTCCTGCCCGAGCTGGTCGCGCACCTGCGCGACCACCGCACCCAGCTCCGGCAGCAGTGGGCGGAGCGGATCACCGACGCCCACCTGCTGTCGTCGATGACCAACCAGGAGGTCTTCTCCGAGGCGACCTCGGTCTACGACAACTACGTCGAGGTCCTGGAGACCGGCAGCGTCAAGGCGCTCCAGCACTACGCGCGCGACCTCTCCGAACGCATCATCCCGCGCGGCGTCGAGACCCACGAGGTGGTCGGCATCGTCCTGCTGCTTCGCGACGTGCTGGCCCGCTCTCTCTTCGAGAAGTACCGCGACGACTTCGAGCTGCTCAACCAGGTGCTCGACGCGTACGAACCCGCCGCCAACCGCATCGCCAACACGGTCGCGGTCAGCTTCGTCGAGCAGCGCGAGCGGGTGATCCGTGACCAGCAGGACGCGCTGCTGGAGCTGTCGACGCCCGTGCTGCAGGTGCGCGAGCGGCTGCTGATCCTTCCCATCATCGGGGTGCTCGACCAGGACCGTGCCCAGCAGCTCACCGAGCAGCTGCTCCGCGGGATCCGGGCACACCGGGCCAAGCTGGTGGTCATCGACGTCACGGGCGTGCCGGACATGGACGAGAACGTGGCCAACTCGCTCGTCGACACCGTCACGGCGTCCCGGCTCATGGGAGCCGACGTCATCATCACCGGCCTGTCCTCGGAGATCGCCCAGACGCTCGTCACCATCGGCGTCGACCTCAGCAAGATGCACACCGTCGGCGACCTCCAGGGCGGGATCGAGGAAGCGGAACGCCAGCTCGGGTTCCGGGTCTCGAAGGTGCCGGATGCCGACTGACGCCCGAGCCGCGCCCCACCTGCCCCTGCCCGCCTCGATCCTCAAGCAGGGTCCGAACCTGATCGTCTCGATCCACACCGCCCTCGACGACGAGCAGCTCCTCCGGCTGCAGCACGACCTCCTCGAGCGCGTGGGACGGGACCGGGCCCGCGGGATCCTCATCGACGTGGCCGCGCTGGACGTCCTCGACTCCTTCGCCGCGCGCACGTTGACCGACCTCGCCTACATGGCGCAGCTGCGCGGTGCCCGGACGGTCGTCGTCGGCATCGCCCCGGACGTCGCCATGACGCTGGTGCGCCTCGGCGTACGCATCCCGCTGACCCAGACCGCGCTGGACCTCGAGGAAGGACTGGAGTGGCTGGGGGCGTGACCGACCCGCTCGAGCGCTTCCGTCTCGACTACGCCCCCCTCCTCCTGCGCCACCTCTCCCGACGCGACGAGTCCGGGCTCCAGGCGGCGTACGCGCTCGGGCGTCGGGCGATGGAGGAGTCGGTCGGTCTCCTCGACGTCGTCCGTGTCCACAACGACCTGTTCCTCGAGGTGCTCGCCACCGCGCGCGACCTCGACGAGGTCGCCGCCCTGACCGAGGCGGCGTCCACGCTCCTCATCGACCTGATCGCCTCCTTCGAGGTCGCCCAGCGCGGCTTCATGGACGGCCGGCACGGGCCGTCGCCGGACTAGCCGCGCCGCCGAGGGCCGGGACGGCGGCTACCGCGGCACCGGCAGGTCGCCCGTCTCGACGATGTGCTCGGCGATCGCCGCGAGCTTGGTGTTCTGCTGCGAGGACAGGCGCTTGAGGACGTCGAACGCCTGGTCGGAGGTGAGGCCGAACCGCTGGCGGACCATGCCGACGGCCTCCCCGATGACGCGGCGCGACAGGAGTGCGGCATGCATCTGGTCGAGCTCGAGGGTCGAGGCCAGGGCGACACCGGTGTGGGCGGCCATCGCGAGCCCGTCGGCGAGGTCGTCGCGGGTGAAGGCGTCGGGCTCCTCGGAGTAGAGGGTGAGGGCAGCCAGCGTGCGGCCCTCGGTGAAGAGCCGGAACGCCATGGCCGATCGGATGCGGTAGCGGTCGGCCGCGTGCTTGCCCCACCGGGGCCAGCGCTCGTCCGCGTCGACGTCGCCGCTCACGACGGCGTCGTCGCGTCGTAGCTCGGTGAGCGGACCCTGGCCGAGCTCGTGCTGCAGGTCGTCGAGCGCGCGGACGTCCTCGTGGCTGACGGCGGGGTGCTCGATGGCGGTCGGGGACCGACCGGACCCGCTCTGCTGACGGATGACGGCGATCCCGGACATCGCGCAGTGCTCGATCAGCTCGACCGGGAGGTTGACGGCTCGGTCGAGCGTGAGGACGGTGTCGCCGCCCTCGGCGGCCTGGCGGGCCACCTCGGCGAGCTGCTGGGTGAAGTGCAGGCGGTCCAGGGGGTGCCTCCTCGTTGCCTGCCGAGCGGAGCCCTCCGCTGAACCCTTTGCTCCGTCGAACGCATCCTAGGCAGGTGCGACGAACGGGTGGAGGTCTTTCGTCGATCAGACGTGACCGCGAGCCCGGCGCGCTCCCGCTCCGGGACTCACGCGCGCGCGTACGACCGCAGCCGTGACCGCGCTAGGGTGAGGGTGGACTGCCAGCGACAGGTCCGTGCCTCGGTCACGAGGCGTGCGGCCTCTGACGTAGGCAGCGACATCAGGTGGTGGCGAGATGATCTCGCAGCTGGGCACGGCACGGGCCATCGAGCACGAGGACCACCCACCCGAGTCAGGCGCTCGATGATCTCGTTCGTCTGGTCACCCGGGGAGCGCCTGCCCGCCGGCACCGGCGGGTCGGAGAACTTCACGGTGGGTCACGTGCGCGAGCTCAACCGGCGGGGGATCGAGGCTCGTGTGGTCACCATCGGCCTCGGGACGGCCGATGGCCGGGAGGAGTTCGACGACATCCCGTTCCACTCGGTCGCCGCGCTCGACGACCTGGGGCGTCTTGACGACACCCTGGTGTTCGTCAGCGAGGCCCCGCCGACGACCACCGTGCACCCCGCCTACCAGATCCTGCACGTGCCACCACCGTTGCGTCAGCACGCGCACGCATCTGTGGTGGCCGGGACGCGCGACCGTACGCTCATCGCGACGAGCCGCTACGCAGCCGCCCTCTGGGCGGACTTCCTCGATGTCGGCCTCGACACGATCCACGTCGTCTACCCGTTCGCCGAGCGGGAGTTCGCCACCAGGCCGAGGACGCACCCGGGCGCCGGACCGACCCGGGTGCTGTACGCCGGACGGCTGACGCCCGAGAAGGGCATCTACACGCTGCTGTCGGCCCTGCACACCGACCTGTTCGATCCGGGTTGCGTCTCCGTCACGGTGACGTCCGCCGGTGCCGACAAGCCGCAGGGCGCCATCATCGAGCGGTTGCTGCGATCGCACTCCGGCGTCGCGCTCGTGCCGGCTCGGCGCACGCCCGCCGAGATGGCCTCGCTGCTCGTCGAGCACGACGTGGTCGTGATGCCGTCGAACGCGCAGTACTGGCACGAGACCTTCGGGATCCTGTCGATCGAGGCCCAGCACGCCGGTTGCCGCGTGGTGGCCTCGCGGGACGGCGGTCTGCCGGAGACCGACTGCGGGGCGCTGGTGCTCGTGGAGCCTGACGACGCCGAGGCGCTCGCCCAGGGCATCCTGACCGCTCGTCGGCTGGGACCGGTCCTCGAGCACGAACGTCTGGCTGCCGGCCGGGACTTCACGGTCGCCGACTCGGTCACGAGTCTGCTGGATGTCCTCGAGGGCGTGTCCGGGCCGACCCCGTCGGAGGTCATCCATGCTCTCGAGGAGCTGGTGGCGCTCCCGTCCGCGAGCGAGCCGCACATCCGTCCGGGCGTCGCGCCCCCGGGAGCCCGGACCGCGACCGCCCGCGCGGCGCTGCCCGTACGCGCAGTGCGGCCGTCATGATCACCTGGGCTCGCGCGCCACGACCGGAGGTGGATGCGCACGCCAAGCCGGAGGGCAACGCCACCGACCTGCTCTACCTGGAGGACTCGGTCGCGGCCCTGGCGACGATCATGGCGGTCTGCGCAGGTGCCACCCGCAGCTCGCGGCCGGATGTCCGGGCCCTCGCGCAGGAAGCGTTGTCCGGCCAGGCCGGCCGCTCCGCGGCCATCTCGGCCGTCCTGCACGACTGGGGAAGGCCCGGGACGGCGAGTCCTCCGGTCGCCGCCGGTCTCGATGGTGTCGAGGGGCTGGACGGAGAAGCACTCGACCGGCTGTTCGTGGACCGGCTGACCGCCCACACCCATGCGTCCCTCATCCGGTCCCGAGCCGAGCTCGTCGCCGGAGCGAACCGGTCGGCGCGCCGCTTCGCCGAGCACGCCATCCACGCCGACGACCGACAGCTCGCGAGGCTCAGCGGTCTCATCCCGGTCCGACCGCAGAAGTCCGGCGCCCCGGTCGTCCACGACCCGGAGGCGCGCTGGAGCGACGACGGCGGGTCGTGGCAGGCGGCGTCACCGGCGACCCCGTCCAGCCCCACGGGAGGATGACCATGGCCTACCTGATGCTCTACGGCGACGGATGGACCCAGCGGTGGAGGATCACCGCCGAGAACGAGATGGCGGTCCGCGAGGAGGTCGAGCGCGTGGGGACGGAGGCGACCGGGCGGTTGCCGGTGGTCGATCCGGGGTCCGACGCCGGGGCCACCCTCGTGGTCGCCTGGGGGAAGGTGGCTGCTGCTGTGGTCCTGGAGGGCGCTGCTGACCAACGCGACGACTCGGGGGGCCGGTACCCCTGACCCCGCCCTAGCGTGTGGTCCATGGACACCTTGGTCGAGATCTGCCTGGAGGACGTCGGTGGGGCCGCGGTCGCGGCGGAGGCGGGTGCGGACGCCCTCGAGGTGTGCGCGGGGCTCGCCGACGGTGGCACCACCCCGACGCTCGGCTTCGTGCGTCACTGCGCGGCCGCGGCGCCCGGCCTCGAGATCCGGGTGCTCGTGCGGGCCCGTCCCGGCGACTTCGTCCACGCGCCCCAGGAGGTCGACGTCATGGTCGCCGACGTCGAGGCGGTGCGGGCGGCGCTCGCCGGCTCGGCACGGCTCGGGTTCGTCGTCGGGACCCTCACGCCGGACGGCGACGTCGACGCGGGCGCCGTACGACGACTCGTCGCCGCGAGCGGCGATGCACCGGTCACCTTCCACAAGGCCTTCGACTCCGTGCCGGACAAGCCGTCGGCGCTGGCGTTGCTGGCCGACCTCGGGGTCTCCCGCGTGCTCACCTCGGGCGGCCCCGGTCCGGCGCTCGACCACTTGCCCGCCCTCGCCGACC
>Ga0164308_10000416_pt1 | contig 23512 bp, 21 predicted proteins | sample Whisoiple_246_MG_FD_109983 | JGI IMG/M metagenome (GOLD analysis project Ga0164308, IMG submission 109983) | Soil microbial communities amended with fresh organic matter from upstate New York, USA - Whitman soil sample_246_MG | ecosystem: Environmental > Terrestrial > Soil > Unclassified >...
CCCGGCTACGAGATGCGCGTCTGGGGAATCAAGATCCTCGGCTTCGACTCGCTGAACTTCGTCGGCTGGGTGATGTTCCACGGCCTGGACATCGCCGCGGTGCTGGTCATCCCCGGCGCCTCGTACTTCCTCTGGCGCCGGATGAAGGACCGCGGGGCCATCACCGGACAGCGGTTCGCCTACGACATGGTGCCGCTGCTCGCCCTGATCATCATCTCGGTGACGGGTCTGCTGCTCACCTTCTCCTCGGTCTTCCTGCACGGCGGCGGCTACGAGTTCCTGGCGATCCTCCACATGGTCTCGGTGGTCTTCACTCTGATCTACATCCCGTTCGGGAAGTTCTTCCACATCGTGCAGCGCCCGGCGGCGGTCGGCATGCAGCTCTTCAAGTACACCGACCGCCAGGACGACGAGGTCTTCGCCTGCCGCCGCTGCGGTGAAGCCATCGACACCGGCCCGTACGTCGAGAACCTGCGCGGAACCATGCAGGACCTGGAACTCGGCTTCGACGCATGGGCCGAATACTGCCCGCGCTGCAAGCGCGTGCTGCGCGGCAACGCCTATCTCACCCAGGTCAAGAAGGGCTTCAAGTGACCGCGGACCCACGCGCAGCCGACGGCCGTACGGTCGTCCCCCTCGATCCCTCGCTCGCGCCGCCCGGGACCCGCGGGTTCCGGGACGCGGGCGGCATCCCGGCCGACCGGTGGCACGCCGACCAGAACGGCGAGACGCTCGTCCCCACGCACTGCTGCTTCTGCGGCGTCCAGTGCGGGATGTACCTCCGTGTGGACCACGGCGGGAAGGTCTTCGGAGTGGAGCCCCGCAACCACGACATCAACCGCATGCGGCTCTGCCCCAAGGGCATCAACGCCTACCAGCAGGTCAACCACCCGGACCGGCTCACCGCGCCCCTCATGCGGCGTTCCCGGGACGAGGAACTGCGGGAGGTCTCGTGGGACGAGGCACTCGACTTCACCGTCTCGGAGATCGAGCGCATCCAGCAGGCGCACGGGCGTGACGCCTTCGGCGTACTCGGAGGGGCGAGCCTCTTCTCGGAGAAGACGTACCTGGTCGGAAAGTTCGCCCGGGTCGCGCTGAAGACCAGGCACGTCGACTACAACGGCCGGCTCTGCATGGTGAGCGCCGCCGGTGCCAACAAGCTCGCCTTCAACATCGACCGGGCCGGCAACCCGTTCTCCGACATCCTGCTCACCGACTGCCTGCTGCTCGCCGGGGCCAACGTCGGCGAGTGCTTCCCGGTGCTGACCCAGTACGTCTGGGGAGCCCGCGACCGCGGCGCCACACTGATCGTGATCGATCCGCGTGAGACGGCGGTCGCGCGCACCGCCGACATCCACGTGGCCCTCAAGTCGGGAACCGACTCGGCGTTCTTCAACTCCGTGCTGAACGTGGTCGTCGAGGAGGGCCTCACAGACGAGGCCTACCTCGCGGCCCACGCGACCGGCTGGGAGGAGGTCAAGGCCAACGTCGCCCAGTACCCCCCGTCCCGGGCCGCCGGGATCTGCGGGGTCCCCGCGGAGCAGATCGTCCAGGTCGCCCGCGCCTTCGCCCGCGCACCCAAGGCCATGGCCTTCCACGCCCGGGGCATCGAACACCACACGCAGGGCGTGGAGAACTGCCTGAGCGTGATCAACCTCTGCACCGCCACCGGCCACATCGGCAAGCCGGGCGCCGGCTACGGCACCCTCACGGGGCAGGGCAACGGCCAGGGAGGCCGCGAGCACGGCCAGAAGGCCGACCTCCTCCCCGGCGGGCGCTCCATCCTCAACGAGGAGCACCGGCGGCAGATCTGCGAGGTCTGGGGCATCGAGGAGTCGGAACTCCCGGCCGCGGGGACCTCGATGATGGAAATGGTCTGGCAGATGCAGCGCCGGGAGATCCGCGGGCTCATCGGCATCTGCAACAACCCCTTCGTCTCGCTCCCCAACTACGCCGTGGTCAAGGAGGGGTACGACACCACCGAGTTCCACGCCCAGTTCGACTTCTTCCTCTCCGAGACCGCGGCCAACGCGCACGTCGTCTTCCCCGTCACCATCTGGGCCGAGGACGAAGGGGTGATGGCCAACGCCGAGGCCCGGGTCGTCAAGCACAACAAGGCGCAGGAACCGCCCGCCGGGGTGCGTACCGACACCTGGGTGATGTGCGAGATCGCCCGCCGTCTCGGGGCCGGGGACAAATTCGCGTTCGGCGGCTCCCGCGACGTCTTCGACGAGCTCCGCCGGGCCTCCGCAGGCACCGTCATCGACTACTCCGGCATCACCTACGAGCGGCTGGAGGAGACCGGCGGAATCTCCTGGCCCTGCCCGTCCACCGACCACCCCGGCACTCCCCGGCTGTTCGAGGACGGCACGACCTACCACGCGGACGGCAGGATCCACATGCAGGTCGTCGAGTGGCATCCCCCGGCCGACCCGTACGACGACGAGCACCCCATGACGCTGACCACCGGACGGACCGTCGCCCACTTCCTCTCCGGCAACCAGACCCGCCGGCTGGGAGCCCTCGTCGAACAGACCCCACGCCCCTGGGCCGAGGTCCACCCCTCGCACGGATTCCGCAACGGCGAACCCGTACGCGTCGTCACCCGGCGGGGCAGCGAGGTCTTCCCCGCGCTGGTGACCGAGGCGATCCGGCCCGACACGGTGTTCATCCCCTACCACTGGCCCGTCCCGACAGCGGCCAACGCCCTCACCATCGACGCCCTCGACCCGCGCTCCAAGATTCCCGAGTACAAGGTCTGCGCCTGCCGCATCGAGCACGCCGCGGCGATCGACGAGGTGCCCGCGCCGCCCGTCGCACCCGGCCACGTCGCCTACCCCGAGACCCAGGTCTCCCGCACCGACCCGCTGCCGCCCACGGCCCCGCAGGGCCGCGGCACCTCGGAAAGGAGCTGATCCCCGGATGATGGGCAGAACGATCTTCATCGACCCGGGCCGCTGCATCGGCTGTCAGGCCTGCGTATCCGCCTGCCGTGAATGCGACTCGCACCGCGGCAAGTCGATGATCCACCTCGACTACACCGACGAGGGGTCGTCCGTCGCCTCCCTTCCCACGGTCTGCATGCACTGCGAGGATCCGGTCGCCCCCTGCGCGGAGGTCTGCCCGGCCGACGCGATCCTCGTCACCGCCGACGGCGTCGTGCAGCAGGCCGACACCACCCGCTGCATCGGCTGCGCCAACTGTGTGAACGCGTGCCCCTTCGGCGTCCCGAAGATCGACCTCCAGGCGAAGCTGCAGATGAAGTGCAACCTCTGCTACGACCGCACCGCCTACGGGCTCGCCCCCATGTGCGCCACCGTCTGCCCGACCGGAGCGCTCTACTACGGCACCCTCGAGGAACTCCAGGCGGAACGCCCCGGTGTGCAGGTCGCCGACACCTTCGTCTTCGGCGAGAGCGAGGTCCGCACCGGCGTGGCCATGGTCGTGCCCGCGGAACGGGTCCAGTGGCCGGTGCCGGGTGGCCTTCCCGTCGTCGAGATCAACGGGAAGGACGTCCGCCGATGAGCGTCACCGAACAGCAGCAGCCGGGCCCGGACAACGGTTCCGGCAACGACCCCCGTGAAGCCCTGCACGACAGGATCGGCGCCGACTCGCTGACCACCCGGCGCGACTACCTCCGGATCGTCGCCACGGTCTCCGGTGGTCTCGCCGTGGGCGGTCTGGCCGTGGCGGGCGGCATCCTCCACCGGCACGGCGAGACGGAGGACGGGAAGGCTCCGGCCCCGAAGCGGATCGCCGCGCAGCTGCTGCCGGGGGAGTCCCTCGCCTTCCGCTATCCCGGGGACGAGGACCGGGCGGTCGCGGTACGGATGGACGACGGCACGCTCGTCGGCTACTCCGCGGTCTGCACCCACCTGGCCTGCGCTGTGCTCTGGCGCAAGGACCGCGGTACGGAGGGCGAGCTCTACTGTCCCTGTCACGAGGGCGTCTTCGACGCGCGCACCGGTGAGGTCACCGCGGGCCCACCGCCCCGCGGACTGCCCAAGGTGGTGATGACCGAGCTCGAGGACGGCAGTATCTGGGCCGTCGGCACCACCCGCTCCGGCGAGAGCGTCGAGGAAGGGCTGTGCCGGCAGCTCCGCCAGGACCGCCCCGATCTCGCCACCCGGATCGGCTGCCCCGGCACCGGAGGCGGCGCCGAGGCACCGCCCGCGCCGGTCCCCTCCGCGCCGGCCGCCCCCGACGGCACGGCCACGGGAGGGCGGTGATGACCGAGCCCCTGGAGCCGGTCGAGCCGCCGCGGCCCCCCGACCCCGCCGGGACCGCCTATCCCGACTACCACCCGGGAAGCGCGCGTCCCGAACTGAACCGGCCCCTGCACGAGCGCTACCCCCAGATCCGGCCCACCAGCGGGTACGCCGATCCGCGCGTGCGCCACACCGGTCCGGGCCCGGGGGCGGGCTCGGAGCAGGAACCCGAGCGCTCCGCGAAGCTGACGGCCCGGCTGGTGCTGGCCCTGAGCGTCGTCATCGGCCAGCTGTGGGCGCTCACGGAGGTCGTGAACGTGTGGATGGAGGGCGACACCGGAACCGCCTGGTGGGGCGCCGGGTTCCTGTGCCTGTCGTTCCTGGTCGTGCTGGGCCTGTGGCTGCTCGATCCGAAGGACCGCTGAGCCCGGCCGTACCCTGGAGACATGAGTACCGCCCCCGCCCCCGGACCGCGAGAACCGAAGCCGTCGCAGCCGCAGCAGCGGCCGACCCGGAAGCCCGGGTCCAAGCCTCCGGCTCTGATCTTCGATGATCCGCTGGACAGGCAGTCCTCGGACGACACGGACCAGGGGTGGGGTGAGCGGGCTCCCGCCGGTGGCGGCGCCGCCGACCTCGCGCGCTTCCTCGACGAGAAGCCGCCTCACCACGTCTGACAGCCACCGGTGGCGTTCCGGGCCCACTGGTCCCGGGCCAGGGCGGGCCTGACCGCGACTCCGTCGCGCCCGCCCGTGCCGCCGACGGGCCGCAGCCGGCCCCGGTGGGCCTGCCTCCGGTCCCGCTACGCGTGGCCGGGCCGGTCGACCAGTGCGTCCCGGATCTCCTTCAGCACCTCCAGTTCGCTCACCTCCAACGTCTCCTGGACCCCCTCCTTCGCCGCCTGGGCGGCAGCACGTCGGGCGAGGTACCTCGCCATCGGCAGCACCAGCAGGAAGTAGACGACGGCACCGGTGATCAGGAAGCTGAGGGTGGCGCTGAGCACCGAGCCCCACAGGATCTCGATGCCGTCCGTCCTGCCGGTCTCCGGGTCCACGACGCAGGGACCGCGGAGACACGACGTGTACCTCTCCAGGTCCTGGGTACCGAAGGCGCCGACCACCGGATTGATGAGTCCCTTCACGACCGCGTTCACCACGTTCGTGAACGCGGCGCCGATCACGACGGCGACCGCGAGGTCGATCACATTGCCCCGCGTCAGAAAGGCTTTGAAACCCTCCAGCAGGCCGGCCTTCTTCTCGCTCACAGGTGAGCCTTCCTCTGTACGCGCCGTGGGGGGAGTGAACTGCCCGGCCACATAAGGCGGCAGAGGACGGCAGCGTCCAATCGGGTACGCCCGCCGGGTGAGTTGACGCGATAACTGTTCTATTCGGCATGGGACACCGCCACCGCGAGCCGCCCCGAGGCACCGGCCCCCGCCAGCGCCGCCGCGGTCCTCCGCTCGACGGACAGGACCACCAGGGCCCCGCTCCCGGCGTCCGCCGGGCCGCCCGCGTCCGGGAACGGGGCCCTCCCGGCCCCCGCACCGCGCGGGACCTCGGCCACCCGGACGTCGCGTGCCACCACCCTGGCCTCCGCGTCCCCCTCGACCGCGGCGATCACATCGACGCGGTCACCGGGCCGCAGCAGCCCGACCGTCGCCGCGTCCGCGATCCGCACCGGGGCGGACACCAGCCGGGCCGCCGGCCGCTCGGGCCCCGGTGGCCCGCCCCCTGCGGTGGCGAGCGCGCCCTTCTCGCCGCCCGGCCCCGAGAGCGCGAGCACGGCGGAGGCCAGCGCGAACCCGGCGGCCAGCGCCCTGCGTTGTCCGCGCAGGGCCCGCCGGAGCCGTCGGCCACCACCGCCCCGCACCCGCAGCGGCCCGAAGGGCGGGACACCGCACGGGGCGGGAGGCGCGGGACGTGTATCGGGCATGGACGGGAACATGGCCAGCACCACCTGCCGTGAGGGCGATCCCCAGGCGCATCCGCACGGGGATTCGCGCGAGGAGGCGCGAGAGCCGCGAGGAACCGCCGGGGAACGCGTGAGGGGAGTCCGGCGGGCCGACCCGCCGGACTCCCCTCACGATCCACCCTGCTCGGAAAACCCGCTGATGCCTGTGGACAGCGCACAGGATGTGGAAAACCCGGCCACCCGTACGGGAGACGAACCCGGCCGCACCACCGCCACCCCGCCGATCGGGCCCAGCAGGTCACACCCCCGCAGGGCCCACCCCCGCCAGGACGTGGCTACGGCAGCGTGATCCCCGTGTCGAGCCCGTCCAGCGCGTGCGCGCAGACGCAGTCGCGGTCCTCGTTCGCGGGCAGGGCGGCCACCGCGTCGAAGAGCACCGACCGCAGCCGGTCCACATTCGCAGCGAACACCTCCAGCACCTCCGCGTGGCTGACGCCCTCGCCGGCCTCGGCTCCGGCGTCGAGATCGGTCACCAGCGTCAACGTCGTGTAGCAGAGGTTCAGTTCGCGGGCGAGCACCGCCTCCGGGTGGCCGGTCATCCCGACGACCGACCAGCCCATCGCCGCGTGCCAGCGTGACTCCGCGCGGGTCGAGAAGCGCGGGCCCTCGACGACGACCAGGGTTCCACCGTCCACCGGCTCCCAGTCGCGTCCGCGTGCCGCCGCCAAGGCCGCCTTGCGTCCCCCGGGGCAGTACGGGTCGGCGAAGCCGAGGTGCACCACGTTGGGCCGGGTCCCGTCGGCCCACGGTTCACCGTCGTAGAACGTCTGGGCGCGGGCCTTGGTGCGGTCGACCATCTGGTCCGGTACCAGCAGGGTGCCCGGTCCGTACTCCGGCCGGAGACCGCCGACCGCACAGGGACCGAGCACCTGGCGTACGCCGACGGAGCGCAGCGCCCAGAGGTTGGCGCGGTAGTTGATCCGGTGCGGAGGGAGGTGGTGGCCGCGGCCGTGACGCGGGAGGAAAGCCACCCGGCGGCCCGCGAGTTCACCCAGGAAGAGGGAGTCGCTCGGTTCCCCGTAGGGGGTGTCGACCTTGACCTCGGTCACGTCGTCGAGGAAGGAGTAGAAACCCGATCCGCCGATGACACCGATTTCCGCTGTGTCTGCGTTCACCATGCGGGTCACACTAACCGGGCGGGCACGACCGGGACCCCGCCGAGTCGATCGGCGGGGTCCGGGTGGAACGTGTGGTGCCCGAGCCGCCTCAGGCGGCCGAGCTGCCGCTCGACGACGACGTGGAAGCCGAGGAGGAGGCCGAGGACGACGCGGAAGCGGCGGGCTTGGAGTCCGTCTTCGACGAGGCCGACCCGGTGGACGAGTCGGACGCCTTGGAGGACGACGTGGCCGGCGTGCTGCTCGACGAGGAGCCGCGGCTGTCGTTCCGGTAGAAACCGGATCCCTTGAAGACGATGCCGACAGCCGAGAACACCTTCTTGAGGCGTCCCTCGCAGTTCGGGCACACGGTCAGGGCATCATCGGTGAACTTCTGCACCGCTTCGAGGCCCTCGCCGCACTCGGTGCACTGGTACTGATAGGTCGGCACTTGCTCCTCCTGGCACTCTCACTCAGTGAGTGCTAACGACGTTCCATACTGACGTATTCCGAGCGATCAGTCCACCGTGACCGGCTCGCGGTGACCGATCCCACGTGCCACCGTCCGTCCCGGGGCCCGCGGCGTCAGCCGTGAACGCAGGGCCAGCAGGGTCACCAGGGCCAGTGCCGTGCCGGCCAGCGGGACCACGAAACCGGTGCTCGCGCCGTGGGCATCGGCGAGCTGTCCGGCCACCGTGACGGCCGCCGCCTGACCGAGCGCCACGGCCCCGGTCAGCCAGGTGAAGGCCTCGGTCCTGGCGGACGCCGGCACCAGCGCCTCGACCAGGGTGTAGCCGCTGATCAGCGCGGGAGCGATGCACAGGCCGACCAGCAGGCCGAGTCCCGCCAGCAGCGGTACGGAGTGCACGGCCCACAAACCGGACGCTGTCAGTGTCAGGGCCACGTAGCCGACGACCAGCCGGCGGCGCGGGCTGATCTTCCACGCGACGGCGCCGCAGGCGATGCCGGCCAGCATGTTGCCGGCCGCGAAGACCCCGTACAGCAGTCCGTTCACGCCGGGTCGGCCGATCTCCTCGGAGAAGGCCGTCAGCGAGACCTGCATGCCGCCGAAGACGGAGCCGATGCCCAGGAACGTGATCGCGAGCACCCGCACGCCGGGCACGGTGAGCGCCGACCGGTGCGGCTCGGACGCCGTGGCGGCGCCGTTGGGTGCGGGCTGGGTGGAACGCTGGGCCGCGAACAGTACGCCGCCCAGCAGCGTCAGAGCCGCCTCGGCGACCAGTCCGGCCGCAGGGTGCACGCCGGTGCACAGCGCCGTCGCGAGCACCGGGCCGATGACGAACGTGAACTCGTCCGTCACGGACTCGAAGGCCGCGGCCGTGGACATCAGCGGGGAGGCGGGACGACCCGGCGCGGCGCCGAGCAGGGCCGCCCAGCGGGCGCGCACCATGGGCCCGACCTGCGGGATGGAGGCCCCGGTGGGCACCGCGGCCAGGAACAGCGCCCACAAGGGCGCGTCCGCGAGGGCGAGCGCGGTGAGGGTGCCGACGGCCGCCCCGTGCACCAGGACGCCGGGCACCAGCACGGCGCGCTGGCCGAACCGGTCGGCGAGCCTGCCGCTCTGCGGCGCGAACAGGGCCATGGAGACACCGGAGACGGCGGCCACGGCACCCGCGCTGCCGTACGAGCCGGTGGTGTGCTGGACCAGGAGCACGATGCCGATGGTCAGCATCGCGAAGGGCTGCCGGGCGGCGAAGCCCGGGAGGAGGAAGGTCCACGCACCCGGGGTGCGCAGCAACTGCCCGTAACCGGGGCGGTCGGAGACCGTGGACGCCACGGTCCATGCCTTTCTGCCGCCTGGTGGCCGTGTTCCCGGGGTGTGCCGCACCGGGGTGCGGGACGTGCGGGAACTGCCGAGAGCTGTCCTCTTCGCGCGGGACTGCGGTAGATGCCGGGCGGGCTCGCTCCGAGGGCGAGAGGGCGCCACGACCGCCATACGGTCGCGCCAGCTCTGCATCAGACAGAGTTGGTCGATCAGGTTCGAATCATGTGGATCATGAGATCCGGTCCTTCATGTTACAGGCTCCGTACCGGGGCGGGCCTGTGATGGCCCGCAGGCGCAGGTCGGACGCTCCCCGGGGTCACGGACGGGCCGACGGTTGCATACAGTCCCCCGCGCCCCGGACCCGTGGACGCGGCCGGGCTCAGTGGTGGGCCCGCCTGCCGCCCGCCGCGTCCCCCGCGTGGTCCTCGCCGCCCTTGGCCAGCTTCCTGGCCAGTTTCGCGAGGTGCGGCAGGTCCGCCGCCGGGGCGGTCTCCTGCCGCTTCGTCCCGCCGGTCCCCAGCCAGCCCGCCAGCTTGCCGCCCTCGCCGACAGCGCGCAGGCGGGCCTCGGTGGCGTCGCGCACCGGGTCGGTGGCGACGACCAGCAGTTCGTCCCCGCGCCGCAGCACGGTCGAGGGTGCCGGGACGAAGCTCGTCCCGTCCCGTACGACGAGGGTGACCGCCGCCCCGGCGGGCAGCCGGAGTTCCGCGACCTCGACGCCGTGCATCTTGGACCTGCCGGGGACCGCGACGGAGAGCAGATGGCCGCGGAGCCGTTCCAGGGGAGCCGACTCGATGCCGAGGTCCGCCGTCTCGGACGGGTCCTCGGAGATCTTCAGCGCCTTGGCGAGCCAGGGCAGCGTCGGTCCCTGGATGAGGGTGTAGACGATCACGAGCACGAAGACGATGTTGAAGACCCGGGTGCTGCCCTCGATCCCGGACACCATCGGAATGGTCGCCAGGATGATGGGCACGGCGCCGCGGAGCCCGGCCCAGGACATCAGGGACATCTCCCGCTTGGGCAGCCGGAAGGGCGCGAGGCTGATGAAGACCGACAGCGGCCGGGCGACGGCGGTGAGGACCAGCCCCACGACCACGGCGGGCCAGAAGTCGTCGATGAGGTCGTGCGGGGTGACCAGCAGGCCCAGCAGGACGAACATGCCGATCTGCGCCAGCCAGCCGAGTCCGTCGGCGAAGCCGCGGGTGGCGGGCCAGTGCGGGAGCTTGGAGTTGCCGAGGACCATCGCGGCCAGGTAGACGGCCAGGAAGCCACTGCCGTGCGCCATGGCGCCGGCGGCGTACGCGGACACCGCGATGGCCATCACGGCGATCGGGTAGAGCCCGGAGGCGGGCAGCGCCACATGGCGGATGCCGTAGGCGCCGAGCCAGCCCACGGCCAGGCCGATCGCCGCGCCGATGGCCAGCTCCAGGGCTATCTCGCCGACGAGGACGTACCAGTGCTCCACGGGGCCGACGGCGGAGAACGCCACGACCAGGATGACCACGGGGGCGTCGTTGAAGCCGGACTCGGCCTCCAGGACACCCGTGATGCGGGAGGGGAGCGGGACCTTGCGCAGGACGGAGAAGACGGCCGCGGCGTCGGTGGAGGAGACGACGGCGCCGATGATCAGGGCCTGCCGCCAGTCGAGGCCGACGAGGTAGTGCGCCGCGCTCGCGGTGACGCCCACGCTGATGCCCACACCGACGGTCGACAGGACGGCCGCCGCCGGAAGGGCGGGTCTCACTTCTTTCCACTTCGTGCCCAGCCCGCCCTCGGCCAGGATGACGACCAGGGCGGCGTAGCCGATCACCTGGGTCAGCTCGGCGTTGTCGAACTTGACGTCGAAGATGCCGTCCTGGCCCATGGCGATACCGATGCCGAGGTACAGGAGCAGGCTGGGGAGCCCGCTGCGGGACGAAATGCGTACGGCCGCCACGGCGACCAGCAGGACGAGTGAGCAGACGAGCAGAAGTTCGTTGAGCGCGTGGACAGTCAGGGTCCGTTTCCTTCCCTGCGTACGCCTTCCGGATCGGCCTCCGGCGACCAGTACTTCGTTACCTTACCTAATCTTTAACGTTTTCTTGACGCCTTCGAGTGTCCGTGCGAACCGGTGCGCAAATGGATGCATCCCCATACCGCGTCCGAGTGGCTTCTGCGGGGCGCCTATGGTTGCTCCTGCACTCCCAGGACCACCCTGCCCCTCTAAGGACAGCGATGCCCGCCAACACAACCGCCCCTTCCGGGTCTTCCGATGCGAAGAAGACCGGCCGGAAGAAGGGGCGTCGCGCCCGCCTGTTCGTGATCGTCCTGGTGCTGGCGCTTGTCGCGGGTGTCGGTTACGGCGCGTACTGGTCCGTCTCCACGGTCCGGGCCTCCTACCCGCAGACCACCGGGTCGATCGAGCTCAAGGGCCTTTCCGGTGACGTCGACGTCAGACGCGACGACTACGGGATCCCGCAGATCTACGCCGACACCGACAGCGACCTCTTCCGCGCCCAGGGGTACGTCCAGGCCCAGGACCGTTTCTGGGAGATGGACGTACGCCGCCACATGACGTCCGGACGGCTCTCCGAGATGTTCGGCTCCGGCCAGGTCGAGACCGACTCCTTCCTGCGCACGCTGGGCTGGCACAAGGTCGCGCAGGAGGAGTACGACACCGAGCTGGAGGAGGACACCAAGAAGAACCTCCAGGCGTACGCGGAGGGGGTGAACGCGTATCTGGAGGGCAAGGACGGCAAGGACCTCTCCGTCGAGTACGCGGCACTCGGCCTGACCAACGACTACAAGCCCACCGAGTGGACCCCGGTCGACTCGGTCGCCTGGCTGAAGGCGATGGCCTGGGACCTGCGCGGCAACATGCAGGACGAGATCGACCGTTCGCTGATGACCAGCAGGCTCAGCACGGAGCAGATCAAGGACCTCTACCCGGACTACCCGTTCGAGAAGAACAAGCCGATCGTCGGCAAGGGCGCGGTCTCCCCGGTCACCGGGAAGTTCGACCCGGAGGCCGAGCCGGTGGACAGCATCGGTTCCCAGACCGTCCAGGGCGCGACCGAGGGCCTGAACACCCAGCTCTCCGCGCTCTCCGACACCCTGGACGAGATCCCGGCGCTGCTCGGCCCCAACGGCAACGGCATCGGATCGAACTCCTGGGTCGTCTCCGGCGACCACACGACGACCGGCAGCCCGCTCCTGGCCAACGACCCGCACCTGGCGCCGCAGCTCCCCTCGCTCTGGTACCAGATGGGACTGCACTGCCGTCAGGTCTCGGATTCCTGCCGGTACGACACGGCCGGCTACACGTTCTCCGGACTGCCCGGTGTGATCATCGGCCACAACCAGGACATCTCCTGGGGCTTCACGAACCTCGGGGCCGACGTCACCGACCTCTTCCTGGAGAAGGTCTCGGCCGACGGTTACCAGTTCGACGGCAAGACCGAGCCCTTCGTCACCCGTGAGGAGACCATCAAGGTCGCGGGCGGCAAGAGCCGGAAGATCACGGTCCGCGAGACCAACAACGGCCCGCTGGTGTCCGACCGGAGCAGCGAGCTCTCCAAGGTCGGCAAGAAGGCTCCCGTCACCACCAACGCGCCCGACCGCGGTGACGGCTACGGGGTCTCCCTGAAGTGGACGGCACTGGACCCCGGCAAGTCGATGGACGCCGTCTTCCAGCTGAACCGGGCCAAGGACTTCACCAGTTTCCGCAAGGCGGCGGCGAACTTCGAGGTGCCCTCGCAGAACCTGATCTACGCGGACACCAAGGGCCACATCGGCTACCAGGCGCCCGGCAAGATCCCGGTGCGCAAGCAGGGCGACGGCACGCTGCCGAGCCCCGGCTGGAACCCGAAGTACGGCTGGGAGGACGAGTTCGTCCCGTTCGACGAGCTGCCGTACGAGTACGACCCGGAGCGCGGTTACATCGTCACCGCCAACCAGGCCGTCATCGGTGACGACTACGAGCACATGCTCACCAAGGACTGGGGCTACGGCACCCGCAGCCAGCGGATCAACGACCTGATCCAGAAGAAGATCGACGACGGCGAGAAGATCTCGACCGACGACATGCAGACGATGCAGATGGACAACCAGAGCGCGATCGCCGCGAAGCTGGTGCCCGAGCTGAAGAACATCAGCATCTCGGACAAGAACGTCCGTGAGGCGCAGAAGCTGCTGGAGGGCTGGAACTACACCCAGGAGTCCGACTCGGCCGCCGCCGCCTACTTCAACGGTGTGTGGCGCAACATCCTCAAGCTGGCCTTCGGCGACAAGCTCCCCAAGGAGATGCGGGCCAAGGGTGACTGCGTCTACGTGAAGCCGGTCGCCGGCACCGGTCCCGTGGACGAGCAGAACAAGCTCGTGCGCGAGTGCGGTCAGCGCGCCCCGGACGCGGCGCAGCCGGACGGCGGCGACCGCTGGTACGAGGTCGTGGAGAGCATCCTGGACGACCAGGACAACGACTGGTGGAAGGTTCCGGCCAAGGGGCGCGAAGAGGCGATCGACAGCCGCGACCAGCTCTTCGCCCGTGCCATGGAGGACGCGCGCTGGGAGCTGACCGCCGAGCTCGGCAAGGACATGAACACCTGGAGCTGGGGCCGGCTGCACCAGCTGAGCCTGCGCAACCAGACGCTCGGCAAGGAAGGCCCCGACCTCCTGCAGCGGGCCCTCAACCGGGGTCCCTGGGACCTCGGCGGCGGCGAGGCGGCGGTCAACGCCACCGGCTGGAACGCGGCGGGCGGCTACGAGGTCGTCTGGGTCCCGTCCATGCGGATGGTCGTCAACGTGGGCGAGTGGGACAAGTCCCGGTGGATCAACCTCACCGGCGCCTCGGGACACGCCTTCAGCGCGCACTACACCGACCAGACCGACAAGTGGGTCGACGGTGAGCTGCTCGACTGGTCCTTCGGGGAGGACGCGGTGAAGAAGTCCACCGTCGACACCCTGACGCTCAAGAAGCCCTAGCGGAGAAGCGCCGCGCTCCGGCCGGCGTGACCACGGCGTCCACGGGGTGGTCGTGCGGTTCCTCGGGAACCCGCGCGACCACCTCGTCGTCGTACAGCAGGACGACCAGAGCGGGGTGGGCGCCGGCCGACGAGAGCCGGGCCAGCACCCGGTCGTAGCTGCCCCCGCCGCGGCCCAGCCGCATCCCGCGCGCGTCCACGGCCAGCCCCGGCAGCAGCACGGCGTCCGCCTCCAGGACCGCACACGGCCCGAGGCGTTCACCGTCCGGCTCCAGAAGGCCCCGGCCGGCCGGCACGAGGTGCTCCGCGCCCTCGAACAGGGCCCAGTCCAGGTCGTTGTCCTCCATGAGGACCGGCAGGAGCACGCGGACCCCCCGTGCCCGCAGCGCGTCCAGGAGCGCGTGCGTCCCCGGCTCGCGTCCGACCGACACATAGGCGGCCACGGTCCGCGCCGTGGTCAGCTCGGGAAGATTCTGGGCGGACGCGGACAGAACCGCGGCGGTCCTTCCGACGTCATCCTGGGTGAGGAGCCGTCGCGCGGCGAGCAGTTCACGCCGCAAGGCCGCTTTTTGGGACATGTCATGGTTCAACGGGCACTCGCATCTACTCGCTTATGTGGATGTATGAGAACGAAGTTAACCGGACGCTCATCTTCCGCCCATATCCGCGCGTTAGAGTTCGGCGCATGACTCAGTCGCACCCCAGGATCAGCAAAGCTGTCATTCCAGCTGCAGGTCTCGGCACCCGGTTCCTGCCGGCCACCAAGGCCACTCCCAAGGAGATGCTGCCTGTCGTCGACAAGCCGGCCATCCAGTATGTGGTCGAGGAAGCCGTCGCGGCGGGTCTCTCCGACGTACTGATGATCACCGGCCGGAACAAGCGTCCGCTGGAGGACCACTTCGACCGGAACTACGAGCTGGAGTCCGCGCTGACCCGCAAGGGAGACGCGGAACGCCTCTCCAGGGTCCAGGAGTCCAGCGACCTGGCCACCATGCACTACGTACGCCAGGGCGACCCGCGCGGTCTCGGCCACGCCGTCCTCTGCGCCGCGCCGCACGTGGGAGACCAGCCGTTCGCCGTCCTCCTCGGTGACGACCTCATCGACCCGCGCGACCCCCTGCTCGCCCGGATGGTCGAGATCCAGGAGCGCGAGGGCGGCAGCGTCGTCGCGCTGATGGAGGTGGACCCCGCGCAGATCCACATGTACGGCTGCGCCGCCACCGAGGCGACCGCCGACGGCGACGTCGTCCGGGTCACCGGGCTCGTCGAGAAGCCCGAACCCGCCGAGGCGCCCAGCAACCTCGCCGTCATCGGCCGCTACGTCCTGGACCCCGCCGTCTTCGACATACTGCGACGGACCGAGCCCGGCCGCGGCGGCGAGATCCAGCTCACGGACGCGCTCCAGCTGCTGGCCGAGGACGAGAAGATCGGCGGCCCGGTGCACGGTGTCGTCTTCAAGGGCCGCCGGTACGACACCGGGGACCGCGGAGACTATCTGCGTGCCATTGTCAGACTCGCGTGCGAACGTGAGGACCTGGGCCCGGACTTCCGGACCTGGCTGCGCAGTTTCGTCACCGAGGAGTTGTAACAGCTTGAGCGGCACGATCTGGTCCGTGGACGAGCACCTGGAGGACATCCTCGCGGCGGTGAAGCCGCTCGAGCCCATCGAGCTGCACCTGCCCGACGCCCAGGGATGCGTCCTGGTCGATGACGTCGTGGTGCAGGTCGCCCTGCCGCCCTTCGACAACAGTTCGATGGACGGGTACGCCGTCCGTATCTCCGATGTCGAGGGTGCCAGCGAGGAGTTCCCCGCCGTCCTCACCGTCATCGGTGACGTCGCGGCGGGCGACGGAGGCCTGCCCGACGGCCGGTCCGTGGGGCCCGGCGAGGCCGCCCGCATCATGACCGGCGCCCCGCTCCCCGCGGGCGCCGAGGCGGTCGTCCCGGTCGAGTGGACCGACGGGGGCACGGGTGCCGGCCCGGCCGAGAGCATGCGGGCCCACAGCGACGCCCCGGAGGGGGCGAGCGGTGAGGTCCGTGTCCACCGTCCGGTGAAGCCCCGCGCCCATGTCCGGGCCAAGGGCAGCGACGTGAAGCCCGGCGACCTGGCGCTGCGCGCGGGCTCGGTCGTCGGCCCCCCGCAGATCGGCCTGCTCGCCGCGATCGGCCGCTCGACGGTGCGGGTGCGGCCCCGCCCGCGCGTCGTCGTGCTGTCCACCGGCAGTGAGCTGGCGCAGCCGGGCGAGGAGTTGACCGGCGGCCGGATCTACGACTCCAACAGCTTCGCCCTGACGGCCGCCGCCCGGGACGCGGGAGCCATCGCCTACCGCGTGCCGGCCGTCGCCGACGACGCCGAGACGCTGCGGGCCACGATCGAGGACCAGCTGATCCGCGCCGACATCGTCGTCACCACGGGCGGTGTGAGCGTCGGGGCGTACGACGTGGTCAAGGAGGCCCTGTCCTCCGTGGGTGACGGGGACGCGGCGGGCGGGGGCGTCGACTTCCGCAAGCTCGCCATGCAGCCGGGCAAGCCGCAGGGCTTCGGCTCGATCGGGCCGGAGCACACGCCGCTGCTGGCCCTGCCCGGCAACCCGGTCTCCTCGTACGTCTCCTTCGAGCTGTTCGTCCGGCCGGCGATCCTGACGCTCATGGGTCTCGAGGACGTCCACCGCCCGTCGGTCCGGGCCACGTTGGACACCGACGCGGCACTCTCCTCGCCGCCCGGCAAGCGCCAGTTCCTGCGGGGCACGTACGACGCGGAGGCGGGCACGGTGACCCCCGTCGGAGGGCCCGGATCGCATCTGATCGCCGCCCTCGCCCAGGCGGACGCGCTGATCGTGCTGCCCGAGGACGTCACCTCCGCCGAGCCCGGCACGGAGGCCGAGGTGATCCTCCTCCGCTGACTTCCCGGCGGTGGCGGTACGGTGTCTGGCGCTGTGCCTTACCGGGGGAAGCTCCCCGGGCCCGCCGCTCCGCCCCTCGGCGCGGGACGGACGGGCAACCGGCGCCCTACCGCTAGGCGGAGTGAGTTGAGTACGCAGAACAGGCTGACGCACATCGACGAGGCGGGCGCCGCCCGCATGGTCGACGTGTCGGAGAAGGACGTCACCACACGTGTCGCCCGGGCGAGCGGCCGGGTCCTCGTGTCGCCGCGTGTCGTCGAACTCCTCAGGGGCGAGGGCGTCCCGAAGGGGGACGCGCTCGCCACCGCGCGCATCGCCGGGATCATGGGGGCCAAACGCACCCCGGACCTGATCCCGCTCTGCCACCCGCTGGCCGTGTCCGGTGTCAAGGTCGACCTGAGCGTCGCCGACGACGCGGTGGAGATCCTGGCCGTCGTGAAGACCACGGACCGCACGGGGGTCGAGATGGAAGCCCTGACCGCCGTGTCGGTCGCCGCGCTCACGGTGATCGACATGGTCAAGGCGGTCGACAAGAGCGCGGTGATCACGGACGTACGGGTCGAGGCGAAGTCGGGCGGGAAGTCCGGCGACTACCGGCGCCCCGCGCCGGAGGGGGCTGACGCATGACCGCGCCCGGCAGCGCACCTGCCACCGGTGGGTACCGCGCCCTCGTCGTGACCGCCTCGAACCGCGCCTCCGCCGGTGTCTACGCCGACAAGGGCGGCCCGCTCATCTCCGAGGCCCTCACCGGCCTCGGGTTCGCCGTCGACGGCCCGCAGGTCGTTCCCGACGGCGATCCGGTGGAGGCCGCCCTGCGGGCCGGCGTCGCCGCGGGCTACGACGTGATCGTCACCACCGGCGGGACCGGGATCTCGCCCACCGACGCCACGCCCGAGGCCACCCGGCGTGTGCTGGACCGTGAGATCCCGGGCATCGCCGAGGCGATCCGTGCCGAGGGCCGTGACAAGGTCCCCACCGCCGCGCTCTCGCGCGGCCTCGCGGGCATCGCGGACGGCACCCTCGTCGTGAACCTGCCCGGCTCGACCGGCGGGGTGCGCGACGGGCTCGCGGTCCTGAGCAGGCTTCTGGTGCACGCCGTCGACCAGGTGCGCGGCGGCGACCACCCCCGACCGGGGAGCCCGAGCTGAACGTCCGGACCTGGCCGGTGATCCTGACCGACGGCACCGTCACCCTCCGCCCCATAAAGCTGCGTGACCAGAGCGTCTGGCGCGAGGTCAACCGGCGTAACCGGGAATGGCTGCGCCCCTGGGAGGCGACCGTCCCGCCACCGGCCCCCGGCGGCCCGGTGGCTCAGCGCCCCACCTACCGGCAGATGATCCGCCACCTGCGCACCGAGGCGAACGCCGGCCGGATGCTGCCGTTCGCCATCGAGTACGAGGGCCGTCTGGTCGGGCAGTTGACGGTGGCCGGCATCACCTGGGGCTCGATGTGCTCGGGCCATGTCGGCTACTGGGTCGACCGGAGCGTGGCGGGGCGCGGCGTCATGCCGACCGCGGTCGCGCTCGCCGTCGACCACTGCTTCCGCACGGTCGGACTGCACCGGATCGAGGTGTGCATTCGGCCCGAGAACGGCCCCAGCCGACGGGTCGTGGAGAAACTCGGATTCCGTGCGGAAGGGCTGCGTCCACGCTATCTGCACATCGACGGCGCATGGCGGGACCACCTGATCTTCGCCCTCACCGCCGAGGAAGTGCCGGACGGGCTGCTGAGACGTTGGCGCAGGGTGCGGCCGGGTACGTCCGGAACGCCGCACACGCCCGGCGAAATAAAATAAGTGTTCGAATTTGATCGATCCGCGAGGGTAATCGGCATCACTTTCGTCGACTGTTGACCCGAACAATCGCAAAAAAAGTCCGTCATATGAGCCTGATCGTGCGACACACCGGGCCAATTGGCGGATGCTGCCGTGCAAACCCCTCTACGGTGTGAGCGTGAGCAGCAGCGGCCTCATCTACGCAGTCATCGTCGGTGCATGGGCCGCCTACTTGGTGCCGATGTGGCTCCGCAGGCAGGACGAGCTCAATGAAGCGCGTCCGACGGAACGCTTCAGCACCGCCATCCGGCTGCTGTCCGGACGGGCGGCCATGGAGCGCCGTTATGCCAAGGAGCTGCGGGAGCGGGATGCCGAGGAGGCGCCTGGCGACGTGGACCCGGATGCCGTCACGGACCGTATGGAGTCCGTCGACGTCCGGGCCTTTTCCGCGCCTCCGGCACATACGGAAGTACGGTTGCACGAACCGGCACCCGACCGGGCCGAGCAGGACCGCCCGCCGGCCCAGGCACGGCGCCGACGCCCCTCCGGCGCGGAGTCGGAGCGCGAGCGGCGTCGCCGGTCGCAGGTCCTGGCGCGCCGGCGGCGTACGACCACGGTGCTCTTCATGGCCTTCACGCTCGGCGCGATCGTCGCGGCGGTGGGCGGACTCCGCTTCCTGTGGGCGCCGGCCGTTCCCGCGGTGCTCCTGAGCACGTACATCGTTCATCTGCGTGGTCAGGAGCGTCGCCGGTTCGTCTTCACGATGGACCGACGGCGTGCCGAGGTGGCCGCGCAGCGGCTGCGCGAGAACCACACCCGCAGGCACCAGCCCGCGTCCTCGGCTCCGGCCGAGCCCGACGAGGAGCCTGGAGGGGCGTCCGCACCGGCTCCGACGGTCTCCCCCCAGGAGGCCGGCCGACGTGCGCTGGTCGAGCAGACCGACCATGCGGAGTGGGTGGACCAGCAGCGCGAGCGCGGACCCGCCCAGGGCGACAGCTGGGAGCCCGTCCCGGTGCCGCTGCCGACCTACGTCACCGCCCCCGTCGCCCCGCGTACCAGGGGCGGGGTCGAGGTCGGCGATCCGGAGACGTGGAGCGCGGCCCGGTCCAGTCAGGCGGACCCCACCCGGACGGGCAGCCACGAGGTCGCCGCACCCGACGAGGAGCCCGCTCCGCGCCGCCGCGTCACCCCGCCCAGGCGCACCCGCGACCGTGGCCGCACGCCCCTCTTCGACCAGTACGACGACGAGGACAGGCCGCGCGCGGCCAACGAGTGACGCGCCCCCGCCGTCACTGTCCTCATTCCCTTCCTGATGCCGCCGCCGGGTCCCCGGTGGCGGCATCGGTGCCCGGAGCCCCGGCGCGGGTCGGCGGTCCCGGCGATCACGGAGCGACTTCGGCGCTTCCCTTCGGGGAAGTGCGAGACCCCGGCTCGGTGACCTGCCGGGATACGGATTTCCGAGCACCCCCATCGGGGTGCTAGAGTTTCACTCGTTGCAAGGGCCTGTGGCGCAGTCTGGTAGCGCACCTCGTTCGCATCGAGGGGGTCTGGGGTTCAAATCCCCACAGGTCCACCGCACACACGAGATCCCGCCCGATCGAAAGATCGGGCGGGATCTCGTCGTTTCCCCGCTATGCGACGGCCGGCAGTGCTGTCAGGGCCGTGGCCGTGTCCGGAACTGTACGGGGCCTGTCGTTCCGGACACTCATGCCGGAGTGCGCCTCCGCGCCACGATGGTCGTCATCGGTCGGCGAGGCACGGGGGAGAGAGCATGACGACGAACAACACGGTCGCGGTCTACGGGGCTTACGGGCACACCGGACGATTCGTGGTGGCCGAGCTGCTGGAGCGCGGGTTCGTTCCCGTGCTCGCCGGGCGCGACGAGGAGAAGCTGAGGGCGCTCGCGGAGGAACGTCCCGGGCTCGACGTCGCAGTGGCGTCGGTGGACGATCCGGCGTCTCTCGACCGGGCCTTGGCCGGTGCGGCGGCTGTCGTCAACAGCGCCGGTCCCTTCGCCACGACGGCCGCCCCGCTGATCGAGGCCGCGCTGCGTGCGGGGATCGCGTACGTGGACGTCGCGGCCGAGATCGAGGCCAACGCCGATACCTTCGCCCACTTCGCGGACCGGGCCCGCGCCGCGGGAGCGGTGGTCGTCCCCGCCATGGCCTTCTTCGGTGGTCTGGGTGACCTGCTGGCCACCGCTGCGATGGGTGACTGGGCCACGGCGGACGAGGCGCACATCGCGTACGGGCTGAGCAGTTGGCATCCCACGGAGGGGACACGGGCCGCCGGCAAGGTCTCGGGGGAGCGGCGCGACGGCCGGCGGGTCCGTTACGCGAAGGGGCGACTGGAGTACCACGACGACGCGCTGCCCACCCTGGAGTGGGTCTTCCCCGAGCCGACGGGAGTCAGGACCGTCCTCGGCGAGTTCACGATGGCCGACGTCGTCACCGTGCCCAGCCACTTGGCCATCCCCGAGGTGACCACCTACATGACGACCGAGGCGGCCGGCGATCTGGCGGCCCCGGACACCCCGGCGCCGGCCGCTGTCGACGGGAGCGGCCGCTCCGCGCAGACCTTCCTCGTCGACGTCGTCGTGCGCTCGGGTGAGGAGGAACGACGTGCGGTGGCACGGGGTCAGGACATCTACGCCGTCACGGCGCCGCTGGCGGTGGAAGCGGTCTCCCGCATCCTCGCGGGGCGCATAAGGGCGGTCGGTGTCGCCTCCGCGGGCCGTATCTTCGACGCCGCCGATTTCCTCCACGCGCTGTCCGCGCATCTCTCCTTCGAGACGCATGACCCCCGGACGTGACGGGCGCGCCGGTACCGGCGGCGGAGCGCACAAGCGGAAAGACTCGATCCGAGTAGTGCGGACGATCTCTCCCTGAGTACTGTGCGGCATCGGATGACGGGCATCCTGCCCGGAGCCGCCCTCGTGGCAACGCGCCGGCGCCCCGGCCCTCGTCCCGCACGACAGCGTCTCGGCGGCGGGGGCGTCGTACCGGGGGACGGCGACTCGTTCCCCGGCCTCGGCCGTGCAGCGGCTCGCGTCGCCGGCACCGGCGACGCGCGTGCCGCCGATGTGGCGGAGGCCAGAAAGTGAGCAGACAGATGCAACCCACGTTCGTACTGGTTCACGGAGCTTTCGCGAACTCCTTCTCCTTCGCGCCGCTCCAAGCCGAACTCGGCCTCCTCGGGCACCGCTCCGCCGCCGTCGACCTTCCGGGGCACGGTTTCGCGGCCACGTACCCGGGTGCCTACCAGGCGCCGCAGGACCTCGAAGCGCTCGCCACCGCCCCCGGGGCCATCAAGGGCGTCACGCTCGCCGACAACGTCGCGCACCTGATCGGGATACTGGAGCGGGCCAAGCGGAACGGGCCCGTCATCCTCGTCTCGCACAGCCGCGGCGGTCTGACGGCCACCGTCGCGGCCAATCAGCGGCCCGACCTGATCGACCGCATCGTCTACGTCTCCGCCTGGTGCCCCGTCGACCTGAGCGTCGGCGGTTACTACGCCGAGCCCGAGATGGCCACGGTCGACGCCGGAGCGCTGGCCTCGGCGATGGTCGGGAACCCTGCCGAACTCGGGCTGCTGCGCTCGAACTTCCGCACCGCGGACCCCGGTGCCCTCGCGGCCTTCAAGGCGGCTTTCCTCGCCGACGGTACGGACGAGGAGTTCATGGTCTTCCTCAACACCTTCCAGCCCGACGAGAACCTCGACACCGGAACACCCGACGACCGGGCGCAGGCCGACACCTGGGGGCGGATCCCCAAGTCGTACGTCCGGCTGACCGAGGACACCAGCGTGCCGGTCGCCGTGCAGGACCGGATGATCCGCGAGGGCGACGCGCTGACGCCGGAGAACCCCTACGACGTCCGTACGCTCACCAGCAGCCACCTGAAGTGGTTGGTCGAGCCGGCCCCGGCGGCCCGGGTCCTGGGCGAGATCGCCGCGCTCCTGCCCGCACAGTCGTGACCCGCGGAGTCGTACGGCCCGCGGGCCCATGACCCGCGCGACACGTGCCCCGGCCGTACCCGGGGCACGTGTCGGCCGGTGGCCGACGGGCGCCTGTCCGCGGGCTGCCTGTCCGCGGGCTCAGACGAGGGCGGTGACCAGCAGGGTGAAAGCGGCGACGATGACGGCGACGCGGACGTAGTGGAGGCGATCCCAGCGGTTCATCTGCTCCTTCCAGTCGGCGGGCCGGTTCTCCGGAGTCCACGTCTTGCCCCGGTTGTTGATCGGGACGAGCAGCAGGACCGACATGAGCACGCTGACGATCAGCAGCGCGCCGGCGGTGACGGTGAGGCCGTTGCCCTCGTCCTGCCATCCGGCGACGGCCCAGACCGCGACGAGGACGAGCGAGCCGATGTACCAGACCGGCATCACGGCCCCGAGCATGCGGCCCCCGTGAGCGCGGCCGAGCTGGCCGGCGTCGCCGGGCAGTGCGTCGAAGATCCGGTTCATGACGAAGGCGACGGCGAACTCCACCCCCACCATCACGCCCACGACCACGGTGGTGACGACCTCAAGTGCGTCGAGCATGGCGATCCCCCTGGAATCTAGCGTTGCTAGCTGATGAGGCAACGCTAGTACTGCTCCCGCTCGATTGTCTAGCGGTGCTAGGATCCGGGTATGTCAGTCCAGGAACGCAAGGAGCGTGAGCGGGCGGGCCGCGAGCGCCTCATCGTGGCCACGGCCCGCGAACTCGCCGAGCAGCAGGGCTGGGACGCGGTCACCACCCGTCGGCTCGCGGAGCGCATCGAGTACAGCCAGCCCGTCCTCTACAGCCATTTCCGGGGCAAGCGCGAGATCATCGGCGCC
>Ga0164308_10000417_pt1 | contig 23461 bp, 18 predicted proteins | sample Whisoiple_246_MG_FD_109983 | JGI IMG/M metagenome (GOLD analysis project Ga0164308, IMG submission 109983) | Soil microbial communities amended with fresh organic matter from upstate New York, USA - Whitman soil sample_246_MG | ecosystem: Environmental > Terrestrial > Soil > Unclassified >...
ACCGTGGACCGTGGACCGTGGACCGTGGACCGTGGACCGTGGACCGTCGCGGAGTTTGTCCGCGAAAGTCCGGTTTCTATTACTAACGGGTTGAGGACATTTCGGGACAAGGCCCCAACAGGAACAAGCCGCACTCGCGCGGCAGGTTTCACACAGCGCGGACTTTGCGGTTCAACTCCCGGAGCCGACGCGCGTGAGCCTTTGTCTGTCGCGCTTGGATTCGGAACGCGCATCCGCAGGCCGACCTCGCCGCTGAGCGCGGATTTCTCCCTGGGACGCGCTGGGACGCGCACTGAAATCCAAGACAGGCTTCACCACGCGCGTGAGCCTTTCCGCGCGATCGCGGCTGTCGCGTGATCGCGACCTAATTGTTACTCCCTGCCTATCGGGGTGCGGCGCTAAGTGCTCGATGGGTCAGCCCCGACCAGCGCAGCGCGGGGCCCACGAAGGAGAAAGCGATGAACAAGCATCAGACCGGAACGCGAGAAGAGTGGATTGTGGCGCGGCTCGCGCTGCTCGAAGAAGAGAAACAACTCACGCGGCAGAGCGACGCGCTCGCAGAAAAGAGGCAGAATCTGCCGTGGGTGCGGGTCGATAAGCAATATCGTTTCGACACCGACGAGGGTAGTGCGTCACTTGGGGATTTGTTCCGAGGGCGCTCTCAGCTGCTGGTCTATCACTTCATGTTCGGGCCCGATTATAGCGCGGGTTGCTCATCCTGTTCCACGATTGCGGATGGCTTTTCGGGCATCGCGGTGCATCTAGCCAACCATGACGTGTCCTTGGTGGCGATTTCCCGTGCCCCATTGCCGAAGCTGCAAGAGTACAAGCGGCGCATGGGTTGGACGTTTCCTTGGGCGTCTTCCTTCGGGGGTGACTTCAACCACGATTACAACGTGCAGTTCACCCAGGCAGAGCAACGCGCTGGCGGCATCGAATACAACTACCGCCGTGAGGCGCAGTGGACGCTCCGGCCGGGCGAAGATCCGAGCGGCGGGTTCGTGGGCCAGCTCGCCGCCACGACTGGAACGGACCCGGCGACGTACACCCGCGAGCGACCCGGCGTCAGCGCCTTTTCGCTGGAAGACGGCGTGATCTATCATTCGTATTCGACCTACGCCCGGGGCTTGGATGGCCTGTGGGGGATGTACCAATGGCTGGATCGTGCTCCACGCGGGCGCAACGAGACCGGGGTCTGGTGGCGTCGTCACGACGAGTACCCCGCGAGGTAACGCGAACGGCGCACTCCGGACATCCTGCGGATCCGCGGCTGAGCTACTTCGGGGTTGGTTTGCGCCACCCCGAAAGCTCATCCGATGCTCAAGCTATTTACCCAGTTTCACGTGCTCATCAGTCTGCTCGGAATCGTCTCCGGGTTCGTGGTCGTGTTCGGCATGCTGGCTTCCGACCCGGTCGATGGTTGGACGGCTTTCTTCCTGGCCACTACCATCGCTACCAGCGTGACGGGCTTCATGTTCCCGTTCCAGAAGCTGCTGCCCTCGCACATCGTCGGCATCCTCTCGCTGGTGTTGCTGGGCCTAGCGGTCTACGCGCGCTACGCCGCGCACCTCGCCGGCTCGTTTGCTTGGATCTACGTGGTGTGCGCCGTGCTCGCCCAGTATTTTAATTTCTTCGTACTGATCGTGCAGAGCTTTCAGAAGATCCCAGCGCTAAAAAAGCTCGCACCCACTCAAACCGAGACGCCGTTCAAGATCGCGCAGGCGGTCGCGCTTTTGGCTTTCGTCGGTCTGGGCGTGAAGGCAGTTTTCACGTTCCAGGGCTGAAGCGCGGGCGGCGCGGCGCTTCGGGTCCGCGCGCTGATCGGTGCCGCCGTGTGTGCCGCGCGGACTCAGCCGTCGACACTTCAAAACTGTGGACATGCTGGATCAAGTCTCAGAATTGTGATCACCACGCCGCGATGCGGGCAGTTTTGGTGACGGGTTTCGGGCTCTGCCCCCTCTTATGAGGTGAGACATGAACCGAAGCCTGTGCGCGGTGCTCGCGCTTTCGATCGCCCTAGTGGGCGTTGCCTGCAGTTCTGAGGGCACGACCCCGACGGCCATGGGCGGCAGCCACAGCGGAGGCAACGGGCCGAGTGGGGGCGGCTCAGGCGGCGTGCTTGCTGGGAACGGCAATGGCGGCCCGGTAGCTGGGCGAGAGGCAGCGGACGCCGGCACGGCTGGTGACAGCCGCGCGGGCAGCGGCGCCGGTGGTAAGGCGGGTGCCTCGGGTGTGGGCGTTGCCGGCGCAGCCGCGGGCTCGGTTGCGGGCGGCTCTGTTGGCCAAAGCGGGGCCAGCGGCGCGAACGGCAGCGCGGGGCGAGGTGGTGCGACTGCCAGCGCTGGTGCGTCGGGGACCGCTGGTGCTCCCGCTAGCGGTGGCGCGCCCGCTTGCGGGAACATCGCGAGCACGTCCACTCGCCCGCAACTCAGCACGTCTGAAGCTGCAAACCAGACCATCGCCAAATACTTTGCGCAGTCAGACAACTGGGACCCCACGGCCGGTCTGGGCAACGCCAGCGCATGGACGCCCAATTTCACGGTGGCAGCCGATGGCAGCGGCACGCACAAGACGCTGCAGGCCGCGATCAGCGCCGCGAGCGTGGGCTCGACTCGCAACTATATCTTGGTCAAGCCGGGCACGTATCGTGAGCAGATCAAGTATACAGGCAGCACTCCGCTGACCATCTATGGTGCCGAGAGCGATGCCACCCGCGTCGTGATCGTGAACAATCTGTCAGCTGCAGCAGCTGGCGGGACCAGCAAGACCGCGACCTTCATGTCGAGCGCCCCTGGGCTTCAGCTGATGAACCTCACTGTGTCGAACGATTATGCGACGCCCGCGAGCGGCAGTGATTTGCAGGCGGTGGCGCTGTACGTGACTGGCGACAAGACGGTGCTCGAAAACGTGCGACTGCACGGTTTTCAGGACACGCTGTTCGCCGACACCGCTTCGGACAGCAAGGCCTCGCGGGTCTATGTCCGAAAGAGTTTCATCGAGGGAGACACGGACTTCATTTTCGGCGGAGCGAGCTTGGTCATCGACTCCAGCACGCTACACTATCTGTCCTCGCGCAAAGGCAGCGGCAGCGGCGTTTATTTGGCTCCCAGCACGCGGGTCAGCAACGCCTACGGCTTCCTGGTGATCGCCAGCGATTTTACGGCGGATGCGAGCGCGCCGACGAACAAGATCTCACTCGGCCGCTCTTGGGATCAGGGCGGGGTGAGCCCGACACCCAACGGACAAGCAGTGATCCGAGAGTCGGCACTTGGCGCACATGTAAACAAAACAGCTCCCTGGGCCGCTGCTGCAACTTCAGGCCGGACCTACAGTCCGACCGGCAATCGCTTCTCGGAGTTTTGTAACCACGGGAAAGGCGCAGGACCTTAACAATGCTGCGCGGCGATTCAGCGCAAGAGCAAGAGCAAGAGCAAGAGCAAGAGCAAGAGCAAGAGAGCGAGTGGCAAGCAGCTGGAGCCCGCGCTGGCGCTGATTTTCCTTGCAGGTCGCGCGCGCCAAGCTATCGCGCAAGGATGGTTTCTTCTCGTTTCATTGCTCGGCGCTCACTCAGCGCGCTGTTTGTCTTGTCGAGTGTGGCCGGTGCCACGGCGTGCGACTCTAGTTCTTCATCCCGCGGCCCGACGTCGCCCGCCAGCGCCGGCGCGAACGATGCAGGCGGCCAGGGCAATAGTAGCGGCGGGCCGAGCGGCGCCGGCGCTCCAAGCGCAGCCGGCGCAGCCCAGGGCGGAGCCGCGGGCGTGGGCACCGGAGGCGCAACCTCCGGCGTGCCCCTGGAGAGCGCGGTGCCTCAACCGACGCAGCCCGTGAGTGATTTCATCGTCGTCGACCAATTCGGGTACCTGCCGGACTCCGAAAAGATAGCCGTGCTACGTGACCCCGAGGTCGGTGCCGATGCAGCCCAAAGCTATGTCCCCGGCGCCAAATATCAGCTGATCGATGCCGTGACGAAGGCCGTGGTCGCCGACCTCGCGCCGGTGGCCTGGAAGGCGGGCGCGGTCGACGCGAAGAGTGGAGATCGCGCCTGGCGCGTGGATTTTTCGTCGCTCAAGACGCCGGGTGTTTACTACGTGCTCGACGTGACTGGCAGCGTCCGCTCGGACCTGTTTCGAATCGCGGATGACGTGTATCGCCCCGTCCTTCGCCACGCCTTTCGCACGTTCTTCTATCAACGCGCGGGCTTCGCCAAGACGGCGGAGTTTGCAGGAGCAGGCTGGGTCGATGGAGCCAGTCACATCGGTGCGGGGCAAGACAAGAACGCACGCTTGTATGGCATGACGGCGGACGCCAGCACGGAACGGGACCTGTCCGGCGGTTGGTACGACGCGGGCGACTACAACCGTTATACGGGCTGGACCGCCGACTACATCGTGGCGCTGCTCCGCATGTACGAAGAAAGCCCGAAGGTCTTCGGGGATGACTTCGGCCTGCCCGACTCCGGCAACGGACAGAGTGACTTGCTCGATGAAGTGCGTTTCGGTCTCCAGCACCTCGCGCGCATCCAATCCGAAAGCGGCGGCTGCATCTCCGTGCTGGGCGTGGCCAGCAGCAGTCCACCTTCCGCGTCGGTTGGGCCCAGCGTGTACGGCCCGGAGACCACCAACGCGACCATCCGCGCTGGCATCGCGTTCGCTTGGGCTGCTCGCGCGTTCCGCAGCAGTGATGCGGCCTTCTCTGCAGAGCTGCTGTCGCGCGCCAAGAAGGCGTGGGCCTGGGCCGAGGCCCACCCCAGCGCGGAGTTCGCAAATAGCGGCAAAGTGGCCGCAGGCGAGCAACAGGCGAGCGCCAAAGAGGTCGGGCTATTCAAGCTCGGTCTGGCCGTAGCGCTTCAGCGCGCGGATAGCGACGGCGCGTTGACGTACAAGACCTTCTTCGAAAAGAACTATGCCAGCGCCGGGCTAGGCGCGCTGATGGGCTACAACGCGGCCTGGGAGCTTCACTTCACCGAGTTCTATTTGGACTATGCAGCCTTGCCCGATGCGGATCCCACGGTCAAAGCCGCGATCAAGACCGCTTTTTCGAGCAGCATCGCCGGCGGCGACAATTTGGGCACCTTGACGGGTGATCCCGATCCCTACCTGGCCTACGTGGCCGACTACACTTGGGGCTCCAACGCTCACAAAGCTCGCACCGGCTGCCTACTGCACGACGTCATCACCTTCGACATCGACGCCGCCAAGAACGCGGACGCCCGTCGGGCCGCGGAGCGCTACGTGCACTACCTGCACGGGGTGAACCCGCTCGGACTCGTCTATCTGAGCAACATGGGCGAGAGTGGCGCATACAAGTCAGTCACCAGCTTTTTTCACTCGTGGTTTTCTGACAAGAGCCCCAAGTGGGATCAAGTTGGCGTTTCGACCTACGGTCCCGCTCCTGGCTTTCTCGTGGGCGGCCCGAACCCGAGCTACGACTGGGATGCTCAGTGCCCGGGCATCGCTCAATGCCCGGCCGCACGGCCCTCGCCGCCCTACGGGCAACCCGCACAAAAGAGCTACGCGAACTTCAACGACAGTTGGCCGGTCAACTCGTGGTCGGTGAGCGAAAACTCGAACGGCTATCAAGTCGCCTACCTGCGGCTGCTCGCCAAGTTCGTACGCTAGGAAGGCAAGGTCGTCTGGCTCACCCGCGATTTTTCCCAGTAAATTCGTTGGCATCGCTGAATTTGCAGCCGCGAGTGATCGAAATTGGCCCGCCGAGCATTACCCGGGCATGACACGATTTTCCGCCCTCTCTCTGGCGCTCGTCCCGCTCTTCCTCGCCTGCTCCTCGGGCGGTGAAGCCACGCCCAAGGGTGGGCTGAGCGGCGAAGGCGCGAGCGGCAGCGCGAACGTGGGCAGCGGCGGCTCCAATAACGGCAGCGCGCCCTCGAGCAATGCTGGTGGCGGCAACATCTTGGACACCGTCGGCTCCCCGCAAGCGGACGCCGGCGATGTGATGAACGGCGAATGTGCCCGGCAGGACGTCAATCTCAACCGCCGCCCGGCGCAGATCTTACTCGTGCTCGATCGTTCGGGCTCCATGAAAGAAAAGCCGAGCGGAAGCGCCAACTCGGACAGCAAATGGGATTTGGTCGTGCCCGGCGTCAACGCCGTGGTGACCGCGACCGATCATTCGATTTCCTGGGGGCTCAAAGTGTTTCCCGAGGGTGAAGGCGAGGAGTGCATCGCCGCTTCGGTGACCAGCGCCATCCCAGTGCCCATCGCTCCCGACCACGCAGCAGCGGTGACGGCAGAGATTGAGGCCACCACGCCCGAAGGCAACGGCACGCCGACCGGGGACGCAATCAATGCCGCCGTGAGCTACCTCAAGGGCCTGACCGACCCGAACCCCAAGTTCATCTTGCTGGCGACGGACGGCGAACCCTCGTGCGCCGGCACGACCAAAGGCGGCACGGCCTCAGCCAGATACGCCGTACAGGCGGTGACCGACGCTGCGACCGCGGGCATCAAGACCGTCGTGGTCGGCGTGGCCACGACCAAAGACAGCGCCACGAAGGCGCTCAACGATATGGCCGTTGCCGGTCAAATGCCGCGACCAGATCCCTCCGCCACGAAATATTATCTCGCGAGCACCAAGGACGAGCTCATTCAGTCACTGACACAGATCACCGGACAAGTGTCCAATTGCGTCTTCGATTTGAGCAGCGCCCCCCCGGATCCCAACAACATCGCGGTCAAGGTCGATGGCATGAAGGCCCCGCGAGACCCCGCGCATATGAACGGTTGGGACTATACCGGCACGGACTCTTTGCAAGTGGAAGTGTACGGGGCGTGGTGTGATCAGATCAAAGCCGTTACCGCAGATACCGTGAACTTCGTGCTCGGCTGCCCGGGCGAAATCATTCCCTGAATCATTCGAGATGGGCGTCTTCATCGAGCTGGGCAGCGCGAGCTTGCGCGGTCAGGCGGAGTGAAGAACGATCCAAGTGGAGCATGGCTTTTTCAATGTTTGGTGTTGGTCCCCTTTCCGTCCGCTATTCGTTCCCGTTGTTGGCCACCGCGCTCCTTGGCGGCAGCCTCGGCTGCTCCTCGACAGACACGTCTCCGGCGGGCGCTGCCGGGGCCACCATGAGTGGTAGCAGCGGCTCGCCCGGAGTCGCCGGCGCGAGCAGCGCGGGAGCGGGCCTCGCCGGTCTCGCCGGTGCTGGCACGAGCGGAGCTACGGGCGGAATCGCTGGCGCAGCCAGCGGTGGAACGAGCAACGCGGGCGGCAGCGGAGCCGCAGCTGGCAGCCCAGGAGGCGGCAGCCCAGGCGCCGGCGGTTCGATGGGCGGCGCGAGCGCAGCCGGTGCCAGCGGTGCCATTGGCGCGAGCGGAGGCAGCAACGACCCCGTGGATGCACGCGCGTTGGTGAAGGCCTTGGGCGTCGGCACCAACATCGGGAACACCCTCGAAAACACCGTGACCTGGGAGACCGGGTGGGGGCAACCTTTGATTACGCAGGCCTTCATCAACGGTTTGGCGAGCCGCGGGATCAAGACGGTGCGCGTACCCGTCGCTTGGGACACCTACGCCACCAACGGCGTCATCGACCCGAAAAAAATGGACCGCGTGAAGCAAGTGGTCAGCTGGATCACGGGCGCAGGCATGTACGCCATCGTCAACATTCACTGGGACGGTGGCTGGATCAACAACGAGAAAGGCTCGCCGCCCTTCTCGCTCACCCCCGAGATCAAGACCAAGTTTGCAAACTACTGGAAGCAAATCGGCACCGCGTTCAGTGGCGTCGATCACAAGCTGATTTTGGAAGGCATGAACGAGGAAGGCAGCTGGACAACCGATGGCCAGAAATACGGCACCCCGAACATTCCGCCGCTCAACGAGATGAATCAGCTGTTCGTGACCACCGCGCGCGCGCAAGGTGGTTTCAACGCGACCCGCGCGTTGTTGATTGCCGGCTTCAACACCGACCTGGACAAGACCTGCGTGCCGGCCTTCACGGTTCCGACGGACCCTGCAGGCGCCGGTAAGCTGTTTTTGTCGATTCACTATTACACGCCGTGGACCTTCACCATCAAAGAGCAAAACGAGGGCACGAACGACACGCAGCCCGTGTCCACGACCTGGGGCACCGCTGCGGAAAAGAAGGCGTTGGAAGATGCCTTCAACAAGCTTGCCACCTGCAGCACGGACAAGAAAGTACCGATTATTCTAGGCGAGTTCGGCGTGACCCGCGGCACCGCTCCTTACGTGCGGGACTCCGCCTCGCGCGCCGCGTGGATGACCGCAGTGGCCAGCGCTTCAAAAACTCGCGCGATCGTCCCCGTGTTGTGGGATACGGGCTCGGAAATCAGTCGCGCCGACGGCGCCTTCTCGGCGGAGTTTCAGCAGGCTTTCAACGCCGCGAAGTAAAGACCAAGAGCGGAGCCGCCCGAGTCAATTCGGGCGGCTCATTGGTCATTTGCACTTGAGGGTGGCGAGCGCTTTTCCAGCGCCCGCGGCGGCGCGCAGGCCATCGTGAACGCATTGATTGGGCTGCGCGCTGTAGCTGTAGCCGAGCGCAACCGGATAGGCAGCAGTGGTGGTCCACGCCGTCGCGTTGACGGTGCCCGCGTCGCCCGCCGTCCAGCTGATCCCAAAGCGATTACCCGTGCCGACGTCGGCAGCGCTCGCGAGGTTATTGCTTCTGAGCTCCCAGAACCCGACCTCGTCACTGTCGCGCGCCGTGACCGGGTTGACCACTTTTTCGAAGAAATTGGCCTCCACCAGGGCATAGCCGCCCATGCGAACGTTGATGCAGGACGTGGAGACGTTCAAAAAATAGTTATTGAACAGGTGCGAATAGCCGTGGCGTTGTAGGGGAGCCCGCGAGCCAATGTTCTCGAACAGATTGTGCTCGAAGGTGATGTGCCGCGCGAGATCGTCACTATCGCTGTAGCCGTTTAGGCTCACCTTGTGATGATCGTGCATGTAGTTGTACGAAACCGTGATCATGTCGGCGCCCTTCTTGACGTCGACCATGCCGTCGAACGCGGTGTCTCCCGCACCCGCACAAGTCGCGAGCGACGTGAACATTTCGTTGTGGTCGATCCAGACATTCTTCGGCGCGCCGCTGCTCATTCCCTCGATCGAAATAATGTCGGATGCGTCGCCGCCCGGGGTGAGCCCGATCGTCATGTTGCGAACGATCACGTTGCTCGCGCTGCCGGCGACATGGATGCCGAAGTTCGCGCTGGAGCCCTGATCGCCCATCACAGTGATGTCGTTCTTATTTTTGATTTCCAGCGTTTGGGCGGGCAGCGTGTGCTGGGTGCACGGGTCCTTGATGCTCGAGAAGTCGAATTTTCCGGTGTATTTGAGCACCAAGCCTCCACTCGAGTAGGCGTCCACGGCGGCTTGCAACGCGCTGAGGGAGCTGGCGACCAGGGGCGTGGCATTGCCGCCGCCGGTCGTGGCTTTGCCGTAGCCGCCCGGGCCGGTAGCGGGGGCGCCCGTTCCGTCTGCCGTCGATGCAGTGGCACCGCCGGCACCTGAGCCGGCAGAGGAACTGCCGGCCACCGAGGAACCGCCCGCGCCTCCTGCCACGGCGGAGCTACCGCCTTTTCCAAGCGCACCGCCCATGGCGAACGCGCCAGCCGTCGAGAGCGCGCCGCCGCCTGAAACCGAGCTCCCCCCCGCGGCTGTCACGCCACCGGCAGCGTTAGCACCGCTCGCAGCGGGAGAGCCTGCATGTGCGCTATTGGATGTGCCGCCCGAACCAGTTCCGGCGCTCTCGCCGGTCGCTCCGGCCGCCGTTTGTTGCCGGCCAGCGGTGGCACCGCCAGAACCTGGATCCGCATTTGCTTCTGACGCGGTGTCGTTCGAGCAGGCCACCAAACCGAGAGACAGGAACCAAGCGAAAGCCGAAGTGCGCTGCTTCGAAATCATTTTAGGCATGATGCGCGAAGCAGATATTTCGATCACCCGCGTGCGAGCTTCCGTCCGCTATGGAAATTTCGCTCAGTCTTCGAGCGGAGCGTCGCCAATGGGCGAATGCAAGCACGAGCACGGTTCGATCAAACAATCTTCGTTCAAACGAGAGAACCAACGAAAATCTGCGCGCTCCGTTGGGATCCCCTACCGAATCCCTCTTGAAATGATCTTCGATTCGCCACCGCAGCTGTTCCCCTGAATCAGGACGCGCGCATCGAAGCGCAAATTTCTTGATCGATCCAGCGCCGCGCCTGCATCTGCACGGTACGACGGCGACGTTGACCGCCATTAGTCGTTCGGCATCGCTCGCAATGACGTGCGCGATCGCTTGCAGTCCGATTGATTGATCGATTTGCCCTCGCGCCGCATACGGCGTGCCGGGCGATCTTTCGGAAATGACCCCCAATGCAAAATAAGCTGAACCTTTCGATGGCGCGCGGCGTGCAACTAGGCGCCGCTGTGACTCTGGCGGTCGCCTGTTCGGCGAGCACCGATCAAGACCAAGGCGGTGCAGCTGGCGCACCAGTAGCTAGTGCGGGAGCTGCTACGGGAGGTAAGAGCAGCAGTGCTGGAGCCCCCAGTGCAGCGGCGGGGGCACCGACGCTGCCTGGGGCCGGTGGCTCCAGTGGCGCGCCCACGACCGCTGGAAACGGAAGCAGCGGCGCACCAGCTCAAGCGGGAGCGGGAGCCGCAGCGGGTACTAGCAGCACCGGTGGCGCGCCGTCAGGAGGAACGAGCTCAGTCGGAGGCAGCGGCGGCCGCGCGGGCGGGAACAGCAGCACCGGCGGGAGTAACACCGCTGGCGGTAGCAACACTGCGGGCAGTGGCAGCGCGGGCGGCCCATCAGGCAGCTGTCCGAGCGGCGCCACGGCCACCCCCTGTCCGCCGACCGAACCGAATTCGATCGCGTATATCGGCTGCTCGATGGCTGACAATATCGGTCAGGGCTACGGGCAGGTCGGCGGCAAGATCATGTGGAACAATAGCGGCTACGGCACCGGCGCCAAAGTCGTGGAAAATTGGGGACCGAGCGGGGACGCTTGGAGTCTCTTCACGACCAAGCTTGCTGCAATCGGAGGCAAGGACAAGGTCAAGGCGATCATGGTCCAAATCTGCGTGCTCAGTACGCACAGTGAAGACAACGTGAAAGCGATGATCAAAGCCGCGCGCGATCACGTCAATCCGGGGACACACATCTACATCACGGGTCAGCCGGGCTACGAGGCGGGGCACAGCTGCTTCCTCGCCGGCAATGGCGGCGCCGAGTGGACCGACACGACAGCGAAGAAGATGGCCATGGATTCTACCGTCAACAAGGACATGACCTACCTCGGGCTGTTCAAGCTCGACACCACCAAGAACGAGAGCTCCGACGGTTGCCACGCGAGTGCCGCTGGGTTGACCGTGCTCGGCAATCAGGCGAAGGCGTTCTGGGGCGGCTAGCCCAATGCGGCGTGAGCAGGCCGCAACGAGCGACTGACCACACTTGGGGCGTGCGCGCGATTCAGGCGGCGCGCCCCTCGTGCGTCCCGCCGTCTTCGAAAAAGCTCGCTCGCCGACACCCGCTCATGAACGACAGCACTGGTATACGGCCCGCGAAGCGTTTCGCTTGCCTCGCGCTCTGTGGGCTCGCGATGATTGCAATTCAAGGCTGCGGCACTTCCGACGCCAGCCCGCCCAGCGGAAGTGCAGGCACGAGTCATTCGGCCGGGACGAACAGTGCCGGCGCCGGCAGCTCCGGCGGCGACACGAGCGGGTCTGCAGGCACCGCGGGCGGCAGCGCCAGCGGCGGCATGGGGGCCTCCTACGTCGTCTCGATGCTGCAATCCGCTTCTGCACAAGCGGCTGATCTGACGACGACCGACGTGGCGGACCTCGTTGGACGCGCCGTCTCGCAAGCGGGAGGGCTCGACTTCATCAAGGACGGCCAGACCGTGGTACTCAAGCCCAATCTGCCGACCGTTTATCAAGACAACGGCGAGACTTTGGCTAGTCCGACCGTCAGCGGCATCAACACCGACTGGCGGGTGACGAAGGCGGTGTCAGATCTCGTTCGCGCCAAGAACCCAAGCGGAAAGATCTTGGTCATGGAAGGCTCGACGTTTGCGACGAGTATCGCTTTTGCTGCCCTGGGGTATACGTTGGAAAACTTCGGCCTGTCCGTGGACGAGTTCGTCGCACTCGAAGGTGCGTCGTGCACGGATACTTCAACGGCTGCGCTCGAGCAGCGTACCGGACGAAGCGGAAAGCAATATTGGCTAGACCGCCGCTATTTGGCTGCTGACGTCCTAATCAGCGTCCCGACGCTGGCGACCGATGCATGGGCCGGCATCGGGGGCGCGGTTGAAACTTTAGGCATCGGCGCGACGCCGGCTGGGCAATATTCGAGCGGGGACAACCCGAACGACTGTACGCGCAGCAAAATCGATCGCTCCAGCGCCGAAACCACCGGTGAGTTCATCCGCGACTATTATGAGCTCAAGTCGGCCGACTTCGTGGTCGTGGATGCACTACAGGGATTGGAGCATGGCCCGTTGCCAGTCTTGGACCAAAGCACCTACGACTACGCTTCCTCGAAGAAGAACATGCGCCTGATTCTCGCTGGCAAGAATGCCGTGGCCGTCGACACGACGATGGCATCGGTGATGAAATGCGATCCCAAGAAGGTCCCGCACTTGCTCGAGCTCGAGGCGGACGGGCGCGGCACCACCGACCTGGCGCAAATTACTGTGGTCGGGACTCGAGTGAGCGCCGTGGCAAAGCCCTTCGCGGGCAGGCAAACGGAGATCTGTCCTGGCCAATAGTACTCGAGAGTCGCGACCGATTTCGTTCGTGAACGCCCGCGTCGTCATCTGCGCCGTGCTCGTCGGGCTGATGCTTGCGAGCGCTTGCAAGCATCGAAGCCGCGGTTTGCAGAGTTTGTCGGGCGAGGCGACAGCAAGTTGCAAGAACCTCGCGACGAGCTGCGGACCGACTGACAGCGACGACTGCTGCAAGACCCTGCTGGTGCCCGGCGGAACCTTCAATCGCGGCTACGACGGCGTCTTATACAAGGACGGAAGCCACCCGGCGACCGTCAGTGACTTCTACCTGGACAAGTACGAGGTCACCGTGGGACGCCTTCGAGCGTTCGTGAACGCGGGTCTCGGGACTCAGAAGACCCCGCCGAGAGACGGATCGGGCGCACACCCCAAGATCGCGCACTCGGGATGGAACCCGCAATGGAACGCGCACCTTGCCGCCGACAGGAGCGCGCTGGAGGCGGCGCTGAAATGCGACGCGGTCTTTCAAACTTGGACAGACACTCCGGCAGGCAACGAGGACAAGCCAATCGATTGCTTGGATTGGTACACGGCGTTTGCGTTTTGTGCCTGGGATGGCGCACGGTTGCCGACCTACGCGGAGTGGAACTACGCTGCCTCGGGTGGCGACGAGCACCGTTACTATCCCTGGTCGGTCCCTGCCAACTCAGAGACGATCGACGACAGCTTCGCTGTCTACTGCGGGAGTGCGTGCCGACCGCAGAAAGTGGGTTCGAAATCCCCGAAGGGCGATGCGAGATGGGGTCAGTCAGACCTGGGCGGCAATGCCTGGGAGTGGACACTCGACTGGAGTCCGACGCAGTACATCACCCCGTGCCAGGATTGCGCAGAAGTCGCAGTAGGCTCGTATCGAGTCTTTTTGGGCGGCAGCAACAACGACATCGCCTCGACCCTGCTCTCGGCTTCGCGTCACGTCTCGGTTCCCGACTACCACGGAGTCGTCGGTGCGCGCTGCGCCCGAACGCGTTGAACCCTGGTCACCTCGGACCGAGGGTAAGTCCTTGTGCTCGTCGGGAAACCACCTATGCCCTCGGCCGGCTCCTTTCGCAACCGTCCCAGTTTGATCCACAAACCAGCGCGACCGACACAGAAAACAGCGAAGCGCGGACGGCAGTGGCCGTACCGACCGAGGCCAGCCCGGCGCGAGTATTTCGGCCTCGGCGGCAGAATCTTTGATCGAACCAGCCGGCGCAGCGCATCTTGAATTGGAACTTGCTGGCCCGAATGAGCGAACCCGAGGTGACCCGCGATCAGCCGGTAGCTGCTTCGGACGCCGATCGCGCACGCCTGACGCGGATGTTCGCCGATCATCACGTGACGGTGTGGCGTTCGCTGCGCCGTCGCGGTCTGAGCCCAGAAGAAGCTGCAGACGCTACCCAAGAAACCTTCATGATCGCACTAGGAAGACTCGCCGACATTTCGGAAGACAGCGAGCGAGCCTTCTTGATGGGCACCGCTCGCCGAGTGGCGTTCACTTTGGGACGCAAGACCGTGCGCTGGCAGCTCGATGAGGACATGGATCAGCGCATTTCCAACGCTCGGGACGCGGACGACGCGCGAGCTGACCTGCAACTTTGCGACCTCGCGCTGTCGAAGCTGAATCCGGAGTTAGCGGAAACTTTCGTACTGTACGAGATCGAAGGTCTGTCTTCGCCCGAAATTGCGGCCTTGCTCGAAGTCCCTTTGGGCAGCGTCGCTTCACGCCTGCGGCGCGCACGCGAACAATTTCGTGAGGTCGTGGCCCGTATCGAACGAGGACTGGTAAGTTCTAGGGGTCGGTCATGAGCAAGCCCGAGACAGATCTTCCCGAGCGCCTGCGGGCCGGCGGAGCGACTCATCTCGAGCAGCGCATGCTCGACGCCGCCGGTCACGAACGTCCTTCGCAAGAACTGTCCGAACGCATGGCTCGAGCGCTCGGGATCCCGCTTTCCATCGAGGCCGCGACCACCGGAGGGGCCAAGACGGACGTGAGCGGCCCGTCGACAGGCTCAACGGCGAGCAGCGGCGCAGCCAAACTATCGAAGTCGCTCGTGCCCTGGGTCTCCGGAGCGCTGGTCGCGACAGGCGTCATGGTCGGCGCCTACGTGCGGACATTTCACGAAGTGAGGGCCAATGCTCCCTCGGTACAGACTCCCGCACTGGCCGCAGCGCCGAGCGCGGCGCCGATGTCGCCCGCAACGCTAGGGACCCAGCCGGTGATCCTGCCCCCCGAAAGCGCCTCGCCGAACGCGGGTAGTGACTTACCTGCCAAGCCGCCCGCGCCGCAATCTTCACGCGGCAGTCGCGGCGCCGCTGCGGGGGAACTCGCTGAGCAGATTGCGCTCGTCGATGCCGCTCGAGGCGCGCTCGCGAACGGCGGAGCTCAGCGCGCGCTTTCACTCGCGCGCGACTACCAAACCCAGTACCCGAGCGGAACGTTCCGCCCCGAGGTCGCTGCGGTCAAAGTCGAGGCATTGGTCAAATTGGGGCGAATGACCGAGGCGCGGACATTGGCAGAACGCTTCGTCGTCGCGTATGGCCCCGGCCCGCTTGCCGATCGCGTCGCACGCCTGGCTCGGATTTCGAAGCCGTGAACGCCCTCCAGCCGCGCGCACGGCGAAGCGCGGACGGTCATGGCCAATGCACGCCGAGGCCCAAGCTGGCCCCCGCGCTGACCGCAGGTACCGAATGGAACGTCGCCGGAGTGAATTCGAACGAATCACGCACCAGATTCGCGCCGATTGCCGTGCGCGCCGAAAGCTCGAATAACGAAGACAATTCGGCTGTAATGACGGCAGCGCCGCCGATGACGCCAAACGGGCGTTTGCTTTCCTCTGCTGGGTTCAACGTGTCCGTTGCGCGAGCCGAGAGACGACCAAAGAGCAACGAGCCACACGGCCGCGCTTCGATCACCCCGAAGCGGAGACGAAGCGGGCACGCGTCGAGCGTCGCTGCATCGAGCAAGAACGACGCATTGCCGCCTGGCTCCACCCCCGTACGCCAGGCGTGGTGCAATCCGAGCATGAGCGAGGGCGACCAAGCCGACGGACGCTCGAAACCCGCCCGCACAAACAGCGCGACACTCGGCATGACCCCGGGCGCTACGCCCGCGAACGCTTCGGCGGCGAGTTGCGCCGCGTACACGCCTCGGCTTCGAGCAGCGGGCGCACTGCTCAATGAGTCCGCGCCGGGAGACGGTTCGCTGCTCGGCTTCCGCTGGTCGCTCTCTGCAGCTCTGCTGGCAGGTTCACTTGCGGCAGCGGCGCTTTCGTTGGCAGCGGCTGCACCTTCGGCAGCGGCTGCACCTTCGGCAGCGGCTGCAGTCGCTTGCTGGGAAGCTCCTTTGCCGCCCTTCTCCGCGGCCGCGGGATCGAGCGTCACCGCGATGATCAGCGCGACCGCGTCGGAGACCTCTGCGCAGCTGCGAGCCCGAACGTGGCGCACGGACGGTTTTTCGCCCAGGTTCCCCAGGCTCACGTCGCCTGCGATGATGCCCGAACCGTTCGCGGCAATTGCAACTCGAACGCTGAGTCCGCCCCCTTCGTCGGCGAAACGAGCGCGGGGAGCTCGCGCACGCACCCGGGCGATCAAATCTTCGCGAGTCGCACACGCGGCGTCCGCGGCGAGTTCGAGCTTGGCAGAGGACGCAGAGACGTTCGGAGCGGCCTCGGCAGCGACCGTGCCCGTACCTCCGATGTACGCAGTTGCCGCGAGCAACAGCGAGGAGTATCGGGCCCTCGCCCTAGTCCATAACGATGGTAACATCGCACGATGAGTCGACCGGCATCTGCCCTGAGGTTCGGCTGGCTGGCAATCGCTTTGTCCAGCCTCGCGAGCTGTGGGGGTGAGCTGATCCGACTCGGTGACCAGAGCGCAGCAGAGAGCGCCGGCGGCACCGATGGCATCGCCGGCAAGGGATCGTTGAGTGGGGTGGCGCAGGGCGGCGCCAGCGCTGGCGGCGGCAACGGGCCGGGCACTGACGGTGGTGCCGCGGGTAGCATCGAAACGTGTGCGCATCGGCAAGTGCTGGCAAGCGAGGTCTTGTGGATCGGCGATTCCTGGATTCAACGGCCGGGCACCCAGCATACTCGAGTCAATGAGCTCGCCATCGCCGCGGACACCATCGACGAAGGTGAAGATTACGTCAACCTCGCCCTCGACGCTTCGAGTATGGCAGTAGTCGCCAAGCAATACGACACTCGCGAGAGCGGAGCGACCAAGGTGAAGGTCATCCTGATGGACGGCGGGACTTGGGATCCGATCGCCGCTCAAATGCCGAACAGCACGGTCTCGCTATCAGCGGCAATCGCCAATTCCGTCGCTACATTCCAGCGATTTTTGGCCAAAGTCGCGAGCGACGGAACCGTAGAGCACATCGTCTACTTTTTGGTGCCCGAGTTGGCCCCGATCCCGGGCGTTGCCACCATGCGTCCTCAATTGCAGGAGGCCTGCGCCGCGAGCACGGTTCCCTGTCACTTCATCGATCTGCAGCCCTATTGGCAGGGGCACCCCGAATTTACTGCGGCGGATGGGATACAATCGTCGGCGGCCGGAGGCAAGGTGATCGCGGAACTGATCTGGGGCGTGATGCAAGTCAACTGCATCGCTCAGTGAAGAACCGAGCGGCAAGTGCTCGCCTGCTATCGGGTCACCAACACCAACACGCGCTGACTATACGCCGTGCCATCCGCTCCGGTCACGGCGTAGCTGAAGGCAGCCAGGCCGTGAAACCCAGTGGTGGGTTGGAATTGAACGGTGTGCTTGTCGGCCGCTATCGAGACAGTTCCATTCTGTCCGCTTGTCACGCTGAACTTCGGTGAGACGCCTGCGAAGCCCGCGCTCCATGTAGACAAATCGATGGCAACGCCCGCCGCGGCACTGGTTGCGTGTGGAACACCCAGGAAATTCAGATAGCGCTCTAGCAACGTATAACCGCTCGTCGCTTTTCGAAGCCCGTCGTCGACCTTCACGTCCGAACCGTTTTCGCTCTCCCACGCGTCCGGCATACCATCGTTGTCGGTATCGGTCGGCTTCGTGCCTGCCGCGATTTCACCGTAGCCGTCGTTGGGGAGGCCGGTTTGCGTCTGGCTGGTGTACAGATCTCCGTTTGGCCCCGCGCTATTCGCGCCTCCGCCGATCGCCCCTTTGCCGAAGGTCGAGACTTGGCTGATGATCAGCGCATCGAGCGGATCACGGGGCAGCGGCCCAGCCAACGAAATAGCGACGCGAGCAGCAGACGGGGCGTCGAGGGGCGCCACGGCCGTCGCTTCCGCTGACCAGGCAGTGCTCAGCAGCGTGCCTTCACCTTGATACCAGTACGGGGTCGTCTGGCTGCCGTCGAGCGTGCCGTTGAGGTTCGTATCCTTCAGATTGCCCGCGCAGAAGATGGATTGGTTCTTGTCGATTTGGAACCACGAGTTGTCCGTACCCGTCGACGCTGGACCGAAGACGAAATAGTTGTTCAAAATGTCGTGTTCGAACGCAGTGCTGGTATGCGTCGTGTATCCCGCCGAATAGTTGTAAAGCAGGTTGTTGACGAACACGGTGTTCATCTTGGCGAGCGGGTTGCGATTGTGCGAGTTGGCAAACACGTTGCGATACCAAGCCATCTGGCTGGAAACCGACTCGGTATGAGCCCCGAATTGTTGTCCCGTAGGGTTTGCGATCAGCGAATCTTGAATGGTGATGTCGGTCACCGGGTGCGCTTGCCAGTCGTCGCTCACGGCGTCGATGTCGTTCCAGGGAGCGAACTCGAACGAGGAATGATCGATCATTACGTTGCGCGCACGGTAGAGACTGAGCGCGTCGTCCTCTGTGCTCTCGGTTTCACTTCCGGGCCGAACGCGCACATAGCGAAAAATGACGTTCGACGAATTGGCGAACGAAATCTCCCCGCCGCGAAATCCGATGCCGCCTCCGGGCGCGGTCTGTCCGGCGATCGTGAGGTTGCTCTTCACGGAGACTGCGGTTTTCAGTCGTATGTAACCGCCGACATCGAACACCACGATGCGGTTCGAGCTACTGACCGCATCGCGAAAAGAGCCGGGACCGGAGTCGTTCAGGTTCGTCACGTGAACGACGCTGCCATCTCGGCCGCCGGTCGCGTTTTTGCCAAACCCTTGTGCACCCGGGAAAGCGAGCAGCGGTCCGTCAGCGATCACGCTGCCGCCCCCATCGCTGCCCGCGGCGCCGCGACCCGCTGACTCTGCGCTGTCCGCGCCCGCGCTGCTGACGCTCGCACCGCCGACCGGGGCCGCGCCCGCGCTCCCGGCCTGACTCGCGGAGCCCCCAGCGGCCGCCGCGCCAGGGACCCCGGCACCGGCAGCCCGCATTCCACTCGCGGCGCCTGCCCCCGCCCCTGCTCCGACCAGCGAGCCCGCGGAGCCAGCGGCACCGACCTGCGGCGTGCCCGCGCCCCCACTGGAACAGGCCACGGCGAGCAATGAAAGCCAGATTGCCGAAGCTCGCCGGCGCTTTTGCAAAGTCATCCAGTCGTAAAGGGGCGAAAGAATCGCCGCCGTGCCAGAAATTGCGGCTTTGGCTGATCGATTCAACGGGCTCGATTGCGCAGGCGAAGTTCCGCCTTATCTTCTCGACCATGCCCTCGCTCAAGCTGGAAATCTGGTCGGATATCGCGTGCCCGTGGTGCTACGTCGGCAAGCGCCGCCTAGAGGGCGCTCTGAAGCGCTTTCCCCACGCTGGCGAGATCGAACTGACTTGGCGAGCGTTCGAGCTGGACCCCTCCGCTCCGCGAGAGCGTCCGCGCGATGTTTCCCACGTCGAGTTCATCGCGCGCAAGTACGGCATGCCGCTCGCGCAGGCTCAGAAGTCGACCGATCATCTGGTGCAGCTGGCGCGCGCCGAGGGCTTGTCCTTCGACTTTCAGAACATCCGCTCCGGCAACACCTTCGATGCGCATCGCCTGGTCCATCTCGGCCACGAGCGCGGCTTGCAAGACGCGGTGCAAGAGCGACTGATGAAGGCGTACTTCGAACAGGGCGAGCTGATGAGCGATCACGGCACGCTGCTGCGCCTGGCGAGTGAAGCAGGCCTCGACGCGCAGGAAGCGACGGACGTCCTCGCGGGCGATACCTATGCGGCAGCGGTGCGCGCAGAAGAAGCCGAAGCGCGCGAGCTGGGGATCAGCGGCGTCCCCTGTTTCGTATTCGATCGGCGCTTTGCGGTGAGCGGCGCGCAATCCTCAGAAGTGATGCTGAATGCGCTAACCCAAGCCTGGTCGGAACGCGCGCCGGCGAGCGCACTCGCCGAAGGCGCGGTGTGCGGCCCCGACGGCTGCTGAGTCAGGGAGGCCCTGCCGCGCCCGCTTTGATCCAATCGCGGAGGATCGTCAGCTCGGCGTCCGTCATGGTCTTGCCGCTGCCGCCGGGAGGCATGGTAGCAGTGTTGCACGGGCGGTTCGGATCACTCGCAACGCAGCCCGCCGTGTCTGCGAGCCCTGCGGCCTTCAAGTACAACCAGCTGTGCTCGGGGTCGCCCGGCTCGATCAACTTGATTTGACCGCCGTCCAGCGATGCGCGCTTGAGTCGGCCCACGATGCACTTGCTCGACACCTGGCCGCCCAGCGTCAGGTTCGCGTAGGGCGAAGTTTGTGACGGGCCATGGCAGCTCGCGCAGTGGTTGGTCGCGGACTCGAAAATCGGGCGCACCTTGGTGTGGAAGTCGCCGGTCTCGTCGACATCGGGCGGGCAATCGAGAATGAGCCCGCCGTTGGCGTTGGCTTTGAGGATGGATACTTCGATGTCCATCTCGTTGCACGACTGCTTGATGTCTTGATTGTACTTCTGCATCGCCGCCGGGTCCTTGGTGATGCCCTTGGCAACGCGGTACTTTTCCCAAACGTTGTCGATCCAGCCGTGCAGCTTCCAGAACATGTAATTGGTGATGTTCACCTGGCCATTGTTCAAGCCGTGAGGGCTGTTTGCTCCACGCGACCACTGATCGTGAAGGTTGAAATGCAGGCCGATGTAAGGCTCATCCGGAGCGCCAGACAGCTTCTGAGTGCCGACCGAGCATTGCAACCAATGGCCCAGCACGCCTTCGCTCGGAAACTTGGCGAGGTTCTCCGGCTTGTCGATGTTGTCTCCGATATCCGCCGCCGCGAGCACCGTTGCGCTCCAATTCGGCGCATCGAAGACCGCCGGAACATCCGCTTTGGCTTTCGGCCAAGTGGGAAAGCCGGCAAAATCGGCGGCGTGTTTGGGCCAGAGCTGCTTCAGCGACTGCAGCATGTGGCGATGAAAGAGCAGGAATTGGTAGCCGTCACCCGCCGTTTTGCAGTTCTGGTCCGCCGGGATCAAGACCGGATAGTCCTTGCAAATGTTGGGAAAACCGAGCGGACCCAATAGGCCCCCCGCGGTGCCGTCGGTGCAGCCTCGCACGGCGTGCCACACGACGTGGGCCCCCATCCATTTGTTGTCGGTCATCCATTTCAAGACTTCCGGTTGCACGACGGTGTCGTCCTTCTGACCTGACGCGCTGAAAGTGGCATAGCCAGCCTTCATCGAGTCGTCCGAGGGCTCCGGGTTGTACCCGTACAAGCAATGGTCGGAAGTGTTGGTCATCGGCGGGATCACGAACCCACCGCCGCCACTGCCCGCGGCAGCGAGTGCACCGCCCGCACCGGAAGCGGAACCCGTGGGCCCGCCTGCCGTGGAAGCAGGAGCTCCGCCTCCGGGGTTGCTGGGCGCCGCTCCACCCGCGCCAGCGCCGGGCAACGGCGTGCTGCCGTTGCCCGCCGATGCCGTACCTGTACCAGCGCCGGAAGGAGGATTCATCGCCCCGGCGCCTGCCGCGCCGCCGGACGAGCCGTTCCCACCGCAGGCCGCACCGAGCGCGACCGCGGCGAGCGCAGCAGTCAGCAGTGCGCGCGGCGCAGCACCGCCCGGCGTATTTGGCTCGGTTACCGGTCCATGAGCTCGCACGCTGGCGCGGGAAACAATCTTCGATCGCATTGTTTTTCTCTCGAACTTTGGGGGGGCGGACCGAAGCGGGCTCAGCTCGGGTCGACGACCATTTGGATCTGGGCGACGACCTTGTTGCCAGTCTTGGTGGCGGTGGCGTGCCGGCCGCTATTGCCCGCTTCGTTGGCGGCCATCGCGTCCGCGTAAGCGGGCAGCTTGGTGCGACGCAAATACGGTTCTGCCGACTCGTGAATCGACTTACTGAATGCCGGGTCGAAATAAAATTGAGTCGTGAAGACCCACGTCTTCTCGTTGCTCTTGCTGTAGTTCACACGACCGTGTGACATCGAGCCCTTCTTGAAGCACACGATGTGGATGTGTAGATCGCGGCCGTTGTACCAACCAGGGAAGGTGCTCAAGAACGCAGCCACGCCATTGTCATCGGTGGTCTGGATACCCCGACAAAAGCGGTCCGTGTTCTCGAGATTGTTCGAGCCGGGCGTGCCGTTGTACGCGGCGTCGGGCTTCTGCTCATCGGCGCCGCCTTTCATCCCGAAACCGCTGTAGTAGCCCTGACCGTCCGTGTGCCAGATGTACACATCGATGTCCGGCACGGGGACGGTCATGGCACACGCAGCGTCGCTCTTGGTTTTGTCGATCAGCCGAACGTAGAGCTCCATATCGATGCCCTTTTCGGCGGACGGGTTGTACTGACCCCGAATGTCTTGCCGGTAGAGCGAGATGTCGTCCATCTTCTCCAGCTCGTGGATGAAGAAGGGGCCTTGGCCCGCGCCGTCCGTCTTGGTCACCGTGTTGCAAGTGAGCGTCTTCGGTGTCGAACCGCTCGAGTCTTGCACGGGCACGTTCGTCCACGGCGGCGCCGTGAGCATCCCGTTGCTGCTGCCACCGCCTGCGCCAGCTGAGGGTGCGCCACCCGTCGGCGCGCCAGCGGCCGGTCTGCCCGCTTCGCCGCCTACTCCCGGTGCTGCTCCACCTGCCGGTGCACCCGCTCCACCAGCCACAGCCGGCGCTCCTGCGACGCCTGGCGCTCCAGCGACGCCTGGCGCTCCAGCGACGCCTGGCCCTCCTGCGACGCCTGGTGCTCCCGCGCCTTGCGCGGCACCGGCCGCGCCCGGGCCGCCCGCGCCGGCATCGCTATTGGAACCGCACGCGCTCACGGCTGCGAGCGCTCCCAGCCCTTCGAGCATTCGTCGACGGCTCACGGCCTTCACGGCGGTCGTGCCAACGTTCGATTCACGCTTCCTGGACATTGACTCTCCTGCTCCGGCTGTCGCGCATCAGGCCTACAGGTAATGAGTTTTGAAGCCGAAAACCCTAGTGAGATCTTCCTCATCTGCCCCTTTCAACTTTTTATGCACGGGTGAGAACCGACACGCTTGGAGCGTCGACCTGAACTTGCTGGCAGTCGGAATGGTCGAAAAACCGGCGGCGAGCTCGTGGTTTTGGCAAGTCTCACCGATGCGCGTGCGCTTCCCTCGACACCCTCAATTGTCTATTACGCACAATGGGCCGCTCACAGACTGCCGCAGACGTGCCGAAATAACGCCGCCAGGCAGTACACCTTCAGACGACTAATCCACCGTAAACGGACAGCACCGAAGCCAATGCGGGCTCGCGGCAGTCGCTGGGCAACCGATGCAGCTGCTGCGCCAGAGAACACGTAACCCGACGCAGCCAGCGACACAAGCAAGCGCGCCGAGTGTCATCGCGATCGCGACTGCGTGTGCGGCTGATTCGTAGCCGCATCAACTCGCGACGCAGACGCTCGTGTGCGTGCACTCACGCCTGG
>Ga0164308_10000418_pt1 | contig 23457 bp, 22 predicted proteins | sample Whisoiple_246_MG_FD_109983 | JGI IMG/M metagenome (GOLD analysis project Ga0164308, IMG submission 109983) | Soil microbial communities amended with fresh organic matter from upstate New York, USA - Whitman soil sample_246_MG | ecosystem: Environmental > Terrestrial > Soil > Unclassified >...
ACCGTCATCCGCTCGGGACGCTCGACGCCGAGCGAACGTGCCTCTTCGACGAGCTCGTAGCGACTCCGATACTCGAGGGCACTCGCAGACGTCATGAAGCTGTCTAGGTCAAGGTTGGGCGTCAGGAAAGGGGGTGCCAGACAAGGGTAGGCTGCGCGCGTGCTGGATGTCCTCGCGGATCTGGCGCACGAGCTCGTCGATACTGCCGAAACGCCGAACCTCCCGCAGGCGCGTGTGAAAATGAACCGTGAGTCCGACCCCGTACAAGTCCGGCGTACAGTCGAGAACGTGCACCTCGAGCGCACGCACCGTCGTGAAGGTCGGGCGAGCGCCGATGTTCATCACACAGGGCTTCGGACCTTCACCCCAGTCGGCTAGGCCGGCGTAGACGCCATCAGCGGGGACGGCGACGCCCACCTGCCCCAGGTTGGCCGTCGGAAAGCCGAGCGCCTGCCCTCGCCCGTCTCCGCGCTCGACGACGCCCGAGGCAAAGTGGGCCCGTCCGAGCAGCGCGGCAGCGCCACCGACGTCGCCGTCGTCGAGAGCCTGGCGGATGCGCGTGCTGGAGTACGGGCCCGTGCTGTCGCCGCGAAGCGGCTCGGATCGGGCGACGAAGCCCAGCTTGTCGCCCAGCGCTCCGAGCACGCTCAAGTCTCCGGCACGACCGCGACCGAAACGGAAGTTCTGGCCCACGACCACGACACGAGCCGAGAGCGCTCGGGCGAGCACGAGGTCGGCGAACTGTTCCGGCGAGTAGGCCGCTAGCTCACGTGTGAACGGCCAAGTCACTACCTCGAGCGCCGGGTCCAAGTCACGCAAGAGCCGCACCTTGTCCGCGTGCAAGGTCAGCGCCGTAGGCGCTTCGTGGCCGAGCACGACGGCGGGGTGGGGATCGAAGGTCAGCACCGTCGGCGTCAGGCCTTGCGGGATCGATTCCCGCAAGGCTCGGTCGAGCACGGCCTGGTGCCCGAGGTGCACGCCGTCGAAGTTGCCGATCACCAAAAGGCGCGGCTTCGAGGTAGCGGCGCTCGAATTCATCGTCAGTCGTGGTCGATACCAGAGGCGCTGCAATCCCTCCAGTCGGTGCTCCGACCGCCCCGTCCGCGCCGAACTGCCCCATTTCGACGAGAGACTACACATCGGCGTCCCGCTCTGACATATCCGCGGGTGCCGTGACCCCCGACGAAGCCATCCGCGAGATCGAGTCGCAAAAGCTGCGTCCGGTCTACCTGGTCGCGGGGGAGGAACGTCACCTGGCCGAACAGGTCGTGAGGCGCCTCCGGCAAGAGGTCACGCGGGGCGGAGTGGCGGGACTGAACGACGACACGCTGACGGCGGGACCGGACAGCGTGGACGCGGTGTTGGCCGCGGCGCGGACGCTCCCCATGCTGGCGAGCCGCCGCTTCCTCTTGGTTCGTGACCTCGAGCGCTGGGACGGAGAGAAGGCCGAAGCCAAGGCCAGCTCGAAAAAAGTGCCTCGCGAACCGCCTCTCGATCGCCTCGCCAGCTACGCCGAAGACCCAAACCCGAGCACGGTTCTCGTGCTGTGGGCGACGAAGCTCGACAAGCGTCGACGCCTGTACACTCTGGCGAAGAAGGCTGGGTTCCTCGTCGCCGCCGAGCCACTGGATCGGCGCGAGCTGCCGGAATTCATTCAACGGCAGGCGGACATCCGAGGTGCCCGCATCTCCCGGAGCGACGCCCAGCTCCTGCTCGACTTGTGCGGCGCGGACCTCGCAGCGCTCTCCGACGCCATTGAACGGCTCAGCCTTTACGTTGGCAGCGGTGGGGTCGTCGACGGGAAGGCCATTTCCGAGCTCGTGGTCCGGATCCGCACCGACTCGGTGTGGGAGCTCGTCGGCGCAGTCGGCCGACGTGACGCAGGTCGGGCCCTGGCGGTGCTGGCCGACGTGTACGATCCAGCCGACCGCGGGCTGAAATTGGTGTCGGTCCTGGCCTGGGCCACACGCCAGCTCCTGCGGTTCGACGCTGCCCGCAAACAGGGGCGCGATTCCGGTGAGGCCGCAAAGGCCGCAGGGGCACCACCGTTCAAGGCGCGCGAGCTCGAGGACCAGCTCCGTCATTTGACGGTGGATCACCTATCGCGGTGGCTGCGCGTGCTCGCAGCCACGGACCTCGACTTGAAGGGCGGCACGCGGCGGCCGCCGGAGGCCGTTCTCGAACGTATGATCCTCGATTTGTGCGTTCCCGGGTGATGACCGAGCCGCGCCTTGACCCAATGCCGACCGAGCCGCATCTTTCCCCCCGGGGTATCCCGTGAACAGCATCATCAAACCGCGCCTCGAGCACCTAGCGGAGGCCCCCATTCCCACCCGGAGCGGAACCTTCCGCTTGCTCGTTTTCCGCTACGACGATCCGAGCGCGCACCCGACCTTGAGCGATGAGCACGTCGCCCTGGTTCTCGGGGACGTCAGCGGCCAGAGTCACGTCCCGGTCCGCGTCCACAGCGAGTGCCTCACGAGCGAGGTCTTCGGCTCCCTGAAGTGCGACTGCAAAGAGCAGCTGGACGCGGCGCAGGCGCTGATTGGCGAGCGCGGCCTCGGGGTCTTGCTCTACCTGCGCCAAGAAGGCCGCGGCATCGGTTTGGCCAACAAGATCAAGGCCTATGCCCTGCAGGCGCACGGTGTGGATACGGTCGAAGCCAACGAGCGGCTCCACTTGCCCGTGGATGCCCGCCAGTACGACGTCGCGGCCGATATCCTGCGCGCCCTCGGCGTGCGATCGGTCGAGCTCATGACGAACAACCCGGAGAAGCAGGAATCGCTCGATCGCCTGGGCATCCCCGTCGTCGGCCGCATCCCGCTGCACACCGGGGTCAATCCCCACTCGGAAGGCTATCTGAGCGTGAAGCGGGATCGTTTGCGGCACCTTTTGCCAGGTGACCTGGGCCGCACCAAGCACTAGACCGGACAGCACTAGCTCGGACCAAACACGAACCGTGAGTCGCCTCCAGCCGGTTGGGATCAGCGCCTGGTCCTACTTGAATGCCACGGGCATGGCCCATTGCCTGGCGGGGCCGCAAGGCCCTGTCCCCGATCTGCCCCGGGGCGGCCTCGGCCCCCATCCCGCTTGGCTCGGCCTGCCCGGAGCCTGCGGCCGGGTGTCGGTGGAGCTGGCGCCTCTGCCAGCGCCACTTTTGGGTCACCGGAGCCGCGCGACCGAGCTCCTGGTCCAGACGCTGGCGCCGCTGCGCGCTCGCTTGCAAAGTGCCTGCGAGCGCTACGGTGCCGATCGCGTCGGCATCGTGCTCGGCTCCTCCACCGGCGGCATCGATGCCACGGAACGTGCCATCCGCACGGCCGCGGAGACCGGCCAGATGCCGAGCGATTTCGTGTTCGAGGAGGCCCACGTCTTCGGAGCACTCATCCGGGTGGTGCAGGCGCTCTGTGGCGCCCGCGGGCCGGCCTACGTCGTTTCGACCGCCTGTTCCTCGTCGGGAAAAGCCCTAGGTGCCGCCCAGCGCCTGATCTTGGCGGGCGTGTGTGATGCCGTCCTGTCGGGCGGAGTGGACAGCCTGTCCGAGTTGACGCTGCGCGGGTTCGGCGGGCTCTCGATCCTGTCGCCCACCTCCTGCAAGCCCTTCGACGGCGCCCGGGATGGCATCAGCCTCGGCGAAGGTGCTTCGCTCCTGCTGCTCGAACGCGACTCCCCGTCGGACTACGTGCTCACCGGCGTCGGTGAATCGGGGGACGCCTATCACCCGACGGCGCCGCATCCGGACGGACTCGGTGCCGAGCTCGCCTTGCGCGCCTGCCTCGAGCTATCGGGCCTCGAGCCCGGTCAGGTGGACTACGTCAACGCCCACGGCACGGGAACACTGCAGAACGACCTGGTCGAGGCGCTGGTCATCGATCGCGTGCTCGGGCCCCGCGTGCCGTTTTCCTCGACGAAGGACCGCACCGGACACCAGCTGGGTACGGCCGGGGCCAACGAAGCCATCCTTTCCCTCGTCGCGCTGATGCGCGGAGAGCTCCCGCTCAATCGACCAGTGGACGTCGTCGACGCCGCACTCCCGCGCCAGCCCTTGGTCCTGCCCGCTTCCGGGCGAACGCCCACGGTCGCCCTGAGCAACTCGTTCGCGTTCGGCGGCAGCAATGTCACGGTCGGTCTGGCAAGGACGAGCAAACGAGACCCTGCCGGCTCACGCGCCGCGCAGCCCTACTTCGTGCTCGGTGCGGTGACCTGGGGCTTGGCAGAGGACACGGAGTTACCGTGTGAGGTACTGCCCGTCCGCGCTCGTGGCCGAGCCAGCCCGCTGACCCGTATCTTCTCGGAGCTCTATGGCCGCCTGAGCGAGCCGCTGCGCTCGACCAAAGCGCCGATGTTCTTTGGCTCGGCGTACGGAGAGATGTCCACCACGATTGCGCTACTCGATCAGATGCTGGTCGAGCCCACCGTGTCGCCGGTGAAGTTCCAGGCCAGCGTGCATAATACGGCGGCGGGCCTGCTCTCCATCACGACGGAAAATCGCACGCCGGCAACGGCCATCGCGGCCGGTGAGGACACCGTCGCCATGACACTGGCCGATGCCTGTACTTGGATCGACTGTCACGGTGGACGCGCGATCGTGCTCGTCGCCGATGAACGAGGGCCCGACCGGTTGCTGCGCGGTCGCACGTTTCCCGCTCTGGGCGTCGGCCTCGTGCTGGCGGATCGCGCGGAGCTGGGCGATGCACCGCTGGGTCGCATCTCCCGCCCGGTGCGCGCCGCAACGGGCCCCACCGTCACGAACGTCGCACTGGAAAATCCGGCCCATTTCGGCCTCGATCTGGCGCGCTTCTTCCTGGGCGCGAGCGCCGAGCCCAAGGGACACGACAGCCTCTCGATTGGGCCCGATTGGCAGCTCCGCGCCGAGCGCCTTCGCGCCTGAGCTCAGCCCTTCTTCTTGGCTTCGTCCGCTCGAGCACGCAGACGCTCACGCAAGCCAGCCGCGTAATCGAGGCGATTTTCCTGCCGCACGCGGCCGATGGCGAGCGCGCCGGCCGGTACGTCCTCGGTCACCGTCGTGCCCGTGCCAACGTAGGCGCCATCCCCGACCGTGACGGGGGCGACGAGCTGCGAGTCGCTGCCGATGAAGACGTCCGTCCCGACCGTGGTCCGCCGTTTGGCGAAGCCGTCGTAGTTGCAGACGATCGTTCCAGCCCCGACGTTGCTGCGCGCGCCGACGTCCACGTCGCCCAAATAGGCCAGATGATTGGCTTTGGCGCCCGGTCCCAGCTGGGCGTTCTTCGTCTCGACGAAGTTACCGACGTGGGCGGAGTCGCCGATGTCGCTGCCCGGTCGCAAGTGACAGAAAGGACCGAGCACGGCGCCGTCTCGCACCCGGCTCAGCGTGATGACGGTGTACGGTTTGATGGTGACCTGACGCCCGACGTCGGCGTCTTCGAGCACGGAGCCCACGTCGACGACCGTCCCTGCTCCGATGCGCGTGTTCCCGCGCAAGCGCACGCCGGACTCGATGCGAGCGTCCACTTCGACCAGAACGCCATCGTCGATGAGCGGTTCGCCCACGATGCTCACCCCGGTCCGCGCCAGACGCTCGCGGATGCGCGCGTGCAGCCGCGTCTCGGCTTCGGCGAGCTGCTGCCGGTCGTTGACACCAACTAGGGATGCCGGGTCCGCCGATGCGGTGGCGACCGGAAAACGCCGAGCGATCTCGGCGACGATGTCCGTCAGGTAGTACTCACCTTGGGCGTTTTGCGGCTTCAAACTGGCCAGAGCCGACCTGAGCAGCTCCGCCTCCCCGGCGTAGATGCCGGCGTTGACCTCGGTGATGGCATGCTCGGCCGCGCCCTCCAGGTCGCGCTGCTCGACGATGGCTCGCGGATCCCCGGCTACATCCCTGACGATGCGGCCGTAGCCGGTCGGGTCTCGTGCTTCGAAGGTCAGAAAAGCGAGGGATGCTCCCGCCTCGAGCGGCGCGAGGACGGGCCTTAGATCCGTGGCCTCGAGCAGTGGCGTGTCGCCGTAGAGGAAAAGCACTCGACCTGGGTCCGAAAGCGGACCTAGGCCTGCCTTGGCGGCATCGCCCGTGCCCAAGGCGCGCTCTTGGACCGCGTAGTCGAGCGGGGCATCCGGCAGGTGCCGAGCCAAGCTGCGCTGGACGGACTCACGCGCGTCGGGGCTCACCACGACCACCACGCGCCGGGCGCCCAAGTCGAGCGCCGCGCGCACGGGAAAGTAGAGAAGCGGGCGTCCGGCGATCGGATGCAGGACCTTCGGCAACTCACTCTTCATGCGCGTGCCGCGACCGGCAGCGAGGACGACGGCGTCGAACACGCTCATGGGCTCACACTCTCTGCAGCTGGGCTGTCCGAGGTTGGGCCGAGCGCACTGGAGAGCGCATTCGGCAGCAAGTCGGGACGAGGCGGCGCGAGCGCTGGCAGGGGCTCGGGCGCGAGCGTTGGCGCCGATCCAGCGGTGCGGTCCGTGTACACGACGACTCGTTCACCCGCGACCACGGGGCTCGTGCGTGAGCGTTGGTTGACGCGCTCCATGGAGCCGACGGTCATGCCGTGCCTCTTGCCGATACCCGCCAGGGTGTCGCCCTGTTTGGCCAGCACCTCCACTCGGCGCTTGCCCTTGATGCCCTCGAAGTGCTCGGCAAACGCCGGGCTCCCGGCCACCAAGACCGCTGCCTCGGGCAGACCCGCGAGCTCGAAATGCCGAACGTGGGATAGATCCCGGTCCTTGCCCACCACGACTTGCAAGACCATCCCCTCGGCGAGGCGCGCGCCCGGATCGATCGCGCTATCGCGGACGAGCTCGGTCTCGCTGACGCCGAAGGCCACGGCGAGGCCCGCCAGGTCGTCTCCTGGGATGACCTCGTAGAAGACGACACGCTCGACGGGGCCGGCCTGCGCGGGGCGGCTCACGACGAACGGCCCGAGGGGTTGATCCCGTCCAACGTCCCGCGCGCCAGGCGGCAGAAGCAGCACCGTCTTCGGCGCGAGTTCGACATCCTGTGGAAGCCCATTTTCACCGGCTAGACGCTGCTCGGTCACCCCGTAGCGCTGCGCGATGTAGGACAGGCGATCGCCAACGCGCACCTGCACGACCTCGCGGCCGCTCGTCCCACTCGCTCCCCGCAGAGCGAGCTTTCCCTGGCCGATAGGCACCTTGACGGGAAACGTCTTGGCGGAGTCGGCGCTGGCGACGGGAGGCACCCGGCCAGCCAGATAGTGTGGATTCAGGGCCGCAAGCTCAGCCTCGCTCGCCTTCGTCAGCGTAGCCACTTTCGCCAGCGTCGTTCCCGGCGCCACCAGAATGGTGTCGAACCCGACCGCTGGCTCGGCTTTCACACGCCCCAGTCCAAATGCCTGGCGATTGTTCATCACGATGGCCAAGGCGTAGATCTTGGGCACGTAGAGCGTCGTTTCCCAAGGCAGCCCCCCTTCCAGACGCGAGAGCGTCCAGAAGTCGTTGGTGCTGTATTTGGCGATGGACCGTGACATGCCTGCGTAGCCCATGTTGTAGGCGCCCAAGGCCAAATCCCAGCTGCCGAAGCGAGCCTGCAAGTCACCGAGAAAACGTATGGCAGCTTGGGTGCTGCGCGCGGGGTCCCGGCGCTCGTCGACCCATTGATCCACGAGCAGGCCATACATGCGGGCCGACTCCGGCATGAACTGCCAGAGCCCCACCGCCCCGGCTGGTGAAGCAATGGTTGGATCGTGGCCGCTCTCGATCATCGAGAGCCACACCAGATCGGTGGGCAACCCGGCACGACGAAATGCCGCCTTCATCGCTGCGATGTAGCGTCCACTCTTCTGCGCCCAGATCGCGGCGATCGTGCGGCCGCGCGGGCTGTCCTTGTAGAACTTGAGATAGGTAACCACGCGCCGATCGAGCACGACGGGCAGGTCGGGCATGGTGAGAGAACGCAGCCACTCTGCGTCCTCGGGCAGGACGTCCGCATCGCGAGAGGTTCGGGGGTGAGGCGGAAGTCCGAGCGCGCCGACCGGCGCCGAGGCCCCCGCGGGGACGGAGAACGACCAGCCGGCGGTGAGCCCGGGGAGGGGTTCGGGAAACAGCACCTTGTCCGCTGCACGGAGCTCGGAAAGCTCGGGACTCGCTGCGCCCGCGAGCTGCTCGCGCGTCGGCCCGAGCGCGATGCCGCGCCTGGCCCGCTCACTGGGGCTCGGCAAAGGCACGTCCGCCGGCGCCGTGGCAGCGGGAGTCTTCGGCTTCGGCCCAACTCGATGCGAGGGGGCTGCTGCTGGCGGGCGCTCCGGCGAGTGGGGCGTTGCCTGGTCTTTCGCTGGCTCCGCGGGCCGCAGGGGTTCCGGCAGGCCGCTCGGCTCGAGCTGGCGCGAGCCCTCCCCGAGGTTCAGGTCCTTGGCTTCGCCACCGGCGCGCGCCGAAACGAGGACGCAGAGCAGCCACGGCAAGAAGCCGGAGGCAGGGCGCACGAGCCGGCTGCGGGGGCAAGCCATCCCTCATGGTCCGTAACGGACCCGCGCCACAAGGTCAAATTCCCTGCAGGCTGGCCCGCTGATCGGCCACGCTGCAGCTCGGCCACGCTGCAGCCGCGGTCACTTGATGCCAACGTAGAGCCGCGCCCCTTGGCGCAGGATCAAGAGCACCTTCGGACCCTTGGCGCTTCCGTAGAGCTTCTTCGCGGCAACCGCAGAGCTCACGGCCTGTTGATTGATCGAGAGCAGCACGTCTCCGGGACGAAGCTGCGCCTGGGCCGCGCGCGAACCCGGTGTCACCTGGACGATGACTGCTCCCTGAACGTCGTCCGCGACCGAGAGCCGTCGACGAAGCTCGGGGTCGAGGTCCTTGAGTGAAAGCCCATCGACTTCGGGCAGGTTGCTGTGGTCCGCGCCCGACACCTTCGGGGCGTCGGCGGTATCGGGCAGCTTGCCGAGCTTGACCGGAATCGAAAGCTGCTTGCCCGCGCGAAGCACGGTCAACTTGACGGTTCGCTCGGCGCCCGACGCCGCAATCAGATTGCGGAAGCGTCCGGCCGAATCCACGGCCTTTCCGTCGACGGCCGTGACGACATCCCCACCCTTGAGGCCGGCCTTGCCGCCAGGTCCATCGGCTTGCGTCTCCGAAATCAGAACGCCATCGCTGTCGCCGACCTTCATCGCGACCCGCAAGTCGGCGGTCAGCTCTTGGATGGTCACGCCCAGCCAGCCCCGGGTGACGTGCCCCTCGGTGCGTAAAGCGTCGATGATCGGCACGGCCATGTTGGTCGGGATGGCGAAACCAATGCCCATGTTGCCCCCGCTGCGCGAGAGGATCGCCGTGTTGATGCCGACCACCTCGCCCCGCACGTTGATCAAAGCGCCGCCGGAATTCCCCGGGTTGATGGCGGCGTCGGTCTGGATGAAGTCCTCGTAGTCGACGATGCCCATGTCGGCGCGACCCTTGGCCGAAACGATGCCCATCGTCACGGTTTGTCCAACACCGAAGGGATTGCCGATCGCGAGTACGACTTCGCCCAGCCGCAGACTGCCCGAGTCACCGAGCAGCGCCGGCTTCAGGTCGGCGACGTCACCCTGCAGCCGCAGAACCGCAAGGTCGCTCTTCGGGTCGGTACCCACGACCTTGGCTTCGAACTCGCGATCGTCGTAGGTGCGCACCTTGAGCGAATCGGCCCCCTCGACCACGTGGTTGTTGGTCACGATGAAGCCGTCCTTGGACAAGATCACGCCCGAGCCCAGGCCCTCTTGCTTTTGCTCGGCGGGAGGCTGACCGAAGAAATAATGGAACGGGGAGCTCTGCCTGGTCGTCCTGCTGGAGGCCACGCTGACGACCGATGGCAGAACACGCTCCACCACGTCGGCCAGGCCGGCGCCCGAATCTGCTCCGAGCGCCGCGAGGGCGGGTGTACTGCCGACAGACGAGCTCTCGCGGTGCGTCTCGGCTGTACCCTCGGCGGGCTTGGCGGCCGCAGAGTTGCAGCCGGCCTGAGCCGAACCGACCGCCAACGTCAGGAGGACGGCGGCGGTGCGGGGGTGAATGGTAGAGCGCGGTGAGCGGAAGCGGCGGAGGAGCATCACAAAGACGCTAAACCACCTCGCCCGTTCGTCCATTCCCCGGCGTAGGTCCGCCTTTTTCCATGGAAACCAGAGCGCCGGCGATCTCGTGCAAGGGCAGTGAGCGATGGGCCGCACCATTATCGACGGCGGCGCGCGGCATGCCATAGACGACGGCCGTCTCGTCGCTCTCGGCGATGACGTGACCGCCCGCCTCACGCACCAAGAGCGCTCCTTTGGCCCCGTCGTCCGCCATGCCCGTCAGCACCACGGCGATAGTGTCTTTGCCGATGACCTTGGCCGCCGAAGTGAAGAGTCGGTCGGCGCTCGGGTAGTAGCGATCGGTCGATGCCGGCGGGAACACGCGCACGCGCAGGCCGCCGTTGCCGCGCACGAGCTCCATGCAGCGGAGACCTGGACAGACGAGAACCGTGCCTGGTTCGACGGGATCGTCGTGCTCGGCCTCCCGAACACTGAGGCGACTCCGGCGGTCCAGACGTTCCGCGAAGGTACGCGTGAACTTCTCGGGCATATGCTGGGCAATCAGGATCGCCATGTCCGTTTGCTCGGGCATGGCGCCGATGACCTCCATCAGCGCACCAGGTCCGCCGGTCGACGCGCCAATCACCACCACCCGACTAGGCTCCGGCGCATGTGCCGGCGGAAACATGCTGGGTGGTCTGGTGCGCAGAAACTGAGGGTCCGGCCGTTTGAGCTTGTGCAGCCCGCGCACCACCAGGATCTTCGAAATCAGCTCATTTCGAATGGACAGGTCGCCTGGCACCAAGAGGTCCGGCTTGGCCACGAAATCGAGGGCGCCGAGCTCGAGCGCTTTGAACACGTTTTCCTTCTGCGAATAGCTGGAAATGACGATGACCGGCAGCGGCTTCTTCGCCATCAGAATGCGCAGGAAGGTGAAACCATCCATGCGCGGCATCTCGAGGTCGAGCGTGATGACGTCCGGCTCGGAGACGTGCACGAGGCGCAGCGCTTCTTCGCCGTTCGCCGCCTTGCCGACGATGCGCACCTCGGGCACCTCGGCGAGCATGTCGCTGATGCTGCGTCGGTTGACCGCGGAATCGTCGACGACCAGCACTCGCAGCGTGCCGGTCAAGTGGACCTCCGGGCGGGCGGGATGCTTCCGGTGCGACGATAGGTGACGTCGCCCTGAAGCTGCATCGCCACGAACGGCGTTTCCACGTTGAGCAGCGATTCGGAGTGACCCAAGAACAAATAGCCGCCGGGAAGCAGGCGTTGAAACACCTGGCTCATCACCTTCTGCCGCGAGCGTTCGTCGAAGTAGATGATGACGTTGCGACAGAAGGCAACGTCGACGCGACCCACGGTGCGCACGGCGCTGTGATCGAGCAGGTTCACACGTGAAAAGTGACACATGCGCCGAAGCGGTTCTGCAATCTTGTAGCTACCGTCGCTCTGCGGCACGAAATACGACTTGAGGTAGTAGTCCGAGATGGTCCGGAACGAGCTACCCTTGTACACGGCGCGACTCGCCGTCTCGATGTTCTGCCGGCACAGGTCGGTGCCGAGCACCCGCAAGAACCAACCGTCGAGCAGACGCGACTCGGCCAAGAGCATGGCCAGTGTGTAGGCTTCCTCGCCCGTCGAGCAGCCGGCGCTCCAGACGGTCAAGCGCTTGTGGTGCGCGTTCGCCTTGGCCAGCGCCGGCAACACCTCCTTGCAGAACGCGTCGAGCTGGTATTCCTGCCGGAAGAAGTAGGTCTCTTTCGTGGTCAAGAGAGTGTAGACGACATCGCTCTCTTCGGGGTCGTTCTCGATCAGCATGAAGTATTCGGCGAAGGACTCGACACCGATGGCGGCCATGCGCTCGCCCAGACGCTTTTCGAACATGGGCTGTGCGGTGTCATCGAAGGTCAGGCCGGCCCGCGAGTTGATGAGCAGACGCAGGCGCTGGAACTCGAAGCGACCGAGCGTCGCCTGGCGGGTCGTGTCGCTCGAGCTCATACGCGCACGGGCTCCAGCTGGAGCTCGGCCAATTGCGCGAGGGACGCCGTATCCAGCACGTAGGCGAGCTCCGAGTCGAATGCCACCACCTGGGTCGAAGTGCGCACCGCATTCTGCCCAACGGCTGGGGCTGGACGAAGCGCCTGCTGCTCGACACGAAATACCTCGAACACCTGCGCCACCACGACCCCGAGCAGGCGCCCGCCGATCCGCACCAGAATCCATTTGCGCTTCTGGTGCGTGGTGCGGCCGAAGCCCAGCCGCAGGCCGAGATCGAGGATCGGAACCACCTCGCCTCGGTGATCGACCGCGCCGATGAGACCTTCCGGCGCCTCCGGCAGAGGTGAGAGCCGCGCGGGCAACACAATCTCCTGCACGTGCTCGATGCCGATGGCATAAGTCGCTGGCCCTACGGAGCAGGCCACGAAGCCGCGATCGTCTCCGACGCTCTGTCGTCGCACCCGGCTCATGTGTGTCCCTTCCCGAGCAAGAGGGAGAGGTCCAAGAGGACCAGCATTTCCCCGTGGGCGGGGCGACCGATACCGCGCACCACCTCCGAAAACTCGCCGCCACCCGCCCCGCTGCTCAGCTCGATTTCCTTGGGCAGCATGCGGACCACTTGGCGAACCTCGTCCACGAGCAGCCCCATCAGCTCTTCGCCTGCCGTTCGACCGAGCAGGATTCTACGCTTGCGATTGACCTCGGCGGAAGGAAAACCGAGGCACGCGCGGCAATCGAGGACCGTGACCAGCTGCCCGCGTACGCTGCAAACACCCAGCACTACCTTCTTGGCGCGGGGCACGAACGTGATGGGTGGCGGCACCACGATCTCCTGCACGCTGCGGAGCTCGACCGCGTACGATTCTCCGGCGGAGACGAAGGACAGATAGTCCAGGCTGCCTTCGTTCCGATGGCGCAAGGCGGCACTGCGACGCACGACGAGATCAGGCATGGACGGCCCCCTTGCGACGACTGTCACTCGTGGCAAACGTTTCCTCGACGATGGCGGCGGCGTCGAGGACGAGGCCAACGCGCTGATCCCCGAGCTCGGTTGCGCCGGCAAATCCCTTGAGGTCGCGCAGGGACGGCCCGAGCGCCTTGATCACGATGTCCTGCTGCCCCGCAATGGAGTCGACGACCAGGCCGAGGCGCCGCTCACCCACCTGCGCGACCACCACGAACGCGCGCCCCACCGCACCACTCGTATCCAGGGAAAAGATCTGGCGCAAGCGGCAAAGAGCCAGCGTTTGTCCACGCAGTGTCATGACCTCCCGTCCGTCGACGCGACGCGTCATCTGGTCGAGCTCGAGCACTTCAGACACCGCCGAGAGCGGGACCGCGAACGTTTGTCCTCCGATCTTGACCAAAAGCGCCCGCACGATGGCAAGCGTGATGGGCAAGGTCAGCGTGAGCTTGGTGCCGATACCGCGTTCGCTATGAACGTCGATCACACCGCCGATGCGCGAGATATTCGTCTTGACGACGTCCATGCCGACACCGCGTCCGGACAGCTCGCTCACGTCTTGGCGAGTGCTCAGACCGGGCAAGAAAATCAGCGCCAGCACCTCTTCGCGACTGAGCTCAATGTCGGGCGCGACGGCCCCAACCTGCACGGCACGAGCCAGCAGGCGAGCTTCGTCGATCCCGCGACCATCGTCCTCGACTTCGATCATCACATGATTGCCCTTTTGATAGGCGTTCAGTGCGATCGTGCCGCTCGCCGTCTTCTTGGCCGCCTTGCGCTCCTCTGCGGTTTCGATGCCGTGATCGATGGCGTTACGCAACATGTGAAGAAGGGGGTCACCGAGCTCTTCGACGATCAGCTTGTCGATCTCGGTGTCGGAGCCGGTGATGACCAAGCGCACCTCTCGGCCTAGGTCGCGACTCACCTGACGCACGCCGCGCGCGAGGCGATCGAAAACCTGGCCGAGTGGCACCATGCGCATCTCCAGGATCCCGTTCTGCAGGTCCTCCAGTCGTCGCTCGAGCGTGCGCTGCATGCGGTACAGCTCGCCGCCCAGTTGCCGATCGTGCTCGCCGCGCACGAGCTGTGCGACGCGCAATAGGTTGCCGCGCAAGATCGCCAGCTCTCCGACCATGTTCATCAGGTGGTCCAGCTTGCGAATGTCGACACGCACGGCCCGCCGCGCCATCCCTTGCTCGCGCGCGCGTTGCGGACGGTCGGCCTCCTCCTCCACCAGCGGGCCATGCGAATAGGACTTGGCCAGCGGAGTCAGACCGACCGATGACGGGCCGGCGCTCGCGGCCGTAGAAGATGGCGAGCGGGTGCGCTGCACCTCTTCGATCACGATGGCATCACCACCCAGCTGGCCGATCAAGACGGCGAGGTCTTCTCCGGAGGCGAGAAGCAGGTCGAGATCGAGCGTATCGATGGACGAGGATTCACCGGTCGGCAGGTAGGTAATCACCTCGCCCAGCTTGCGCGCCCGGTCCTTGAGGGCCTCGAGCGCCTTGTCGATGGTCAGGAGGTCGAAAGACGCGCGGATCTTGTAGAGCCTGAGTCCCGCCTTCAAGTTGGCCTGCAGGCGGTGCTCTTCGTACTCGGTGAGGACGGCAATGATGCCGGGGTCAATCTCGTAGGGCCCGGTGTCCTTCAGGGCGACTTGCCCGGACACACGCTCGATGGCGCCGAGCACCTCGCCGACGACGGCCAGCACGGTCGGGTCCTGGGGATCGTCGTGGTGCGCCAGGATGCGGTGGCTGGCATCCACCGCGCCGAACAGCACGTCGAGCACGGGTGCGGACACCTCCAGTCGCCCGAGACGCAGGGCGTCCAGGAGGTTCTCCAGCTGGTGAGTCATCGAGGACAGGGCCGTCACCCCGAAGAGTCCCGACAGGCCCTTGAGGGTGTGAACGGCCCGGAACGATTCGTTCAAGAGGTTCGGGTCGCTCGTGCCCTTTTTGAAATTGGCGTCAATGAGCAAGAGCGCGCGAGAGAACGACTCCACGATCTCCTGCGCCTCGGCGAGGAACTCCTCCCGACCACGATCGATGGCGTCGGTCATCCAGTGGACCCTACGTCCCCGGCGCCTCTAGCTCGAACCCGGCGTGTCACCCGCTCATGGTACCAACATTTTGGTTTTGGATAGAAAGTGGCAACGTCCAGCCCGTGACGGCTGCGGCCTCCAGCCAGACTGGCTCGACACTGAGCACGAACTCGCACCGCGGACCGCGCGAAGGGAGGCGGCAGCGGGTGTGCGTCATCGGCGCGGGCTGCTCCGGCCTCGTCAGCGTCAAGGCACTTCGCGAAGTGGGGCACGAGGCGCACGCTTTCGAGCTCGGGTCGAAAGTGGGCGGCCTCTGGGTCCAGGACAACGACAGCGGCCGGAGCGCGGCTTACGACTCACTGCGCATCAATACCTCACGCAGCCAGATGCAGTTTGCCGACTATCCGATGCCGAGTGAGTACGGAGACTATGCGACACACCGGCAAGTGGCCGAGTACTTTCGCGCCTACGCCGCACACTTCGATCTCGAGCGCTGTATACGCTTCCGGACGGAAGTGTCCTCGGCCACGCCGACTGCCTCCGGTTACTCCGTCGTCTCGAGGAACCTCGACACGGGGACGTCGAGCGTCGAGCACTTCGACGCCGTGGTCGTGGCCAGCGGGCATCACTTCGCGCCACTGTTCCCGGATCCTCCGGCGCCCGGCGCGTTCGACGGTTTGACCCTCCACTCGCACGCCTACAGGAACCCCGATCGGCCGGCCCAACTGCGGGGGCGGCGCGTCGTCGTGGTCGGCTTTGGCAACAGCGCGGTGGATATTGCCTCGGAGCTCGCGCTAGCGAGCGGGCCAGGACAGGTGACGCTCTCCACGCGCCGTGGAGCCTGGGTCTTGCCACGCTATCTGCTCGGCCGCCCGATCGATCAGGGTCGTCTACTGCCCGGGTGGCTGCCAGACCGCCTGCGTCGCCGCATTGCAACCTGGGCCTTTCGCAAGATTCGCGGGAGCATGAGCGACTTCCGGCTGCCCGAACCCGACCACCTGATTGGCGAGGCCCACCCAACCCTCTCCGACGAACTGCCGACACTCGTGAAGAGCGGGGCGATCCAAGTGCGCCCGTCCATCAGGCGCCTCCGTGGTCAGAGCGTCGAATTCGACGACGGTAACGAGGTGGAAGCGGATGCCATCGTCTATTGTACCGGCTATAGGGTGTCCTTTCCGTTCTTCGCTGCCGATCACGTCAGCGCCGACGACAACGATCTGCCGCTCTTCCGCCGCGTGTTCCACCCCACTCACCGCCGCCTCTTCTTCGTCGGTCTGGCCCAACCGCTCGGCGCCATCATGCCGATCGCCGACCAGCAAGCCCGCTGGATCGCCGATCACTTGGCCGGCAACTACAACCTTCCTGCAGAAGGGGAGCTCGCGCATGACATCGCGCGCGAGCGAGCGAGCCTGAAGGCGCGCTACGTGACTTCGCGCCGCCACACCATGCAGATCGACCCCGCCGAGTACGCGAAGAGCCTCGACGCCGAGTGGGGGCGCGGTCGCCGTCGCGCCCAGCGTCACCTGGGTCAACCCTTCCCCGAGGACCATGGCAGGCGAGCGCTGGCGCTTTAAGCCTGCGGCGCCAGCCGTGGTGGCTGTGTCCGGCCCCCTCAGCCTGCTCTTTCCGGCGCTGTCGGTGCTCGCCATCCTGCTCCACGTGATCGCGCTTTCGGCGACGACGCGGCTCGAGCCGCGGGAGCGACGCTGGGTCCTGCCGCTCTTGATCATCAGCGGGCTCTGTTCGGCCGGCGCGATGACCAAGTTCGTGCTGTCCGATGCTCTGACTGGCATCATCGAGGCTCGCGGTCGCGACTCCTCGGCCCGGGCGGTGTCCATCCTGCGCGAGATCCTGTTCGCCGAGGACGCCATGCGGCGTTACGCCTTCATCGATCCGGACGGTGATGGCGTCGGGAGTGCCGCACGCCTCGGGGAGCTCACGGGTGTCCATGGGGCGCGCGGCGGAAGGCCCCTTTCGACTCCCCCCTTGGAGCCGCGCTTGGCGCCCGGCCTCTCGACCCGCTCGGGCCCGGCGCTCGAGCAGGGCGGCTACCTGTTTCTGGTGTGCTTGCCCGGTGCGGGCGGACGCTGGGCCACGGGTCCGCGCGACCCCGTCGACGACGAGGCTGCCGAGCGGCGCTTCTTGGCCTACGCCTGGCCGAGCGCTGCGGGCGCGCCCCACTCGGCGGCGTTCTTCATGGACGAACACGAACGCATTCTGGAATCGGACAACCGCTCGGGCGACGGCCTGCGCTTGGTCGGTCCCGCGAGCCCGCCCGCATGCGACGACGCCTTGGAGCACCCGGACCTCTACCACCCGTGGCGAGGGAAGAAGGCGCGGTCGAGTCTGCCTGGCGAAGCGCCGCGCCTGTGATAGCAAGGCCACCTTGACTGGTCCGATCGAGCAGCTGGAGGACGACGCCCTGGCGGCAGAGGCTGATCTGCCACCGGTGGTCGCGCGCCTGGTGGTGGAGATCCGCTCGGATGGTACGCGCACCATTGCGCGCGGCGCGCTGGAAGACCGGGTGAGCGGTCAGCGGGTGAATCTGCGTGCCGACGGGACGACCCCGATCATGCTGGCCCGGGAGCTCACTCGCGTCCTGATGACGTCACCGGTGCTCGCCGGCACCAAGCGCGCCGGTGAGCTCTTGCTGGGCGTTTTGCCTGAAGCCATGCGGCGTCGGCTGCCCGGTACGCGCCGCTGAGCAAAAGCCCTGTCATGGACTCGAAGTACAAGAGCGACATCAACCAGGGCGTTCCCCCAGCGCGGCCCGGTGAGTTCTCGCCCGTACCGCTCGGCTCGATGTCGATCTGGCCGCCCGTGGTCCTCGCGCCCATGGCCGGCGTGACCAACTATCCATTTCGCAAGCTGTGTCAGCGCTACGGGGCAGGCCTCTACGTCTCGGAGATGATCACGGCCCGCCCGCTGGTGGAGGGCAATCAGAAGACGCTGCGCATCGCCGACTTCGGGCCCGACGAGAGTCCGCGCAGCCTCCAGCTGTACGGCGTGGATCCCTACTACGTCGGGCGCGCCGTCGAGCGCCTGGTGGGCGAGGGCCGAGTCGACCACATCGACATGAATTTCGGCTGCCCGGTGCGCAAGGTGACGCGCAAAGGCGGCGGCTCCGCGCTCCCGCTCAAGCGGGCCCTCTTGCGCAGCATCGTGCGTGCCGCGGTGCGGGCAGCCGAGCCCGCGAAGGTCCCCGTCACCATCAAATTCCGGCTCGGTGTCAGCGATCGTTTGCTCACCTTCCTCGATGCCGGACGAATCGGCCAAGACGAAGGCTGCGCCTACGTCGCTCTGCACGCGCGCACGGCCGCGCAGCTGTACGACGGACAGGCCGACTGGGACCGAATCGGCGAGCTGAAACGGTCACTATCCATCCCCGTCCTCGGCAACGGTGACATCTGGGAAGCCCACGATGCTCTGCGCATGATGCGTCACACCGGCTGTGATGGCGTCGTCGTGGGACGAGGGTGCCTGGGACGTCCTTGGCTCTTCCGGGACTTGGCGCAGGTCTTTGCGGGTCAGGAGCCGGAGGATCCACCGCTCTTGGGGGAAATCGGCGACGTCATGCTCGCTCACGCCCGCTTGCTCGCTGACTGGTGGGGAGAGGCGCCGGCCCTCCGTGCTTTCCGCCGGCAGGCCACTTGGTACACCAAAGGTTTCCGCGGCAGCGCAGCCGCGCGCCAGCGTTTCATGACCGTCACCTCCTTGGCCGAGCTCGAGGAGGTCGTCCACACCCTAGATCCGAACGAACCCTTCCCGGTGCATGCGATGCGCGTGCCGCGAGGCAAATCGTCGGGCACCCAAGAAGTGAGCCTGCCGGAGGGCTTCCTGGACGATCTCGACGACGCTACGCCGCCGGTCGAAGAGTCATTCGTGGAAGGCGGCTAGTCGCCTCGACTTGCACTCGCGGAGCGCGAGCGGATGATGCTCGTCATGAGCGCCGTCGTTCGCGCTATGCTCGTCCTGCTCTTGCCCGGCGCCGCGCTGGCCGGGTGCGCAAAGGCAGCGGCCCCGGCGGCTCCGAAAGAGCCCATCCCCTGCGCTCCGCTGATCCCGACGGAGCCGCCCCCCGCGGCCGAGGCGCCGGTGATCGTGTCGCCACCGATAGAAGCGGGGCCAGAGCGGGTGACCCTCGACTACACGGAGATCGTCCCGCTCGAATCCGAGGAGACGGGCCGCAAGTACGAGCTCTGGATTGCCCTGCCACCGTCCTACGCGGCCGAGCCCGAACGAATGTACCCCACGCTCTACCTGCTCGACGGCCAGTGGGACTTCACGTTGGTCCGCGCGCTGGCTGGCGGCCTGCTGTTCGATCAGGTGGCCCCGGAGTTCTTGATCGTCGGCATCACGTACGGCGGGGAGAGCCCGGATTACGCCACGCTCCGCGCCGAGGACTACATTCCGACCCGCGCCATGAAGCCGGGCGAGGCGTGGCTGAAAGGGGGCGATGCCGCAAAGTTCCTGAGCTTCCTCGAGCAGCGCGTGCTGCCGCTCTCTGAAGAGCGCTACCGCGCGGACCCCGAGCACCGCATCCTGGCGGGGGCGAGCTACGGCGGCCTCTTCACGCTGTTCGCGCTGTTCGAGCGGCCCGAGCTCTTTCAGACCTATCTGGCCCTCAGCCCCTCGGTGGCGTGGGACGAGCGCTGGCTGTTTCGCCGCGAGGCGGAGTTTCATCGCACGCATCCACGCCTCGAGCGCCGCGTTTGGCTCAGCGTCGGAACCGAGGAGTGGCCCGACTACACGGCTGCCAATCGCCAATTTTTCGCTCAGTTCGAGCGGCGTCGCTACGAAGGCGCCAAGGTGAGGGTCAAGCTCATCGACGGGGAACACCACGCCGGGAACAAACCCGAAGCGTACAATCGAGCCATCCGCTTTGCGTTCGAACCGGACTAAGGACCGTCAGAATCCGCCACGAAAGCGGTCGAGCTTGCGCCGATCCTGCTTGGTCGGGCGACCGAGGCCACGCGGTCGTACCGGCAGCGTGAGATCCTTGGGCGGAGGCGGCGGCGAGTGGTCCTCGTAGAGAGCGCGGGCGGGCACCGGACCGAGCCGCTTGTCGGCCAAGGCGAGGATCACCAAAACCACCGGGCCGCGCGGTGCGCGCGCCTCGATGCGGTCGCCGACCTTGACCAGGTGGCTCGGGCGGACGGTCTGACCGTCCACCTTCACGTGATTGCCGTTGCACGCTTCGGTGGCCAAGGTCCGGGATTTGAAAATGCGCGCCGCAGTGAGCCAGCGATCGATGCGAATCGGGACCAGGGACACGTCAGTAGCCCTCTGCGAAGACTTGGCTCGGGGAAACGCCGTTGGCCGCGAGCGCTGCCTGTACGTCCTGGACCATGGTGAGCTTACCGCACACGCAGTAGCGCTCGGACCGCGGTAGCTCCGCCACGTGGTCTTGCACGTAGCCGAGGCGGCCCCGCCAGCCGGGTCCCGGCTGGGACAGGACCGGGCGGTAGTCGAGCTGGCCGAGCGCCTGCCAACGTTCGAGCTCCTCGGCATAGAGCACGTCCGACTCGGAACGGAATCCGACCAGGAGGGTGACACTCGGCGCCGGCACGCGCCGCGCTTGTTCGAAAAGCACGGCCCGCAGTGGCGCCACGCCCGTGCCCATTCCGATCAGCGTGAGCGAGCTCGCGGCTTCCGGCACGGCTGCCCGTCCGGCGGGCTGGGACAACCAGACCTGCCCACCCGGTGGAAAGGCCGGCGCGTCGTCGCTGTCCCCGACGCAAAGCTCGATCGTCCCGTGTGCGCTCGGCACCGAGGCAAACGAGTAATAGCGCGCGCCCCCAGCTTCCTCTTCTGGCGAAACGCCCACGTGTTGCCCGGCGCTCCAGGCGTAAGGCACTCGAACGCGAAGCTCGACGGCACGGACCCGTGGTGACAGGCTGGTCACGTCGACCACCGTGGCTGCTACCCTCGCCTTGGCTCCACGCATCTGCCCTCCCATACCATCATGAACTATTTCGGGCACGCCGTGATCGCGCACGCTTATCGGCCCGAGCCCGCGTTCGTGCTCGGCGCCATGCTGCCGGACCTGCTGCATCTGGCCGACGGACCGCTGGGTGAGCTGGGTGACGCGACACTCGAGCAGGGCGTCGCCTTCCATCAGCGGACGGACGCCGTCTTCCACGCTTCGCCGACCTTCGTCGCCTGGTGTCGCGAGGCGCTCGATCTTGCTCGGCGCGCCGGTGTCAGCAAGGGGCCCGCCCGCGGCATGACGCACCTGGTGGTCGAGCTGATCATCGACGCCAAGCTGGCGCTGGTGCCGGTCTGGCAAGATGTGTACATGAATGCCCTGTCGAGCCGGCCACGGGCAATCGCCGCACGCTCCCGGCTGACCGAAGGACTCGACTGGCTTCGGGCCCGCGGGCCTGGCCTCCACAACACCAGTGCAGAGCGACTGCGACGCGCGCTCGGCGCGACCCTCGGTCGTCGGCCGCGGCTAGCGCCGAGTGAGGTCGAGCTGGACAGTGCGCTGTCCGCCTGGGCCGGGCTGCCAGCCCTGGTGGAAGCGGACCTTCCGGCCCTTCTCGGCGACCTCGCGTCCTTGTTCACAGGCGTCCGTGAGACCCAAACGGCAGATTTCGTGAGGGAGCTAGGGGCGCTTTTGCCCCCGCGCAAGGGCGACTAGGCTCCGGGCCATGACGAGTCACCTGCAAATGATCACCCGAGTCCGTCGAGTCAGTCTGGCCGTGATCGCCGCAGTTGCGGCGCTCTGCTTCACGCCGGATGCGGCACACGCCGAGAACCTCATCAAGCGCCCTGGCGCGCACAACCACTACAAGTTCGAGCTCGAGCCACAATTGGCGGTTTGGTACGGCTGGGGCAACGGCAACAACGCCGAGGTCGGCCCGGGCCTGCGCGCCTCGATCCCGTTCATGCACAACGGGCCCATCGACACCATCAACAACAACATCGGCATCTCGTTCGGGCTCAACACGTTCTTCCCGAACAACGGCGTGCTCTTGGTGCTGCCCGTGGCTTTCCAGTGGAACTTCTACTTCACGGACATCATCAGCGTGGTGGGTGAAGCCGGCGTCTCGACCAACATCTGGACTGGCCCTGGCGACGCGTTCGACCTCGATCCCCTGTTCCAAGGCGGTGGCCGCTTCCAGTTCGGAAAGATCGGCGTCTTGGTGCGCGTGGGCTATCCGATGGTGTCCGTCGGTTGCAACATTCAGTTCTGAAAGTCCCCTTTGCGCGAACCCGCCAGCAGCAACATCGCTCGCACCGTCTTTGCGGACCTGCGCAAACAAATTCTCTCCGGCAAACTCGCACCGGGGGAGCGCCTGCCCGGCGAGCGTGAGCTCGCCGCGCACTATCACACCAATAGAAATACGCTGCGCGAGGCCGTTCGCCGGCTGGAGCAGACCAACCTGGTGACGGTGCGTCACGGCCAGGGTGTGACCGTGGCCGACTTTCGCCGCACCGGCACGATGGAGCTCCTGGCTCCGTTTCTGGAGAGCTCGGCGGACTATCCCGAAATGGCGCACGTCATTCAGGACCTGCTCCCCGCGCGCATGATCGTGCTCGAGTACGCGGCGCGACTGGCCGTCCAGCGCGCCGACAGGACCGACATCGAGCGCCTCCGCGACATCACCGACCTCATCGTCTCAGCCACCGGCACGGCCGATCCGTCGGTCATCGCCAAGGGCTTCCAGCGTTGGCTGGAGGCACTCGTCGATGCTTGCCATTCCGTCACTGTGCGCTGGGTCGCCAACCCGTTTCTCGACGCGTACCGCGAGCTGCTCGAACGCTTCCCCCACGTCTGGGTGCTCGATGCGAAATTTCCGCTGCACCTGCGGCGTTTCTTGGCCGCCCTCGAGGCCGGCGACGAAGAGAAGGCGCTCGGGGCGCTCCGCAACTACTACGCCAAGATCGACGATGCCGTGCGCCAGACGTTCGGCCACCTGGCGCACCATGAAGTGCGCAAACCCTGAGCCCCACTGCGAGGCCGCATGAACGTGCTCGTGGTGGGCTTGGGCTACGTCGGCGGCCCACTCGCCGCGGAGCTGGCGCGGCGTGGCCACCAAGTGCTCGGCCTGCGACGCGGGGCCAGTCCGGCGCCCGAGGGCGTGAGCGTAGTCCAGAGCGATGTGACCACGCCGGCCGCCTGGGCCCAGGTGCCAGGAGACTTCGAGCAAGTCGTCGTTCTGCTCTCCGCGGGTCAGCGCAGCGAAGCGGCCTACGAGCGAACTTACGTTGCTGGCTCCCGCAGCGTTCGTGCTCGTTTTCCGCACAGTCGCCTGCTCTGGGTATCGAGCACCGCAGTCTACGACGGCGACGGCGCTGCCAGCGTGACTGACGAGACGCGAGCCAACCCTACGAGCGGGACGGCGGCCATTTTGGCGCGTGCAGAACACGAGGTCACGACCGGACCTCACCTCATCGTCCGACCGAGCGGCATCTATGGCCCCGGGCGCACGACGCTGCTCGAACGACTGCGG
>Ga0164308_10000419_pt1 | contig 23440 bp, 31 predicted proteins | sample Whisoiple_246_MG_FD_109983 | JGI IMG/M metagenome (GOLD analysis project Ga0164308, IMG submission 109983) | Soil microbial communities amended with fresh organic matter from upstate New York, USA - Whitman soil sample_246_MG | ecosystem: Environmental > Terrestrial > Soil > Unclassified >...
CGCGTGTCACACGTACTTTTACGATGCCCTGCCCCATTACTTCATGGAATTCGACGTCCTGGACACGGAGACGAACGAGTTTCTCTCGACTCCCGAGCGTCGGAAGCTGCTCGCCCAGTGTCCGGTCACGCCCGTGCTCGTCCTGGGAGAGGGGCCTGTCGCCTCGCTCAAGGACCTGACCAAGATGATCTCTCGGTCTAACTTCATCACTGACAAGCGCATCCAGAACTTCTTGGACGCAGCGCTAGAGGCGGGTCTCTTGCCGAAGGATTCAACGCTCGGCAACAAAGAGATCCAGGAGGTCTTAAGGACCTGTGACCAGTCGCCTGACATGGAAGGCCTTTACATCAAGGTCGAGGACGGACACAAGGTGGTCGGCAGGTACAAGTACGTCAGGCAATCGTTCACCAACGCAATCCTTGACCAGAACGATCACTGGCTGAACCGACCGATCGTTCCGAACAAGCTGCTCGACGGCTCGTTGGAGAAGATGTTCACGTGACCAAAGAACTCGATAACGAGCACGTCGCTGGGCTCGCAGCTCTTTACATCGCCACGTCGTTGCGACATCCTCTGTCAGACTCTCAGTCTCTGTCTTTTTTCTGGTCGTCTACGATCGAGGTGTTACAGTACAAGAGCAAGTTCGGACAGACCTGCGTGTATTGCAAGCTTGCTGAGACGAACCTTGTCAACGAGATGTGGGCAGCCCAAGGCCACGACGGTGAGCCGTCAATTGAGTTCCGAGCCTTGCGTCATGCGTGTGACGCAGCGATCTATCGAAATTCCTACTTGGGTTTCGTCTCCTTGCTCCCAGAGCACCGTGACATCATCATCGATCGAGCGGACTATGCGTACCTCTTGTACGATAGCATCGAGCAGGTTGATGAGTGGATCGCAGGGTTGCATGCGAACGCTGCGTCACACGTGAATCACAAGGCACACCTCGACAGGCTCTTGCTAGAATGGAACGTGACTAACACAGGACAGCTACGAAAGAAGCTGGCGGGAGTTTGCATGTTCAAGGACGTGAAACAGCGCTGAGCGATGAAGTACAATCCCGTCCATGGCAAAGTACGCATGGTGTACCGACATACATCTCGATCACATCGATGACCCACAGATAGTCAGGTTTGCTGAGAGCCTGATCGTGACAGAGCCTGCTGGGGTCTTCATCACCGGTGACATCTCGGACGCTAAGCACATCGTCTATCACCTGTCGGTGATCGAACGTGTCGTCCAACGTCCTGTGTTCTTCGTGTTAGGAAACCACGATTACTACGGTGGTGACTTCGAGACCACACGTAAGACGATGAAGGAACTGACGAACATGTCGCAGTTTCTGAAGTACCTGCCGTTGCTTCCATACGTCCCGTTGACGCCCACGACAGCAGTCGTGGGCCACGACGGTTGGTACGACGCCTTGAACGGAAACCCGAAGTCGAGGTTCATGATGAACGACTGGTATGCCATCAAGGAGTTCGTCCCGTTCTCGGGCGGCCCAGGTTTTTACCGAACGATGGGTGAATTGAAAGACAGGGACGGCATGATCAGCCTGGCTCGAAAGCTCGCCCATGACGCCACTCTGCACGTCCAGAATGGCATCAAGGCCGCAGCTCGAACGCACAAGAACGTCATCGTGTTGACGCACTTTCCACCGTTCGCTGAGGCTCACATGTACGAAGGCAAGGTCGGTGACGACGAGGCCCAACCGTGGTTCACATCGAAGATGATGGGTGACATGTTGCGTGACGCGGCCTGGGCGTACCCGAACGTCAACTTCAGGGTGTTAGCAGGTCACACTCATGGACAGTATGAAGGTAGGATCCTTCCCAACCTCCACGTTAACGTGGGTGGCGCTGACTATGGGAAACCCACGTTGGCTGGGCTGGTCGAGGTGACATGAGCACCATCGTCGTCACCCGATTCTCTGATGGCATCGCCATCTGTGGTGACTGCACGGAACCTGACGTCTGGGAGTTCGTTAGGCGAGAATCGGGTCCCGTGCCGCTCATCGTCGCTGACCCACCTTACGGAAACATCGTCGCTGAGAAGTGGGACAAGACGAAAGAGAACGATGAGCTGTTCTCGGCATGGATGATCGATTGGACGAAGGGATGGACGTCGACGTGTCTGTTGCCTGGCGCTGCGTTTTACGTGTGGGGAGGCGTCGGTAAGCCAGGCTTTCGCCCGTTCATGCGTTACCTGCTCGAGGTCGAGCAGGAGAAGACGTTCGAGCTTGCGAACCTGATCACCTGGTCGAAAAAGCGTGCCTATGGCATCCAGAACAACTACCTGTGGACACGCGAGGAGTGTGCTTACTTCATAAAAGGCGACGCTAAGAAGCCTCGTTGCTTCAACGTCCCGCTGCTCGACGAGAAACGAGGCTACCCAGGCTTTAATGCCAAATACCCTGCGAAGAGCGAGTTTTATCGTCGGACTAACGTGTGGACTGACGTCAACGAGATCTTCAGAGGTAAGCTACACCCGACCCAAAAGCAACAACGCGTCATCGAGGTACCGATCGAGGTTCACACGCAACCAGGAGAGTGGGTGATTGACCCGTTTGCCGGTGCTGGCACGACAGCCCAAGCCTGTCGGAAGCTGGGTCGACGCTTCGTCGTTGTTGAGAGCAACTGGAATTACTACGAAGGCATGATTGCCAGGCTTCGTGTAAACGAGCCCGAGCCCGTGTTAGGATGAGAGCATGGAATTGAAATCGCGTGCACTGGGACCGTCGACACCGATCGAACACGTTCAAACCCAAGAAGAAACCGTTCCGAGCGACAACGCCGAGCACCTCAAGGCCTGGCTCGAGGAGTTCGCTCGTCAGTACAAGACGGCAGCGTTTCGAAAGTCTCGTTGTGAAAAGCTGATGCGACGTAGGATCGCAAAGACATGGAAACCTGAGAAGACGGCAAAGATGGTCAGGCGCCTGATGACGGCGAACAAGCTCGTCGAGCAGTCTGAAAACGCGCTTGACAACATCACCCAGAGACTGTCGCGTCTCGGCGTCGAGGTCAGCGTTGGGTCCCGTTCTGAAATGTCATTGTAAAAACTGAGCCTGAAAGTTACCTAAGATCAGGTGGCTTGTTGATGCTGAAGCGTGTCGCTACGATTTTACTGATGGGATTCTTAGCGACATGCACACCACCCGCCAAGTACGTCAGGCAGGTCGTCCCTGAGGCAGCTGTCATCGATGTCGACGTGTACGTTGACAGTCAGTTTACCGACAGAGAACGTGCGAACATCGTTAACGCCATCACCATGTGGCGTCGTTCGTTGCGAGGTTACATGACCTGGCACGTGATGGACTTCGATCCGAACGTCCCGCCGAATCCTCCTGTTGTCTCGATGGACGACCTCGAGAAGAGGGTCGTAGTGTTTCATCGAGCGTCTGCTGACGCTGACTGGGTCAAGGAGTGGGACGCCAAACACGTCAAAGAGAAAACGTGGATCTTGGGCAACTGTCAGAACTCTGATCGCACGAAGGTGATTGACATCAAGCTGATCGAGAGTCGATTGGTCAATGATGATATGGAGACGATCATTGCCGCCCATGAGTTTGGTCATGCGATGGGAATGGATCACGTCAAAGACGAGGCATCGACCCTGAGCGCACACTACGTCCCAAGCAACAGGTGCATCACGCCTTTCGACCTTAATGAGTTTTGCGACAAGCATCATTGTGACGTTGCGGGTCTCGTGAGCAGTTGCGTGGATATTTAACACGATGTACCTAACGCCACGCATGTTACGACCGGGCGACCAGGTCGCGATCGTCGCCCCAGCGTCACCCTTTCGGACAGACGAGCTCGTTGAGAGCCTAGACGTTGTCAAGGAGGTCGGATTGGTTCCTGTCTTTGGGCCCAACGTTCGTAACATGCGTCCAGATGGCATTCACGCTGCACCTGTCGAGGAGCGGGTCGAAGAGCTGATGTGGGCGTACGATGACCCAGAGATCAAGGGGTTATTCGTGGCAACTGGTGGGAACGGATCGGCAGGGGTCCTCCCGTACCTAGACTATGAGACGATCGCACGAACCCGTAAGGTGTTGTTGGGGATGTCAGACATCACCGCTCTCAACAGCGGCATCCTGGCTCGCGCCGGGTTGATCTCGATCAGCGGACAGTCGCTTAACGTTCGTCTAGACGAGGGTCGCATGATACGCGAAGCAGACACGTTCTCGTTGCGATCAACGCTAGATCTCTTGATGTCGTCACAGCCTTGGGGCACGACGCCCTTTTGTGCGAACCAATACATGCCACGAACCATCTCGCCCGGCCGAGCACAAGGAACGGTGGTGGGCGGGAATTGCGACACGTTCGTTCACCTGCTGGGAACGCCTTACTTTCCTAACGTAGCAGGCTGCATCCTCTTCATCGAAGACACTCACAAGGAAGGCAGCGTGTTGGCTCGACAGCTCCTGCACCTAAGGCTCGCTGGCGTCCTTGATGCCGTGGCTGGGATCGTGATCGGAGAGTTCACTGACGTGCCTAAAGGCGTTGACAAGGGTCATCCGTCTCCGACCATCGAGGACGTGTTGCTCGAGTACTTCGTTGACGGACCTCCTTGCGTGTACGGTTACAGCTTCTCTCACGGTCCCATCACGATCCCACTCCCGATCGGAGCGCAATGCAGCATGGACGCGGACACGGGAGAGGTATCGTTCCAGTTCGCCATGGGTCGCTGAACAATTCGTCATCGCTGGGTAAGGTTAGCTAATGGCCGATCCTGTCAAGATTTCTCCTGAGGCCCTCGAGGCATTCAAGAACCAGCTCGCAGCTCGTGCCTCGGCTGCGTACGGCATCCGTCTCGGCGTTCGGGGCGGTGGGTGCTCTGGTCTCAGCTATTACATCGGATACGAAGACGATCAACCGGGAACTCGAGACGTAGCATGGCAAGTCGATAACGTGAGGTTCGTCGTCGACAAAAAGAGCCTGGTGTATCTAGCGAACAGCACGGTCAGGTGGCACAAGACGCCCGTGCGAGCAGTTTTCGTGTTTGATAATCCCAATGAAGCGTCAAAGTGTGGGTGTGGTCACTCGTTCAACGCTAAGTAGTGTAACTTTTCGGTCATAGTTAATAAGATCAAGCCACTGCGAGGCACACCTCATGAAACGCGCCCTACTGCTCAACTCAGACTATGCACCTCTGCACTTCGTCAACGATCATGACGCGATCACCCTCTTTTACAAGGGCCGTGCAGAAATCGTCGTCAACGAGGATGGCAAGCCGTCAGTGTGGGACGAGGTATTCAACTCACCATCGACCACGATCCACGTTCCAGCGACGATGAGGCTGCTGACATACGTCAACAAGCGGTGGCGACAACCACGCTTTCGCAAGAAGGTGTTGTTCAATCGCGACGATTGGAAGTGTCAGTATTGTGGTCATAAGATGGGTTGGGAGAGCGTGACCATCGATCACGTGATGCCCAGCTCTCGAGGGGGCCTCACGTCGTGGCAGAATTGCGTCACAGCGTGCAAGCCTTGCAACAAACGCAAGGCGAACAAGACGCCCGATGAAGCGGGCATGAGGCTCTTGAAAAAGCCTATCGCCCCGCACGCGATCCATTTTTGGAACGCTTTGAAATCAAACGTGTGGCACGCCGACTGGGACGCTTACCTCAAGACGAAAGAATAGTTACCTGAGTGAGAGTCACCCTGGGAAGATTGCGATCGTTGATCCGTGAGACCCTGGGTGGCTCTAGTCCCAACGAGGCCTATGACCATGACCTCATGGATGACGCAGCGATAAAAAAGAAGAGCAAGTACGTCCCTGACGACATCAAGCGCTCGATCAAGACCTACTTGGGGGCCATGGGACTCTCAGGTAAGAAGAAGAAGCGTCCTCGTTCCTCATAGAGCATGATACTTACCGTTTAGGGAGTTTTCATGCGCGTCAGACTACGGGAACTGCAAAAGATCGTCAACCAAGCGCTAGACGAAGAACGCCGCGTTGACAGCCTTCGCACGGAGATTAACCGGGTGTTAGGTCCTGCTGTCATCGCTGAGGGTCGTGTCGAACAAGTCGCTGAGGCGGCAAACGATCGCATCGACGTCCTAGAGCGTACGGGTCGCTCCTCACGCTTGGACTTCAAGCCTTCAGTCATGGTCAGGTGGCTCGATCACTCAAGCCCAGAGGTCAGGAAGTTCGCAGCTCGTGTGGTCCCGGAAAAGTTCCTCGCTAAGATGGTCACTGACAAGGACGGAACGGTCAGGGCGACTGCCGCGAGAAGGCTACCCATCGGTGCAGTGCGTGAGATGCTCAAGCGCTTTCCAAAAGACGACCAGATCCGCGTCATCTACAAGGAAAAACGCCTAGCTGAGGCTGGTCTGGCCAAGCCCGAGGTCGTGCCCATGGGTCACGATCCGGCAGAAGACGCCGAGAGGTTGGGGGACGCTGTCAAGCAAGGCGAGGGTCCCGAGCTGAGCGAGGCCTGGTACAACCAACGTGCGATCAAGTTCATGCAAGACTATGGTGGCAACATCGAGGACGCCTGGGAGGAGCTCGCAGCCCGCAGGTACGCTTCAAGCGTCAAGGCAACGTCAGGCGTCGAGATCGATGAAGCTAAGCTGCTCAAGGCGATCAAGGAGCTGATCAAGGAACGCGAGGACAGAGCCATGGAACGCTCAGCCTTGAAAGAGACGCTCGAGTGGTTGAGAGGCCAGGACGAACATGAGACCCTGTCTGAGGCGGTAGCGATGCCGTTGATCAGCCTCGAGATTGATCCCATCCGAGAGTTGCTCGAAGGTGGCTTGTCTCCGTCGACCTATATCAGTCAGGCAAATTCGTTGTTCAGGATTCGAGAGGCGATCGTGCCTAAGGGAATTCGCAAGCATCGCCTGGGCGAGAGCAACGCTCAGAGCTCGATGATGCCCGTGATCGGATACCTACCACATCGATCTGGCTTTCGGGCCCTTGACGAACGAGCGTTGGACACGTACTGCAAGCACTGGTCAGAGCGCCAAGCATTGCAAGGCGAGCCCTTGAGGCTCGAGTGGTCAAATCACCCTGACGACGTCAACAAGATCTCATTCAATGCCATCCTGAGGTGAGCGTGACGAAGCGACTGATTGAGACGCTCGAGATCATGATCGCCGTTCCAGACCCGGGTTACGGCGTCGCCATCGAGAACATGCTTGCCGAGTGGGGCAACGTGCCTTACGCTCAGCTCAGCGTCTTGCTCGTACACTTGCGCTTTCTTGCGATGGTTCACCAAACGCATCACTGGACAGCGAAAGGCGATCCTTTTTACGGTGATCACCTGCTGTTCGAGAGGTTATACAACGGCGTGCTCGAGGACATCGATGCGCTAGCTGAAAAATCAGTAGGCTTGGGCAGTAACGACAACGTCAACCTTCCCTTGCAAGTCCAACAACTGAACACGTTAGCCCAAAGCTACGGCACGTCGTCGACGCTGCCTCAGGCATCTGACCTGTCAAAGCGTTCGCTGGTCGCAGAGGTTTCCTTCTTGCGTTGTGCTGCACACTGCGCTCAGTCTCTCAAGGAGATGGGCTTGATGACACGAGGGCTTGACAACCTGCTGGCGGGCATCGAGGACAAGCACGAGGGACACGTTTACCTGCTAAAACAGAGGAGCACCTGATGAAGACATCGATCCGACAGCTCAAGAGACTCATCAGCGAGGCCTTGCGTGACGAGGGCTCTTACACGTGGGGCAACTACGAAGATCTCGATCGAGCGATCTCTCACATGGATCCTAACACCGTCGCTGAGCGTGATTACGTCGATGGCGACACGGGTGAGATTTACCTCGAGAAAGGCCAACAAGCAAAGGAGTCAAGGCTGCACCCAGACTGGGTCCAGACCAGCAAGCTTCGTTCTTGGGAGGCAGAAGGTCCTGACGAGGACGACGATGATGAAGCTGTTGAGTTTGACCCACGGGAGACGGCGCAACGAGAGTTCGATGAGGCCGTGAAGAGCTTTGCGGAGAGCTGCAAGGACTACGACGCAAAAGACGAATACGAAGTGAAACAGATCGTGCCAGACCTGGCCGAGAGCTTCTTCGTTCAGAACCCGTTGTGGCGCAGCTGGTGTCGTTGGCTTGACATGAACCGTGCTGACATGAAGAGTTATGTTGCCGACATGGCACACGAAGCGATGATCAGCGCTTAAATCTCGCCTTTGTTCTTCATCGACCAGGCGACCGCCCATGGGTTCTTGACGCCCTTGCTCTTTTTCAGTGCCTTGACGACCCTCTCTCCGCCAGGAGGCGTCACCTCGTCGATCTCCGTTGGCATCATGTCGCACTCGCCAAGGTTGTCAGAACCAAAGCCTCGGTTACCCATATCCTTTTTCTTGCTGCTCGTCGGAGCGGCCTGGTTGTCTCCGATCGGCTCGCCGAAACGTTCGATGAGCATCTCACAGATCGCCTCGTAGTGAAGTGGCTTCATGTCGAGTAAGTATTCGGTGTACTGACGCCTGAGGCGTGCTAGAATCATCGCATGACCACAGACAGCAAGCCCAAGCACGCTATCCTACAGGACTTCACCGCCGTGTTGCACAAGCGCAACCCAATGAACCTGAGCTTGGACACCCACCTGGAGTACGAGAACGAGGCGCTGTCGATCCTCAGTCGTTTCAGCGAGGCAGCGATCCACATACCCACCGACGAGGCCGTGGTCGCTCACGTCGCGATCGGGATCGTCAAGCAAACGCTTGAGTTCTGGTTCGATGAGACGGGCGATCCGAGCGTCATCGAGTCCCTCGCTCGTGAGCTCATCGCCACGTACCGGGACGCCTTAGGCTTCAAAACTGTCCCTGTTCAACCCGAGGGTCTTGTCACTGAGCCTGTGACGATCGGCGTCACCATCGGTTGAACACGAAAGTCCCAGCATTTTTGATCGATGCTGAATATGTAAGTCTATGAGCCTATCAATTGTTGAACTCGGTGCTTACGCTTCCGCTGCACTTCTCAGCGCTACCAAACTCCTGACGACGGCCAAGCCGTTGTGGGACAAACTGCCTCGCGTCGTGTCCGTCGCCGTTCCGGTCGTCGTGGCCTGCCTGCCCATCCTCGCGGAGAAGGCTGGCTTGGTTCACACCCCTGTCGACGTCGCCACGCTGCTCGTGACCGCAGCCGCTCTCTTGGTCCCCGGCATCGCCGAGGCCGAAAAAGCTGCCTGATCGCACGAACGCAACCTAACTGAATCGAAGAGGCCCTTAGCGGGCCTTTTCGCGTTTCAGCGAAACATCACTGTTTGATGTGATATAGTCGTGACATGAAGAATGGAAGTGTTAACACAGACTTTGTCGTGTCAACTAGCGGATTGGGTTTGTGGTCAAAGAGGGATACTAACGTTCATATCATCAAGATCGCCTGGGACACTCCTGAACCTGAAAACGACGAAGTTCGCGAAACGTTCGTTGAAGTCTATTTCGATCCAAAAACGTGGAACTGTAAACGAGACGGCTTGCTTTACACTGATGCTGCTTTCGAGAGTGGTCTCAGGACGAAGATTCTCGAACTCGTCGCTGAAGGAAAGCTTCCTGCTGAACTTGCGTGGAAAGACATCAGTTTCACAGAACAAGGCATGCAAGCAAGTCGTTATGTGCACATGATTTTGGGCACTTGGTAATTTTGTGTCGACGTATCTCCGCTCGATCGGAGCTCTTTACGCGAACAACTACGAACGTCGAACTAAAGTATGCAAGCACTGTGGAACGACGTTTTGTGACATCACACCACGTTCATTGATGAATACGTGTTCGAGAACATGTACGTTAGCATCAATGGTTGTAACTCGTCGTGCTCGAGGTAGCTACGTTCGCACTGATGAGCAAAACACGAAAACATCTGCGTCAGTGCGAGCAACCTATGCTTCACGTGATTGCTTTGGTCCTGAGCTTCGCAAGAAGTTCAGTGAGACGATGAAAATATCGTGGCAATCAGGAAAGATTGACGCGTCAAACCATTGGGCAAAGACGTCAGAGGGACGGGCTAAAATATCTGCTCGTGTTCGAGGACGAAAACTTGGTCCTCAACCAAACATGTCTCTTGGTGCTCGACGACGATTGCGTACCAAACGTGAGACGTTATACACATCAGCTCGCGGCGGATTTCGTGATGATGTGGGTCAGTATTTTCGCTCAGGGTGGGAAGCGAACGTTGCACGCATTCTGACGTACAAAAGAAAACATTGGGAATATGAAACGATGACGTTTGAGTTTGAAACGAACGTTTCATACACGCCAGACTTCTATCTTCCTGATGAAAATATCTTCATCGAGGTCAAGGGTCGCATGGACGAAAAGTCGCAGCGGCAGCTTGAGTTGATGAATGTCAAGTATCCTGACGTAACTGTCGTAGTGATTGACGGTGAAATCTACGGTCAACTTAAGGTAAGATATAAACACCTCATAGCGTGGGAAGGCAAATAACGATGTTGAACAACGGAAAGGAGAAGCAAGAGAACTCGGTACGAGTGCCCAGTCGATTTGTCGGCCTGCACGCGCACACCGGGTTCTCCTAGAGATCTCCTTTTGATGGTCTCGGATATCCTGACGAACACATGAGCTTCTGCATGGAGAACGGCGTCATGGCCCACTCCATTACAGACCACGGGAACATGAACGCGTATGCTCACGCACAGCTCTTTGCCGAGAAGTGGAACAAAGAGAATCCCACGAGGCAGTTCAAGTACATCCCGGGCGTCGAAGCGTATTTTCATCCTGATCTTGACATGTGGCGTCGCGAGAAGGCCGCGGCTGACCAAGCCACCCTTGACAAGAAGGAACAGAAGCGACTCGCTAAGAAGCAGCTCGAAGAGGTCAAGACCCTCATCAGCGTGACGTCAGACGGCGACGATGAGACGACCGAGATGTCGAACCAGCTGACGATCGAGAACGAGGACGAGTCAAAGTCCAACAAGTTCAACAATCCCGTCAACCGTCGCCACCACCTGGTGTTGCTCCCGAAGAACCAGCAAGGGCTCCTGAAAATCTTTTCGTTGGTCAGCCAAGGTTACCTCAAGGGATTCTATCGGTTTCCCAGGATTGACCTGGGGATGCTGGGCGAGGCCGCCAAGGAGGGAAACATCATCGCGACCAGCGCATGCATCGCTGGGTTTCCTGCGTGGACGGTCTTTAGGGAGCTGCAGAAGGTCCCGTTCGAGGAGCTGAACCACGCCTTGCTCGACGACAAGGTCCTCTTTGAGAAGGTCGTCACCAACGTCGGCAACGTCTACGACATGATGACCTCGGCCCTGGGAGAGGGAAACTACTTCCTCGAGCTGCAGTTCAACAGGCTCGCGGCCCAGAACCTCGTCAACCGAGCCATCATCGAGTTCGCCAGGCGAACAAGCGTCACCAAGCAGCTCGTCGTCACCTGCGACAGTCACTACCCACGCCCTGACCTCTGGAAGGAACGAGAGCTCTACAAGAAGCTCGGGTGGATGAACTACACGGCGATCGACGCCAGCAGCCTCCCGAAGTCGAGGGAGGAGCTGAAGTGCGAGCTGTATCCTAAGAACGCCGTGCAGGTGTGGGAAGAGTACCTGCGAGCGAAGCAAGGCGCGGACTTCTACGATGACGACATGATCATCGATGCCATCGAGCGGACACACGACATCGCTCACCACACCATCAACGAGGTCCCACCCGACAGGTCACCCAAGTTCCCGAACGAGAAGCTGATCCCACCCGGAGAGAAGTCATTCAACCACCTCGCGAGGCTGTGTCGCGAGGGCCTCGTCAAGCGCGGTCGTCAGGACGACAAGGCGTATGTGGATCGCCTCATGGAAGAGCTCGGCGTCATCAAGGCGATGAAGAACTCCGACTACTTCATCTCGTACCAGAAGATCATGGAGCTCGCCCGTGGTGTCTGCCTCGTCGGCCCCGGGCGTGGCTCAGGCGGTGGCTCGCTCGTCGCTTACGTTCTTTACATCACTGACCTTGACCCGTTGAAGTGGGACCTGCCGTTCGCGCGCTTCCTCAGCGTCTATCGCAAGGGAGCGCCAGACATCGACACCGACCTCGCCAACCGAGACAAGGTCCTCGACGAGCTGCGCAAGTTCTTCGGTTTCGAGAACGTGGTGCCCATCTCGAATTACAACACCTTCAAGCTGAAGACCCTTGTCAAGGACATCGGCAAGTTTTACGGTGTGTCATTCGAGGACACCAATGCAGCGACACGTACCGTCGAGGACGAGGTTCGTAAGGCGGTGACGAAGCACGGCGACGACAAGAACCTGTTCGTCCTCACCTTCGACGAGGCGATGGGCTTTCACTGTTGCAAGGCCAAGGAACCCAACGCGAAGCCGATCTGCCAGGGCTGCACGGCTGAGTGTAACAAGCCCGTCAGCAAGTCGTTTCGTGACTTCATGGAGAAATACCCGGTCGTCACCGAGGCGATCAAGATCCTGTTCAAGCAGAACCGCTCGTTAGGTCGCCACGCAGGTGGCGTGCTGATCGCAGACGACTTGCCTAACAAGATGCCGCTGATCGCCTCAGGCGGCGAGCCACAGAGCCCATGGGTCGAGGGCGTCAACTTCAAGCACCTCGAGTACATCGGCAACTTCATCAAGTACGACCTGCTCGGGCTCGAAACCTTGCGACTCATCGAGCGCACCATCGAGCTGATCCTGATCAAGGAGGGCAACAAGAAACCGACGTTCGCTGACGTCAAGCAGTGGTACGAGCAACACCTATCGCCCGATGTCATCGACTTCGAGGATCCAAGGCCCTTTGAGGTCTACGAACAGGGACGCTGGGCAGGCATCTTCCAGCTGACGTCTCACGGCGCCCAACGATTGTTCGTCAAGGCTAAGCCCAAGAGCGTCATTGACATCGCCACCCTGACGTCGATCTACCGTCCCGGTCCCCTCGCCGCGAACGTCGACAAGCTCTACCTAGAGGCTCGTGAGGGGAAAGAGCTGGAATGGGGCGACGATAGGATCAACGCCATCCTGAAGAAGACCTACTCTTGCATCATCTTCCAGGAGCAGGTGATGGAGCTCGCTGAGAAGGTCGCCGGCTTTCCCAAGGACAAGTGTGACGAGGTCCGTCGGGCCATCATGAAGCGCAGCATCTCGGGCGGTGAGGCGGCCAAGAAGGCAGCCCAAGAGACCCGAGACGGTTTCGTCAAGGGTTGCATCGCCAACGGTTACACCGAGAAGGTCGCTAACAACCTCTATGACAAGATCCTGTATTTTGCCGGTTACGGTTTCAACAAGGCCCACGCAGTCGCTTACGCGATCGATAGCTACTGGTGCGCCTGGCTGATGACGTATTACGAGGAACAGTGGCTGTCAGCATATGTCGAGTCGATGCTGAACCACCCGGACAAGAAGGCGAAAGCCTTCGGCGAGATCAAGCGACTGGGTTACACCATCGTTCCCATCGACATCAACTACGCGTCAGCCGAATGGACCGTCCTGCCAGGCAAGAAGTTCATGCCCAGCCTCCTGTCGTGTAAGGGAGTGGGTGACACCGCAGCCGAAGAGATCATGGAGAACCGTCCTTTTAAGGATCTCAGTGAGATGTTGTGGAACGAAGACGGCTCCTGGCGACCCAGCAAGTTCAACAAACGAGCGCTTGACACCTTGATCAAGGTCGGAGCGTTTGACTCGCTAGAGTGCGTCGGCGAGGGTCGCGTCTTCAACAGCTACCGTCACATGCACGAGGTCATCATCGAGAACTCTGACATCATCAAGAAGTCGCCCAAGAAAGACTCTCACTTTGGTCGAAAGATGATGTACGAGCTCGCTCGAGCCCTTGCTCCGATGGAAGAGTGGACTCGCAAGGAGCTAGCTGCGAATCAGATCGAGGCGTTCGGTAGTCTCGACGTCTCGTCCTTGCTCGAGCCCGAGGTCCTGAAACGTCTCGAGGAGAAGGGCGTCAGGTCACTCGACGAGTGGGACAAGAAGGACCTCTATTGGTTCTGCATCCAAGACGCGCTTCCGAAAAAGACCAAGACGGGCAAGCAGTACCTCTTGTTCCAGGCGTCAGGGCCTCTCGGCAAGATGTACAGGATGAACTCGTGGGGTTGGGACGGCCTGAAGAAATTCGCGCCGTGGCAGGTCGTCATCGCTGAGGTCGATCGAAACGATTTCGGGTTTTCAACAACGATGTGGCGTGTGAAGGAACTGACGTGATGCAACAGAAATACACGTACGAACAACTCATCGAAAAGATCGTGCGAGCTAAGATCAAGCTCGAGTCAGAACGCCGAGAGCACTCTGGAAGCTGTCCCGTCGAAGCCGATCCCGAGGGGTATGCGCCTTGCAACTGCGGCGCCTCGGGTCACAACAGGAAGATCTCTAGCGCAATTGCAGAGCTCGACCTATAGCGACAATGAGTATTGTCTAGATATGTGTGGTCCTAATATAATTTCATCTGATGGGTAGTCTTAAAGTTATTTGGCAAAAACGCTATGGTGATGCTTGGGAAGAGCGTTGGAATGCCTGGCGTAAGAAAATGTCAGAAGCGACATCGGGAGAAAAGAACCCGATGCACGGACGTCATGAACACGTTCATGGTCTCAAGCGATTTGCCAAGGAGAAAACTGGCAAATCGCTTGAAGAAGTTCATGGTGACGTTTTAGCAAATAAAATTCGTATAAGCAGATCTGTTCACGCTCAAGGTTCTAGCAACCCAGCATATGGAAAAGTTTACGCCAACGGCGGGAAAAGCGTCAAAGGTTACTACAAGAGATTGTTTTTCAGAAGCCTTCTTGAATACTCGTTCATGAAGCATCTTGAGTTGACGGGTGTTGATTTACATAATGATGTTGACTACGAATGCTTTCAGGCGAAGTTTGTGTTTGAAGGTCGTGAACGCACGTATCGTCCTGACTTTTATGTCAAGTCACAAAACGTTGTGTACGAAATCAAACCGTCGTACGTGTTGAAACGCGTTCCTGAGTTGCAAGAAGCAAAATGGAAGGCGATGCGTGAACTGCTTGATCTATCAGGGATAGTATTTCGTGTGATCACTGAGGCAGACTTTACCAAAATCACATTTGATGTAGCGAAACAAGATCCAAATGTTGTGTGGATTGAAAAAACGTTAACGTATTTTAAGGACAAAACATGAGTCAACAACAGTTGGTTTTTTTAGTGGGCCCTGATCGTTGTGGTAAGACTGAGATCGCCAAAGAGCTTTCTCGTTGGCTCAACGTGCCTTACTTCAAGGCGACCTCAGAACACACGACGTTCCTGTCGTCGAGGGTCTCCAAGAACGATCAGTTCTTGAACCAACTAAGGTTCGCTGAACCCAGGGTGATCGATATCCTGCGTCAGACCAAGCACAGCATGGTGTTCGATCGAGGCTTTCCTTGTGAGTTCGTCTACTCAAAGGTGATGGGACGAGAGACCGACCTGACGATGTTGAGCCACGTTGACGAGGCGTATTCAATGATGGGCGCGAAGATCATCATTTGCCGCCGATCGTCGTACGTCGGCATCCAAGATGACCTCGATCCGACTATCAAAGAAGAGACGCTGCAACAGCTCGACGACGCTTACTTTGAGTTCCTGGCGATGACCAGGTGCAAGAGCCTCGTTCTCAACGTCGATGACGAGAACCTTGACCGCGAGATCAAAGACATCCTTGACTTCTTGGACGTAGACCCGATCATCTGGAGATGACTGACATGAAACCTACCAATTACGACGCAGGATTCTTCGACGACGGCCGACGGTACTTCGCAAAAGGCTTGCCAGCATGGAAAGAGTTCGTCTTGAACGATCTCGGTGCCAAGTCGCTTGCTGACTTCGGTTGTGGCCAAGGTGACTGGCTCGAGCCGCTCAAGAACGACATCCCGATCTGGGGGTGTGATTACGGTGCTGATGAGAGCCAGCTTCGCATCCCGCTAAGCGATTTCCTAAAGGTCGACCTGACAAAGATGGGTCCCAAGGACCTGAACGTCGGGAAACGTGACGTGGTGATGTCGCTCGAGGCGATGGAACACCTCGAGTACGTTCATGAGGACAACTTCATGGACTGCCTGTTGTCGCCAGACCCAAGGCTCGTGGTCTTTGGCGTCGCTTCGGGATACGGCACGTACGATCCGACGAAGTTCAAGACGAATCGCCTGGGAGAGAAGGTTCCCGGTGGCGACGACTGGCACATGCAGTTCGGCCGCCACCATGTCAACTGTCAGCCTGTCGACGTTGTCATCGAGAAGATGCGAAAACGAGGATACGTCGTGGACGACGCGCTGTCAGACCAATTCAGAACGCTCAAGGTTCCTGGCAAGACGCGAAAGCTCGTGTATGCCTTCGCGGGTTTCTATCGCAAGAACACTCGGGTGTATCGCAAGGTCGCATGAGCGCGTATAGAGACGAACAGCTTCGTCCCAGTTTTCCTCCGAAACTGCCATTGGCTCAGTACCCCGTGCGATGCCCGCAGTGTCGCGCTCTCGTTGACAGGTTCGGCCCACTGACGACCTTCGTGGGTAACGTCATCATCAGAGCAAAGTGTAAGAATGGTCACGAGTGGATTGAGGTGAGGCTATGAAGTGCGGGTTCTGCGGCAAGGACAACGAGCTCTACCAGTACTGCGATTGGGATTGTAGAATGCGCGCAGCGATCACGGACGGAGGACAGAAACACTTGCCAAATGGGTTGCCCGTCAAGGCGATAAAGGCTGACGGTTCGATGTATGAACACGAGCATGGCGATCATCCTGACTACAAGTTTCCAGTCGACATCGAGTACGTCGGGCCGATCCTTCCCGTGGACGAAGAGGATTATAAGACGTGTTGTAACAGCGAAGGTACCGAGAAACAGATCCGTGAGTTTCGAAGCGAAACGCATGCGTTGATCTATTCTGACTACTCGGTGGCTCTCACGATGTACGAGTATTGTTATGCCATGTGGAGCTTACGTGACGGAGCCTTCATCGGTGGCAGCCTTTGGGAGAGAGGGCTTTGGAAGCTATCGCAAGCGTCAATTGAAAAGATCATCTTCATGAAAAGGACGGCATGATGAAACGACTTCTCATTCAGACCCAACTTTCAAATTACGACACCAAAGGAAACTTCATCCTCGAGTGTGACAGCGGCTGGCAGATGGTCATGGGTCGCGTCAGAGAGATGCTGAAGCTCAACCCAGACCTTCAGATCGACGTGATGGGCCCACGTGTCTTTGGCATGTACAACGGTGATTCGTCAGTGATCACGCCACCTCACCTGGTCAATCCTGACATGGAATGGCACTACTTGTACTCGTACAACGATCCGACGATCGAAGACAGGGGTCGACTCAACTACATCCAACACGAGATCATGTCGAACGCTTTGGCGACGAGGTATGACTTTCACTTCGAGTCACTGAGCCTGATCCTTGGCTTGCACAATCACAAGAAGTACCCGCAGTTCAAGTACGACGCAGTGTACGTCAACGACCCGATGCACCTACGCAACTTCAAAGCGATGTTCATGGTGAAAGGCGGGTACCAACCAAAGTTTTACGTTCACTCGCACTTCATCGACAACCCAGAGTGTCCGAAGTTTCCGACTGACGCTTCGCTGTGGTTGGGACAGTGTGAGGCGGCGATCAAGGCGGATTACAACTTCTGGCAGTGTGAATCATCGATGAACGTGTTCTTCGAGTCGATGCGTCAACAGTTCCAGCCTTCAATCGTCGATGCTGTCAAGGCAAAATCGTCACCATGGGACGATGGTTACTCAGCGACTGAGATCACGCTTCCTCCTGACATGAAAAACGTTCGGTTCGACCCTTCGGTGTTTGACAAGTGGAAGGCTGAGCACAAGACGATCATCTTCGTTCCGAACAGGATCGGTGGCCGTGGGCGTTCAAGCGACTACACGAACTGTGGCAAGTTCATGTTTGACCTGTTGCCGCAGCTTGCAAAAGCTCGCCTCGGAAAAGGCCTGAACGTACAGACTGACTTCATCGTCCTTGCTGGCAACCCAAGCCAGAAGTTCTTCAATCACGAGCTTGAAGCAGAGTGTGGTTCAAATGGGTACGCTAGTCTCGTTCCAGACGCTTTCAATCGTGATGAGTTCAAGCTCATTGCTCGCAACAGCGACATCGCGCTTGGCATCTACGATCAAGACACGTATGGCGGGACCGTGGCACGAGAATGTATCGAGTTAGGGTGTATGCCACTGTGGCTCGATGTCAATGAATATTCTAGCATCGCACGAGAAGCAGGAGGTTACCCTTGCGTCCGCCCTGACTGGTCGGACTTCATCGGTCGTGCTTCCAACCTTCTTGATGACGTCAAACACCTCAAGACAGCATATACGACTGGTCCACGTAAGTCGGCGTGGTTGACGAGCTTGCAACGCGTCGTCAGAGATCGTTGTTCGTACGAGGCCACGACGCCTGCGATGATGAAGATCATGGGTTTGCTATGAGAACAATTACGACAAAACCAACCGACAGAGAGCTCGAGCACCTGTACATGACGCAATACTCTCACAGGGGTGAGGACGTTGTCATTCATGGCAATCTCTTGTTTGAGCTTCTCAAAGAAGTGAAAGAAAGTCGCGCAGCGTTGAAAGTCCTTTTGAAGAAATGAGCGACAGCATCGATGTGAAAAAAGTTGGCACATGTGTTGTGTGCAAAAAGGACGTCGTCAGGACGATCACGTACAAGGATCGAGGGTTTCGTCCAAAAGGACAACCGAGAAGCGTGTATAACACGACGACGTGCTATGGAAATATTCACTGCAGCCATTGTGGGTTGATGTATCAGTTTCCACCACCTGAGCTGACGAGCTAAATAGTTATTGTTAATGAAACCTCAAGACCTGTTGCGACAACTGATCAAAGAAGAAGTGTCTGTTGCGCTTGACGAAGCTGAGAACAAGAAAAAAAAACCACCCACGTCGTTTGGTGAGTTTCGTAAGCGCGTAGGAGCTGCGTTGAAGAAAGCAGGTGCTCCTCAGGAGCTCGTTGATGAGGTCAATGACCTTGATTACGAGGGTGCTGGCGTCGTCACAGCGCTGTTCAGGGCATGGGATGACATTTCGTATGAAATGGACGTAACTGGTGACGATGATATCGATTGGCATGAGCTAGTTGAGACACACGTGTACGATGCCATCCTTGACGCGGTGAGCGAGTACGAGAACCCGATGAATTATGAACCTGGTTCTAAAAAGGGCAAGAAAAAGCTAAACGCTCCAGAGATTGCTAGTAAGGTCGTCGCTACATTGGCGCCAGTCGAAAAGATCTCTCGTAAAGAGAGCGATGAACGTATCATGCGTGACATGAGCATGCTGGTTTCAGACATCCTTGACCGTGCTGCGAAAGTCGGTGCTGTGTCAAGCGTCGAGTGGGATCGTGGTAAAACGAGTATTCCGTATCGCGTCGAACGTTCTGATTATCTTGACGTCATTGACAGGATTGCTATCCATGCTGGTGGGTTGAAGCCAGTCGGCGACGAAGACACTATCGGAACCTATCTTGACGACTTGACTGGTCTGATGGTGACTTTCGGCGACGGAATCGCAACCATCAAGTGAGCTAAACTTTCCTTAGCTCAAGGCGTACTATCGTCCTCATGCGAGCACTCATCACGGGCGGAGCGGGTTTTATCGGAAGTAACTTGGTTCGTCGGTGCCTAGACGAAGATTGGGACGTCACGGTCGTCGATGACCTGTCTAACGGTCACTTGGAGTTCCTGCCACGGCGACGTCCGATGCCCAAGACTTGGCAGCTTGACTTTGCTGATCCGATCGTGTTAAACGCGATCAAGAGAAAGCATTTCGATGTCGTCTTTCACCTCGCTGCCGTGCCACGAGTCAGCTACTCGGTCGAACACCCGCTAAAGACAAACGACGTTAACGTGACCCGGACGTTGCAGCTGCTCGAGGCGTGTCGGGACAACGTCAGACGAATCGTCTTTGCGTCTTCCAGCTCTGTCTACGGTGGGGCTGACGTGTTACCCACCCCTGAGACGTGTGAGAAGAACCCGACCTCACCGTACGCGCTTCAGAAATCGATCATCGAAGACTATCTGAGGTTGTATCACAGGTTGTACGGCCTAGATTCTGCATGCATGAGGTTCTTCAACGTCTTTGGGCCTAACCAGCTCGGTGACAGCCCGTACGCGACGGCCGTGTCAGCTTGGTTGTCAGCGATCAAGAAAGGCAAGCCGATGCGATCTGACGGCGATGGCACGCAGTCTCGTGACATGTGCTACGTCGATAACGTCGTCGACGCTTGCGTCAAAGCAGCACAGTTCGTTGGCGTCTTGGGAGGCGATCGTTTTAACGTGGCCTGCGGCGATCGGGTGACCAACAACGATATCCTTCGAGAGTTGCAAAAGCGATACCCGTTCACGTCACAGTTCGACGCTCCCTGGCGAGCAGGCGACGTGATGCACACCCAGGCTGACGTCTCGAAAGCGAGGAATGTACTAGGGTACGTTCCCCTAGTAGGGTTCTGGGAAGGCCTGGATCGCACGATCGAGTGGGTCGAGAAGACGCCTGAGTTTCTGACACTGACGTTGAGGACGTGAGGAAAACACAGTGATCCACATCAACCATCGAGTCGAAGACGTTCGCAACTGGTTCCGTGATCTCAAGGCGTACGAACGACACGTCACTGACAAGACGGGTTGCAAGATGATCGAGGTCGTCGGCGCCACGTTCATCGCCAACGAGGTCGCGATCTTCGGAACCGTCAACCAGGACTACGTCGCTCGTGAGATCGAGTGGTACAAGTCGTTGTCTCGCAACGTCCATGACATTCCTGGCGGCGCTCCCGCAGCGTGGAAGGCGTGTGCCTCACAGGGTGGATTGATCAACTCGAACTACGGATACCTCGTCTGGAGTGAGGAGAACCACGAGCAGTACAAGCATGTCCTTGCTGAGCTCAAGCGAGCTCCCGAGAGCCGTCGAGCCGAGATGGTGTACACCCGCCCGTCGATCTGGAAAGAGTACAACCGAGACGGGATGAGCGACTTCATCTGCACGGACGCTGTCCAATACTTCATCAGGAACGGAGAGCTGGTGGCTGACGTTCGGATGAGATCGAACGACGTCGTGTTTGGATACAAGAACGACAAGGCCTGGCAGGATTACGTTCATAAACAGCTCGCTGATGATTTAGGTGTGCCCGTTGGGACTATGATCTGGCACGCTGGCTCGCTTCACGTGTACGAAAAGCATTGGAACCTGGTTCTCTAAGAGAAAGAAGTCAACATGACATGTATCGTAGGTTTGGTCAGCAAGGATAGCGTTTTCTTGGGCGGTGATCGAGCGGCGACAGACGGAGGTCTTGGTCGGACCATCATCAAGGAACCCAAGGTCTTCGAAAAGAACTACGTCGGTTTTGGCGTCTGTGGCCTGCCGAAAGTGATGGACGCAGTGCAGCACGCGATCGAGCTACCTCCTTTCAATGACGGCGTTGACCCGAAAGCGTACCTGGTCAGCGAGGTCGTCCCGACGATCCGAGAGGGCCTGAAGAAACTGGAGTGCACCCAGTTACACAAAGGGCAACAGTACTTTCATGGCGCGATGCTGATCGGTTTCCAGGGTCGTCTCTTCTTGATGGAGGGAAACTTCCAGCTCGTCGAGTCGTCAAAAGGTTTTGCTGCTGTCGGATCAGGCCAAGAGCCAGCGCTCGGCTCGTTACGATCGACAAAGGGAAACCCACGCGATCGGTTGATCGATGCGCTCGAGGTCTCAGCTGAAAACAACGCTGGCGTCGCTCCTCCGTTTGACGTCATCGAGATCAAGACGAGGAGAGGCTGAGCGACACGAGACAGTAGGAGGACCACAACATGACGTGTATCGTAGGGATTGAGCACAAGGGTGTCGTTTACTTGGGCGGCGACTCCGCAGGCATAGGTGGTCTAGACATCCACACACGCCTGGATGAGAAGGTCTTCAAGAACGATGAGTTCGTGATGGGATTCACGACATCGTTCAGGATGGGCCAGCTGCTACGATACGCGTTCACACCACCAGATCGTTCGACTAGCAAGGACGACATGGCGTACCTGGTGACGGATTTCGTCGATAGCATCAGAGCGGTCTACAAGGAAAAGGGTTTCATGGGTCGCGACAGCGACGATGACGCCCACGGCGCGGAAACAGGCGGCACGTTTCTCTTCGGTTACAGAGGTAAGCTCTATCAGGTCGAAGAAGACTTTCAGATCGCTCGGACCAGCGACGGTTTCATGGCTTGCGGGTGTGGTGAGTCGTATGCCTTGGGCTCGTTGCTGTCAACGTCCCACGTCAGTGATCCGCTAGAACGACTGAGGATCGCCTTAGAGACCGCGTCACACTTCAGCGCCGGGGTCAGGGGCCCGTACAATTACGTCAGCACCAACCTCGATGGGTACGTCAAGCATCCCGTCACTAAGCAGGTTCGTAGTACTAAGGCCAGGTGATGTGTTACTGTTGGTCATAACATGACGCTTCAGAATCCAACGTTCACGGTCTTCGTAGGACCGATGTTCTCGTCTAAGACGACAAAGTTGCTCTCTGCGCTTGAGAGACACAAGTACCAACGCAAGCGTGTCGTCGTGTTCAAGCCGTTGATCGACGATCGTTATGACGCTAACGAGGTCGTGTCGCACAGCGGCTGGACAGCACCGGCCACGACAGTGAAGAACGGTGCTGACATCCTCGAGGTCCTAGCGCAAAGTTCTCATGAGCCCGACATCGTCGCCGTCGACGAGGCTTTCATGATCCCAAACGTCGCCGAGGTGCTGACGTGGTTGTATCGCAACGGCATCAGCATCATCGTCTCGACGCTTGACATCTCTGCGCAAGGAAAGCCGTTTCATGAGGTCGAGAAGCTTCTCGCGTGGGCGACACACGTGGAAAAGTGCTCGTCAGTGTGCACGGTCTGCGGTCGCGATGCCTTTTACACTCACAAGAAACAGATCGACGAAGATCGCGGTGAGATCCAGGTAGGTGGCGCTGAGCTCTACGAACCTCGCTGCTTCCAGCACCATCTCGCTGTTGATAACCGTGAAAAGATTCACGAAGAATAAGTGTAAGTCGTAACCGGGCGTGTTAGGATGGGAACATGGAAATCCGCAGGCCTTTTGAGATGAGTCTCCCACAGGATCTCCTGGAACTCGCAGGGATCTTTCACGAAGACGGGTTCCAGCTGTTCGTCGTCGGCGGCGCAGTCCGTGACGCCGTGATGGGAAAGCTGCCCAAGGACTACGACGTCGCGACTGAGGCGACCCCTGATCAGGTGATCAAGTTGCTCAACCAACCAGGTTCGTCATGGAAGACCAACGAGGTTGGTATCGCTTTCGGGGTCGTTCGCGTCCATCGCGAGCGTTTTGGTGACATCCAACACAACGAGTACGAGATCGCGACGTTCAGACGCGACGTTGGCGAGGGTCGTCGACCGGACTCTGTCGTCTTCACGACGATCGAGGAAGACGTCATGAGGCGTGACCTGACGATCAACGCCATGTTCTACGACGTCAACAAGAAAGAGATCGTCGACCTGGTCGGTGGCCTCGCCGACATC
>Ga0164308_10000420_pt1 | contig 23437 bp, 27 predicted proteins | sample Whisoiple_246_MG_FD_109983 | JGI IMG/M metagenome (GOLD analysis project Ga0164308, IMG submission 109983) | Soil microbial communities amended with fresh organic matter from upstate New York, USA - Whitman soil sample_246_MG | ecosystem: Environmental > Terrestrial > Soil > Unclassified >...
AGACAGCAGACTCTGCAGCACGTCACGATCTTGCAGCGCCTGCGCCGCCAGGTCATCCTGTGGTGCTTGTCGTTCCACGGACACCGGTGCACCGATCAGCTCTGCACCGGGAGCCGCCTGAAACCGGGCGGTCAACGAGTACCGGCCGGCGACCGGAAAGACCGGGGTCAGGCCGCCGTCGACGAGCAGCGGAATGCTGCCCGCCAACGCCTCGCCCGGTCCGAGTTCGATCGTTCTCGGCAGGCTGTCGACCGGATAGGGCCAGCCGGCCCTGCCCGTGCGACCGTCGGGACCGGTGACGGCCACCGTGAGGTCACCTTCGATCAGGTTGACCCGCGCGCTGACGGTCACCGTCCCCTGGCCGCTGTTCACCACCCGGACGACGCCGATGAGCACCTCGTCGAGCGGGACAGCTGCCGGCACGTCCAGGAAGAGTTCGATGCCGGGCACGGCGTTCGAATGCGTCACCGGGCCGAGGATTCCACAAAATCCTCCGCGATCGCTTCTGCGAGGGCAACGTCGGCCTTACCGCGACGCGAACGCTTGACCTGCGCGAGCGCGTCAGCCACGACGGGCGCGTCCCGCTCCACCGGGCTGGCAACCGTGGCCGCCAGGGTGAGAAGCTGTTCTGCGGAACGACCTTTCGCGGCCAGCGCCAGGTATCGCTGGGCGTCGTCGGTGCTGGCCAGTCGGATGTCCGCCGTGCGGAAGTCCACGTGACCGCGGGCGAAGGAGTTGGCCAGCACCAGCGCGCAGGCGGCACCGGTGTCGGCATCCGGATGGTCTTCGGCGACCGTCGTGATTCGCTGCCGGGCGTCTTCGTTCGCGCCGAAATCGCCGAGCGCGATCGCCAGTCCCACGCCCGGATCCAGGGTGGCCAGGGCGATGTCGCGTTCGGTCGAGGACGCCGCCGACCGCACCGTGACGGTCACCCGGTCACTACGGACGGAGGTGAAGCCGTCGACGTCGAACTCGGCGCGGACGATGTGCATCCCCGGTTCGGAGAACGTCACGCCCTCGCTGGTGAAGAGCACCTGCATCCGCCCGCGAAGTTGCTCGCCGGGCGCCAGCGTTGTCATGGCCCGCGGCCCGCAGGCCACCACGACATCCCTGGTCTGCTCGACGGCGCCGCCCGGCAGGACGTGCAGCAGTCGCAGATCGCCCTCCGCCAGATTCAGCCGGGTACTCACCTGCCGGGGGATATCGCCGGTGTTCGTCAGGACTGTCTCCGCAACGACGTACTCGCCGACGAACACCTGGGCCGGCAGGCTCAGTTCGAGGCGCAGCATCTCGTCGTCGTCGGCGTTGACCAGGCCGTTGGCGTCGACGGGCACCGGGAGGCCCGACGAGAGGCTGCCGTGCCCCCAGCCGAAGGGTTTCCAGCCGGGTCGCACCTGCGGATCGGGCGAGTGCACGAGAGAGTCCAGGTCGTGCTGGGCAAAAGCGAAGCTTGCGTTGCGCGGGTAGGGATTTGCCACGGTGGCGAATCCGATCACGTCGCCGGTCTGGTTCATGATCTCGGTGCCGATCGGCGGGGCGTGCACATCGTGCTTGGGGTGGAACAGGTTCAGCGCGTGGCCGGCCTCGTGCACCAGAGTGCGCAGGAACGCCGACGGCACCTCGTCCAATGGTCGGTTCCTGGCCGATGGGTCGATCGTCGAGCCGTTGCCGAGGGTTCCGTCGGCAAACCCGACAGCACCCTCCCGTGGCACGGAATCCTCGTCGAACATGACCCCGAACAGGGTGCCCTGACTGGAGCCGACCAGCAGCCACAATCGCCAGGGGTCGCCGGCCGGTGCCGGCCCGCGATGCCCTGCGAGCAGGGTCTGCAGTTCGGCGTTCGTCAACGACGCGTCCTCTGGCACGTTCACCTCGTCCAGGCGGACCGTGACGTCCCAGCCACCGGAGGCGTAGATCTGCCGGAAACTTGTCACCGCACCCGACCCGATGGTGGCCGAGGCCGGGAAGACCCGTCCGGTCATCACATCGACCTCCACCTGGCATCCCCGGTAGAGGTTCGAGGTCTTGGTGGCGGCGACGGAGTACTTCGTTCCGCCGATCGTCGCCGTGCCGGTCATCGACGCGATGCCGAACGGCGTGAGGAGCGACCGTCGGCAGTTCAGCTGCATCTGGCCGGTGTCCTGCGAAATGAACTCCTGTGACGTGCGATCCCACAGATGGCGAATGAGCTGGAAAGTGAGTGCGCCGTTGCCGTAGGTGACACCGGCGGACCGGAAGTACCAGGAGTACTGGTTCTTCGGGAACTGCGGGTACGTCGGAGTGCCCGGTGCACCGTTGACCGGCAGGGTGGCCAGTTGGCCGTCAGCGCCCTCCGCTCCGGCATCGATCGGCAGATCGGGCGGTAGGTCATTCGACTGGACCGGTGCGAGCGGTGCGATGAGACCGGTTCGCCGGACGTAGATGTCGCCGCTGACCCGCAGGGCCGATCCCGTCACCTGGATCCGCATGGGCCCACGAATCTCCGAACCGAATGCCGTGATTCCGCGCAGCGGGGTGAGGGTCACCAGCCACGAGCCGTTGACCGTCGCCAGAGAACAGGGGCCGGTGAGCAGCGGTGTCGGCAACTGGCCGAGGGTGTCGGACCCGGTCACCAGTTCGCCGTTGTCGTCGAAGACCAACGGCGGTTCGTTCCCGCCATCTCCGCAGCATCCATGTTGCCGATCGCCCAGTTCGCCGTGTCCGCACATGCGATTGCCCTTCGATTGTCGGGTGCTATTTGTCCGATTCGGAGGGGTTGGTGGCGGCTGGTGATACCCCTCGCACGCATCCCGCCGAGTCACAACAGGTTCCGGACCCGGCTACTCGGGATGCGGCTCACGACCAGCCGAAGGCGACGCCGGCGGACGTGGTGGCGTCGGTGGGTGCTGCCGGTCGGACCGACCGGGCGGATGCGGCGGCGGGGGAGGGATCGAACCGAGTCCTGGTGCCGATTCGGGCCAGACCAGCAGCACAGCGCACGGAGCGTGATCGACGACGAACCGGCTGGGCGGACCCAACGAATGCGGACCGAGTCGGCTGCGGTCGCCGTCCCGGCTGAGCACCAGCAGGTCGGCGTCGGCGCAGGCGGCGACGACCTCCCTTTCCACCCGACCCGCACGGGCATCCCGGGCCGCCGGTCGGCCGAGTCGCTGCTCCGCCAGGTCGAGCAGTTCGGCGGCCGACGACACGGCATTTGTCGCCACCGCCCCGGGAGCTGAGCGGTGCCGACCGAGCAGCCCTGCGAAGGCGCCCTGCACGACCTCCTCGACATCGCCCGGAAGAACGTGCACCAGAACAACTTCCGTGTCATCGGTGAGGACGTTGCGGGCGCCGTCGACGGCGGCGGGCCAGATACCTTCGGCGATCCAGACGACTATCTTCATGTGTGCCTCCTGCTGACGCTCGCGATGCACAAGCTAGCGTCCCGTGCGTGTTCGTGCTGCTGCCGCCATCCGAGACGAAGGCAACCGGCGGTGTCGGCGCGCCACTGGACCTGACGTCGTTGCGCTTTCCCGGCCTGCTCGAGGCTCGGCAACAGATGGTCAGCGCCGTCACCGACCTGTGCCTTGACCTGCCGGCGGCTCGGGCCGCCCTTGCCGTCTCGCCGACAAAGGACAGTGAGATCGTGGCGACAGCGGGTCTGCGGAGCGCCGCGACGATGCCGGCCATGCTCCGCTACACCGGTGTGCTGTACGAAGCCCTCGACATCCCACACCTGCCCCCCGCCGCCCGTACGCGGGCCGGCGAACGACTGCTGATCCAGTCGGCGTTGTTCGGCCTTGTCGCCGGGCGGGACGCCGTGCCCGCCTACCGGTTGTCGGCCGGTTCGGCCCTACCCGGCATCGGCGGCATTCCGGCGTTCTGGCGGCCAAGACTGGCCGTCCCGATGGCATCACTCGACCGGCCCCTGGTCGATCTGCGCTCCGGTGCCTACGGCGCGTTCGCTCCACTGCCGGACGCGATCACGGTTCGGGTGGTGACCGAGAACGCGGCCGGACAGCGCACCGTGGTCAGCCACTTCAACAAGGCGACGAAGGGCCTGCTGGCCAGGGCTCTCGTCACCTCCCGTGCCGAGATCGACACCGTCGCCGCGGTCGCCAGGGTGGCCCGTCGTGCAGGTCTGCGGGTCGAGCGAACCGGCGACCGGTCGCTCGAGGTGATCACCTGACCGGACGGACCGGAAGGGCATGCAGGACGACGTCCTCGAGCACCCCGCGGTGGATCCCGGCAGTCAGGTAGGTGCCGTGCGGCTGTCGCCGTCGATCGGTGGGCGATCCCGGATTGAGAAGCCTCATGCCTCTGGGACTGACCGTGTCCCAGGGAATGTGACTGTGACCGAAGATCAACAGATCGGTCTGCGGGAAGTTGCTGTCGGCCCGCAGCTCGCGACCGGTGCGCTGACCGGTCTCGTGGATCATCGCGATCCGCAGGCCGTCCAGGTCCACCCTGGCGATCTCCGGTAGCCGCTCACGAAGCTCGGGTCCGTCGTTGTTGCCGTAGACCCCGACAACACGTCGAGCCCGATCGGTCAACCGATCGAGCAACGCCGCGCCGACCCAGTCACCCGCGTGGAACACCACGTCGGCCTGTGGCACCTGTGCCCACAGCTCGTCGGGCAGGTCACGGGCGCGGCCCGGCAGGTGGGTGTCCGAGATGATCAGCAGCTGCATCGACGTCACCGACCGGCGGGCTTTGCGACAACCGCTGCGGGAGCGTCGATGTCGACCACCTCGGACCGTACGTCGAGCACCAGTTTGCGGGCGTGGGCCTGCAGGGTGGTCGGCTCCAGCATCGTGACGATGTATCGCCCGACGGGCGGCAGCGGCATGCAGTACCGCCCCGCTTCGTCGGCCCGGACGGAGCCGAACACCTCGCCGCTCGCCTCGCTGACCGTCACCAGTGCCCGCGGGACCGGCTGCCCCGCGCAGCTCACCGTTCCGGACAGCGTCAGTCGGTCGGTCAGGGTCAGATGCTGCCGTGAGGTCTCGTCGACGAACTCGAACACCTCGGCACGCGGCACCCAACCAGCGGCGTTGGCCAGCACCAGGTACTTGCCCGGCCCGGGCAGCACGACCGAGTACTTGCCGTCGTTGTCCCCGCGACTCCAGTCCACCGGCGTGCCGTCGGTCTTCACGACGGTCACCACCGCGGGGTGGGCCGGCGTCCGGTCGGACTGCAGGACGGTGCCGTGGACGACCAGTTCCCGGCTCTCGCCCGCGGGAGTGACGCCTCGGTCCGACATCGTGGCCAGATCGACGGCGTCGCCGACGGGAGCCCGCCGGGCAACCGGGATGTAGAAGGCGACCGCACAACACGCCAGTGCCCCCAGGCCGGCCATCCAGTAGACGTCCTGGAACGCCGTGAGGGACGGCAGCGTCACCGCCCCCACCTGCATGGTCACCGACCCGAGCACGGCGGCCACGGCGGCACTCGACGATGACGTGCCGACCGCCCGCAGCAAGGCATTGAGGCCGTTCGCGCTGGCGGTCTCGGTGATCGGCACCGACGCCATGATCAGCGTCGGCATCGCGGCGTAGGCGATGGCGGTCCCGATCCCGACCGCGGTCGAACCGATGATCACGGCGAGCACGGTGGAGGAGTAGTAGACCCGGCCGATGTACGAGACGCCCATGATGGCCGCCCCGGCCATCAGCGTGATGCGGCCGCCGTACCGGTTGATCATCCGACCGGACACCGGCGCGAACAGCACCATGGCCAAACCGGACGGCACCATGGCCAATCCCGCGGTGATCACCGGCAGGCCGAAGCCGTAGCCGGTCGATTCCGGAAGCTGCAGTTGCTGGGTGGTGAGCAGCAGGTTCGCGAACATCGCGAATCCGGCCAGGATCGAGGCGATGTTGGTCAGCAGCACCGGTCGGCGCGCCGAAGTCCGTAGGTCGACCAGCGGATGCCCGATCTTCAGCTCGTAGGGCACCCACAGCGCCAACACCACGGCGGTGGTCAGGAACAGGCCGACGACCCGCTGACTGCCCCAACCCCACGACCCGCCCTTGGAGATGCCCAGCAGCAGCGCGGTGAGCGCGACCGACAGCATCAGTGCGCCGAGATAGTCGAAGCGACCCCGGGTTCGCACGGTGGATTCCGAGACCAGCGAGAGCACGCCGATGATCAGCGCGGCGCCGGTGCCGGCCGAGATCCAGAAAATCGCCTGCCAGCCCAGGTTCTCGAAGATCAACCCGGACAGCGGGAGGCCCAGCGCCGCACCGATACCCAGGGTGGCGCTCATCAGCGCGACTGCCGACCCGACCTTCTCCTTGGGTAGCTCGTCCCGCATGATGCTGATGCCGATCGGGATCAGCGCCGCAGCGAAACCTTGCAGGGAACGGCCGACGATCACGGCGAGGTAAGTACCGACCGCTGCCGCCAGCACGCACCCGGCCGTCATGGCGGCCATGCAGGCCAACATCATCAGGCGTTTGCCGAACATGTCGGCGAGCCGGGACATGATCGGGGTGGCAACGGCGCTGGTGAGCAGCGTGGCGGTGACCAGCCATGCGGCATCGTCGGCGGAGACACCCAGGATGCCGGGGAAGTCCGGGAGCAGCGGAATGACCATCGTCTGCTGCAGGGCGACGACGGTGCCGCACAACGACAGGATGCCGATGACGGCCCAGGTCGGCGCCGAACGGCGGGAACGCAGCGAACTGGGGGTCACCGGCATCACCGTAGTGCCGACGGTCCGGCCCGATCAGCCGGGAGTGAGCGACATCGGATGATCGACACGAAGTCGCCGTACGGTGGACGCGGTCGAGGCGGGCAGCAGCGAGTTCCCGGATGACGGGAAGCTGACCCGCACATCCACCCATTCGGCGAAGCGGTACGGCCGGTGCAGCAGCAACCCCACCAGGTGTCGGCGCAATCGCGAGGCCTCGGCCCGCACGGCGACCACGTGATCGGGCGAGCCGAAGAGCTCCTCGGACAGCTGCGCAGCGGAAAGGCCGTCGGGCCGGTTGGCCAGCAGCAACATCAACTCCGCGTGTCGGGGACTGAGCCGGTGCGACCAGCTCGCCGAATCCGAGGTGATCACCACCCGCAGATCGGCCGGATTGCGCAGGTCGAGATCGACCGTGGTGGCGGGTGTCTCGGCAACCGAGCTGTCCAGCACCCGGACCAGCCAGCCGCCGGGGACCGGTTCCAACCGGCAGGATCCGTAGGCCGGCAACCAGACCAGGTCGGTGTCCCGGCGGTCCGGCAGTGCGATCCGGTCGGTCGGTTCGGTGCCGATGGCCGCGGCGACCCATCCCTCGGAGTCGGTCACCAGCATCGGCTGTCGGCTGCCGGCCAACATCGGGGCGGCGATCCCGCGCAGCGCGCTCAGCGCCGCGTGGTGCTCCTCCCGCAGATACGACTCGGCCATCCGGGCCGCCGCATCGACAAGGGCAAGGGTGCTGGGGTGAACGGTCGAAGCGGCGCCGCTGACGTCCACGACGCCGAGCAGGTCACCGTTGACCGGGTCGAGGATCGGCGCCGCCGCACAGGTCCAGGCATGGTGGGTCTTGACGAAATGCTCGGCCGAGTAGATCTGCACTGGACGGGCCAGCACCAGGGCGGTCCCGATCGCGTTGGTGCCGACGTTGCGTTCGCTCCAATTGGCGCCGACCGCGAACCCCAGCCGCTCGGCGTGCTGCTGGATCTTCTTCGGACCGTCCCGCCACAAGATCATTCCGCCGGCGTCGACCACCACCATCACATGACCGGCGTCCTCGGCGGCCGGGAGCAGGACGTCGCCGAGCATGGGCAGCACCTTGGCGAGTTTGCCGCTGTGCCGGCGGTGCTCGACCTCATCGGCGCCGACTGCTGCAGGCAGGTCGCGGCCCCGATCCGGATCCATGCCGAATTCGATGGTGCGCCGCCAGGATGCGTCGACAATCGAACGCGGGGCGGCCGGCGCGCGCTCGCCGGACAGGGCGGCATCGCGGATCTGACGGAGCAGCTGGGCGTACCGGACCGGGTCCTCGCCGGCGGGCACCGCCGCTTCGAAGGTCCGGCCCTCCGGCCTGCTGAGTGGCGCCTGTTCAGCTCGGCGTTTCGCCCTGCGACCGTCCGTCTGCTCGACGCGGGGCACCACTGCTGGAGCTGACATCCTCACCTGACCTCAACGCCGGGGTCCATGGGTGCTGCTGGAACCTTCACGGTCCCTCGCTGAGCATCCGGGTGCAACCGTTGCAACAGGGTTGCAACCTCGTCGCCTGCAGGGGATCGAGTGCCCGCGCTATTCGAGGAAGACGCGGCCGGTGTCGTCCATCCGCCAACCCGGGTTGTGCGCGATCTCCCAGATGACGCCGTTCGGGTCCTGCACATGACCGTGATAGCCGCCGAACGGCGCGTTGGTGGGTTGCTTGAGCACAACGGCGCCTGCCGTGACCATCGCGGACACCGCCTCGTCCACCGCAGCGGGGCCGTCCACGTTGTGCGACAACGTGATGCCGGAGATCCGATCGGTGACGATCCTGGGCCTCGCGTCTTCACTTCCGCCCGAGTCACTGTCGTTCGACTCGCCGTCGTTGTCACCGTTGATGTCGCTGTCGAACGCGACCTTGTCGAACAGGCCGAGCACCAGCCCCGGTCCGACCTGAAAGAAGATGATCTCGCCCGGGACGTCGACCAGGGGTTCCCATCCCAGCCCGGCGGAGTAGAACGCGCGGGCGGCGTCGAGATCGGCCGTCGCCAGCGTGATGAAGTGAACCCGTTTTTCCACCCGGGCAGCATTTCATCGTCCCGGGCGGGAATTCCAGGCACCCACCGGCTTTTGGCAGCGCATCTGCGGTCGAACAAGACAGCTGGTGCACAGCTGATGCCAAGACCTGGGCCAGGGTCCGGTGATCGACTTCCGTCAACGATTCCCATCCCAGCCGAAGGTTGACCCGTGCACACCTCACCGAACCGACACCGCCGCCCGACCATGCTCGTCCGGCTGGTCGCCGGCGCCACGGCGCTGACATTGTTGGCCTCCTGCAGCACCACTGCGACCAACTCGACAGCGGCAGTCGCATCGTCGACGGTCCCGGCCGGGAAAGGCCTGTTCGACAGTTCCGTCGTTCATGCGGTGTCGATCGACTACGACAAGGCCGCCTACCAGGCGATGATCGACACCTACGTCGCCAGCGGCGACAAGGAATGGATCACCGCGACGGTGACCATCGACGGCACCGTGTTCGAGAACGTCGGCATCAAGTTGAAGGGCAACTCCACCCTGCAGGGCCTTCGGACGACGGGCAACAGCGGACAGAACCCCGGCGCAGGACAGCCGGCGGGCGGACCCGGAGGCGACGTCTCCGCCGACGAGCCGGAAGGTCTGCCGTGGCGGATCCGGCTGGACAAGTACGTGGACGGCCAGAACTTCGAAGGCGAAACCGACATCGTGGTGCGCGGTGGGCGCACCGAGACCAGCCTGAACGAGGCGGTCGCCCTGGAGCTGATCGGTGCCGCCGGCATGCCCACCGAGGAGGCCACGCCGGCCCGGTTCACCGTGAACGGCAGTGACGCGACCCTGCGCCTGGTCATCCAGAATCCCGATGACGACTGGGATTCCGACAACTTCGGCTCCGAGGGGATCCTCTACAAGGCGGAGGCAGGTGGCGACTATTCCTACCGCGGCGACGATCCCGCGTCCTACGCGGACGTCTTCTCCGTCGAGGCGTCGACGTCTGGGGAAGATGACTACACACCGCTGATCGCATTGTTGAAGTTCCTCAACGAGTCCGACGACGCGACATTCGCCGCGGAACTCGGCAATCACATCGACGTCCAGTCCTTCGCCGACTACCTGGCCATCCAGGACCTGGTCGCCAACAGCGACGACATCGACGGACCGGGGAACAACTCCTACCTTCGCTACGACGCCGGAACCGGCTTGTTCACCGTCGTGGCCTGGGATCAGAATCTGTCGTTCAGCGGCATGGGCGGAATGGGTGGTGGCATGGGCGGTCCCGGGCAAATGGGCGTTCGACCCGACGGTGCCACCACCGAGGGCACGACAACTGACGGCACCACCACCGACGGCACCACCACCGACGGGACGACGCAGCAGATGCCCGGTCGAGGCGTTCGCCCGACGGGCGCGATGCCAGGGGGAGCCGCCGGCGCGATGCCCGGTGGTGCCGGCGGCGGTGGCCGCGGCGGAAACATCCTGGCGGAGCGGTTCAAGGCAAATGCCGATTTCAACGCGCTGTACGAACAGGCGCTGACCGATCTGCGAGCCGAGCTCTACGCCAGCGGTGAGGCCCAGACGATCCTGGACACCTGGACCTCGGTGCTGACGGAGCAGGCCGGCGATCTGGTCAGCGCCGACACGGTCACTGCCGAGGCCAAAACCATCGCCGACCACTTCACGGCGAGCTGATCACGCGATTCCGGACACTGCGGTCGCAGCGCTGGCAAATGGCTCGAATAGGCTGCTGCACACAGCAGATTGGCCACGGGCTTGGTGAGCGAAGCGAGGAACCACGGGATGTCCGGTAGACGCAACGGTCGGTACAGGCTCGCCGGATGGGTCGGCACGCTCGCTGTCGGTGTTGTGCTGCTGGCGGGGTGCAACAGCTCCTCGCCCACCGCGCGGTCGACACCGACTCCGACCGGATCCGACGGTGCGCCTGTCGCAGGCACCGAGGTGACCACCACCACGGGCAGTCTGGGGGTCTTCCTGGTCGACGGACAGGGCCGGACGCTGTACCTGACCGATGCCGATCCGGAGGGCACCTCAGGGTGCTACGACTCCTGCGCAACCGCGTGGCCACCGCTGGCCACCGTTGGCGATCCCACCGCAGGTAGTGGGATCGACGCGAAGCAGCTTTCGACATCGACCAGGTCCGACGGCATCACCCAGGTCCTCTACGCCGGGCACCCGCTGTACACCTACGCACAGGACACGGCTCCCGGGCAGACCACCGGTCAGGGCCTGACCCAGCAGGGTGGGATGTGGTGGGTGGTCGGTGTCGACGGTGAGCCGGTCGAAAGCCCCACCACGTCGTCCTCGACAACCGCCAGCAGCTGATCCGACGATCAGGCAGGGCCGAGCGGGGTCACCCGGACGACCCGGCGCAGCCGCCGCTCACCGTGCGGTTCCATGTCGACGATCGCGGCGTGGTCCATCCACAGGTGTCGTCCTGGTGCTGCAGCCGCCAGTCTGGTGGCGGTGACGTGCGCCCGGTAGCCGGGACCCGTGTACTGCGGGTCGTCGAACACCGCGTCCACCTCGCGCAGTGCATCGACCAGTCGCAGATGCAGGTCGGTCAGTTCGGCGTTCGGCACCACCACCGTCACCGGGATGGTGCGGGACGGGCCGAATCCCTCCGGGTCCCCGGTCACCGCGGATAGCCCGGGCTGGTTGGCGAGCACCGGCTCGATCGCGGCGACGACCTGCGACAGTGGCACTCGCACCACGAATGTCGGCGCGACGGTCACGTGCAGCGGCCATTCGCGCAGCGGAAAGCCGTCCCCTGATGCGAGCGGCTGCAGTGGCAGCACCACGACCAGTCGAAGCACCCCTGGACCCTAGGCGCCGACCGGCCCGACGTAGAACCACAGACCGTCCTGTTTGACGAACTTGCTGTTCTCCCGTTGCTCCCCGGTATGGCGGCCGGCCCGGTACATCGCCCGGAATTCGACCGTTCCGCTGCTCTCCAGCAGGCTGCCGCCAGTCCTGCCGAGGATCTCGAGTCCGGTCCAGCGGATCGTCGGGTCGAGATCGAGCGACGCCGGCCGGGTCGACCGATGCCAGGTGCGCAGCAGATACTCCGGATCAGCCATGGCAAAGGCCGAGTAGCGCGAACGCATCAGCCGCTCGGCGGTGGGTGCGGGCCGCGACCCGTGGTGCGCCGGTAGGCAACAGTCGTCATACGGTCGACCGCTGCCGCAGGGGCAGGAACCGGGCATCACCCGGTGAGGATGACGGGACCGTCAGCGGTGATAGCGATGGTGTGTTCGGCGTGGGCTGCCCGGCTGCCGTCGGCGGTCCGGACACCCCATCCGTCGGCGCAGTGTCGATAGTCGCTTCCGCCGCCGGCCTGCAACATCGGTTCGATGGCAATCACCAGGCCGGGTTTGAGTTTCAGTCCGCGGTGCGGCCGACCGTCGTTCGGCACATCCGGGTCCTGATGCATGTTGCTGCCGATACCGTGTCCGCCGTGGTCGGCGAGCAGTCCGAACGGGCTCGAACGGACGACCGCTCCGACGGCCGCCGAGATGTCGCCCATGCGGTTGCCGGGTAGCGCAGCCGCGATACCGGCCGCCAGCGCGCGTTCGGTGGTGTCGATCAGGGCCCGGTCGACGGGATCGGGCGGACCGACCGTGAAGGTGATCGCGGCGTCCGCGCACCACCCCTGCACCAGCAACGCCAGGTCGGCGGAGACCAGATCGCCTTCGGCCAGTGGCCGCTCGTCCGGGATGGCATGCACGATGACCTCGTTCACGCTCACGCACAGCACCCGCGGATAGGGGCTCGGTGCCCAGTTCGGGTGGTAGCCGATGTAGGCGGACACTCCGCCGTTGTCCCGGATCATCCGGTGGGCAAGATCGTCGAGGTCGACCGGTCGGACGCCCGGCGCTGCGGCATCCCGCACGGCCTCGAGGGTGCGACGGACCAAGGCTCCGGCGACACCGATCGACTCGATCTGTCGGGGTGTCTTGTATTCGATCATTGCTGCCTCTCGCGGCTCCGTGGCGGGACATCCGTCCCCCCACCACCATCACACAAGCGTGCCGCCGCCGTCGACGTGCCTCCGGTGGCGCCTCGGGAAGATCGACGACCTGGTCCGCCCCGGCTCGCGGGCGGCTGGAGATGCGCAACAATGGTGGTCCTGATCAACGGCGATCGGAACGAGATGACCGAACGGCAATACCGAATGCGCAGCGCTGGGCTGCAACTGATGCGAGCGGCGACCCTGATCGGTGGCGGCGTGGGGACGATCCTGCTGATCACCGTGATGACCTGGGAGCAGCGGCTCGGCTGCGGGTTCGTGATTCTTGCCCTCGCCATGCCGATCGCGCTGGTGGTGCTCACAGTCCGCCCCGTCGGGATCGACCGTCTCTGTCTGCCCGGTGCGGCGGTCATGTCGGCCGTGGCGTTCGTCGACGTGGACCTCTACCTGGCGCTGCTCACGATGGGGCTCATCGGTGCGCTGCTGGTGGGTGCAGTCCGGCTGATGGTCGCTGTCCGACCGGCAGGTCGGCTCGGCTGAGCCGGCGAGAATGAAGAACCTGGTCTTGACGCTGGGCTCGATCTGGTCCTGGTTCGTGCTGGCTGTGTGCGTGGTGGTGTGGCTGCCGCTGATGGCGATCGTCTGGCTGGTGACGGCGCCCTTCGATCCGCCGAGGTACTGGACGGGATTCCTGTTCCGCAAACTCACCGTCGTCCACCTGATGGTGAATCCGCTGTGGACGTTTCGCACCGGCGGCGTATTTCCCGCGGACCCGCGCCGGCCCTATGTTGTTGTGGCGAACCATGAATCGTTCGTCGACATCCTGTTGATCAGCCAACTTCCCTGGGAGATGAAGTGGCTCTCCAAGCATGAGCTGTTCAGGCTTCCGGTGGTGGGCTGGTTGATGCGGATGGCCAACGACATACCGGTCGACCGCCGGGATCGGGCAAGTGGGGCAGCGGCGATGGCGAAGTGCGCCCGGCTGCTGGAGCAACACGTCTCGGTGATGATCTTCCCGGAGGGCAAACGATCGACGACCGGGGGTCTGCTCCCTTTCCGGGACGGCGCTTTCCGGCTGGCGATCCAGGCCCAGGTCCCGATCCTGCCGCTGGCGGTGCACGGCGCGGCGACGGCCCTGCGAACCCACAGCTGGCGGTTCGGCCGGGCCGTGGCGCGGGTGCAGGTGCTGGAGCCGATCAGCACTACCGGGCTGACCGTCGACGACATCGCGCAGTTGCGCGATGACACCCGGGATCGGATCGGCGCAGCAGTGCAGGGAATGCTGACGTCATGACGATCACCGGTCCGGAGCAGTCGGTCCGGCCACACATCGCTGCCCGGGTGGATCGCGCCATCAGCCGGCTGCAGAGTGTGTTCTTCCGGCGTCGTGGTTGGCAGCCCCGGATCGTGCCGCACACCGGCTACGGGTCGACCAGCTGGGTGCGGATTCTCGGCCGCGTGCTGCTGGCACCGCCGCTGCGGGAGGTTCCGCTGGATCCACCGACAACAGCTACCCGCCAACAGAACACCAGAGGCTGGCGGCGTTTCCTCACCACGCCACTGGAAGGTGTCGAGGTGGACGTCGAGGTGCTCGGTGAGCAGCACCGGCTGTGCACCGACCGCGGCGGCTATCTGGATGCCGTGCTGTCCGTTCGATTGTCGCCAGGTTGGCATGAACTCGTTCTGCGCACCCGCAACGGCCGGCCGACCGTCACCCGGATCTTCGTGACCGGTGACGATCAGCAGCTGGGCATCGTCAGTGACATCGACGACACGGTCATGGTGACGCTGCTCCCGCGGCCGTTGATCGCCGCCTGGAACACCTTTGTGCTGCGGGAGGACGCTCGGGCCGCCGTTCCGGGGATGGCAGAGTTCTATCGCGGCCTGCTCGAGCGGCACCCGGGGGCGCCGGTGTTCTACCTGTCGACCGGCTCCTGGAACGTCGCACCCACACTGACCCGGTTCCTGTCCCGCAACGGCTTTCCGGAGGGTCCGCTGCTGCTGACGGACTGGGGGCCGACGAACACCGGCTGGTTCCGTTCCGGCCGCGAGCACAAACACCTGGCACTGCGCAGGTTGGCCATCGAGCTGCCGAACGTCCGGTGGCTGCTGGCGGGGGATGACGGCCAGCACGACCCACAGATCTACGCCGAATTCGCCCGGGACGAACCGGATCACGTCGCGGCCGTCGCCATCCGCCAGCTCACCGTTGCCCAGCAGGTGCTGTCGGGCGGAACACCGGATGGGGACAGTCGTCAGGTACCGAGCTCAATCGTGACCGTCTCCGCTCCGGACGGGTATGGATTGGCTGCCGCGCTTCACCTGAAATGACTGTGCCCGGTCCGACGCGTGGAGCAGGGTCGGATGATTCCGGCATGGGCGGCGTTTGTAGGCTTTCGCAGTGGACCAACAAGTGGCAATCAGGGACGAGCGACTCCGGTTGGCGGGGCGTCTGCGGTCGCTGAACCGGCAGGATTTCGATCGGCCGAGCATGTGCGAGGGATGGGCCGTTCGCCATGTCCTGGCCCACCTCGTCACGCCGTTCCTGGTCAGCCCGACGTCCATGGCGTCGACCGCGCTTCGCCGGGGCGGGATCTCGGCCGCGATGGACCTCAAGGCCCGTCAGATCGCCGAACGTCCGGCCACCGAACTCGTCGACATCCTGGAGCAGCACGCAGATTCGAAATTCCGGCCGCCCGGTCTGCCAGCCGCCGCACCCCTGACCGATGTGGTCGCACACAGCGCCGACATTCGCTGGGTGCTCGGCGACGGTGAGGTGGACTGGGCGGAACCGGAGCGCCTGCGGCCGGTGCTCGACTTCCTGGTCAGCCGTCGTTCCAAGATGGGCTTCGTCCCGGCCGGTCGGGTCCGGAATCTGCGGCTGGTTGCCGATGACGTGGACTGGGAGCACGGCGCGGGCGCCGAGGTCCGCGGACCCGGATTGGCCGTCGCGTTGGGCATTCTCGGTCGACCGGCCGCCGCCCGGCAGCTGTCCGGTGACGGCGTGGCCGCGCTCGCCGCCTGACGCGGGACTGCCTGCGAAATGACGGCTCCCGGGAAACAAAATCGGCTGCGGACCGACAAAATTACCCACGGAGCAGAAAATGCTGACGGCTCAAGGCTGAGCAATGAGACCGTAATGGACTGATGCCACAAATGGCCTATTTCGCATCATGCCCAGGTTCTATAGCGTTTCGGTCGCCAGGGGATGGGCGACAGGGGAGGAATTGCGATGTCGAATCGGGCTGTGACCAGGATGCTCGTCATTGTGGGGGCGGTGGTGTCACTGGTCGCCGCGTCATCGCCAGCCACCGCTAGTACGCCATCCACATCCACATCCACTGCCGGGCCGACCATCTGCCTGCCGGTGCGGCTGACCGGGACCGGCAACGGACTACCTGACGACGGTTCAGGGACGATTCGCACCGAGGCGCTGATCTCTTTCGCGGGAGTGCCGGTGGCGACCACCATCGCCACGTTCACGCCGCAGCCTTCGCCGGTCGGCGGGCCGTTGAGCTTCATCGGGCCGATCGTCTTCACGCCGCGCGCCGGGTCTTCGACGTTCATCGCGCAGGTGCAAGGTGCCGTTGATCTGACCACAGGCAAATTCCGGGCGCAGTCCACATCGGTCACCGGAACCGGCGCCCTGGCAGGAATTTCCGGTTCGTTGACCTTCGCCGGCACCCAGGACCTGGCCAGTGGGAAGTTTACCGAGTCCATCAGGGGCTCACTGTGCAGCCGGGTCCGCCCGTGGTGACGGAATAGTCCTGGCCTCGTCGGGCTTCGGGTCGGTCTCCAGGACGTCGACCAGGCGACGCATCGTCTGGAGCGCGGTCCGCAACTCGTCGGCGCCTATTGCGGCACCGACGCCGTCGGCCCAGGGATGTTGGACCATGGTGATCTGCCGGATCGCCCAGTAGCCGGACTCGCTGCACGCCAACAACTTCGCTCGGCGATGGGCCGGGTTCGATTCGTAGGTGGCCAGACCACGGTCGACCAGCAGATCGGCGACCCGCTGGACGCCCTGCCGGGTCATCCCCATGCTCCGGCCGATCTCCGCCACCGTCCGCGGCCGGTCGATCACCCCGCCGAGTACCTGCCACCAGGCTGCGGTCAACCCGCCGGCGCCGGCCAGTTCCTGGGCGACGTCCAACAACCGCGCGTTCAGCCGGAAGGTCCCGATGATCAAGTCGGTCAGCACCTCACCGGCGTCGCTCTGAGCAGGCGGATCGGGCCAGCTGGCGCGAGGTGGCGGCGGCGCCTCGATCGTCATGCATGACCGGCCATCAGGGTCGGAAAGGCGCTCGGGTCGGCCCGGTAGAACACGCCCTCGTACGCCTCCGCCACTTCATCGCCCGCCAGTCCGAGGTGGCGCAGGGTCGCGGTGGCGAACTGCACCGGCGACTGCGGTCCCGCGGTGATCAGATCGCCGTCGGCGACCGCGCGTTGGTCGATGTAGAGGTCGCCGCCCGAGTACCCGGTAGCAGCCAGGTATTCCGGTGCCGCGCTGGTGTGCCGCCGCCGATCGAGCAATCCGGCCCTGGCCAGGCCGGCGGTCGCCCCACAGATCGCCGCCACCGGCACCTGCGCGGCCAGGAATCGCCCGGCCGCATCGGCGAACTCATGGCCGCCGCCGTTGTCCCACAGGTCTGCGCCGGCCAGGATCAGCAGATTGCTGTCGGCCGGATCCAGCTCGCTCAGCGTGATGTCCGGCACGATCCGCAGGCCGCCCATCGTGGTGATCGGTTCCGCGGTCCCGGCAACGGTGACGATCTTCCAGGGTGCGCCGGTGAACCGCCCGGTGCGCAATTCGACGAGGAGATAGCCGATCTCCCAGTCGGCCAGCGAGTCGTACAGAGCGACGTGTGCGATCCGGTTAGTCATAGACAACATGTTGTCATATACGACAACGTGTTGTCAATAACGAGCTACTGACCGGCGATGACGATGCGATTGCCGTCCGGATCGGCGAGCCGGAGGATGCGGGATGACGTCACCTGTTCGATGTCGCCCTGAGTCACGCCGTCGGTCGCCAAGCGGGCCGCCAGTGCGTCCAGATCGCTGGCATCGAGCACCATCGACGAGCGACCGGCGCGCTCCGGTTCCAGCCACACCTGCACACCGCAGGACGGGCCGAAATGCCACTCCACCAGGCCGTCCATCGGCCTGGCGTCGGGTGCCTTCCCGAAGACGGTCGTGTACCAGTCGACCGCGCGATCCAGGTCGGTCACGACTGCCTGGGCCAACACACCTTCGATTGCCATTTGGTTCCTCACGTCGTTGTTGATGCTGCTGCCGCTACCGACTGCTGTTCCGGGTCACAGTCACGACCGGATCGGCAGGTGGAATTCATCTGTCGCTGACCATGCTGAACACCCATCATCGCGACGGGCCGACCGCCGGGTGCAGGATGGCGTGATGAGCAGATATCCCGAACCGATGGTGCCGCCGGGCGGTATCGCCCCGGTCCCGCGGCGGTTGCGGGGGCAACTGGGGGACAACTGGCTCTTCGACACCGAGCGGGCGTTCTACGTCTGGGAGTTCCCGCCCTATCCGCAGTACTACATCCCGTTCGACGACGTCGACTCCTCCCTCTTGGTCGACGAGCAGACCACCGAGAAGACGGCGTTCGGCACAGCTGCCCACTGGGGTCTGCGCGCCGGCGGTATAACCCGGCCCGGCGCTGCCCGCATCCACCTGGACGATGCACCGGAGCAGTTGCGGCAGACGGTCCGGTTCGACTGGGCGGCGCTCGACGCCTGGTTCGAGGAGGACGAGCAGGTCTTCGTCCATCCGCGCAACCCCTACTCCAGGGTGGACGCCGTCCGGTCCAATCGCCCGATCAGGGTCGAGCTCGACGGGGTCGTCCTGGCCGAGGCACCGTGTTCGGTGATGGTGTTCGAGACCGGGCTACCACCGCGGTACTACCTCGATCGCACCGCGATCCGGCTGGAGCACCACCAGGAGTCCGACTCCGTGTCCTCGTGTCCGTACAAGGGGCGGACCAGCCAGTACTGGTCGGTGCGCGTGGGTGCGGTCACTCATCACGATGTGGCCTGGTCCTACGATTTTCCGACCAGGCAGCTGCTACCGATCGCGGGTCTGGTGGCGTACTACAACGAGAAGGTCGACATCTGGCTGGACGGCCGGAAGCTCGAGCGCCCACGCACTCATTTCAGCTGACGGTCAGTGTGCGGGGCGAAGCGCCGCCGAGTCGCCGAGTAGTACTCGTTGGACCCGGTCGGGGATCGGCTCGCCAAGGATGCGGCTCTGCTTGGCGATCAGTTTCGCCAACTGAACGGTGGCCATCGCCCGGTCGGCAGCAGTCAGCGAGTTCACGCTGTCCCGCAGTTCGGCGGTTGTCATGACCGGCTCACCTCGCTTCCTGATTCATTATCACCGTTCGCGGGCGGTTCCGTCGAGAGCAGCTCGCCGGTCGTTGCCGCGAACAGTTCGACGGTGAACTGGCGGGAGAACTCGACCAGGTCGCGGTCGCCCAGCGCGGCGGCGGTGTCGGTGATTCGGCTGAGCAATCCGGCCGTCAATCTGACGCCGATTTCATTGGCATGGTCGACGACCCAGACGTACCGATCCCAACACCGCTGGATTTCCTCGGACCGGCGCACCTCCTCGCGCAGCCTGGCCGCTTCGGCCAGCGCGGCCTCGTCTGCCCGGCGGCGTTGCCTGGTCGACAGGCCCGCAGCGATGAACGCGATGACGGCGGCCAGCAGCGCGCACGCACCGCCGAAGCCGGGCGAATAGAAGAAGTCCACGGTGCCAGCAATCCCCCCATCGAGGTTCTGAAGACTATGCACCCGGTGTACGGCGGACACGACTGCCCTGACGTCCTAGATTTGCCGCATGCCCGGAATGCTGAGTCATATAGCCATCAATGCCGATGATGTCCCCGCATCGCTGTCGTTCTACTCGGCCGTTTTCGGTTGGCGGTTCACCGAGTACTTCCCGGGCTTCTTCCGGATGGAAGGCGTCCACGAGGTTCGAGTGGTCGCGGTTCAGCAACGCCGCGACCTGTTGCCCAGCGGCCCGACCACCGGGTTCGAATGCACCGTCGCGGTCGACGACATCGCGGCCACCATCGCGCTCGCCGTCGAGCACGGCGGATCGGTGTTGGCCGAACCGGCCACCATCCCTGGCGTCGGCGAGCTGGTGTGGCTGGCCGACCCTGGAGGCAACGTGGTCGGTGCCATGCGTTACTCGGACGGCTGAGGGCGAGCAACCGCCGGAACCAGTTTCTCGACGGCTGCGGCGTCGAGCAGCACGCCGAATCGATCTGCCAGGAGCCGCCCGAGTTCACCGGCAGGCACGTCGTCGGTGGTCTTGATGCCGTCTTCCGTCTCGGTGAGGCTCAGCTCCGAGACGGTCACCCGCCCCCGCGGCGTCCGCAGTGAACACACGGTGCGCTTCAGAAAGTGCGAGTCGGGTGACGTCTGATGATGTGTGCAACCCGGCTGAAAGTCCTGCAGCACATGCGATACCGGCGAGTAACGGAAGGTCCTGGCACCGTCCTGCAGCACGTCGACCCAGCCGTCGTCACGGTCGACGAACCGGAAGACGCCGGCGGTGTCCTCCTGGTCCCCGCGGTCGGCAAGGTCGAGCGGTTCGTCGCTGAACGCGCCGAACCCGACATCGGCGAGGTAGCTGTCGCCGGCGATGGTGACCCGCAGGGTCAGGTGATCGAACGGAACACCGGGAGTGTCGTCGGTGTTGGCCCGCCCCTCCAACATCGTGACCTCGAAGCCGAGCGCGGTCAGCAGGGCGGCGAACGCGCCGTTGAGTTCGTAGCAGAATCCGCCCCGCCGCTCGTCGACGACCTTGTTCACGATGGCGTCGACGTCCAGCGTGATCAGTCGGCCGAGGTGGATGTCGAGATTCTCGAACGGCACCGTCAGCAGGTGGTTCCGCTGCAGTGCACGCAATGTCACCAGATCGACGGCAGGTGTGTCGTGGTATCCGATCCGCTCCAGGTACGCGCGGATCTGATCGTCGTTCACTGGGTTCCCCCGTTCTCAGCCGTGTTGCTGATCCCCGTGGATGCGGGTCGACGTTGATACACCCGCTCGCCGCGGATCCAGGTCTCGACAACCCGCACCTGGTCGATCTCATCGGCATCGACGGTGAAGATGTCCCGGTCCAGGATGACGAAGCTTGCTTCGCTGCCATTGTCGATGATTCCGAGCCGATCGAGCGGCGCAACCTGCCGGGCCCTGCCGGTGTACAGCAGCAGGGCCTGTGGCACGGTGACGGCCTCGGCTCGGCCGATGTCGTTGCCGTTGTAGGCCTTTCGAACAACTGCGGCCTTGATCGAGACGAAGACATTGTCGGCATCTGCCCACGCGGTGGCGGGGGTGTCCGAGGCCAGCGCGGTGTGCGGCACGTTCTCGTAGAACGACCTGATGGGATAGGCGATGTCGAACTGCCGGGGCGACAGGTTTCGTTCGTAGCTGTCGTATTCGGCGAACATGAAGATCGAGTGGCTGACCACGGCGAACGACATCCGGGCGGAGTTCAGTCGGTCGATCATGGCGGCGGAGAACAAGGTGGCGTGGTCCAGCCGGATCGACGGCAGTGCGCCCATCCACGGCTCCAGGTCGCCGACGACGTCCAGTGCGTGGTTCAGCGCCCTGTCGCCCATGGCGTGCACTGCGACCTGCACCCGGTTGCGACGCGACCACTCGACGGCGGCGAGCAGGTCGTGGTCGCTGAGCGTGTTCATGCCGTGATCATCGGAGTCGGGGTAGGCGTCCTCCGTCCACGCGGTGCGATTGGAATAGGCGCCGTCCATGAAGACCTTCACGCCGGCGACCTTTACCCGCCCCTTCCGATCGTCATCGGTGAGGTCCGGCAAAGACCCTCCGGAAAGCGGCCAGCCGAGATACAGGCCGCACTGGATCTGCAGGCCCTGCCGCTCGGCAACGCGGAACGTGGCAAGTGGGCTCGAGACCATGGAGGCGAGCAGATCGCAGACCCCGACGATGCCCCGTTCGAGGAAGTGATCGTTCAGCCGTGCCAGGTTCACGGCCTGTCCCGCGGCGTCCGGGGTCGGGATGGCGGCGGCCACGGTGTTCGTTGCGTTGGTTTCGATCAACAGGCCGTTGAGCGTGCCGTCGGTGTTGCGTCCGTAGCGGGCGCCGGGTGGATCCGCGGAATCCTCGGAGATGCCGGCCAGTGCCAACGCCCGTCGGTTGCAGACCGAGGAGTGACCGTCACAGCGTTGGACGAACACCGGCTGGGTCGAGCTGACCAGATCAAGGTCGTCTGCGGTCGGTCCGCGGCACTCCGGATACTTCGATTCGTCGTACCCGAAGCCCTCGATCCAGGCGTCGCCGCGGCCGAATGCGGGGTGCGAGCGGAGCTTGTCGATCAGGGCAGACAGTGAAGTCACCTCCGGCGGGAAGCACGTCACCGAGTTCACCAGTGTGGAGAGAAACGCCGGGTGGGTGTGAACATCCAGGAACCCTGGCACCACGGTGGCACCGCGCAGGTCCATCACCGGCTCGGAGCCGGCATCACCTTCGTCGCCCACCCCGCTGAAAACGCCGCCCGTGATGCGGAAGGAGGTGACGAAGTCGTTCTCACCGCGGCCGGTGAAGACCTTGCCGTTGACGAACAGCACGGTGGTCAGCGACGCCGCCGCACCCGTGCGGCGGCCGTTGCCGCCAGCGTCGTGAGCGTGACGACGCGGCCCGCTCGGAAGGCAGAGAGCACCGAGAGGACGGAACCGACCGAGAACACCGACGCCGCAGAGAGTGCCGACCCGATCGATAGCAACGATCCACTTGAGCCGATCGACAGAACGGAGCCGGCTGAGCCGATGGACAGGATCGAGCCGGCGGACCCGATCGACAGGATCGAGCCGGCCGATCCGATGGACAGGATCGAGCCGGCCGATCCGATCGACTTGACGGACCCACCGATGCCGCCGGGCGAACGGCCCTTGGCGCGGTCGACACCGCCGTTGAGACGGACTACACGTTCCGGAAGACGCTCCGAGGTGGCCATTGCTCTATCGTCCCCCCGGCCGCCGTCACGGCGCTCACCGCGGTCGTGTCACGGTGTCTTGGCTGACCCTATTGGCCACGCCCGGTCTTCGCCTGCAACCGGTCGATCTGCTCGGAGGCCTCCGCCTTGGTGATGTCCGCCGGAATCTCCTCGTTGGCCTCACGTGCCAGCGTGTCGAGATAGCTGGCTTGCGGACCGGTGATCGGTTCGTCCCCGGTGACCCATTGCGAGGGGTCCTTGCTCGCAGCGGTGTCGGCCTCGGGGCGTCGGCCGCCAAGCATCTCGGGTGAGTTCTCGTTTGTTGCGCTGTTTTCGGTCATGCCCACCACAGTAGGTACCGCCACCGACAGTGCCGATCGGCCCCGCTCATGCCAGCGATGAGCCGGTCGCGGCGAGCCAGAGCTCCGGGTTCGGGTGCGCCCACGGCATCGCGGCGAGAACCTGGTTCGGATCCTGGCCGAGGAGCATGGAGTAGCGCGCCGCAACGCTCGGGGTGCGGCTGCTTCCTTCGACACAGTGCAGCAACACTGTCTTACCTTCGGCCCGCAGATCCCGGACGGTGCGTGCAGCGTCGGCGAGGACGAACTCCAGGTTGGGATTGCCGATCGGGCCCTCATCGATGAGCCAGAACTCCACGTGTTCGGCGTCGAGCCGTTCCGATCCCATCCGGCACAGGCTGACCACGGCGTCATAGCGGCCTTCGAACGCCGAGTCGTAGCCGCCGAGGAACAGACCGTCGTCATGCGGATGCGCCACCG
>Ga0164308_10000421_pt1 | contig 23432 bp, 16 predicted proteins | sample Whisoiple_246_MG_FD_109983 | JGI IMG/M metagenome (GOLD analysis project Ga0164308, IMG submission 109983) | Soil microbial communities amended with fresh organic matter from upstate New York, USA - Whitman soil sample_246_MG | ecosystem: Environmental > Terrestrial > Soil > Unclassified >...
CGCCCTGCTCCCCCGAGCGTGCGCCCTGCTCCCCCGAGCGTGCGCCCGCCACCACCCAGTGTGCGTCCCGCGCCACCGCCGCCACCGACCGCCGAACGCTCGGTGTTCCCATCAGCCGCAACGGCGGCACCACCGCAGACGGCGCGTCCATTCGCGGGCTCCGCACCGGCGCCTGCATCCGTTCCTGCGCCCGCACCGGCGACGGCCACGCCCTCACCGTTGGACGCCGCGGGTGTCGCCGCAGCTCGCAGCGCGGCCACCTTGGTGCGACCGCGACCATCGTTCGGTCCACAGCCGCTCCCTTCGTTCGCTGGCGCACTCGCACAACGCGTCCGCTTTGCTGGCGGTGAAGTGCCGCTCTGGAGTCTGGTGACGCCGCTCGTGCTGCTGGTTGCATTGGGCGCAGCGTTCGCAGCGGCCGCCGTGACTTCGCCGGCCGACTCGGGCGCCGCGCTCAAGCCGGAGCCGTCCGCCTCGATTGCCAGTGCGACGACCGCGCCCGCGAAAGTTCCGCTGCCCGCGCCGCCGGTCCTCAGCGCGAACTCCGACGAGAAACCGAAGCCGCTCACGCTTCTGGAGCGCGTGTCACTCGGTGATGATGCGGCGATCAAAGAACTGAGCGCAAAACCGGTGGCTGAATTGCGAGTCGCAGAGGCGCTCTCGCTCTCACTTGGACGAAGCGCCCAGGAAGTGCGGACGGCGCGTGCGCTTCGCGAGCGCATCGACCACGACCCAGGCCTGATCAAGGATCCCGAGATCCTCGCACAGCTGCGGCGCGACAGCGACGACCCGGAAACCGCGCGCGATGCCTTGGCTGCAATGGCCAACGTACCTGGCCCGATCAGCGCTGATTTGATCTACGAGGTTTGGACCGCTACCTCCGCGCGCAGCACCGCCACCGATCTGGCGCGTTCGCTGATCTACAGCAAGGAAGTGCGAGCGAAAGCGTCCAAGGCGTTGGCCGTCGCGCTCGACCTGCGGGACGCCGACACTTGCGAGAAGAATCGTGATTTGTTGGAACGCGTGAGCAATGACGGTGACCGTCGCTCTTTTCATTTGTTGAACAAGCTCACGCGCAAGTACGGCTGCGGGCCGGCCAAGCGTCAAGATTGTTACGCGTGCCTGCGCGAGGGCAAGGAACTCGAGGCGGCGTTGAAGGCCGTCAAGACTCGCCGAGAACCGCGCCCGTTCGGTGGCTAGCCTCAGGCACGTCAGCGGGATTCCTTCGGCGAAGAGCGTGCGGCCTTGTATTCCTCGAGCTCTTCGAGGCTCTTGGGCCAATCACCTTTGAGCAAGCGCGAGAGGCCGCGGTCGGCCAGCAACTTGCCGTTGGTTTGGCAATTGGGGCAGTAGTTGAGCTCGTTGGCAGCGTACGAGATGCGTTGAACCGGGGTGCCACACACGGGACACGGCTTTTGAAATCGACCGTGGACCGCCATCTCCGGCCGAAATGCCGTTACCTTTTCCGGAAAGCCCGCGCCCACCTCGAGGCGCAGGCGGGCGATCCAGGCGCTCAATACTTCTTCGGTCGCTAGCTGCAGCGCCGTGATCTCCGTCTCCGTGAGGCTGCGTGTGAGCTTGATCGGCGACAAGCGAGCGGCGTGCAAAATCTCGTCGGAGTAGGCGTTGCCGATGCCGCTGAACAGCCGCGGATCGGTCAGCGCGCGCTTCAAGGTCCGGTTCTCGAGCAAGAGCGCCTGCTGGAACTCGCCGCGGCTCGCGCCCAGCACTTCGAGCCCGCCACGTGAAAATTCGTCCAAATTCTCCGCGCCGCGGACGACGTGCAGGCTAGCGCGTCGCTTGCTGCCCGCTTCCGTCAACGCCAGCGTGCGCTCCGCAAAGTCGAGCCCCAAGAGTGAGTGCTTGCCCGCGAGCTTGTCGCCCTTTTCTTTCAAATGAAAGCGACCGGCAATCATCAGATGGAAGACCAAAAATAGATCGTTCGAAAGCTCGAATACGATCCGTTTGCCGATGCGCCGAAAGCCGATCACGCGCTCGCCGTGGACCTCGGAAAGCGGCGGCTCGAAGCTGCGCACCAAAAATGGGCTCTTCAGCCGTGTCCGCTCGAGCACTTGCCCCGAGAAGAGCGCGCTCAAGCGTTCGATGTAGATCGCCACGTCCGGTAACTCGGGCATCTCGACCTCAGGTTAGCCAAGCCGGGCGCGCCGCACACCTACCTCGGCCTACCCTGGCTAGTTCCCGCAGAAAACGCCCCGGATTTGCGAATGGGCAAATCAATTGCACCGGTTGTGCGTATGCACTGAAAGCTCCAAGCGCCGGGTCGCGTTTCGAGAGCAAGGGATCCGCCATGAACCACGACCGAAGCTTGTACGTTCGTCTGCCCGCGTTCATCTCCAGCGTGCTGCTGGCGTTTTCGGTGAACGGCTGCCACAGCAAGCCGAAGCCGCGTGAGGCAACGGCTCAACGCGGGACAGTCGTGCGGCTCGTGCAGCCGAACGCCGGGATCGGGCTGCAAATTTGCGACCCACGGGGCGAGGCCTGCGCGGGGGCCACGGTTGGGGCGAGCGTACCGGCCGGTTCGCTGCTGCGCACCGGCCCGCGCAGCAGCGCACAAATCGCGCTCGCCGACGGCAGCGCATTGGTGCTCGATCACGATAGTGAGCTGCAACTCGCTGGCGGCGCGCGCCGCGGACGTCTGATCCAGGGTGCGCTCGTTCTGGACGTGAGCAGTAAGCCGGGTGCACGTGCCGAGCTGGACGTGAACGAGGCCGCGCTGCAGGTCAAATCGGGAAAAGTCGCGCTGCGCGCGGGCAATGACTTTGCGATCTTGGACGTCGTTCGTGGCAGCGCGACTTTGACGGCCAATGGCACGAATCCACTGCACGTCGGCAGCGGCGAAGAAGCGCGTCTGTACCGCGGCAGCGCGCCCTACGTCAGCGCAGGAGCGACCCTCGCGGAGGCGATTGCTTTCAGCGACAGCGCGCTCGACGCGAGCGACTCGGTGTCCAGCACTCGCGGACTCGGTGAACTGACAGCGCGCAAGCCAGGCACGAGCGAGGAGCTACGCGGGGCGGTGAAGCTCGCTGCGCATCACGTGCGCGTGCGCATCGCGGGCGCCATGGCGCGCACCGAGATCGACGAAGTGTTCGAAAATGGCAGCGACAAAGTCTTGGAAGGGATTTACCGTTTCCCGATCCCAGCCGATGCCAAGATCGAGCGTCTGGCGCTAGAGACCGACGGTAAGCTGGAAGAGGGCGCATTCGTCGATCGCGATCGAGCCGCTGCAATTTGGCGTGGCGCAATCGTCAACGCCGCGCCCAGTAGTCGGCCTCAAATCAAAGACGACATCGTGTGGGTGCCTGGACCTTGGCGCGATCCTGCCTTGCTCGAATGGCAGCGAGGCGGCCGCTTCGAGCTCAGAATATTTCCGATCCCGAAGCATGGGCAACGAAGGATCGTGCTCGCCTACACCGAGGCCGTGCGCCCGGTTGGTGGTGTTCGTCATTTCAGCTATCCGCTCCCAGTCGATCCGGGTGGCACGACCAAGATCCGGCAGTTCGACGTCGACGTCGAGGTACGAGGCCAGGATCCGAAGTTCGCCGTGCGCGCTCTCGGCTATCCGATGTCCGAAAGTGAGCGCGACGGCGTGCGCGCGTTTTCCTTCAGCAGCCAAGACTTCACGCCCAATGGCGACTTGAGCCTGGAGTGGGCGCTGCCAGAGCGGCAGAGCGAACTGAGCGCGTTTGGCTACCGCAGCAACGACGAGCGTTACGCGTTGCTCAGCTTGAGGCCCAAGTTGCCGCGCGCTACGGTCGACCGGGCGCATGCCACAGTGCTAGTGGTCGACAGCAGCCGCTCGATGTTCGGTGAAGGCTTGCAGCGCGCCAAACGCTTGGCCGAACGTCTGGCGCGTGAGCTCGACCCAGGCGGGCAGGTCACGCTGCTCGCCTGCGACAGCACGTGCCGCAACTTGCCCTCGGGCTTTTTGACCCCGGGGCCCCAGGCGGCGCAAGCCATCGAGCATTTTTTGAGCGCAATTCCGGCGGAAGGCGCATCCGATCCGACGCAGGCAATCGCCACGGCCAAACGCGCGCTCATAGCGGTGCCGGTAAGTCTGCAGCAAGACATCGTCTTCATTGGCGATGGGACGCCCACCGTGGGTCCGATTCGCGCGAGCACGGTCACGTCTGCAGTGGGAGATGCGCTGCTTGGTTCTCAAGCGCGCGTCACGGCGGTCGCGGTCGGCAGCGGTTCGGATCTCGAGACGCTCGGGGCTTTGGCGCGCGCTGGCGGCGGCTTGGTGCTACCGTACGTGCCCGGTCAAACCTCGAACCAGGCGGTACTAGCTGTGCTCAACGCCAGCTACGGCAGTGCTCTGCGGGAAGTAGAAGTCATTTTGCCCGAGGGGCTGCGCGCAGTCGCCCCGCAGAAGCTGGATACGATCTTGTCCGGAAGCGAGGCATGCATCAGCGCGCGCATGGACACGGACTCTGTGGATGGCGCACTGATCTTGCGAGGCAAGCTGGGCGATAGCCCGTTCGAGCAACACTACCATCTCCAACTGACCGCCAGTGACAGTTCGGGAAATGCTTTCGTGCCGCGCATGTATGCCGCCGCTCGCATCGCCGATCTCGAACGAAACGGCGGCTCCGAAGCCAAGAGGGAGGCTCTGGCACTGTCCACGCGATTTTCCGTAGCCAGTCGCTATAGCTCGCTGTTGGTGCTCGAGAGCGAGGCCATGTTTCATGCCTTCGGGCTCTCGGTGACCAAGCCGGGCGCTCGCTTCACGGGCGAGGAACTGGCTGAGCAGAGCGAGTCCAAGGCTGAGCTGCCGATCGACGACACTGAAGAAGACCGGGAGGCGAGCGCGCTCGGTTCACTGGACAAAAAGGGCGGCGACTCGCTCGGAAGGCGCGCCGAGTTCGACGCACCGAGCCCGAGCCCGAGCCCGAGCCCGAGCCCGACGGTATCACCGCTCCGAGCGTCCCGAAGCGCGTCGCTCGGCGGCGCCGCAGACGCTGCCCCGACCAAAGCCAAAGCCGCAGCCGCTCGCGCGGCCGCTGCGCCCGTGACCAACGATGGCTTTGCCGCCCCCCCGCCTCCGAGTGCGGCCAGACCACGACTTGCCGAGGAGTTCATCGAACCGGAGCTGCCGCGCTCGCCACCGCCACGACGCATGATCCCGATGCGTCGCGTCTGGGATCGCAAGGGTCAGATCGACACCACATCACGCTTGCCACGCAGCGCCAGCATCAGTGCCGTGGCCGATGCGGAGCGCGCTCTCGCGAGCGAACCCGACCGTCGTTCGAACGTCAAAAAAGCCTACTCTCTTTACGCGATCAGTGGCGATCTGGGCCGTGCCGCGAGCTTGGTCGAGCGTTGGGTAAGCAAGGAGCCGCTCGATCCCGACGCGCTCACCGCCCGCGCAGATCTGGCGGCACGGCGGGGCGACCGTGAGCTCGCCGTGCGCATGCTCGGCAGCGTCGTGGACATGCGCCCCGATGACATCGCGAGCCAGAAACGGCTGGCGAGATTGTATCGTTGGTCGGGCCGAGCCGATCTCGGTTGCCGACACTCGATGGCGATTGCCGAATTGCGCGCGACGGATGCGAAGTTGCTGGCCGAGGCGCTGCGCTGCGCACGCAGCGGCAACGATGCGCGCTGGGCGAGCGACGCCCTCGCCCTAGTCGACGAAAAGACGGCCCGCCAAGCGACCATCCTGGCCGATACACCGGCGGGCGACGAGGCTCGTCTCCTCGGCGATCTCAGGCTGGAAGCGACCTGGGTCGACGACGCCGACTTGGACCTGGCAATCTTGCACCCCGACGGACAGCGCGTTTCTTGGCTGGGCGCGCCCACTCGAGAGGTGATCAGCGCCCGCGACGTGCTCGACCGCGGGCGGGAAGGTCTGGCCCTCAACGGGGCAAAACCAGGTCAATACGCGCTCGAAATCGTGCGCTCGGGCGGCTACTCGGGCTCGGTGCGCGGTGAACTGAATGTATTCGTGGCGGGCGAGACGCGACGCATCCCGTTCACGCTCGATGGACAGCGGATGACCGTTGCGCTGGTCGAGATCAAAATGACTCCAAGGCTCGTGCCGTTGGCAGGAGACCTGGCCGTGATTGCCAGCGGTCCAGTGCGCTAGAGCGCAGGGCCAGCTCCCTCGGATTTCGAACGTTCTCGCGCAGTGCCTTCGGTAGTCTCGGCCTCGTGGATCAAGCTCTCCAACTCGCCCTCACCGACCACGCCCATTTCCACCGCTCGCACGATGCCCAGCTTGTCAATCACCAGCAACGTCGGTAAACCGGAGACGCCGAAGGCGTTGGCCGCTTCGGCGTCCCCGTCGAACAACACCGGATAACTCGGACGGTGAGCGTCGAGGTATGTTCGAGCATCCGCGAACTCGTCGCTGGTGTTCACGCCATACACGGCGAGCTTCGGCCCCGACAAGCGCCGAGCCAGGCGATCGATGATCGGTGCTTGCTGACGACAAGGACCGCACCAGCTGGCGAAGAAGTCCAAAACCACGGTCTTTCCCTGCAGATCCGACAGCCGCTGGGGCTTCCCCAGCCCGCCCTCCGAGATCGCGCGCAGCATGAAGTCGGGCGCTGGCCGACCGATCAGCGCGGAATCGGAGTGGGCAGCGCGGCGACCGAGGCGCGGCAAGCCGAACAGACCTATGCCGATGCTGGCCACCACCACGAGCAGCGCGGTCAGGTAACCCTGGTTGGAATCTCGTTTCGAGTGCGGCGCTTTACTCATGGGTTCCCGGGCGTAGCTCGAGGTTCGCGCGATCGGCAAGCGCAGTCGGCGCATCTTCCATGGCGCGCTCTGCCGCGCGCGTGCCGAGCACGGGTAAGCGCACCCGCAAGCGGGCGCCACCGAGCGCACTCTGTTCCGCGCGTATCGTTCCTCCATGCTCGATCACGATCTTCTTCACGATCGACAGCCCGAGGCCGGTTCCGTCATCCTTGGTGGTCACGTAGGGATCGAAGACGGTCTCGCGCAGCTCGACTGGGATGCCCGGCCCGTTGTCTTCGACGTCCAGGTTCCAAAACTCGCCTTCTCGAACGAGCCGGACTCGCACTAGCCCCAGCCCGGCGCGACCGCCGAGCAAGGCTTGAGCGGCATTGCGCACCAAGTTGAACAGTACGCGACGTAGCATTTGGGCATCGATGAGCGCTTCACACGGCCCCGGGGGCACGTCGAACTCGACTTTGATGTCCGCCGCTTGCTTGAGCGACAAGAGCTCGTCCAGCGCAGTTTCTCCACTGTCGCGCTCGGCGCCGCGGACACCGAAACGCGCCGCTTGCTCGTGCAGGAATTCAGCCAGATCTGCGCGAAACAAGCTTGCCTGGGGCAGCCGAGCGAAGTCGGAGAACTCGCCGACCAAGCGCCGCAAGGTGCCTACCTCGTCCTCCACGATTTCGAGCGTGGTGTCGACGAGTCTTCGATACTCGGGATCGGAACCGGAATAGCGGCGATGGATCTCTTGCACGGCCAGCGAGATTGGCGTCAGGGGATTCTTGATCTCGTGCGCCAGTCGCCGTGCCATTTCTTGCCAGGCGCTGATGCGCTGCAGGTACTCGATACGCGCCCGGCTAGACTCGACTTCTCCGAGCATGCGATTGAATGCGCCCGCAAGATCGGCGATCTCGTCACCACCACCTTCGGGAACGCGGATGCTCAAATCTCCTTCGCCGACCAAGCGCGTCGCTCGTGCCAGCTCGGCGATCCGGCGCGAAACACCGCGCGCGAGAAGGCTGCCTACGGCGATGGCGGCCACGATCGTGATGCAGAGCAGTACGGTAAAAGCGAGTAGATAGCTGCGCTCGTCCGCCGCGCGGCGGCGCTCGACCTGCTTGTACGTATCCACGAACTGGCTCATCTCGGCGAGTTCGTCGAACTTGCTCTTGTCTGCCGCAAACACCGCCAATAGCTGGGCGCCGTCGTCCGCGTTCGCTCCGTCGGCCAGCGGTCTGCCGACTTCGAGTTGGTTTTCGTGGTTCGGGTCGAGCGGCTTGTCCCGCTTCACCTCCGCCAGCGTCTGTCCGTCCGCGTCGCGGACCGTCAAGGAGACCAGACTGGGGTGCTCGGCGAAGGCACGCTTCAGCTCCGCTTCCAGCGCGCTCGGGTCACCCGCGACCGCGGCCCTGCGCAACCCAGGACGGAGCGCGATTTCTGCCGCCTCTTGGCGCATTAGAGCCTTCACGCTGCGCGCCAGCTCTTGATAAAGCCCGAGCGACTTGTCGAGATGCGCGCCGACGTCGGGAATGAAAAATTTCACGGACGTAGTGTGAACGGTGCTCTCCGCCAACCAGATCGCGGCCAATAGCGGTATCAACGCGGTCAATACAATCGCGAGCGCCAAGCGACGCCGAATGCGACCGGTCGTGGCCACCTAATCGCGCTCCCGTGGCTGACGGTCGCGCTCGAACACACTGACCAATGCCGCCCAGGGATCGAAGCCCAAGAGCGCGGAGAGATCGCGCGACACGAACTCCTCGGCTCGACCGAGCATCGGCGCGAAAGCGCCGCCCGCGCCAAAGCGCTCGGCTAGACCGCGTAGCCCTGCAAATGCCGCGCGCCCGACGTCCACTCCGAGCGGCAGAGCCAGACCCGGGCTGACGGGAGAAATCAGCAAATCCCGCGCTGCGACGGCGAGCGCGAACGCACCCGGTGCAGGATCTCTGGCCAGGGCTTGAAAGGTGAGTAGCTCACCGAACACGCCCAGCGAAAGCGGCGCGATCTCCCGCTCGGCCGCTGCCGCAAAGTGGCGATAGTCACGCCGAAAGTCGCCCGACAAAAGACCCATTTCGGGACGCAGCTCGTCCGGGCCCACGATGCGATCGAAGCCAATGCCACGCCGGCGAGCGACGAGTCCCGTGTATAGCTCGCCGTGACGAAACACGCCGAGCGCGATCGCGCGCCCTTCACCGCAGAACATGTCGAGGGCTCGATGGATCACCCGCGAACCCGGAACTGGTATGTCCGCAAAACGCTTGGGCCACATCGCTACGAGGCCCTCGGCCTCGAGCTCACGCAGCGCCCGAGCCAACTCGAGCGCCTGTTCCAAATATTCTTGACGGGGGTGCAGCCGCTCGGAAAAACGCTCCACCAGCTCCTCGAGTGCACCCGCCGCCAATTCCACGGCCCAGCTCGCCTGGTAACGGCCTGCGAGCTCCGGCAATTTCATTGGCCAATCGAGAGACGCTAGGTCGAGCCGCCCGCGCTTGGTGTGCACCAGCTTCCGCAAGCGGTTGCCGGTCGTAATCGCCACTACGCCCCCGCGATTCGGCTGCTCGTGGCCGTCTTCTTCGGCGGAGCCTCGGCTGGGCGAACGGAACACGTCCGCCAGGCGCTGCCAATCCGTAGCGGTGAAGCCTTCGAGCGAGACGTCCTGCGTGATCACGACGCACGGAGTATAGTCACAGGCCATGCTTGACCAGGACAGAACCCCCGAAGCCTCCGACTTGGCTGCTTTCTTGGACGCCGCGAATACCCCGTACCATGCGGTCAGTGAGCTCGCTCGCCGCTTGACGGCCGCCGGTTTTCGAGCCTTTCGTGAGCAGGACGCCTGGCAGCTCACGGCCGGCACGCGCGGTTTCGTGGTCCGCGCGGGTGGCTCGATCGTCGCTTTCGAGGTGGGCAGCAAGCCGCCGGCGGAGGCAGGCTTCGTGCTGATCGGTGCGCACAGCGACTCTCCGAACCTAAGGCTCAAGCCCGTGCCGGACGTGACTAGCGTCGGCTTCCGCCAACTGTCGGTCGAAATATATGGTGGGGTTCTGCTCTCCACTTGGTTGGATCGCGACTTGTCGGTGGCCGGGCGAGTGGTGTTCGCAGACGGTCACTCCGAGCTCATCGATCTGAAGCGCAGCGTGTGTCGCGTGCCCAATTTGGCGATTCACCTGAATCGCGACGTGAACAGTTCCGGCCTCGTGCTCAACGCGCAGACTCATCTCTTGCCGGTGCTGGGGCTGGAATCCGAGAGCGGAGCTTTCAGCGAATTGCTCCGTGAAGGCCTGGCCGATACCGCCTCGAACGGCGCTCGAGTCGAGGACGTGCTGGGCTTCGACCTGTGTTTGTACGACACACAACGAGCGGCATTTGCTGGTGGTAAGAACGAATTTTTGTTTTCCAGTCGGCTCGACAATTTGGCCTCCTGCCACGCCGCGCTGCGAGCGCTGCTCGACGCAGCGCCGGATCCAGAGGCGACACGCATCATTGCCATTTACGATCACGAAGAAGTAGGCAGCCAAAGCGCTTCGGGTGCGCGCTCGCTCTTGCTCTCGGATTTGCTCGAGCGGATTGCGCGAGCCTGCTCGCCCAAGGACGAAAGCGCGTTGGCGCGCGCTACCTCCAGATCACTGCTGATCTCGGCGGACATGGCGCATGCCGTGCACCCGAACTACCCAGACAAGCATGACAAGCAGCACCGACCCATGCTCGGGGCGGGCCCAGTGATCAAGGTGAACGTCAATCAGTCGTACGCCAGCGATGGCCCGGGAGTCGCGGCCTTCAGCGCCGCCTGCCGTGCGGTCGACGTCACCCCACAGCACTTCAGCTCCCGCAATGATAGCCCCTGCGGCAGCACCATCGGCCCGATCTCCGCGGCGCGTCTGGGAGTGCGTGCGGTGGACGTCGGCAACCCCATGCTCAGCATGCACTCATGCCGTGAAATGGCCGCGAGCCGCGATGTCGCGCCGATGATTCGCGTACTCACCCGACTTTTTTCGGAGTTTCGGGGCTTGGATTCGGCGCTCTGAGCCGGCCTCAGGGTGGTGGCTGCGCAAAGCGTGAAACCGGGAACGCCTGCGGTTCGCCGGGGTAAGAGCGAGCACGGCCGTAGCCGGAAACGTCGATACCGCGCGCGCTGAGGCCATCGGCATCGTCGTAGCGTAACGTGCTGAGCAGGGCTGGGTGCGTTGCCGACGCGCGTTCGAAAGAGACGGAACTCACGATGCTCTCGTGACTTTCGCCGAACTCCGTACCCAGATTGTTCACGCTGCCGCCGTCATCGCCTTTGGCCGCGCCCATGCTTCGCTCGCGTTCGGCGCGCGGGCGCGGGGGCACGTCAGCGCGCCCCTCCGCCGAGCGTTTCATTGGCGCCCGGGCCGCGCCGCGCTCTCCCTCCCAGTCGCCGCTGCGGCTCGAAGAGTCATCCGGCAGCGGCGCCGGGCGCGCTCGCCGGTAGCGACGAATCACAGGTTGTGGTGGCCGCTCGCGCTCCGGGAAGAACGCGACGCCGATCACACCTACGTTTTGCGGTGTCCCCATGCGCGAAGAATAGCTGTCCTCGGGGCTGGTGAAGCGAAAGGCTGCGACCTCTTGCATACTACGACGGAAGCCTTCGACCAGCAGCGAGCCGAAGGGAGGGAGAACGTAACCGCGCTGATGCACGTAGTCGCCTGGCTCGCCGCTCACGGCGTCTCGACCGTCGACGCTCAGGACCGCTTCGACACGCTCGCCGGTGGGGTTTCGTAGGCGAATGTTGTACCGCAATCCGGGTTCGCCCAGCAGGAACGTGCGACCGTCTTTGACGAACGTCGCGAGCGAATTGCCGTCCTCGTCTTCTACCGAAAAAGAATAGGGCGGCGGTGCGGGACGCGGCCGCCAAAACGGGCTGCGCGCACCCGCCTGGCTACAGCAAGCCAGGAATATCAGGCCAATGCCAAGGGCGGCGAACAGGTAACGAAGGGTGCGCGCGGTCAAACGATCCTCCAAGTGGCGGGGCTTTTCTGGCTACGCGCGAGCGCGCAAGAGGATCTATGAAAAAGCGGGCGGAGCTACTGAGAGCGAGCCAGCGCCAGCAACCCGAGCGCGACGAAACCGAGCAAGATCGAGAGTACTGCGACCAGCAGCGACAACAGGCGGCGAGGTGCGATGCGCGCGGCCGAGTCTCGCTCGAGATCCTGCCGCAGGTGTTCGGTGATCTCGCGATCCGCCGCCCGAACGCGGAGCACCAGCAAAACCACGCTGAGCAGAAAGGCTAAGCCGATGAATGCGGCAGTCAGCCAACGCACGCGCGATTGGCGCGCTCGTTCGCGCGCGAACGCCGCAGGCAAGCCGTCGAGCAAGAGCACGTCTGGCACATCGAACGTCTGTGCGGGCTCCGGACCGGCGTCGAGGGGCCAGCCAATCGCCGCGGCGCTGTTTTGATCGACTTCGCTCGAAACGACCACCCAGGCCGGTGAGCGGAAGCTCGGGAGTGGGACGGTCCCGCGCGCACCACCTCGATTGTCGGGCTGGAGCGTGATGACACCCCCTGCCAACCGCTGCCGCTCGGAAATCAGGCTGAAAAATGCTTCGCTACGCGGAACGGCGGATTCGACGCGCAGCTCTCCGTCTTTCGCCTCTGCTCGAAGACCGCCGGCGACGACGGAAATGGGCGTTTCGATGAGTCCATTCTGGCCGTCGTTGTCATGCGCTTCGACGCGCACGCTGGGATTCAGCTCGTTCGCCTCGAACAACACGCGCGCGCGTCCACGTTCGTCCGTGCGCAAGTGCTCGAAGCCCGTGAGCTTTGCGCCCTCCGCGCTGATCGTCAACGCGGCACCTGCCACTGGCAGGCTCGCGCGCTCCACTCGGATCGACAGCGAGTCGGGCGAGCCGACCACGAACGCGCCGCGCTCAGCGGCCACACTGAGTAGGAGGGCGCGATCGGCACGACCACGGATCCAACCACCGCGACGACGCGCGCGCGCCGTCCAGCGCGTCACGTCCAGCTCGAAGCGACCGTTCACGAGCGTCGCCCCCTCCACGTCGCGAAGTCGGAATTCGACGGGCCCGTGCACGGGATGCGAAAATCGCATTTCGAAATCGGCGACGCCGTTTAGCGCGTGGCTCACGGACGTCTGCGCGTCCCCCCCAAACGACTCGTGTGCATGCGCGGTGAGCGGACCGCGCCAATACGCCGCCTCACGCTCCCCATCTCGCTCCACGCACTCGATCCGGAGCGAGAGCGCGGACACGCCCTCGCTCGGCCCGCCGTACACACGGGCGCCGTGCAGCTTTCGCGGTACACCCGCGATCAGCAGAGCGTAGCAGACCACGATTGCGGTCAGCAGCGGCAGCGCCAAGGACCAGGCGCGACTCATCGACTTGTCATTTCCACGGATATGCTACCCTCGGCCCCGAAACTATGGCGGACGTCAAGAAAGCAAAGCTAAAAAAGCAGGCTCAAGCCAAGCGCGTTCGCAAAGAGCGTCGCTTTTTGCCGGAACCCACCTACGCCTCTCGCGCCTCGATCGGGGGCGGGATGCTCGGTGCGCTGATTTTGGGTGCGGGCGTTTATAGCCAATGGCTGAGTGACAATCCCCGAGCAATCGCGCCCTACTTGTTCGGCGTAGGCGCCGTCGGGCTAGGTGCAGCGCTGTGGTTCGGGGATGCAGGCGCGCTGCCCGTCCGTGTTGGGGACGCAGGCATCGGCATCGAAAAAGGCAGTGAACTCGTTCGCCTCGCCTGGTGTGATCTGGAACGAGTGTTCACGGAACGCGGCGAGCTCGTAGCCAAAGCCAAGGAGCTCACTCTGCGTATCCCGATCGCCGCCCATCGCACCGCCGTGGCTTGGATCTTGAGCGAAGGCACCAAGCGCATGCCCAGCGCCATGGACGTGAAGCGACAGAGTCTCGTTGGCCTCCCCGAGCCCAAGGACAACGACGGCGAGTTCGTCGTGATCGAAGGCCTGCAAGTCGCCGGTCGGCACTGCGCCGCCAGCGGCAAGCCCGTCTCCTTCGAACGCGATGCGCGCCTGTGTCCCAACTGCGGTCAGGTTTATTTGAAGGATCAAGTGCCGGCCAAGTGCGTCACCTGTGAAGCCTCGCTTGGCGCAAAAGCCGTCGAAATCTAGGCTCAACAGCCTTTTCCGAACCGCTAACTGGGGCGGCGCACCGAGCATTTTCGCCTGCGCGGCCTCCCCCCTCGCAGCCTCGCGATCAGTGCAGAGCGACGCTAGCGGGCATTTTCCTGGTTCCAGTCTTCGATCCAGCGCGGAAGCGGCGGCGATGGCTGCGTCCTTTCGGTCAACTCGAGTATTTCTTGCGCGCTCAGCGTGCCGCCACTGCGGCGGAGGAAGCGTGACCGCACGACTGCTTCAGCGACGAGCTCCTCGCCCCGCAGGAACCGATGTTGAATCAGGAAGGCCTTGTCGTCCCAACCGATGACCGCGGTCTCCACCTCGAAGGCCTGGAACAACTGCAGCGAACGCCGAAAGCGAATCGTTTCAGCAGCCACCACTGGATACCACCCCTTGCGCCACAGCTTGCTGCCGAGGCCCGATCGCAGCAGCAGGTCGACCCGGGCCACGTCCAGCAGCGATAGGTACACGCCGTTATTGACGTGCAGGAGCACATCCAAGTCCGTCGGCCAGACCCGGAACCCTTTGCGCACCGGCTGAAATAGTTCGCAGCGTGGGCGCAGCGGTGCCGAGAGCACCAGCAGCAGTAGGCGCAGGAACAAGCTCATTCAACCCAGGCTAATGGTCCTCTTTCGATGGACCAACGTCGACCAGAAAGGTGGGCGAATCGGAGCTGCAGCATGCAGTCCGTGCGGGCTGCCGCGCATGATCTGCGCACCAAGGCGTCCCATTGCACTGATCATCGGCGCTGCGCTTCCGGAACGGGTCTTGCTTGTGCAAAGTAAGATGGCTGAAACGAGGGCACAATCATCAAAATCGGGGTCGTAGGCTGTGGCATGGTCGGTTCGTCAGCTGCATTCGCGCTGATCATGAACGGGGTGGGCCGGGAAATCGTGCTCGTCGATCTGGATCGGAAACGCGCCGAGGCCGAAGCCAACGATCTGAACCACGCCGTTCCGTTCGCTCATCCGCTCACCGTGCACGCCGGTGACTACTCGGATCTCGTCGGTGCACAGGTCGTGGTGATCGCTGGTGGAGTCGCCCAGAAACCCGGTGAAACGCGGCTTCAGCTTTTGCAGCGCAACGCGGACGTATTCCGGCAAATCGTGCCGTCGATTCTGCGCTACGCGCCTGAGGCCGTGTTGCTGGTGGTCACCAATCCGGTGGACATCATGACTCACCTCGCCGCGCACTTCGCGGGACAATTCGGTGTTCCACCCAGCCGAGTGTTCGGCTCCGGAACGACCCTCGATACTGCGCGCTTGCGAACCCTCCTTGGCCAGCATTTCGACGTCGATCCGCGCCATGTGCATGGCTACGTGGTTGGCGAGCATGGAGATTCGGAGGTCTTGGTCTGGTCACAGACCACGATCGCCGGACTGTCTCTCGACGAGTTCGCGAGAGTCCAAAATAAGCCGTTGACTGCGGAGCACCGGCAGGAGATCGACGAGCAAGTCCGGCGCGCGGCGTATCAGATTATCGCGGGCAAAGGCGCCACCTATTACGGGATCGGGAGTGCAGTCGCGCACATCGTGGATGTGCTGCTCCACGATCGCCGTGCGATACTCTCGATCTGTTCGCGAATCAGCGAAGTTCCCGATTGTGATGGCGTCACGCTTGCGTTGCCGCACATTGTCGGGGGCGCGGGGGTGATCGCCACGATCCCCCTTCCGCTCGCTCCTGTAGAGCTTCAACAGCTCAGTAGAAGCGCGGCCGTGTTGCGCGAGGCCATCGGTTCGCTGAAGCTCAGCTGAGCATCGCGCGAAGCGCTGCTCGGCGAACTCGTCTACGAGGTGAATCTTTCGGATCTCACCCACACTTCCTGGATGCCGATTCGGAGCTCGGACTGAAAAGAACGGAACCGAATCTCACCTGTACCGCCCTGGGCTGCTCATCATTCGGGTTCGTGCGCGAGGGCGAGCAGCACGAGTGATCGCGGACTGACCAGATAGGAAGCATCGGCGTACGGGGGAGCGAGGGTCAAGGGGTGAATATCCTCAGCTGACGCCCGGGCCGTGTCGATGATGCGTCGCCAGCACCCCCGAGCTCCTTCAGGTACGGGCGGCAGCTCGAAGGCCAGCGGTTCCCAATACGCGTTGATCATACCGTGCAAGGAGTAGCGGCCGTGCAAGCTGCGCAAGGTGAAGGCGAGCGAATGCGACTTTTCGCTCCAATCCGGGCAGCCGAGCGCAACTCCGTGCCAGGTGATGTCGGCCCGATCCAGCAATTGCTGCAGCGTCATCCGCGTTCCCTCGACCGCGACGTCCCGACGCAGACGCAATTGGTTCAGTAGCCGCACGAAGCGGTGAACGTCGGCATGGCGCTCGAGCAACGTCCAGTCGAACCAGCTGAGCTCGTTGTCTTGGCAATAGGCGTTGTTGTTGCCTCGCTGCGTGCGCCGCACTTCGTCGCCCATCAGCAGCATCGGCGTGCCTGCAGAAAGCAAGAGTAAGGCTAGGAAATTCTTTACCTGGCGATTGCGCAGAGACTCGATCTCGGGATCGTCGGTTGGTCCCTCGACGCCACAGTTCCAGCTTTGGTTGTCGTTCGCGCCGTCGGAGTTGTGCTCGCCGTTGTCTTCGTTGTGTTTGGTGTCGTAACTGACGAGGTCGTTGAGCGTGAATCCGTCATGGCAGGTCACGAAGTTGACGCTCTGCTCTGCTTCACGTTGCTCGTGAGCGTACACATCCGGACTACCGAGTAGCCGCTGAGCAAACGCTGGCAGCGCGCCCTCGTCACCTTTCAAAAATCGCCGCAGATCGTCGCGGAAGCGGCCATTCCACTCCTGCCAGCTATCACCGACGAAGGAGCCAACCTGGTACAGACCCGCAGCGTCCCAAGCCTCGGCGATCAGCTTGGTCCCGGCGAGCTGCGGATCAGACTCGATGTCCCACAAGACGGGAGGGTTGGGCAGCAGATTGCCTTCTTCGTCTCGGCACAACACCGAGGCCAAGTCGAAGCGGAAGCCGTCGACATGCATCTCGTTTACCCAGTAGCGGAGGCTATCCTGGATCATCCGGCGCACGATCGATTGATTCGCGTTCAGCGTGTTGCCGCAACCCGTCACATCGCGATACTTCGCGCGGTCCTGCTCCAAAATGTAGTACGTCGAATTGGCGAGCCCTTTGAAAGAAAATGTCGGTCCATCTTGCCCGCCTTCGCTGGTGTGGTTGAACACGACATCGAGGAGAACCTCAATCCCGGCACGGTGCAGCGCCTTCACCATGTCACGGAACTCGTCGAGCACCGCCAGTGGATCCGCTCCAGAACTGAAGCCGTGGTGCGGCGCGAAGAACGAGACCGGTTGGTACCCCCAGTAGTTGATGCGACCCTCGGGTGCGTTTTGCGGGTCGAATTGGAACACGGGCAAGAGCTCGACCGCAGTGATGCCGAGCGCCTCGAGGTATGGGATCTTCTCGATCAAGCCCGCGTAGGTGCCGCGCTTTTCTGCCGCCACACCCGAGCTCGGATGCTTGGTAAAGCCGCGAACATGAAGCTCGTAGATGATCGTTTCTCGAAACGGTCGACGCAGCGGCAGATCGCCCTCCCAGTCATAGCCGTCGGGCCTCGCCACCACGCTCTTCATCGCGAAAGCGGCGTTGTCTCCGGGCCGCTGTGCGGCGCTGCGCTCGTAGCGGGTGGGGACGGCGACCGCGCGCCCATAGGGATCGAGCAGCACTTTTTCTCGATCGAAGCGTAGGCCTTGCTGGGGAGCGAATGGGCCGTGCGCGCGGAACGTATAGATTTGGCCGGGCATCACGCCAGGCACGAAGACGTGCCAGTAGTGCTGAGTCCGGTGCTCAGCCGGAGTCAGAGCGATCACGCGCGAGGGCTGGGGAGCATCGGCCTCGCTGAACAAGAGCAACTCGATCAGCGTGGCATCCCGCGAGAACACACTGAAATTGACGCCGCCGTCTCGAACCGTTGCGCCGAGCGGCGCGCTCGAGCCTCGCCCCACGCTGGTAGCAGTCATCGATTCGTCTCTCTGTAACACGAAGGCCTCATTCAGCCATAGTTGGCGCAATCGCTGGCGCAGATCTCGCGCCACGAGTACCCAGGTTCATGCGGGCTCGCAGGCCGGCGGTAAAGTGCGAGCAACCGACGACCCGCACCCGGTTACCCGAAGGGCAGCCCGTCGAGCGCCGCAATTGCTGCGGAACACCGAGTAGCTGCGCGCAAAAGCTGCGCCACTGATCGACAGACGACCTCATTTCAGTGCCCGGCGAGCGGCCGGGTTCGGCTACGATGTGCGCTCGGAGCTCGCCACACGAGGCCACCACCGAGAGCGGATCACAACTTGCTTCAGGTCGTGCGTCGGCAGCAAACGGCAATGAGCAACTTCGAGGGAGAAGCGTCGTGAACAATCTCGTATCGTCTACTCAGCAGACCAAGTCCGACACTGTGGAGGGCGCACCGCTGCGGGCCGAAGAACTGGCGCTCATGCACGCCTATTGGCGAGCGTGCAACTACCTCGCTGTCGGCATGATCTACCTGCAGGCAAACCCGCTCTTGCGTGAGCCTTTGAAGCCGGAGCACGTGAAAGCGCGGCTCCTCGGGCATTGGGGTGCGAGCCCCGCACTGTCTTTCACCTGGGTTCACTTGAACCGCCTGATCGTCAAATGGGACCTGGATATGCTTTTCGTTGCCGGCCCGGGGCACGGCGCTCCCGGTGTGCTCGGGCCGGCCTACCTCGAAGGCACGTATTCCGAGGTTTATACGGATAAGAGCGAGGACTTGGAGGGCATGCAGCGCTTCTTCAAACAATTCTCGTTTCCTGGCCACATCGGCAGCCACGTTACCCCCGAGACCCCCGGCTCGATCCATGAAGGTGGAGAGCTCGGCTACAGTCTCTCGCACTCGTACGGCATGGTGTACGACAATCCCGATCTGATCGTGGCTTGCGTCGTCGGTGATGGCGAAGCCGAGACAGGGCCGCTGGCGACAGCCTGGCATTCCAACAAGTTCCTCAACCCAGCGCGCGACGGCGCGGTGTTGCCGATTCTGAATCTGAACGGCTACAAGATCGCCAACCCCTCGGTCCTGTCACGGATCAGCCATGAGGAGCTCGAGGCGCTGTTCGTCGGCTACGGGTACAAGCCCTTCTTCGTCGAAGGCAGCGACCCGGAGCAAATGCATCAGAAGATGGCCGCCACACTCGAAGTCGCCATTGGCGAAATCCGCGCGCACCAGAAGGCGGCCCGCGCCTCGAAGTCGCCCCCCGAGCGCCCACGTTGGCCCATGATCGTGCTTCGATCACCCAAAGGATGGACGGGACCCAAGGAGATCAAAGGTCACAAGGTCGAAGGCTCGTGGCGCTCCCACCAGGTGCCTTTCTCCGACGTGCGTGGCAACGCCGACAACCTGAAGCTGCTCGAAGATTGGCTGAAGAGCTATGCGCCAGAAAAGCTCTTCGACCAAGCGGGGCGGCTCGTTCCAGAGCTCAAGGCATTGGCGCCCAAGGGAATTCGGCGGATGAGCGCCAACCCGCGTGCCAACGGCGGAGTGTTGCGAAAGGAGCTGAAGCTCCCGGATTTCCGCCGCTATGCGGTGGATGTCTCGGCGCGCGGAGCGGTGCAATACGAGAACACAAAGCCGCTCGGCGAATTCTTGCGCGACATCCTGCGCGATAACCCGACCAGCTTCCGGGTCTTCGGTCCGGACGAGACCGCGTCGAACCGACTGCAAGCCGTGTACGAGGCCAGCAAGAAGGCGTGGATGGCAGAGCTACTGCCGGAAGACGCCGACGGCGGCGAACTCGCGCCTGACGGCCGGGTGATGGAGATGCTGTCCGAGCACACCCTGCTCGGCTGGTTGGAGGGATACCTGCTCACGGGTCGTCACGGGTTGTTCCATACCTACGAGGCCTTCGCCCACGTGATCGATTCGATGTTCAACCAACACGCCAAGTGGCTGGACATCTCCAAGAATCACGTGCCATGGAGAGCGCCCGTGGCGTCCGAGAACATCCTGCTTTCGTCCACCGTGTGGCGCCAAGATCACAATGGATTTTCGCACCAAGATCCCGGCTTCATCGATCTGGTCACGAACAAGGGATCATCGGTCGTGCGCATTTACCTGCCACCGGACGCCAACACCTTGTTGTCGGTCATGGACCATTGCTTTCGAAGTACGGATTACGTCAACGTCGTCGTCGCCGACAAGCAGAAGCATCTGCAATTTACCACGATCGACGAGGCCGTCGTTCACTGCACCAAAGGCCTCGGCATTTGGCCCCGGGCCAGCACGGACGCCGGTGAGGAACCGGAAGTGGTACTCGCGAGCTGCGGGGATGTCGCCACCATGGAGGCGCTGGCGGCAGCGGCGATCCTCCGGGAACGAGTGCCAGATCTCAAGCTGCGCTTCGTCAACGTCGTCGATCTGTTTCGCCTGCAGCCTGCGTCCGAGCACCCCCATGGCTCGACCGAGCGTGAGTTCAGCAGTCTGTTCACGGACGACAAGCCAATCATCTTCAATTTCCACGGCTACCCGTGGCTGATTCACCGCCTCGCCTATCGTTTCGCAGCTCATAAAAATCTGCACGTTCGCGGCTACAAAGAGCGCGGCAACATCAACACTCCGCTCGAACTGGCGATCTTGAACGAGACCTCGCGCTTCCACCTAGTGATCGACGTGATCGATCGCGTGCCGCGGCTGCAAGCCAGAGCCGCGCATTTGAAGGAAGAGATGCGCAACGCCATCATCGAAAACACGCGCTACGCGCACGAATTCGGTACGGACCGCCCCGAAATCACCAACTGGGTGTGGCCGTACTGAAGGTCGGCCGTTGCGGGGGTGTCGCGTGAGCCCCGCAGGCCTCGTTCAGCCAGCCGGTGAGCTTGGCGAGCCGAGCCTGCTTCCGGTCGCACCATCATCTGCTCGGGACTGGGCCGACGTGAAAGCGGCGGTCCTTACGACCTACCGCAGGCCGTGCCGAGCGTCGGAGTCTCGATACCTGCAGCAATCGCCTCGGTTTTCCTCAGCGGATCAGGGCCTTACGTTTCGCACCGCACTGTGGGAGGCTACCCCGCACCTTGTCTAGGCCGGTCTCCGTATTGCGCCTCGTCGCTTACTTCCTGTTCGCTCTGGCCTTCACCTTCGCGCCGAGAGCCGCACGCGCCCAAGCCTCAAAAGCAACGCAAGGCGCAGCGCCGGCAAAAGCGACCGATACCATTCCTCATCCCGGACCGTCGGTGCGCGGCTTCGACCTACTAGCCAGCGCAGGTTGGGGAGTCAGTACTGCGAAGGTTCTGAACGTGGAGCTTGCTCCTTACGGCGCGAGCTTCGGCGTCGACCTGGGCTACACGTGGTCCTTGGGCTTTCGCTTCGGCGGCTACTTCAGTAAATCGCTCGGTCGCACGGTGTTCCAGCATCGCGATCCGCTGATCGGACGACAATTCGATTTCAACGCTCAATCCGAAAGCGTCAACGGTGGACTCTCGCTGGGTTGGGACGTGCCGCTCGCTTCTTTGCGGCTACGCTACACCTTGGCGTTCGGCGTGACCTCGATGCGCTGGGAGTTTGAAGACGTCCCCCCGACGGCGGTGCGTTTCGACGTGAGCAATCCGAACGTCGGCGTGCACTTCGCGCCCGGCATCGCACTGCTCTGGCCGTACCGCGGATTCGAAGGTGGGCTCGGGTTCGATTACTTGGTCCAGGCCAAGGGCACGATCCCGAGCGGGTTCGTCGCCAAGCTCTTGATCGGGGTGCGCCCGTGAGACAGTTAGCGACGTCAGTCATCCTCGCCCTCGTGCTCGGTACTTGCCTGCTCGAAAGAAACGCGCGAGCTGCCCCGGACGACACGGCCACGAACCCCATTCCGGCTTCCCTACCCGCTCCAGCAGCAGTTCCGGCCACCTCGGCAGCTCCGTTGGGCGATCTGCAGAGCCCGGGACAAGTGAGTACGCGCTATTCAGCGTACAGTTTGCCCGCCCGGCAATGGGCCGTCAGCGCGGGTGCGCTGGGCGTCGGCGACGGCGACGTCTTTGCACTGCTTGCCCTGACCTACGGACTCGGATCGGGCGTGGAGCTGAACGCCAATCTGGCGCACATGGGCGTCGGTCTGTTCAACCTGAGCGGGAACTGGCATTTCATAGACACGCCCTACTTCGACCTCGGAATCCGGCTCGGGGCTTGGTACGGGCATGGAAAATGGGTGTGGATTGCGGCCCCCGCGACGGCGGAGCTCATTTCCAAAATAGACGTGGTCAAATTCCCGCTCGAACTGACGGCCAGCAGCACCCCCACGCGCTGGCTCGAGTTCGATTTCAGCGTGCACTACTCGTACGCAAAGATGTTCGGCTCGTCTTCAGTAGAAGAGTCTTTGTTTACGGACAGCGAGCTCGGAACGGAGCAATTCTTCGTGCGCCCCGGAACTCGGTTGTTCATTTCAGACCGCACCGCAATCGAGGTGTTCGCCAAACTTCCCGCCTTTAGTCGAGTGAACATGGACGATCGAACTCACTCGGTGCCGTTCAAACGCACTTGGGCACTGGAAGGCGGGCTGAGGTCACGCCTCGCTCGCGGAATTTTCGGCAATATCCGCCTTCACTACGCCTCGGTCTCCGACTTGCTGTACGGCGCGCGCCTGTACCCGTCGTTCGAGCTCGAGATTCGTCCTTGATCGAGAGCGGCGGCTCCGCCTCAGTGCTCGATGTAGCGCGCGGCGTCCATTTCGGCGACGTAGGTCCATGGCGGCGACACCATCTTGGCAAAGACGAACAGGCGGTCGCCCGATTCCACATAGCCGCCACGGTCCGGTCCTGCCAGCCGTTGTGCCAGCGCAGGGTCGTCGACGCCGGGTAAATCCAGCGGTTCGTCGGGGTTCGTGACGCGTGCGAGGATGCTCGCCTCCAAGCTATCACTGACCGCGATCTTGCCGTCCTCGGAGACCAGATACGCTCGGCGAAAGCCTGGCAAATCCAAGGCGAGCTCCTTTGCGAGCGACGCCACGCGCACGTCGCAACCGGCTACCCCGACGAACGCGCTCTGGGAATGAAGACCGTAGACAGCGGAGATGCGTAAAGTCTGCTTGGAGACATCCACGACCGGGTGCATCCAATGCAGCCCCGGCTCTCGCGCGCCAGCCGCATACCAGGGCCGCTTGCGCGGATCGGCGGTGACGTCGAACGCAGGGAATTGTGTAAAGGAGCCGTCTTCCAGGCCGACGAAGGCTCGCAGCAGTTTGCTGCCTCCAGCGACGAGCGCCGCGTTCTGTTCGGGGACCGTCGAGCGGCGTTGGTCACCGGGCAAGCCCAAAACGACTGCTTCCCGCAACCAACGTTCGAGACGCGCGAGCTTCGCGGCATTCGCGGGGAGCTGCGCATTTGCCGTCTTTCCCGGCCAGATCACGACCGTGCCTTCGAAGCTGACCGGAGCTCCGCCGTAGTGTGCCGAAGGAGCGAGCGGCGGGAGCGAGCGCGGAGAACGATCGAAGTCTTTCACGTTGCGATCGAGCAGCTCGACCGTCGCGGCGCCGACGGCTTCGACGCCCGCCGCCAAATCACTCAGTTCCACGTCGACGGAGTGGGCGCGACTGCTTACCGCAATCAACACGCGCCGAGTGTTCTCCATCTCACGTGCCTGCCGCGCGGTCGTCCGCGCATCTCGCACGACGGCG
>Ga0164308_10000422_pt1 | contig 23412 bp, 27 predicted proteins | sample Whisoiple_246_MG_FD_109983 | JGI IMG/M metagenome (GOLD analysis project Ga0164308, IMG submission 109983) | Soil microbial communities amended with fresh organic matter from upstate New York, USA - Whitman soil sample_246_MG | ecosystem: Environmental > Terrestrial > Soil > Unclassified >...
ACGGCGACGGAGACCTTCTCGAGCATATCGGTGTATATGCCTTTCGGCGCGCGGCGCTCATACGCTTCGCGAGCCTGCCCCGCTCGCCATTGGAAATCCGCGAGCGGCTCGAGCAATTGCGCGCGCTCGAGGCCGGCATGCGCATCGACGTGGCGCTTGTTGACGCGGCGCCAATCAGCGTCGACACACCCGCGGATCTTGAGCGCGCCCGCGCCTATTTCGAAGGATGAGGCAACGCGTGACAGGCAAGATTATCGCATATCAGGGCGAGCCCGGCGCCAATTCGCACATCGCCTGCCGCGACGCCTACCCGGATTGGGAGCCGCTGCCCTGCGCGACGTTTGAGGACGCGTTTGCGGCGATCGGCGACTGCAAGGCGAATCTCGGCATGATCCCGATCGAGAATTCCATTGCCGGGCGCGTCGCCGATATCCACCATTTCCTGCCGACCGCGGGACTGAAAATCGTCGCCGAATATTTTTTGCCGATCCATTTCCAGCTCATGGCACCGCGCGGAGCCTCACTCGACGGATTGCGCCACGTGCACAGCCATATCCATGCGCTCGGCCAGTGTCGCAAGATCATCCGTGATTTAGGACTTGCCGCGCATGTCGCGGGCGATACCGCAGGGGCCGCCCGCGAAGTCGCCGAAGGGAATGATCCGACCCGTGCGGCGCTCGCGCCGAAACTCGCCGCGCACGTCTACGGCCTCGATATTCTCGCCGAAAATGTCGAGGACGAAGCGCACAACACGACGCGCTTCATCATTCTTTCGCGCGAAGAGCGGCGGCCGCAGGCCGGCAGCGGCGCCATCGTGACGAGCTTCGTCTTCCGGGTGCGCAACGTGCCGGCGGCGCTTTACAAGGCGCTCGGCGGCTTCGCGACGAACGGCGTCAACATGACGAAGCTCGAAAGCTACATGATCAACGGCGAATTCACCGCGACGCAATTTTTGGCGGATGTCGACGGCCATCCCGACGATCCGCCGCTCAAGCGTGCCTTGGAAGAGCTCACATTCTTTTCGGCGGAGCTGACGATTCTCGGCGTTTATCCCGCGCACCAGTTTCGCCTGGATTCCCAGGCGAAGCAGAGCTGAATCTGCGGTGAATCCTCAGCTCGACATATCAATTGCGCGTGGACCCAGAAAAATGACGAGCGCCGCGATCAACCACGCGGCGAGCCCGCCAAGGATCGCGAGCCGGTAATCGACCCGGCCGATCAAGAGATACCAGATGCCCAAAAAGACCAGATAAGCGGGGATCGTCCTCGCGCCGGCAAGGCACGTTGTGCGGAAGCCCTCGTCGCTTCCCTTCGCCCCGATCGCGATCAGCGCAATCACCGCAAAAGTTGGCGCGAGCGGCAGGATGCCCGGTAGAACGTCACCGCGTTTCGACGCCGACGATCAGCGCCGTGACAATTCCGCAGATCAAGCCCTTCCACAAAATATCCATTGCATTTGTCCTGTCAGCCGGCACTGCGCCACTCGCGCCATCCGCGCGCGCGCAGCTCGCAGGCGGGGCACAGGCCGCAGCCATAACCCCATTCGTGGCGCTCGCCGCGCTCGCCGAGATAGCAGGTGTGGGTGTCATCGATAATCATACGGACTAACGCGGCGCCGCCGAGTTCGTGTGCCAGCGCCCATGTCGCCGCCTTGTCGCGCCACATCAGCGGGGTGTCGATGATGAAGCGGCTCTCTATGCCGAGATTGAGCGCGACCTGCAGCGCCTTCATCGTGTCGTCGCGGCAATCGGGGTAGCCGGAAAAATCCGTCTCGCACATGCCGCCGACGATGCGCTTCACGTCGCGCCGATAGGCGAGCGCCGCGGCAAATGTCAGGAACATGATGTTGCGGCCGGGAACAAACGTGCTCGGCAGGCCTTTTTCGTTCACCGTGATCTCGACGTCGCGCGTCATCGCGGTGTCGGAGAGTTCGCCAAGCACGCGAAGATCGATGACGTGATCGTAGCCGAGACGCTCGCGCCAATCCGCGTTGAGCCCGGCAAGCTTCTCCCGGAGGATCGGGCGCTGCTTCAGCTCGACGCCGTGGCGCTGGCCGTAATCGAAGCCGATCGTCTCGACATGCGTGTAATGCGCGAGCGCCCAGGCGAGACAGGTGGTCGAGTCCTGCCCGCCGGAGAAGAGGACGAGCGCGCGCTCGCCCTTTTCAGTCGGCATGCGCCCAGGCCGCGAGCAGGTGATGCGCGATGGCGATTTTCGGCGGCGCGAACAGTTTTGCCGGATGGGCGTTGCGCAACATCATGCGCGCGTCGTCGCGCGTGAACCAGCGCGCATCTTCAAGTTCCGTCGCGTCGACTTTGAGCTCGCGCGACGTCGCCTCGGCGAGACAGCCGATCATCAGCGAGCACGGGAACGGCCAGGGCTGCGAGGCAAGATAGGTGATGCGCCCGGTCGTGATGCCGGCTTCTTCCTTGATCTCGCGGCGCACCGCATCTTCGATCGTCTCGCCGGACTCGATAAATCCTGCGAGGCAGGAATACATCCCGGCGGGAAAGCGCACCTGCCGGCCAAGCAGACAGCGATCGCCATCGGTCGCCAGCATGATCGCGACGGGGTCGGTGCGCGGAAAATGATGCCTGCCGCACGACTCGCATTCGCGCCGCCAGCCGGCCGCAGTGACGCGCGTCGGCGCGCCGCAATTGGCGCAGAAGCGATGATGTGCATGCCAATACATGACGCTTTTGCCCTGGGCGAGCGCGCCGACCATTTTTGCCGACACGAGTCCCTGCAGCGCGATCGAGCGCAAATCGATGCTGGTCAGCCCGCCCTGCCCGTGCATCGCGGTGCCGACGTCCGGATCGAACTGGCTGGCGAAAATCCCGCCGGTGCCATCATGGCCAAGGAAGACGACCTCACGCGGCTCGCCGAAGCGCTTTATTTCATCGAACGTATAGAGCGCGTGGAAATCGTCGCCTTCGCGCTGCAAGAGCGCGTTGTCGCCGACGAGAGCGAGCGTGCGCGCCTCGGGATCGCGCCGCAGCGTCGCGATGAATTCCGCGTCCTCGCGGCGTTCCGACATGCGGTCGAGCGGGTTCACCGCATAGCCGGTGGCGGCGGAGAGTTCGGAGCGATCGATAGTCACTGCCATAGCCCGACCTTAGCCTGTGGCAGAGTAGTCGGGAGCGCCCGTCAGCGAGACCACCTCTGCCGCGATTCTGTCTTGCACTACCGAGGCCAATAGACCAAATAGAGCCCGGGAGGTTGGCGGTGGACGCACCACTCGCCAACCGGGTCAGGTCCGGAAGGAAGCAGCCCTAACGAGACCGGGCGGGTCTCTGTCCAGCCTCCCACTTTCCGCTGCTTAAAGCCGGCTTTTCCGCCGGCATCCGCCGCCTCTCGCTTGCGGCCCGCCGGCTGCCGCCGGATATTCCAAAGAGATGACCGACGAATTCGACAGAGATGCCCCGGCAGCCGAAGCGCAGCTTTTTGGTGCGACCGACCTGCCGCGAAGCGCAGCCCCGAGCCCCGCCCAATCGGCGTATCGCGTCCTCGCCCGCAAATACCGACCGACAACCTTTGCCGACCTGATCGGCCAGGAGCCGATGGTGCGCACCCTCTCGAACGCCTTCGAGCTCGGGCGCATCCACCAGGCTTATCTGCTGACCGGCGTGCGCGGCGTCGGCAAAACCACGACGGCGCGCATCCTCGCCCGCGCCTTCAATTACGAGCTCCCGGCGGCGGACGGGCGCGCGGCAACCGCGCGGCCAACCATCGACATGCCGGAACTCGGCGTCCATTGCCAAGCGATTATCGATTCGCGCCATGTCGACGTGATCGAAATGGATGCCGCCTCGCATACCGGCATCGAGGATGTGCGTGAGATCATCGAGAACGCGCGCTACCGGCCGGTCTCGGCTCGGACCAAGGTCTACATCATCGACGAAGTGCACATGCTGTCGAAGCAAGCCTTCAACGGCCTGTTGAAGACGCTCGAAGAACCGCCCGAGCACGTCAAGTTCCTCTTCGCCACGACCGAGATCGAGAAAGTGCCGGTGACGGTGCGCTCGCGCTGTCTGCGCTTCGATCTGCGGCGCGTCGAGACCGACGTGCTGGTGCGTCACCTCGCCGATATTTGCGCGAAAGAGGGTGTCGCCGTCGAGCCGGCCGCGTTGGCAATGATCGCGCGCGCGGCGGAAGGTTCGGTGCGCGACGCGCTGTCATTGCTTGATCAGGCGATCGCATTCGGCACGCAATCGGGTGCGGCCGAGGTGCGCGCCGATCATCTCAGCACGATGCTCGGTCTGGCCGACCGCGCTCGCATCATCGATCTGTTCGAGCGGGTGATGTCGGGCGACATGCCGGCGGCCCTGGCGCTCGTGAAGGAGCAGCACGATACCGGCGCCGATCCCGCGCAGGTTTTAAGTGAGCTCGCCGAGTTCACGCATGTTATCACGAAGCTGAAGCTCGCGCCCGGCGCGCCGAAGGACGCGTCGCTGACGGAAGAAGAGCAGCGCCGCGGAACCGAGTTTGCTGCGAAATTGTCCATTCCGGTTCTAACCCGCACCTGGCAGATTCTTCTGAAAGGCTTGCAGGAAGTGCGCGAGGCGCCGCGCCCGCTCGCCGCTGCCGACATGGTGCTGGTGCGTATCGCTTATGCCGCCGATCTGCCGACGCCCGGCGATGCGCTGCGGCAGCTCGCGTCAGCACCAGCTGAGACGCGCTCCACTTCAACATTAAGCACGCCGCGCGGCCGCGGGCCGGGCGCGGCAGCGCGCGCTTTTGCATCCGCACCCGCGCCGCAGCCCTCTCCTCAAATCGCCGCAGCGCCAAGAGTGCGCCTCGAAAGTTTTGATGCGCTCGTCGCTTTGGCGGCGCAAAATCGCGACATCCAGATCAAGACCGCGCTCGAACGCGACGTTCGGCTGGTACGCTTCGAGGAAGGCTCGCTCGAATTCGCTTTGGCGCCCGGCGCCTCACCTGGGCTCGCGCAAACGCTCATGCGCAAGCTGCAGGACTGGACCGGCATGCGCTGGATGGTGGCGATTTCGTCGGCTCCCGGCGCGCCGACATTACGTGAGCAAGCGGAGGCGAAAGAGCAGGAGCGCCGCATCGGCGTGCAAGCCGATCCACTGGTTCGCAGCGTGCTCGAGCGTTTCCCCGGCGCCGAAATCGTCGCGGTCCGCTCGAATGCGCCCGAAGACGAGGTCGTCGCCCCCACGCCGGCTGCAGCTGAACCAAGCGACGAAATCGCCTATGTCGATGCGATCGATTCCGACAACGACGTCTGACGCGCGGCGGAGCAAAACGACATGAAAGATTTGATGGGACTGATGAAGCAGGCTCAGGCCATGCAAACAAAAATGGCCGAGATGCAGACCGAGCTTGAGCAAAGCCAGGTCGAGGGCCAGTCGGGCGCAGGTCTCGTGAAAGTGACGCTCACCGCCAAAGGCACGATGAAGGCAATCGCCATCGATCCATCGCTTCTGAAAAGCGACGAAGGCGAGATTCTCGAGGACCTGATCGTTACCGCTCACGAGGACGCACGCAAAAAGGCCGAGCGTCTAATGGAAGAGAAGATGAAATCGGTGACGTCAGGCCTGCCGCTGCCGCCCGGACTGAAACTGCCGTTTTAATTCGACATGGCCGAGCGCGTCGCCGGCGCCGAGATCGAGCGCCTCATTCAATTGCTGGCGCGCCTGCCGGGGTTAGGTCCGCGCTCGGCGCGCCGCGCCGCCCTGCATCTCATCCGCAAACGCGAGGAACTTTTGGCGCCGCTCGCCGAAGCGATGCAGACGGCACGCGAGAAAATTCTCGTCTGCTCGGAATGCGGCAATATCGACACGCTCGATCCCTGCACGATCTGCCGCGACGCGCGCCGCGATCCGCATGTGCTTGTCGTCGTCGAGACCGTCGCCGATCTTTGGGCGCTCGAACGCGCCGGCGCTATCCGTGCCCGTTACCACGTTCTTGGCGGCACGTTGTCGCCGCTCGACGGCGTCGGGCCGCAAGACATCAATCTCGAAACGCTGGTTGCCCGCGTCGCTGACGGCGAGGTGAGCGAGGTGATCCTCGCGGTCAATGCCACCGTCGATGGCCAGACGACAGCGCATTACGTCACCGACCTCCTCTCGCATCTTGAGGTGAAGACGACCCGTCTCGCCCATGGCGTTCCAATCGGCGGCGAACTCGATTACCTCGACGAAGGCACGCTTTCGACCGCCATCCGCCAGCGTACGGTGTTTTGACGCGGCCCTTGCCGCGAGCAGCCGGCTTATTTAGATGGGTTCTAAACAAGCTGGAGAGTTCCCGTGCGCTCCTTTTCCGACCTGACCGAACGCGAAATCCTGGCGCTGGCCATCAGCAACGAGGAGGAGGACGGGCGCATCTACGCGGACTTCGCCGAGGGCCTGCAGGAGAACTACCCGGAGAGTGCGAAGGTTTTCCTCGACATGGCGGCGGAGGAGAACGAGCACCGCCGCATGCTGATCGACAAATTCGTCGAGAAATTCGGCAATCACATCCCGCTCGTCCGCCGGCAGCATATTCGCGGCTACATCCAGCGCCGCCCGCTCTGGCAGGTACGCCCGCTCGGCATCGAGGCGGTGCGACGGCAGGCCGTGCAAATGGAAGAGGAGGCAGGCCGCTTCTATCAGCAGGCGGTGAGCCGGGCGACGGACGCAAGTATCCGCAAGCTCCTCGGCGATCTTGCCGCAGCCGAAGTAGGGCATGTCCGCTCGGCCGAAGAGATCACTGAGAAACGCCTGCCCGGCGATGTGCGCGCCAAGGAGCACGACAGTGCTCACCGCCGGCTGATTTTGCAGATTATCCAGCCCGGTCTCGTTGGGCTGATGGACGGCTCGGTGTCGACGCTGGCGCCCGTCTTCGCGGCGGCTTTCGCCACACATAATTCCTGGAACGCGTTTCTCGTCGGCATCGCCGCCTCGCTCGGCGCCGGCATTTCGATGGGTTTTGCCGAAGCACTTGCCGACGATGGCAAACTATCGGGCCGTGGTACGCCCTATCTGCGCGGTCTGGTCTGCGGACTGATGACGGTCGCCGGCGGCATCGGACATACGCTGCCGTACATCATTCCGAATTTCGTCACGGCGACGATCATCGCCTGCATTGTGGTCGTGATCGAACTCCTGACGATCGCCTGGGTACAGTGGCGCTACATGGATACGCCACCCGTCTCGGCGGCCTTGAAGGTCATGCTCGGCGGCGGTCTTGTACTCGCCACGGGCGTATTGATCGGCAACGCCTGATCTATTTCACCCAAACCGAAACCGCGGTGCCGCCACCCTCGCGGGTAAAGGCTTGGCACTCGATTTTCGACATCGGCGTCTCGGTCGCGGCGAATTCGGTGCGCCCCTGCAAGGCCGCGCGATGACAGTTGCGGATCGCCATGCCGAGCGTCGACATGATCTCACCCGTCGTCGCCACGCCGGCTTTGGTGGCGAGATCGAAGAACGCTGCGGGCGGGTCCGCCGCATCCCAGCGCACGAATACGCCAATCTTATTCGGGCTCGTGCACAGGAGCGAGAGATCGCGCGCCGAGGGGTGCTCGAACAGGACGCGCGTGCCGAGTTCGGAGAATTGCTCGAAACGCGCATTGGTCGCGCTGAGGATTTTGGTGGTGATCGTCTTGCAGGGCTGCGTCTCGGCCCGCTGAAGCGCGAGCGCCATCCGCGACGACACAAGGCAGAGACAGGCAAGGGCAATCACGGACGCAATCCGCGGCGTTTCCCGCATGGCTGCGACATGCATCCCCAATCCGCCGCCGGCAAGTCACGAGGGATCACATCAGCGCGAGCGGATCAAAACGGCCGCAAATTGCTGGACGAGGAGCGCGGTCGAGTTCCTGACCGGCGCCAGCAAATTCAGCCGCTCGCTCCCGCATGAGTGTCGATGAGCGGCCGGACCAAGTCAGCCAACGCTGCGCGGTACGCGGCCGGCGAAAATCGCGCCTCGTAAAGCCGGCGCGTCGGGCTGACGCCGCGGCCCGCCGAGTCGCAAGATTGGGCCGCTGCCCTTCGCAGCGCCGCTGCAAACCCCTCCGCGTCATCGGCAATCGCCACGTTGCCGAGAGATGCCGGATCGATCTCGATGCCGCGGAAGGCGTGCCGGGTGGCCACCAGGGGGGCGCCGCTCGACATCGCTTCGAGGGTCTTGATCGAGAGGCCATGTCCTTCGATTGTCGGCAGAAGTACGGCCGCGATCCCGGCATAGGCCGTAGCGATATCATCGATCCGGCCGCGGAAATGCCGGGAAAAGCGCCGGTAGAGAGCCGGATCGCGGCCCCGGATCGCCGCATCGACATTGCCGTAGATGGCCAGCGGGAGATCGCCGGCCAACGGCATCACCTCGCGCAGAAGCCATTCCAAAGACAGGATATTCGGCACGTTGGCGCTTGCCACGACGGCGAGGTCGCCGCCGCCCGGCCCGGTCGGCATCGGGTCAACCGCCGGGTAGAGCAAAGCGTGGCCCTTGTCCGGGAGAAGGCCGCGAAAAGCCGCCTCCTCCTCGGAATTCAGGTGAATCAGAAGGTCGGCCTGCCGAAGCTGGCCGAGTTCGGTCGAAAGCATCGCCTCGAAAGTGGCGCGGGGCGAGAGATACCAGCCGCCGGCATTCCGCAGCACATATTGTTTCGCCTGAATGTCGTGGGTGTCGAGGACGAGCGGGCAGCGCTCTGCCCCCCGCAGCACCTGCGCGAGCGGCATACAGAAAAAATGATTGCAGTGGACGAGATCGAACCGCTCGCCGGCGAGCTCGGCGGGTATCGCGCTGTCGTTTGCAAAAGCCAGATAGGTCGAGGCGTGATCGCCATGCGCGAAGTTCCAGCCGATCTGAGCGAGCTTGCGCGGATTGAGAGCAGCGCGGCGGCCGAAGCCGGTCAGCAGCCGCCGGTCGGCCACGAGTTCCGGGGTGGTGTTGAGATAGGCTCGGGTGAAGCTAGCAGCGGCGAGCCCGAACACGATCTGGTCGCTCATGGCGACGGATATTACGCGGGCGCCAAGCTCGCGATAGGCCTTCGCCTGGCTCGCAACGACTGTCGCGGTGCCGCACGAATGCCATGCCGGATGCACCAGGGCGACGGTCCGATCCTTCAGGGGTTCGCGGCTGCGAGCGACGGTCAGGGAATGCCCCAGGATTGCCATGCCGGGTGGGTAAGCGCGACCGTTCGGCCGGCGAGCGGAGCCTCAGCCATAACACGCGTCGGGTAGAGGCCGCCGGCCTCTCCCGAAAAAGGCCAAATCTCTTGCCATGGGTGCCCACGGGAGAGGGATGCCTCTTGGTCCACTCCGCCGCCGGCGGGCCTGCGAGGCGATCCAAACGAATGAACATCCGATCAGCCACGTCCACAATCCTGTCAAGCGAGCCGCCGCCGATGCGCGTCGAAGCGCCGACCGGCGAGCCGTCGCCCGGCAAGCGCTATGGCATTACCATCGTGGCCAACGACAAGATCGCCGACTGGCTGTTGCCTTTCCTCGAAAGCTACCACGCGACCAACGCGGCGACGCCGCTCTACCTCATTCCTTATGACGATAATGTCGCCATCACCCGGCGCGCCGCTTCGGCCTATGGCGTCAAAATCGTCGAGGACGAGCCGACCGAGATCGACCGCCTCGCCGCCGATCTTTATCCGCTGTTTCCCGGCCACCGCCGCCGGCTGCGCAAGCTGCAGGCGCTGTCGCTGCCGCTCGACGAGGTAATCTATGTCGACGTCGACGTGATCCTGTTTCGCGATCTGCGCCCGCTCTTCGGTGCGCTGAAGCCGGGCAAGGCCGATTTCATCATCGCCTCGCCGAGCTTCGACTATGTCTACAATAACAAGCGCGACCAATATCCGTATCTGAAGAGCGCGCGTCTGTTCAATGACGGCTTCTTCGTCGCCTCGAACAAAATCCTCAATCTGCAGCACTTCATCGACACCATCCGCGAAGACGCAAAGACCTTCCACGCGGTGCGCAAGCGCGGCATGCTGTTTGCGCAGCCGCTCGTCAATTTCGTCGTGCATCGCCGCGGATTGCAGGTCGCCATGATCAACGAATGCGTGCCGAACGCCTCGCACGAGAGCTTCTACAAAGCCGAGGGCGTGAGCTTTCGCGACGGCGCGCCCATCGATGCGCGCGGCGCCGAAATCTATTTCGCGCATTGGGCGGGCGCGGTCAGCCTGCCGAGCAAGCGCGCTTTCGATGCAACCTGGCGCGATTACTCGCAGCGCGCCTGGGCGCGGATCGGCCGCTAGATGCCGCGCCATCTCTACTGGTATCTGGCAAAACGCGTGCTGATCGGCACGCTGACCATCCAGGTCGCGCTCAGCGTGCCGGTTATCCTGTCGTCGCTGTTTCATTATCTGCCGCCGGCGGCAGTACGCGGCGGCCTGCTATGGCCAGCGCTGCTCGGCACGGTGCCGACGGTGACATATATCGCGTTGCCGATGGCGGTCGGCGTCGCCATCGCGCTCGAATTCGCGCGCATGACCAACGAGGGCATGATCGCGGTGCTCTATTCGCTGCGCCTGTCGGTCTGGTCGATCTGCCTGCCGGCGATCATCTGCGCGGCGTTTGCGACCGCGTTCGGCTATCTGATGTCCTGCTGGATCGCGCCGCATTACGTCGGCAACATGCATGACGTGATCAACGTCATCCGCAATTCGCTGAACCATCGCATGCTGGAGCCGGCGACCTTCTACACGCTCGATAACGGCCGGCGCACGCTCTACTTCGAGCGCTGGCGCAGCCCCGACGTCGCCGCCAATATTTTCATCCGCCAGTATTCGGAGGACAAGCGCGAGGAGCAGGTGATCAAAGCCGAGCAGGCGGAGTTTCGCCGCAACAAATCCGGCGTCGTCATGATCCTCAGTCACGGCTCGATCGAAATCCTGCAGGAAGGGGCGCAAAAAGCCCGCGTCGCGGAATTCGACGAGAACGCCATTCCCCTGCCGATGCAAGGAAGCGGCACGCTTCCGCCGCGCGGCTGGCGCGGTTACTTCGAGCAGCCGCTTCCGGAGTTCATGTTTCAACTGAAATGGCTGCACCTGGATCGCGCAGCGTTTGCCGAGTGGAGTTCCGAGGCGGCCAAGCGCTTCGCCATTCCTTTGTTGGCGCTGTCCCATGCCCTTCTCGGCATGGGGCTTGTGCTGGCGGTCGGCAACGCAACCGGCCGGCGTTCCGTCGCGGCAAGCGCGGTGATCGTGGCCATTCCCGCCGTGCATATCGGGATTCTGGTTGCCGCCGAATCGCTGGTTCGCGTCAATCCGGGCCTTGTCGCTTTGGTCGGAGTGCTCGTCCTCGCCGAATTCCTGGTCGGTGCCGCCCTGATCCATCGTCAGCATCGAGGCGGGCAAACTGTGGATTTCAGCGCCTTTCTGCCGCGGCGGGCCGAGCCGCTGGCCACTGCAACCTGACCCGCCGCAAGTACTCCGGGCTTTCCTTTGGCGTCCAAAAGTTCTAACGAGAGCGCGTCTCAATGCTCCAGGGGCGGACCCGGGTCAAAAAGGGCGCTGAGCGGTCTGGTTGACGCGTCGCCGCACGTGCCGATGGGACAACCGACCCGATTTCGACCGCTCGGCGAGCGCCGCAGCAAGCGGCGCGGAATATGCAGCTGGAGCTCCGTTGGCGAGCCCAAATACGCTTACTGGGGGTGATTTTGGAGACCGCAGTTCAGGACAAGGGTCAGCTTGTCGAAGACATTATCGAGGTGATCGTCAAAGAGGGCATGGTCGACCGCGACAAGGTCCAACCTGACGCGACCATCGACAGTCTCGATCTGAAATCGATCGACATCGTCATGATCCTGACGGCGATCGAAGAGAAGTTCGACGTCTATATCCCGATGGACGGTTCATTCCAGGACGCCAAGGATGTGCAAGGCCTGATCGACGCCATCGCCGTGCACATCATGAAAGAAAAAGAGAAAGAGAACAGGGCGTATGGCTGAGGCCAGACAGGTCGTTATTACTGGCATAGGAGCCGTTTCAGCCGCAGGAGTGGGTGCAGACAAGCTCTGGGCCGCCGCTCGTAACGGCATCAGCCAAATACGCGAGCTGATCTTGTCGCGTCCGTATAAGGGCCGGGTGAAGATCGCCGCCCAGGTCCGCGACTTCGATCCCTCGGATTACATCGATGCCGATATGCTGCCGCTCTGCGATCCGTTTACGCAATATGCGGTCGCGGCGGCCGACGAGGCCATGCAGCAGGCCGGCCTCTCGCGCGACGAACCGCAAGGGTCGAGGACCGCGGTGATTATCGGGACTGGAATCGGCGGCATAAATACCGTCGACGACGGTCTCTACAGACTGTACTCGCATCTCGCCAATCGGCCGGATCCGCTCACCGTGCCGCGCCTGATCGCTAGCGCCGGGCCGGCAACTCTAGGCATGCGCTATGGCTGCCATGGCCCGACCTTCGCGGTTGCGAGCGCCTGTTCCTCCGCCACCCAGGCAATCGGGATGGGCATGCAGATGATCCGCGCCGGGCTGGTCGACCGCGCGATTGTCGGGGGAACGGAAGCAGCGATCACCTACGGCACGATGCTGTCCTGGGAGGCCTTACGCGTGCTCACTCCCGACAAGTGCCGGCCGTTTTCGAAGAACCGCAACGGCATGAGTCTCGGCGACGGCGCCGGAATTTTCATCCTCGAGGCCAGCGAGACGGCACGGGCGCGACGCGCCCCGCCGGTCGCAGTCCTGTCCGGTTACGGCACGACAAGCGATGCCCGCGACCCGGTCCGCCCCGACGTTGAGGGTGCCGCCTCCTGCATGACTCAGGCGCTCGCCGACGCAGGTCTCCCGGCAAGCGCCATCGATTACGTGAATGCGCACGGCACGGCGACGGTCGCCAATGACGCAAACGAATCCGAAGCGCTGCACCGCGTTTTCGGCAATCAGCTGGCTCGCATCCCGGTCTCGTCGACAAAGCCCGTCCATGGCCATGGGCTCGGCGCCGGCGGCGCGCTCGAACTCATCGTCACGCTGGGAGCGATCAACGATAACATCGCGCCGCCGACGATCAACTTCACCGATCCCGATCCGAAATGCGAGGTCGATTGCGTGCCGAACGTCGCGCGCGAACTGCTGATCAATCGGGCGATGTCGAATTCCTTCGCGTTTGGCGGCATCAACGCGACGTTGATCGTCGAGGCGCCGCAAGGTGTCTGAGACGCGGCTCGGCCCGTTCTGCGTGCGGACGGAGCCCACCCAGATCGCGGCTTACCGAACCGCCATCGGCGCCAGCGGCGACGACGTGCCTGCCGCCTTCCCGATTTGCTGGCTTGGACAAGCCGAAATCCGCACCGCCGTCGAGGCGGCCTGCGCGGGCCGGCTGCCGCTGCACGAAGGCCAGACATTCGACTACGCGCGCCCGCTCGAGGTTGGCACCGAATATCGCCTGTCGCTGAACCTCCACGAACAGGCCCATCCGCCGCGGCTTGCCGCAAACGCGGAAATCACGACCGTTGCCGGCGAAATCTGCTTGCGAATGGAAACCCTGTTGCGGCTGGTGGTGCCGGCTGCGCTGGAATTATCGGCATGACGAACGCTCTGCCGCAGGCCGGCACCAGATTGCCGGAACGCAATGTCGGCCCTTTCAGCGGCGGCGATCTCCGCGCGTATGCGGAGATTTCCGGTGACAACAATCCACTGCACCTCGATGCCGAGCTAGCGCAGAGCGTAGGCCTCGCCGCTCCGCCGGTCCACGGCATGCTGCTCTTCGCCGCCTTCGAGCCGATCCTGAACGACTGGCGGCCGGACCTGCGCATCGAGCGGCTGTCAGGCCGCTTCACGCAGCCCGTTCCGTCAGGAGAAGCCGTCAGCCTTTCCGGGCGCGTGATGCGAGTGAGCGGCGGCGACAAGCCGCGCATCCTGCTGCGCCTCATGGCGAACGGCGCATCCCGCGCACCGGCTATCGTCGGCGAAGCTGTCCTGGTGCCGCGCGAGGCGGCCTGATGCGCCGCGATCCACGCTCGATTCTGATCACCGGCGCCTCGAGCGGCATCGGCCACGCCGTCGCGCGCGCCTATGCGGAACCCGGCCGCCGGCTGACGCTGATCGGCCGCCACGCCGAGCGGCTCGCTGCCGTCGCCGCGGAATGCACCGTAAAGGGTGCCGCGACCGAGACCGTGCTCCTCGACGTGCGCGATCGCGAGGCGGCTTGGCGGACTTTACGCGAGCTCGACGCCCGAGAGCCCTTCGATCTCGTCCTCGCCAATGCGGGGATCGCCACTGGCCTTAAACCCGGCCAGTTCGCCGAAAATCCCGACGCAGTACGCGGCACGATTGCGACCAACCTGTTCGGCGTCCTGAACACGGTCGAGCCGCTGATCGATCCGATGTGCGCGCGCGGACGTGGTCAGATCGCAATCGTGAGCTCGATCGCGGCCATCCGCGGTTTGCCCTATTCGCCGGCCTATTGCGCGAGCAAGGCTGCCGTGCACCTTTACGCCGATTCGCTGCGCGGCAATCTCGAGCCGCGCGGCGTCACCGTCAGCCTCATCTGTCCGGGTTTTGTGCACACGCCGATGAACGAGAAGCTCATTGCCGCAAAACCGCTGGCGATCTCGGATGAAAAAGCCGCGCGGATTATTCGTCGCGGGCTTGACCGGGGACGCGCGCTGATCGCTTTTCCGCGGCTGCTTTATCTCGGCGCCCGCTTCATCAGCTTCCTCCCGGCACGGCTCGTCGATCGCGTGATGAATCGCATGCATGTCGACATGCAGGAGACGCCGGAGCGCATGCCTGGCGGCGTGTTGCCGTGACATTCCAGGGTGCGCTCGCTTGGATCGCCGCGGCGTGGTGGACGGCCGCGTTTGGCTTCCTGTGCCTCAGCGTGCTCGCCGCTTTCGTCCATCCCATTGTTCAACGCCGGCGCGCCCGAAACAGGGATTTGCCGCCACTGAGCTTCGTCGTGCCTGTCAAAGCGCTGGATGCGGGTTTCCGCCGCGCCCAGGAATCGCTGCTTACGCAGTCCTATCCGGAAGCTGAACTCCTTGTATCGGCGGCGGAAGAGGATTCGCCCGCGCTTGCCGCAATCCGCGACATCCTCGCGCGTGCAGCAAGGTTCCCGGCTCGCATCCTGCGCTCGACCGGACATTTCGCGGCAAGTCCCAAGCTCAACAATCTCATCGAAGCATTTCGTCAGGCGCGATACGACACGATCTTCATGAAGGATTCGAACACGATCCTCGCCAACGGCGACGTCGAAGCTGCGGTCCGGCATCTGACACCCGATGCCGGTCTCGTCGTTGCCGTTCCCGTCGCAATAGACGCGAAAAATTTTCCCGCTCGCATCGAGCAGTCGATCATGAATGCAGCGCATGCCCGCGTTCTCATGGTCGCCTCGCTGCTCGGCCTCGAAGTCGGGGTTGGCAAGTTCATGCTTTTCCGCCGTTCCGATCTCGATCGTGCCGGCGGCATTCCGGCGCTTGCTTCGACGGTCGGCGAAGACAATGCGATGGGCAAGGCGCTCGCGCGTCTGGGGCTGAAAACCGTGTTTTCGCATCGCGTCGTCCGTCAGGAGCTTGGCGCCCGCCGGCTTGCCGATGTCTATGACCGCCAGATGCGTTGGGCCGTGATCCGCCGCGACGAAGAGCGTGTCGCCTTTCTTCTGGAGCTGTTTAACTTCGCACTTCCGGCAGCAATAGCAGCCGCATTTGCGGCGCCACTCCTCGGTCTTCCGTCGGTCGCGGCTGCAGTGGCGACAATCGTCGGCTGGTTCGTGGCCGAAACGATACTCATCTTCGCCAAGAGCTGGGGCCTCTCACCTTCGGCCCCGATTACCTTTGCCTGCCGCGAGGTCATGCTGCCTTGCGTGTGGCTGAATGCCTGGCTCACAAATCGGGTCGTCTGGGCGCAAGGCACCTATGTCGCGACGTCGAAGTCTGATCCGTCGCGAACGCCCCTGCTCGGTTCGCTTGGAGCGGACCGAAGGAACAGCAAGCTTTGATTCTTTACGCGCTTCTGCTGTTCATTCTGGATGCGGTTGTGGCAATCTGCTTCGCCGTGAGCTTGTGGGTCGCGCTCGGGCTGATCGTGCTCTTCGTGCGCTTCGTTGGGGACGAACGGCGTCTGCGCCGCGGCGTAACCGAACCTGGTTGTCCGGCCATTAAGGGCGATGTCCCGCATGTTCTTGTTCAACTGCCCGTCTTCAATGAGCCTGCAGTGGTCGAGAACGTGTTACGCACTGCCGCCGCCCTCGATTGGCCGCGCGACCGACTTACGATTCAGCTTCTCGACGATTCGACCGACGAAACGAGCGGGATCGCCGAGCGCGTCGCCGCGGAACTGCGCGAGAGCGGCACCGATGTTCAGCACGTGCGCCGCGAGGATCGCTCCGGCTTCAAGGCAGGCGCGTTGGCCGCGGGACTGCAGCTTTCGGCGGCCCCTTATATTGCGATGCTTGACGTCGATTTTCGTCCGCCGCCCGATTGGCTGCAACGCGTCGTGCCGTGCCTCGTCGCGGATCCCAAAGCGGCGTTTGCGCAATCGCGATGCGAGTTCACGAATTACGACACGAATTGGCTGACCCGCGTACAGGGTCTGCTCCTCGACGCACATTTTCTGATCGAGCAGCAGACGCGTGCGCGCGCCGGTTGGCTGTTCCAGTTCAACGGAACCGGAGGCATCTGGCGCCGCGCCGCGATCGAGGCTGCTGGCGGCTGGTCGGCTTATTCGATCACCGAGGATCTCGATCTGGCGATCCGCGCCAAGCTCGCGGGATGGCACGGGATATTTGTCGCCGAACCGGCAATTCCGGGCCAGGTGCCGGACACGATGCGCAATTGGCGCCGCCAGCAGCGGCGCTGGTCCAACGGCTTTGTGCAAGTGGCGAAGCGGACGCTTGGGCCTTTGTTGCGCGCGCCGTGGCCGCTCAGCGAGAAATTGTCGGCCATTTCGATGCTGACGATGCAGGCGATTTTCCCGGCCGTCGCCATTGGCATCGTGGCGGCCTTTTTCGGATTTTTGCTGCGCGGCTTTGATTTGCGGCCCTATCTCATTGAGATTGTTATTACTATCGTTCTGGCCTTTATTCTACTGTTCGCCACGACGCTGCCCCCCTACATCGCGCTGAAACGCGGCCCGATGTCGCGCTACCTCAAAACGACGGCCATGTTGCCGGTCATGATCATCTATCTCAGCGGCGCGAACACCCCGAAAATGATCCAGACTTGGCGCGGCCGCACCGAAATGTTCAAGCGTACTCCGAAGCTGGAAGGGTGAGGGTCCACCATGCGCTTGCGGCATTGCGTCCTCCCGGTTCGCCTCGCTTTCGCCGGACTTGAACGCTCTCTCACGAGACCGATTCCCGGCGGAGCCAAACCGTTGCGCAGAGCCACTATCGCCAGCTGGGTCGCTGCAATTTGCCTCTCCGGATCGAGCATCGCCGCCTCGGCGCACCCGCATGTCTGGGTGGCGGTGAAGAGCGAGGTCGTGTTCGGCGCCGACGGCAAGGTGACCGCCATCCGCCACGCGTGGAACTTCGACGAAATGTATTCAACCTTCTCAACCCAGGGCCTCGGCACGGACGGCAAGCCGCCGACAGCGGCGCAATTGCAGCCGCTCGCCAAGGTGAACGTCGAATCGCTCGCCGAATTCGATTTCTTCACCTACGCCAGGCGTGCCGGCGACAAGCCGGAATTCGGCGCCCCGGTCGACTACTCGCTGGAGCCCGAACCCAACAACACCGTCACGCTGCACTTCACCTTGCCCTTGAAAAAGCCTGTCGATGCGAAGAAGCCGTTCTCGTTCCAGGTCTATGATCCGACCTACTTCGTCTCCTTCTCGTTCGAGAAGACCGCCCCGGTAAAGCTTGAGCACGCGCCGCCGGGCTGCTCGACGAGCACCCTCGATCCCAATCCGCTCGTAGCCGATGATGTGAAGAAACTGTCGGAGGCGGCCTTCACCAACATGTCGCCGGGCGTGGACGTCGGCATCAAGCTCGCGACCCGTGTCGTGGTGGCCTGCCCATGATCGGCCGCGCTCGCCTGCACTGGCTGCTCGTCGGGGCCTTTGTCGCCGCGGCGAGCGCCGACGCGGCGTTCGCCCAGGCGCTGCGCCATCCTTTCGCCGTCGGCGGGAGCGAGGCCGGCGGCGCATCGAGCGGAATCATGGGCTGGCTGCTCGCCGAGCAGAGCCGCTTCTATCTCATGCTCACCGGCACGATCCACGCGCTGCGCACAAACGCCTCGGCCGCTTGGACGCTCGCCGGCTTGAGCTTCGCTTACGGTGTCTTTCATGCCGCGGGTCCGGGTCACGGCAAGGCGGTGATCGCCTCCTACATGATCGCCAACGAACGGGCGCTGAAGCGCGGGCTCGTCCTCACCGGCTTTGCCGCGCTGCTGCAAGGCCTCGTCGCGATCGCGATCGTGACAATCGCCGCCCTGATCTTCAACGCGACGGCGAAGCGGATGACCGACGCCGCGACCATCATCGAGCAGGTGAGCTACGCCGCGATCGCCTGCCTCGGCCTTTGGCTTGTCTGGCAGAAGGGGCGGGCGCTGATCGCCACCTTGCGTCCGCTCGAGCTCGGCGCTGTGTTTCGTGCAAACAGCACCCATAATGGCGCGCTGGCGTTTGCTGCGGGGGATGGATCGAACGCATTCACCTGCTCCGCGCATGATCACGATCATGTGCACGATGCGAGCTGTGGACACGCGCACGCGCCCGACCCGTCGGCGCTCGACAATCCGAGCTTCTCGTGGTCGAGCGCGCTCGCGACGGTGATTGCCGCCGGCGCGCGGCCCTGTTCGGGCGCGATCCTCGTTCTGGTCTTTGCGTTGGCGCAAGGGGTTTATTGGGCCGGTATCGGCGCGGCGCTGGCAATGGCGGTTGGCACGGGACTGACGACCGGCGCGCTCGCAGCTTGCGCGGTTTTTGCAAAATCGCTCGCCGAGAAACTGCTCGGGACCGAAGGCGGTCGTGGTCTCATCATCGCACGTAGCGCCGAGTTCTTGGCAGCGCTGCTTGTGCTGTTCGTAGGCGTCGGGCTGTTGCTCGGCGCCTCGATGATGCAGGGAATGGCGTAAATTCCGGACCGCGCACCCGTCAGGTAGCGCATGGAAGCGTCGAGCAGTTGCGCTACCCATGAGGTGCGCGGTCCAACTCAAACTTTACCAAGCACGATCTGCTGCCCGTGCGGCGTTGCTTTCGCCGCGCGATCCCAGGCTTCCTTCGTGTCTTCCAAACCGGCCTGGCTTGCCGCGCCTTTCGCAACCACGAGGCGCTCTAACGCTGTCAGCCAATGCCGGTAATAGATATCACCGAGATCGGCGTCGCCGCGCCGTTGCGCAGCGCTGATTTCCGCGCCGAGCGCCTCTGCCCATTCCTCCCATGTGAACAGGCCGCGCTCCTGCAATTGCACGGCAAGCGCAAAGGCCTGCGCTTCCCACGGCTCGCGGAACACCGGCCCGTCGGCATCGCGGGGGAGAGAGGGGAGGGCGGAGAAAGCGTCCACCACCTTCGTCTGCTTACTTGTTGACTATCGGCTCCCCATTCGGCCCTGGTGTTCCGAAAGTGAGAAGATCGCCGATCGAGTTCCTCTGCGCGGCAGCCCAATCAGCGAGCTGGGTGCACATCGCGGGCTTTGAGCTGCCCGCTTGAAGCGCTTTGTCGGCGCAACGCAGCGAAGCGAAATTTTGCAAGCTCATCGACAGCTGTAGCGAATAATCCGAGGAGTAAAGCTGCGTGTCGCTGAAAACCACCCCTGACGCGGCATTACCATAGTACATCAGGCGAAAGCTTTGGTCGCTCCCCGGCCGCCGGCCGGCATCGAGCTTCAGGACCGCCCCACTCGCAGAAAACTCCGGCAGAATCGGCACGGTCGGAAAGCCCGCCGTTTGATGGCAGCCGAGACACGATGCTTTCGCATTATCGACCGGGCCGGCGAGCCTGCCTCCGTATCCAAGATGATTGAAGTTCAACGGCGGTTTCCGCAAGTCTCGGGCAGCATCTTCATTCAGCCATTGCTCGGTGAATTTTCCGAAGCTGCACGGCCCATCGGGACCGGCGCACGTCTCTGCATAAGTGACCTTCGGGTTATTTCCCCAATGGAGGCCGAGTGGCACCATCCGTTTCCACGGTGTGTCGCCCGTCGAGGTACCATCGTAACCAAAGGTGCCGAGCAGCCACCCCGTCGTGCTGTGATCGTCTCGCACCGAGACATCAATCTGGATCAAGCGGATGGGGCCAAGCGCACGCTCAAATCGAGAGATCGGGCCCTTGTTTCGCCAGGTCGGATCGTCGTTGACGAACACGTGACCTTGCCATGTCAGGGCACCTTTCACGATCGGCAGCTGTGCTTCCGTTACGGTGGAGAAGAGAAGCTTGATGATGTACGAGCCGTTGGCGAAATTGTTGCGGCCCATCGGGTCCGGATTGAGGGCCCCCGGTTTCGGATCGTCAGGGTTACAATAGACCTGCCCGACGCCGAAAGCCGCGCGATCGTTTAAGTACGCTCCCGACCAGGTGTCGACAAAATCCTTCTGGAGCGTAGAAATACCGTATTCGATGCACTGCGCCACCCAGACCTCGCCCTCCCGGAACGCAAGGACGCTCACACTCAGACTCTCGTCTGCGCCTGGCATCGTCACGCCCCTTCCAGATACGGCTCGAACGCGTCGATCGAGACGCTGATCTTCGGGTCGGCGTCTTCGCCCCAAAGCTCGCGCGCGCTGAAGCGCACGTTGTAGCACCATTGCGGCTCTTCGCCGGCGCCATGCGCATTTGTGTCGGGGAAAACGAAATGTCCGCGTATTTTCTCGACGATGCCGGTTTTGCCGCGGGTGTAGCGCGGCAAGCGCGTATGCGTTGGCGGGTTGATGTTTTTCATACGCACGCGATGACCGACGGCGAACCGCGGTTGATTATTCGCGGGCCGATCCGACGGCCAGCCCCGCGCCAGCGCCGGTGCGACTTTTTCGCCGTGAAACACCTTTATTGGCAAGTCCTGCAAATCATGTAGCGGCCGGCTGGCGGCGATCTCGTCTTCCGACACGAGATGCTTCTCGGCGAGGATTTTCTCCAAAGCCGCGAGCCAAATCTCGTAATAGCTGCGCGTGTAATAAAATGGCGGCGGCAGCGATTCCCGCGCAAAGCGGCTGGCGTCCCCCGACCATAGGCCCAGCGCGCCCGTTGCAAGCACGTTGGCGAGAACGCGCGGCTCGAAGGCGGCGTGGAAGACCGGCTCGTTCGGTTCCGGATTGACCGGGCCGAAGCTCGTCATGCCGCCGACATCCTGGGCGCCGTTCACTGCAGTTTTTCCGGGTTAAGCGGCAGGCCGGTGCCGATCATCGAATCGCGCGTGACCAAAGAAGCGAGCCGCTCCTCGCTCCAGCCCTCCGTGCCGGCGGGACGCATCGGCAAGACGAGGTAGCGCATCTCCGAGGTCGAATCCCAGACGCGGATTTCGGTCTCTTCCGGCAGCTCCGCGCCGAATTCGGCGAGCACGCCGCGCGGGTCGATCACCGCGCGCGAGCGGTAGGGCGCCGATTTGTACCAGACCGGCGGCAGGCCGAGCACCGGCCAGGGATAACAGGAGCAGAGCGTGCAGACGACGAGGTTGTGGACGCCGGCCGTGTTCTCGACGACGGCGATGTGCTCGCCGCCGCGCCCGCCGTAACCGAGCTCGCGGACCGCCTTGGCGCCGTTCTCGAGGAGGCGCGCCTTGAAGCCGGGATCGCTCCAGGCATGCGCCACGACATGCGCGCCGTTGCGCGGCCCGACCTTCACCTCATAGGTCTCGACGATGGCGTCGAGCGCGGCGGGGTCGACCAGGCCCTTTTGGACAAGCACAGTCTCTAGCGCGCGGACGCGCAGCTCCACCTCGGAGAGCTCGGAGCCGTGGTGGTGATCGTGTCCGGCATGATGCGGGCGCGGCTCGCCGGCAATGTCGCGCACGGTTTCGGCGTGGTCTTCGTGCATGAAAACGAGCTTATCAGGCACCTCGAGGGGCGTCACGCACCCGCACGCCCCGTAAACCCCGCCTTAACGCTGACGCGCGCTTAACTTGAAGCAGCGCTTTCGCTCCATTTCGCGCCCGCAACTGGGCCGCAGAAATGGCGGATTTCGGCGCGACTGAATGGACTTAACCTCCCCGCCCGCAGGCTCTTTCCGAGGACCCCGAATGAACCCGACCGATCTTGCGGCCCCAGTCGCAGAAGTCTCGCTATGGAGCATGTTCTGGACCGCGCATATCGTGGTCAAGCTGGTCATGGTCGGCCTGCTCGCCGCCTCGATCTGGTGCTGGGCGATCATCGTCAACAAGGCGCTGCTCTTTACCCGCACCCGCAAGGCGATGGACCGCTTCGAGCAGGTTTTCTGGTCCGGCTCCTCGCTCGAAGAGCTCTACACGACGCTCGCCGAGCGCCCGACGACCGCCATGGCGACCCTGTTCGTTGCCGCGATGCGTGAATGGAAGCGCTCGTTCCAGCACGCCCACGCCTCGTTCATGGGCCTGCAGGCCCGCATCGAGAAGGTTCTCGACGTGTCGATCGCCCGCGAGGTCGAGCGGCTCGAATCGAACCTGCTCGTGCTGGCGACCGTCGCCTCCGCCGGTCCCTTTGTCGGTCTGTTCGGCACGGTTTGGGGCATCATGACCTCGTTCCGCTCGATCGCCGCCTCCAAGAACACCTCGCTGGCAGTCGTCGCGCCCGGCATTGCCGAGGCCCTGTTTGCGACCGCGATCGGCCTCTTCGCCGCGATCCCGGCGCTCATCGCCTACAACAAGCTGCAGGGCGAGGTCGCCAAGAACCAGGCGCGCATGGAGAGCTTCGCCGACGAGTTCTCGGCGATCCTGTCGCGCCAGATCGACCAGCATGCGGGCGCCGAGCGCGACCGCATGGCCGCCTGAGGCGTAGGCCATGGCGATGGCAGGGGCGGCGGCAATCGGCCGAAAGAGCGGGCGGCGCCGGCGCGGCGTGCCGCGCTACGGCGCGATGGCGGAAATCAACATGACGCCGTTCATCGACGTCATGCTCGTTCTCCTCATCATCTTCATGGTGGCGGCGCCGCTGCTCGCCACCGGTGTCGCCGTCGACCTGCCGCAGACGAAATCGGCGCCGCTCAACATCGACCAGAAGCCGATCACGATCTCCATCGACGAGAAGGGCACGATCTATCTCGCCGACCAGCCGACCGAGGCGAACGATCTCGTCAACAAGCTGCAGGGCATGACCAAAGCCGGCTTCGACGAGCGCATTTATGTGCGCGGCGCTAAGGCGGTGAATTACGGGCGCGTCGCCGAAATCATGTCGATCGTAACGACGGCCGGATACAAGAAGGTCGCGCTCGTCACCGAACCGGAGAAAAAGTGATTGAGCCCCCGTCCCGAGGAGTCGCAAGACGACATCTCCAGGGATGACGGCGCGCGCGGTGCCACGCGCGCCGCGCTGCTGCTCGCCTGGGCGCGCGGCAAGGTCAATCTGCGCGAGCCGGGTGTGCTGGTCTCCGCCGGCGCGCAT
>Ga0164308_10000423_pt1 | contig 23399 bp, 15 predicted proteins | sample Whisoiple_246_MG_FD_109983 | JGI IMG/M metagenome (GOLD analysis project Ga0164308, IMG submission 109983) | Soil microbial communities amended with fresh organic matter from upstate New York, USA - Whitman soil sample_246_MG | ecosystem: Environmental > Terrestrial > Soil > Unclassified >...
CATCGCGGCGCTCGCATACGGCTCGCCGGAGGCGCTCGATCGCCGCGCGCTCGCCGCGCGCACCGGCGAAGCCGCCCAGGCCGCCCCCGTGCGGATCGCCCATCTCGGGCTCGGCGCGTTCCACCGTGCTCACCAGGCGTGGTACACCTCCGTCGCCGCCGATGCGGAGGAGTGGGGGATCGCCGCCTTCACGGGCCGCAGCCCCCGCGCCGCCGAGGACCTCCAGGCCCAGGACGGCCTCTACTCGCTCGTGGTCCGCTCTGCCGACCACGACGAGATCGGCATCGTGCGGAGCATCTCCGAAGCCGTGGACGGCGCAAGGGTCGACCGGCTCGTCGGCACGGTCGCCGCGCCCGCGACCGCGCTGGTCACGCTCACCGTGACCGAGGCCGGCTATGCGCTCGATGCCGACGGTCGTCCCGATACCGCCGATCCGGCGGTCGCCGGGGATCTCCACTGGCTGGGCCGCAATCTCGGCGCGGCACGCTTCGACTTCGCCGATGCGCCCCGCACGGCGCTGGCGCGGCTGCTCGCCGCGCTCGAGGCGCGCCGGCGGGCGGGCGGCGGCGACCTCGCGATCGTGTCGTGCGACAACCTGCCGCACAACGGCCGGCTCGCTCGCGACGCGATGCTCGCACTGGCAGATCTCTCCGGTGCGACGGCCACCCGCGAGTACCTCGCCGATCACGTCACGTTCGTCTCGACATCCATCGACCGGATCACCCCCAAGACCACCAGTGCGGATGCCGCGGCCGTCGCCGCGGCGACCGGGTGGCACGATCGTGCCCCCGTGGTCACCGAGCCTTTCCACGACTGGGTGCTCTCGGGTGAGTTCCGCAGCGGTCGCCCGGACTGGGAGCGCGGCGGCGCTCGGTTCGTCGACGACATCGACCCCTTCGAACGCCGGAAGCTGTGGCTGCTCAACGGCGCGCACACCCTGCTCGCCTACGCCGGGGCGGCCCGGGGGCATCGCACGGTCGCCGAGGCCGTGGCCGACGTGACGGTCCGGTCCTGGGTCGAGGAGCTCTGGGATGAGGCGGTCCGGCACCTGCCGGCGGAAGGACTGGATCTCCCCGCGTACCGCGCTGCCCTCCTCGCCCGATTCGACAACGCCCGGATCCAGCACCTGCTCGATCAGATCGGCCAGGACGGCACGACGAAACTCCGCGTGCGCCTGGCCCCCGTGCTGAAGGCCGAGCGCGCCGCGGGGCGCGAGGGCGAGGCATCCGTCCGCGCCTTCGGTGCGTGGGTGTCGGCGGTCAGGAACGGGCGCGCGCCGTCCGACCGCGCGGGAGACGCGCTGATCGAGGCAGCGGGGGAGACCGGCGAGCGCGGCGTCGTTGCGCTGCTCGACCTGGTCGACAGCGAGCTGGCCTCGGATCCCGGCATCGTCGCCGCGGTCGGTCGCGTGGCCGCCGCCTTCTCGCCGCGCTGAGTTCGGGGCCGCGCGCGGCGCGGGTCGGGTGCCCACCCACGCCGAGTTGCCACAACTTCGCGCATCTCGACGCCGAGTCGCCACAAGGACTGGCAACTCGCAGGGCGGGTGGGGTCCCGCGCGTGACGCGCGGCGGGTGGTGGGACGGATGCCTTGGACCCAGGCATCCGTTCATTCCGACCTAGGGGGCTCCGCCCCCGACTCGCTCGCCAAGCCAGCCACTCACGCCGAGTTGCCACAACTTCGCGCATCTCGACGCCGAGTTGCCAGAAGGACTGGCAACTCGCCCGGCGGGCAGCGCGGGCCTCTCGCGGATCGGGTGCCCACCGACGCCGAGTTGCCACAACTTCGCGCATCTCGACGCCGAGTTGCCACAAGGACTGGCAACTCGCAGGGCGGGGCGGGAACCTGCGCGGCCGGCGACGGTCTCGCGCGCGCAATCCCGCGCCGGTCGGGCTCCGGTGCCGAAGGCGCCTGGAGGAATGTCTGGCAATCGGTTGCCATGATTACGTTTTCGTGATTCACTGGTAGCAATCGGTTGCCATCGATCCCGATGCGACCGAGTCATCACACGCAGCGTCGCGTCAACGCAAGGACGCGGAGGAGAAGCATGACCATGTTGAGGCCGCAGGCTGGACCCACTCGTGAGCTCGTCAATCTGGACGGGCTGTGGCGATTCGCCATCGACAGCGCCGTGGCCGAGTCGCCGTGGAGCGGCACGCTCGCGACCTCCCTCGAGGCTGCGGTTCCGGCCAGCTACAACGACCAGTTCGCCGACGCGGCGATCCGCGATCACGTCGGCTGGGTCTGGTATCAGCGCACCGTGCGGGTGCCCCGCGGGTGGGCCGGCGAGCGGGTCTTCCTCCGGTTCGACGCGGCCACCCACGAAGGCGTCGTCTACGTGGACGATGTGAAGGTGGCCGAGCACGTGGGCGGCTACACGCCGTTCGAGGCCGACGTCACCGACGTCGTCGCCGCGGGCGCCGAGTTCCGCCTCACGGTGGGGGTCAGCAACGAGCTCACCAACATCACCATCCCGCCCGGTGTCATCACGGTCACCGACGAAGGTGGGCGGACGCAGGACTACCTGCACGACTTCTTCAACTACGCCGGGCTGGCCCGGTCGGTGTGGCTGTACAGCGCACCCGCCGTGCGCGTCTCCGACATCACCGTCACGACGGATGTCGACGGACAGGCCGGCCTCGTCGGCTTCGACGTCGAGACGACGGGAGCGGATGCCGTGAGCGTCGCTCTGCGCGATGCCGACGGCGCCGTCGTGGCGACGGCCTCGGGCTCATCGGGCGTGCTCCGCGTCGAGGACGTGAAGCTCTGGCAGCCGGGTGCGGCCTATCTCTACACGCTGAGCGCTCAGGCGCTCGTCGACGGCGAGATCTCAGATGAGTATTCGCTGCCCGTCGGCGTGCGCACGATCGAGGTGCGAGGCACGGAGTTCCTCATCAACGGCGCACCGTTCTACTTCACCGGGTTCGGCCGTCACGAAGACAGCGCGATCCGCGGCAAGGGGCACGACAACGCCTACCTCGTGCACGACTTCCAGCTCATGGACTGGATCGGCGCGAACTCCTTCCGCACGTCGCACTACCCGTACGCCGAGGAGGTCATGGAATTCGCCGACCGCCACGGCATCGTCGTGATCGACGAAGTGGGCGCCGTCGGACTGAACCTCTCCATGGGAGGCGGCATCTTCGGCGGTCAGCGCCAGCAGACGTTCTCACCCGACACGATCAACGATCGGACACGTGAGACGCACGCGCAGGCGATCCGCGAGCTCGTCGCACGCGACAAGAATCACCCGAGTGTCGTGCTGTGGTCGATCACGAACGAGCCCGCATCCAACGAGGAAGGTGCTCGCGAGTATTTCGAGCCGCTCGTGTCGCTCACCCGCGAGCTCGACCCGACGCGGCCGGTGACCTTCGTGAACGTCATGTTCTCGAACTTCGAGGTCGACCGCATCGCCGACCTGTTCGACGTGATCTGCCTCAACCGCTACTACGGCTGGTACGTCGACTCCGGCGACCTGCGCAGCGCGGAGCGCAAGCTCGAGGCCGAGCTGCTCGGCTGGCAGGAGAAGTTCGCGCGGCCCCTCATCATGACCGAGTACGGCGCCGACACGGTCGCCGGGTACCACTCGATCTACGACGTGCCCTTCACCGAGGAGTACCAGACGAGGTTCCTCGAGATGTACCACCGCGTGCACGATCGCGTCCCGGCGATCGTCGGCGAGCAGGTGTGGAACTTCGCGGACTTCCAGACCAAGAACGGCTTCGCCCGTGTCGACGGCAACAAGAAGGGCGTGTTCACGCGCGACCGCAAGCCGAAGGCCGCCGCGCATGCCCTCCGCGCCCGCTGGACCTCGCTCCGCGACGCCGACTGACCCTCCCCATCCGCTGCACCAGGCAAGGAAGCCCCGCATGACCACTGCCGTCCCCACCTCGACGACCTCATCGACACCCCAGAAGCTCGGCGCCCTCAGCATCGTCGGCTACGGAGCCGGTGACGCCGCGAACAACCTCGCGTTCACGACCGCGACGATGTTCCTGCTCGTGTACTACACCGACGTCGCGGGCATCTCCGCCGCGGCGGCGGGAACGCTGCTGCTGGTCGTGCGGGTGTTCGACGCCTTCGCCGACGTCTTCGCGGGCCGCATCGTCGACCGCACGTACAGCAAGCGGTTCGGCAAGTTCCGTCCGTTCATCCTGTTCGGATCGCTTCCGCTTCTCCTGCTGAGCGTGGCGACCTTCTCGGTTCCTCAGATCGGCGAATCGGGCATGCTGCTCTACGCGTACCTCACGTACGCTGCCCTGGGTCTGGCCTACAGCCTCGTCAACATCCCGTACGGCTCGCTCGCCGGCGCGATGACCCGCAACGCGGGCGAGCGGGCGAAGCTCGCCAGTGCCCGCACGATCGGAGCCATGCTCGTGGGTGCGGGCCTCGGCATCTTCGTGGCGCCGCTGATCAAGCCGGAGAACGACCTGCAGTCGATCTTCACCTTCATGACGCTCGGGTTCGTCGTGGTCGGTTTCGCCCTCTACCTCTTCACCTTCTTCACGGCGAAGGAGACCGTCATCCGCGACATCCCGAAGGTGACGATGAGGCAGAGCCTCGCGATCCTGCGGAGCAACCGCCCCCTGCTGCTGCTGTGCCTGAGCTCGTTCACGTTCCTCACCGGGATGCTCGCGCTCAGCACCGTGCAGCTGTACTACCTGCGCGATGTGCTCAATGCCCTGCCGCTGTACGCCGTCCTGTCGCTCGTGCAGATCGTGCTGGTGTTCGCGCTGGCGGCCGTCGTCCCCACGATCGTCCGCCGCTTCGGCAAGAGGAACGGCTACATCGCGGGCGGCGTCGTCATGATCATCGGCGGCCTCGTGGTCTTCTTCGCGCCGCCGGGGGCGGTCCCCGTGGCCTTCGCCGGCCTCGTGCTGTGCCAGATCGGCATCGCCCTCGTCAACATGCTCGTGTGGGCGCTCGAAGCCGACACCGTCGAGTACGGCGAGTGGAAGACAGGGGTGCGGGCCGAGGGCATCATCTACGCGCTCTTCTCCTTCACACGCAAGACGGGTCAGGCCGTCGGCGGAGCGCTGGCCGCCTACGCGCTCGCCCTCGGGGGATACGCCGCGGGTGCGCAGGTGCAGTCCGACTCCGCCGAATGGGGGATCCGCGCCGCCGCGGGCCTCCTGCCGGCGGTCGCCGCCCTCATCGCGATCGCAGTGATGTTCTTCTACCCGCTCACCGACGCCCGCCACCGCGAGATCATCGCCGAGATCGCGCAGCGACGCGCTGCCCGTGGCGAGGCGGAGCCGGTCGACCCCGCGCTGAGCACGGCGGCCTTCCGCGCCGCCGACTCCACATCCGTACCGCCGACAACGGCCTGACCCGACAGACGCACCGAGAGGACTCCCCATGATCATCGACAAGGCCGAAGTCATCGTGACCAGCCCGGGCCGCAACTTCGTCACGCTTCGGCTGACGACTGACGAGGGTCACGTCGGCATCGGCGATGCGACTCTCAACGGCCGCGAACTGGCCGTGGTGAGCTACCTCAAGGATCACGTCGCGCCCCTTCTCATCGGGAAGGACGCGGGGCGGATCGAAGACACCTGGCAGTTCCTCTATCGCTCGGCGTACTGGCGCCGCGGGCCCGTCACGATGGCGGCGATCGCCGCCGTCGACATGGCGCTGTGGGACATCAAGGGCAAGGCCGCCGGGATGCCGGTCTACCAGCTTCTCGGAGGTGCGAGCCGCCGCGGGCTCATGGCGTACGGCCACGCCTCGGGCAAGGACCTGCCCGAGATCTTCGACTCGATCCGCGCTCATCTCGAGAAGGGCTACCGCTCGATCCGGGTGCAGACCGGGGTGCCGGGCCTTCAGGCCATCTACGGCATCGCCTCGAACGCCGCGGCGACGACCTCCGGCATCCGTTACGACCATGAGCCGGCCGTGCGGGGTGCCCTCCCACAGGAGGAGGACTGGGACACGCGCGCGTACCTCCGCCACCTTCCCGGGGTCTTCGAGGCGGTCCGCAACGAGTTCGGTCCCGAGTTGCCTCTGCTGCACGACGGGCACCACCGCATGACGCCGATCCAGGCCGCCAAGCTCGGAAAGGCGCTCGAGCCGTACGACCTGTTCTGGCTCGAGGACTGCACGCCCGCCGAGAATCAGGAGGCCCTGCGTCTGGTGCGCCAGCACACCACGACGCCGCTCGCGATCGGCGAGATCTTCAACACCGTGTGGGACTTCAAGGACCTGATCAAGGAGCAGCTCATCGATTACGTCCGGGGAGCCGTCACCCACATGGGCGGCATCAGCCCGCTGAAGAAGACGCTCGAGTACGCGGCGCAGTACCAGATCAAGTCGGGCATGCACGGCCCGACCGACATCTCGCCGGTCGGCATGGCCGCGGCGATGCACCTGGGCCTGTCGATCCACAACTTCGGGATCCAGGAGTACATGCAGCACTCCGCACAGACCGACTCCGTCTTCCAGCAGAGCTTCTCGTGGACGGACGGCTACCTGCACCCCGGCGACGAGCCGGGCCTCGGCGTGACCCTCGACGTCGACGAGGCGGGCAAGTACCCGTATGAGAAGGCGTACCTGCCGTTCAACCGCCTCGCCGACGGAACGGTGCACGACTGGTGACCGAGAGGGCACCCCTCGTCTGCGTGATGGGCGTGTCGGCGGCGGGCAAGTCCACCGTCGGCAGAGCCGTGGCGCAGGAGTGGGGGGTGCCGTTCGTGGATGCGGACGATCTGCATCCCGAGCCCAACCGCCGCAAGATGGCGTCCGGCGTCGCGCTGACCGACGAAGATCGATGGCCCTGGCTCGACGCCGTGGGCGCGGAGTTCGACCGTCACCGGGCGTCCGGACTCGTGGTCGCCTGCAGTGCGCTGCGCGTGGCGTATCGCGACCGCATCCGGTCCGTCGCGCCGCTCGTGCACTTCATCCACCTCGACGGCGCGCACCCGGTGTTGAGATCGCGGGCGCAGGCGCGCACCGATCACTTCATGCCGGCCCACCTGCTCGATTCGCAGATCGCGACGCTCGAACCGCTTCAGAGCCATGAGGCGGGGATCGTGGTGGATGTCGCGGCCGAGGTCCACGAGATCGTCGCCGGCATCGTCGGCGCGATGCGGGTCATCCGCGAAACGGCGGAGTCCCGCTGACGCGGATCAGACGTTCAACACTCGCTCGGGAACCGGAAAGACTCAGCCCCCCGGTGCCCGAGCGAGCGGAGGGGTCGACGCTGAACCTTCGAGGAGCGCCGGCCGCGGCATCCGTTTCGACCCGAGGTCAGATCGCAGCGCAGCAGCCCTTGGATCACTCCGGCGATCGACTGGAGGTGCGCACCCGGAGGTGCGGCTCGAAGACCTCGTGCACGGCATCCGTTCGTCCGCCGACGCGTTCGAGGAGCAGCTGGATCGCCCGCGCGCCCATCTCATCGCCCGGCTGGTCGACGGTCGTGAGGCCGAGGGCCGGGTGGGAGGCGATCGGGACGTCGTCGTAGCCGACCACGGAGATGGGCCGTGACGACTCGGCGACGGCGCGGAGCGTGCCGATGGCGAGCTCGTCGTGGGCGGCGAAGATCGCGGTCGGCTGCGCGCCTTCTTCGAGCGTCTGGCGCACCGTCCGGTAGGCGGCCTCCTGACCCTCGTCGGTGCGCAGCACGACGACCTCGTCGGCGAGACCTGCCCGCTCCATCTCGGTGCGGTAGGTGCGCAGACGCAGGCCGTGCGGCGACGGCACCTCTTCGTCCGACTCGGGCAGGGTGAGGTGGGTGATCCTCGTGTGGCCGAGGCCGAGCAGGTGCGTCATCGCGGCATGTGCGCCGGCGACGTCGTCGCCGGCGACGGTGTCGTAGGCGTCCGAGGTGTCGTGGCGCCCGAACATCACGACGGGCGTGTGCGCGGCGATCCGATCGAGCGCCTCGGGGGTGACGCGAGGGGAGACCGCGATCACCCCGTCCACCTGACGGTCCACGAGAGCCTCGATCGCCCGGAGGCCGTGACGCGACCCGGCTTCTGCGGGAGCGATCACGAGCTGGTACTGCGTGTCGGCGAGCGCGCGCATCGCGCCGTTGAGCATGCGGGTGAAGAACTGGTTGCCGAAGTCGGGGATCTCGATGCCGATGGTGAAGGTGCGTCCGCGCATCGCGCGTGCGGCGATCCGGGGGCGGTAGTTCAGCTCCGTCATCGCCGCCGTCACGCGCTCGCGCATGGAGTCGCTGACGCCGTAAGCATCCCGCAGCACCTTCGACACCGCAGCGCGGGACACGCCTGCTGCCGCCGCGACGTCTTCGATGGTCGCGCTGCGTCCGGGGGTGGGGGCCATGAACCGAGAGTACTAGCGCCGTACCGCGCCGGCGGGGGAGGTCGCCTCGTCGCTGAGGGGGGCGGTCAGCCGGTGCGTGCCGGCGCCGAGGTCGACGTCGGGCGAGCCCGGGCGGCGGAACACGGCGGTGGTGTCCGGCGGCACGACGGCTACGACGTGGAGCTCACCGGCATCCGTCTCCCACTCGACGGATGCGAGCCCGTGCGGCGTCTCGAGCGAGGTCTTGGCCCACTCGAGGCCGCCGCCCGGCTGGGGCGCGACGAGGAGGCGCGCGTACCCGGGTTCGAGCGGCGCGAGTCCGCCGGCGATCCGATGGATCCAGTCGGCCACCGCGCCGAGCGCGTAGTGGTTGAAGCTCGTCATCTCGCCGGGGTTGATGGAGCCGTCGGGCAGCATCGAGTCCCAGCGCTCCCAGACCGTGGTCGCGCCCATGGTCACGGGGTAGAGCCACGAGGGGCACTCCCGCTGCATGAGCAGGCCGTACGCCTCCGCGAGGTGGCCCGTCGCGGTGAGTGCGTCCATGATGAACGGCGTCCCGGCGAATCCGGTCGAGATGCGGAAGCCGCTCTCTCGCACGAGGGTGGCGAGGCGCTCGCCGGACCATCGGCGCTGCTCGGCGTCGAGGAGGTCGAATGCGATCGCGAGCGAATACACCGTCGTGCAGTCGCTCAGGATCCGCGAATCGGACACGTACTCCGCCTGGAACCCGCGGCGGAGGGTCTCAGCCAGGTCGGTGAACTCTGCCGCGTCCTCGGGACGGTCCAGGAGTGCGGCCGCCTTCGCGACGATGCGTGCCGTGCGGTAGGCGGCGGCGGTCGCGACGACGCCGCGGTCGGCCTTGGCCCCGGCCGGATCGGCGGGCGGAGCGTCGGGGTCGAGCCAGTCGCCGAACTGGAAGCCGCGGTCCCACACGCCTGCCGGCGAGAGCAGTGATCGCACCCTCCGCGCGTGCATCGCCATCGCGGGGAACGTCTCTGCGAGCACCTCGCGGTCGCCGTACGCCTCCCACAGTGCCCAGGGCACCCAGGCGACGGCGTCGCTCCAGACGGCGGTCGAGTCGACGGGCGAGAACTCCGCGGGCGCACCCATGTACTTGAGGATGTCGGGGACGACGAAGGGGACGATGCCGTCCTGGTGGGACTGCTCGAGGGCGACATCGCGCAGCCAGTCGCGGAGGAAGCCGCTCACGTCGAAGAGGAAGGCCGCCGTCGGCGCGAAAACGGCGATGTCGCCGGTCCAGCCCAGCCGCTCGTCGCGTTGCGGGCAGTCGGTCGGCACATCGAGGAAGTTGCCGCGCATGCCCCAGACGACGTTCTCGTGCAGCCGGTTCAGAAGAGGATCGGATGACTCGAACCGGCCCGTGCGGCGCAGGTCGGAGCTCACCACGACCGCGGTCAGGGCATCGCCGGTGAGGGCCTCGATGCCGCCGGGCCAGCCCTCGACCTCGACGTAGCGGAACCCGTGGAACGTGAACGTCGGCTCGAAGACGTCGTCCTCGCCGCTCAGCACGAACGTGTCGGTCGCCTTCGCCGTACGGAGGGGACGGATGCCGAGCTCGCCGTCTTCGAGCACCTCTGCGTGCCGCAGAGTGATGGTGTCGCCGGCCGAGCCGCGGACGGCGACGCGCGCCCACCCGACGAGGTTCTGCCCGAAGTCGACGAGCGTCTTGCCTGCCGGGCTCGTCCAGACGCGAACCGGTCGCAGCCGCTCCTGCCGGCGCACAGGTGGGCCGGCGTACGGCTCGAGCCTGTCCAGGTCGAAGTCGACGACCTGCACGGGCGACCACGCGCTGTCATCGAACCCGACGGTGTTCCAGCCGGGGATGGCGAGCCGCGCGTCGATGTGCTCGCCGTCGTAGATGCTGTTCGAGACGACAGGGCCGGATGCCGCGTGCCACCCCTCACCGGTCGCCGCCGTCTGCACGTGCCCGTCCTCGAACCGGATGCGCAGCTCGAGGAGTCCGGCGATCTCGGGGCCGTACGGGGGAGCGTCACCCCAGCCGAGCCTGCCGCGGTACCAGCCGTCGCCGAGCGCGAGGCCCAGCGCGACCCGGTCGCCGCCGACGCGCTCCGTCACGTCGTAGGTCGCGTAGCGGACGCGCCACTCGTAGCTCGTCCATCCCGGCGTCAGGACGTCGTCCGACAGCGGCGCGCCGTCGATGAAGGCTTCCACGACCCCGAGTGCAGACAGCGTGGCGGTCGCCTCGGCGACTGCTCCGTGACCGTCATCGAGCGTGATCTCGGTGCGCAGCAGCGGCGCGCGCTCGAGGCGCTCCGCCGGTGCGATGAATCGGCCCTGCCAGTCGGACATCCCATACCTCGTCGTGTGTTTCGTCAGGAAAGCGGGTCCCCGGGCGTCGCCGGAGGAGGCCGAGCCTATCGATTCGTGTATCGGTCTACAAGTTATCCCCGCGCTTCGTCGAAGCGGGATGTAGATCAGTCCACATTTCTTGTGTAGATCGGTTGACACTTTGCCGAGCGTGCGCCTACTGTGGCCTCACCCACGCATCGAGAGCGTTGTCCGCCTCGAAGCATCAACAGCGCAGTTGCCTTTACATGGAGGTAGAGAAGATGGTTTCCCGAACCACGACACGACGGGCGCTCCTCGCGTTCGGCGTCGGCGGCGTCGCCCTGACGGTGGCACTGGCCGGCTGCTCGGCCGGCGGTGGCTCGTCGGCAAGCGACGGCCCGGTCACGATCAGCTATCTCGTCGACAACGGCGAGGCGACGGTCGCCGTCGCGGACGCACTCGTCAAGGCGTTCGAGGCGGAGAACCCCGACATCAAGGTCGATGTCCAGACGCGCCCCCAGGGCTCGGAGGGCGACAACCTCATCAAGACCCGGCTTTCCACCGGAGAGATGGACGATGTCTTCTCCTACAACTCCGGCTCGCTCTTCCAGGCGCTGAGCCCCGACCAGACGCTCGTGAACCTGGACGACCAGGACTGGGTCGGCAAGCTCGACAAGAACTTCGTCAAGACCGTGTCGACCGACAAGGGCGTGTACGGCGCCCCCATGGGCCAGTCGATGGCCGGTGCCGTCATCTACAACAAGGACATCTATTCGCAGCTCGGACTGGAGGTGCCCACCACGTGGGACGAGTTCATCGCCAACAGCGAGAAGATCAAGGAAGCCGGCGTCGCGGCACCCATCGTGCAGACGTACGGCGACACCTGGACCTCGCAGCTGTTCGTGCTGGGCGACTTCAACAACGTCTTGGCCGAGGACCCGAAGTGGGCCGAGGAGTACACCGCCAACAAGGCGAAGTACGTCGACCAGCCCGGCCTCGCGGGCTTCGAGCACCTCCAGGAGGTCTTCGACAAGAAGCTCCTGAACGAGGACTTCGCCTCGGCGACGTACAGCGACGGCGTCTCGATGGTCGCGACGGGCAAGGGTGCGCAGTATCCGATCCTGACGTTCGCGGCGTCGCAGCTCATGACCACCAACCCCGAGGCGAAGGATGTCGTCGGGACTTTCCCCCTCCCCGGCCCCGACGCCGCCTCCAACGGCCTGACGGTGTGGATGCCCAACGGCGTCTACATCCCGACCTCGACCGAGGGGGCGAAGCTCGACGCCGCGAAGAAGTTCGTCTCGTGGATCACGACGAAGGACAGCTGCGACATCCAGGCGAAGTCCACGGCGCCGCAGGGGCCCTTCGTCATCGAAGGCTGCACGCTCGGCAGTGACGTGCCGGCGATGGTGTCCGATCTTCAGCCGTACTTCGACGACGGCAAGACCAACCTCGCCCTGGAGTTCCTGTCGCCCATCAAGGGACCGGCGCTCGAGCAGATCACGGTCGCCGTCGGCTCCGGCATCACGTCCGCGAAGGACGGTGCCGCGCAGTACGACGAGGACGTGAAGAAGCAGGCCCAGCAGCTGGGTCTCGACGGCTGGTAAGCCACCGAACGGTCGCGGGGGCCGGACATCTCTCCGGCCCCCGCGACTCGGAGACACTCATGAGCACCACGATCGCCACGCCGCGCCGCAGCCGGACCGCGGGCGCCGAGCCGCAGGCGAAGCCCCGCCGCCGGATGAAGAGTCCGTATCCCAGCTGGTTCTTCCTCCCCGCCGGCGTCTTCTACGTCATCCTCTTCCTCGTTCCGACCGTCGCGTCGTTCTGGTTCTCGCTGACGCGGTGGACGCTGTTCGACGTCGAGTTCATCGGCTTCGAGAACTACATCCGGTTCTTCCAGGAGCCCCCGCTCGTCCAGGGCTTCGTCAACACCTTCATCTACGCCTTCGTCACCTCCGGCGCGAAGGTCGTGCTCGGACTGCTGTTCGGGGTGCTGCTGAGCTCGCAGATCATCGGTCGCGGCTTCACGCGCTCCGTCATCTTCTTCCCCGTGCTGGCCAGCACGATCGGCGTGGGGATCATGTTCAAGGTCCTGCTCGACCCGTTCGACGGCCCGGTCAACGCCGGGCTCGAGGCGATCGGGCTCCAGGGGCCGGGGTGGTGGACCGACCCGGCGACGGCTCTGCTCACCGTGGCGATGGTCGACATCTGGAAGGGCGTCGGCCTTGCCACGCTCATCTTCATCGCGGGCATGGTCGCGATCCCGCAGGAGTACTACGAGGCGGCCAGGGTCGACGGCGCCGGAGCAGGCAAGACGTTCCGGCACATCACGCTTCCGCTGCTGCAGCCCGCGACCGCCACTGTCGTGCTGCTCTCGCTCATCGGTGGCCTGCGCTCTTTCGACCTCATCTGGGCCATCACGAAGGGCGGTCCGGGCTTCACCAGCGACGTCCTGGCGTCCGTCGTCTACAAGCAGTACCAAGCGGGATTCTTCGGACTGTCGACCGCGGGCAACGTCGTGCTGTTCGTCGTCGTCGCGGCCATCATCTTCCCGCTGTCGTGGTGGCTGAACCGTAAGGGAGACCAGTCGTGACCAATCGTGTGTGGCGGTGGGTCGGCGGATCGGTCGCGCTCATCATCGCCGTCTTCGTGTTCCTCGTCCCGTTCGCCTTCATGGTCCTCACCGCGGGCAAGACCCAGAAAGAGGCCGCGGCGCTGAAGTTCAGCTGGCCGACCCACTGGGCGTTCTTCGACAACCTCGTCACCGTCCTCAGCACGCGCGACTTCCTCATCGTGCGCGCATTCGTCAACAGCACGATCCTGACGGTGGGCGCCGTCGCGATCATGGTCGTCCTCGGGGCGATGGTCGGCTATGTCCTCCAGCGCCGGCGCTCGCGCTGGAATCCGCTGGTGAACTTCTTCGTCCTCGCCGGCCTCATCATCCCCCCGGCTGTCGTCCCGACGATCTGGGTCCTGCAGGGACTGGGGCTGTTCAAGACCCTCGTCGGCCTCATCGCCGTGCACGTCGCGTTCGGCCTGTCGTTCTGCATCCTGCTGTTCCGTGCGTTCGTGGCGGGCATCCCGCGGGAGCTCGACGAGGCGGCGATCATCGACGGCGCGGGTCCGGTGAAGCTCTTCTTCCGTGTCGTCTTCCCGCTGCTGCGCTCGGTCATCATCACGGTCATCGTGGTGCAGGCCGTCTCGGTCTTCAACGACTTCACCTTCGCGCTGTACTTCCTGCCGGGGGACGACAACGCCACGGTGCAGCTGACGACCTACAACTACACGTCACAGGCGGTGAGCTCCTGGAACCTGCTCTTCATGAACGTGCTCATCATCACGATCCCGCCGCTGATCATGTACGTCTTCTTCCAGCGGCAGATCGTCGCGGGCATGACCTCGGGCGCCGTGAAGGGATGAGCGGCCGGCCGCGGCATCCGTCCGTCGCGGAAGACATCCGCCGCTGGGTCGCCGAGCACTCGCCCCAGCCGTTCCAGGAGTCGGAGATCAGCGCGCCGTCTCGAGAGCTGATCTGGTCGTACGGTCGCGGCGAATACGAGCTCGCCGTGCTGGCGCGCCTCGTCGATGAGGGCTTCGCCGCCAACCGGCACGTGCACTATCCCCGCAGCCATCGTCGCCCCGCGGTCGCCGCCGTATTCCGCACCACGGTCGCGCACGGCGGGGCGCTGCGGATGCGGGTCGCCGGCGCGGCGTCCGTCGCCCTCGACGGAGTGCCGCTCGATCCGGCACCCGGAAGTGGCGACCTGCTCAGCCTCGACCTTCCGGACCGCACCGTCGAGCTCGTGGTCGAGGTCGTCGGCCATGCGTCGCTCGTTCCCGCGCTCGCCCTCGAACCGGCCGAGGCCGACGTCCTCTCGTGGGAGGTGAGCGTCGAGGGAGGGGACTGGGTCGCAGCGGCACGACGGCGGGGCGGCACGCGCCCTCCCCACCTCGCTCCCACCGGCAGCGTCAGCCTCGGCGCGCGCGGAGGGCCGGATGGGCTGCTCGACGTGGGTGCACCCGTCCTCGGCCGACCCGTGTTCGCCCCCGGGCCGAGGCCGGTCGTCGTGAGCGGTGAGAGCCCCGCCGAGGCGTGCGGAGCCCCGCTCTCCCACGAGACGCGGCACGACGTCGTCGAGATCCCGGGCGGCGGCTGGACGACGCGTCACCGGCTCGGCTTCCGCTACCTGCGCACCGATCGGCCGGCCGCCGATGTCACGGTCGAGGCCTCCGTCATGCCCGTCGACCGCCCGGGCGCCTTCGCCTGCTCGGATGACCGCCTCACGAAGATCTGGGCCGTCGCCCAGTACACGCTGCGGATGTGCGCCCAGGGGCTCACGATCGACGGCATCAAACGGGACAGGATGCCGTGGGCCGGCGACCAGGCGATGAGCACCCTCGTGAACGCCTTCGCCCTGGGCGAAGCAGGTCTCGTCGCGGACGGGCTCGTCGCGCTCGGGCAGCCGGGGCACGGCTACGTCAACGGCATCGCTGACTACTCCCTCTGGTGGGTCATCAACGTCGACCTCGCCGCGCGCTACTTCGGCGACCTCGAGTTCCTGGCGCGAGAGGCGTCGCGAGTGGACGAGTTCGTCGGCGACCTCGCGCAGCACGCAGGTGCCGACGGCGTTTTCCGGCCTCCTCGGCAGTCCGGCGGCTTCGTGGACGCGGGCCCCGGGTCGGTGTTCCTCGACTGGGGGGTCGAGCTCGATGAGGGCCGCGATGCCGTCGCGCTGCAGATGCTCTGGCACTGGGCGCTTCGCAGCGCCGAGCGCGTGCTGGAACGAGTGGGCCACGCGGGGGCCGAGAGGTGGGCGTCGCTCGCCGAGCGACTCGCCTCGACGCTGCGCACGCGCGCGTGGTCGGCCGATCGTGGCATGTGGCGGGCGTACCTCGACTCGACCGACTCGCACTCCGACCCCGCGCCCTACGCGAACTTCCTCGCCGTCCTCGCGGGCATGCACGCCGAGGCGCCGCCGGGGGTTCAGGATGCCGTGCGGGGTCTCGCTGCGGGGACCCCGTTCATGAACGCGCTGCGGCTGCGGGCCCTGCTGGAGAGCGATCCGGCCGAGGCCCTCGCGCAGATCGACCGGGTATGGGGCGCGATGCTCGATCGCGGGTACGGCACGTTCTGGGAGGAGGCGACGGACGCCGAGGACCCCTTCGAGATGTACGGACGCCCCTTCGGCCGGAGCCTCTGCCACGCGTGGTCGGCGGGCCCGGCGGCCCTCATCCCAGAGGCGGTCTTCGGCATCCGCCCCCTCGGCGACGGGTGGTCGTCGTTCACCATCGCACCGGCCCTCGGGGCACTCGAGTGGGCCTCACTGGTCGTCCCCGCCCCGACCGGCGACATCGTCGTGGTCGCGGACCGGGAACGCATCGAGGTCGAGGTGCCGCTGGGCTCGACATTCGTCCCTCCTGAAGGCGGCGAGATCGAAGGGCCGGCCCGCGTCTCGTGGCCGTCCGGCTAGGGGTCACCGGAGCCGACGAAGAAGATCACGCGAGGATCGCATGCGACACCACGAGAAGACCGTCGAGGCCTTCGCCCGTTCGAGCAGGGAGGAGCCGGGCGTCCTCGGCGTCGTGCTCGTCGGCTCGGTGGCGCGCGGCACCGAGCGGGCGGACTCCGACGTCGACGTCTACGTCGTCGTGACCGAGGATGCCTTCCTCCGCGCCCGCGAGGGCGATCGGATCAGCTACACCGCGACGGCGGCCGCGACCTACCTGGGCGGCTACGTCGACGTGAAGCTCGTCTCGCCGACGTATCTCGCTCGCGCCGTCGAAAGCGGCGACGAACCCACCCGTGCCTCGTTCGTGGGCGCGCGGGTCGTGTGGGCCGAGATCCCGCAGCTCGGCGCGCAGCTGTCGCGGATCAGCGAGCCGGGGCCCGAGTTCTTCCGCCCGCGCTGCGCCTCCTTCATCGCTCAGATGCGCTTGCAGGGCGGGTATTTCCTCGAGCAGGCCGAGGTGCGCGGCGACCCGTATCTCCTCGCATGGGCGTCGCTGCATATGATCGCCGCGGCCGACCGGGCGCTGCTCAGCCACCACCAGGTGCTCTTCCGCGGGCACAAGTACCTCCGCGAGATGGTGGGTGGGCTCCCGAGCCTGCCGCCTGGCCACGAGCGACGCGTCGCTCAGCAGCTGCATGCGCCGACCGCTGCCCGCGGCCGCGAGATCACGCGCCACGTCGAGGACTTCCACCCGTGGGATCTGCCACGGGCTGGCACACTTTCGCGCTACATCGAGGAGACCGAGCTCGCCTGGTTCTTCGGCACGATTCCGCCCGAGTACAGCTGACGATCACCGCGACTTCGCCGGGATCGGGTGGGCGCATTCTTGGTCGGACACTTGACATCCGGCCCCTTCATGCGAAAACGTGAATCGTTCCACAAAACGTGGACCGATCTACAGAACTCTCGAGGAAGAGGGAACCGACGATGACGACAACCGACCAGATCCCCGACGCGGGCGGCCGGCGCACACGCCGACGACTCGTCGCGATGATGATGGGCGCAGCCCTCATCTCGACCGGTGGACTCGTGGCCGCTGCGGCGCCCGCCGCGGCCGAAGACTGCACGACGGTGCCGTGGATGGATCACTCGAAGTCCGCCGATGAACGGGCCCACGCCCTGCTCGACGCGAGCTCGCAGCACCAGAAGTACCGCTGGCTCGTCGAGCAGCCGGCCACCCTGCCCACCCGCACCGACTGGAATCCGGGCCTGGCCGGGGAGGCGCCGGTCGTCTACCCCGTGCAGGTCGCCTGCACCCCGACCATCGTCTACACCGACGGTCCCGAGGCCGTCCGCTCCGCGGGTGTCACCGACTTCCCGTCCCAGATCGCCCTCGCCTCGACCTGGAATCTCGATCTCGCCTACGAGAAGGGCGTCGCGCAGGCGGAGGAGGCCTACGCGAAGCGCAAGAACGTGCTGCTCGCCCCGGGCATCGGCAACACCCGCACGCCGCTCGCCGGCCGCACGCCCGAGTACTTCGGCGAGGACCCGCTCATCAACGGCCTGATGGCAGCATCCGACGTGCGCGGCATCGAAGCGGACGGCAAGGTCGCCGGACAGCTCAAGCACTTCGTCGCCAACGAGCAGGAGCTGGACCGTCAGACGAGCTCGTCGAACATGGACGAGCGCACCCTTCGCGAGCTCTACACGCTGCCCTATGACATCGCGGTGAAGCGCGGCTCGCCCGAGACCGTGATGTGCGCGTTCAACCAGGTCAACGGCGTCTACATCTGCGAGAGCCCGCTCATGCAGAAGGTGCTCAAGGACGACGCCGGGTTCGACGGCTTCATCATGTCGGACTTCGGCTCGGTGCACTCGACCGCGGCATCGCTCAACGCCGGCCTCGACCAGGAGCTCAACCGCCCGATCTGGTTCACGCCGGCCAAGCTCGACGCGGCGCTCGCAGCGGGCACCATCACCCAGGCTCGCATCGACGAGGCTGCCTTCCGCGTCATCCGGTCGTACATCCGCGCCGGTCTGTTCGACAACCCGCTCCCCGCGCAGGCGGCGGCCGAGGCGTCGACGGCGGCCAACAAGGCGGTCGCGAAGCAGATCGCCGAGCAGGGCAGCGTCCTGCTGAAGAACGACGGCGCGCTGCCGCTGGCCCCCTCGGCCGGGCAGAAGATCGCGCTGTTCGGTCCCACCGCGTCCAAGACCGTCACGAGCGTCGGCGGCGTGCCGACGAGCGCGATCTCGGTGTGCAGCCTGACGCTGCGGTTCAACCCCAACGCCGCACCGCGCAACACGCTTCCCTGCGAAGACGTCGTGTCGGCCGAGACGGCTCTCACCGAGCGCGCCGCGCAGGCGGGCGCGACCGTCACCTGGAATGACGGGCAGGATGTCGCAGCCGCCGCCGCTCAGGCCGCCGCGGCCGATGTCGCCATCGTCTTCGGCTACCAGCGGATGGGGGAGTTCAGCGACCTCACCGACCTGAAGCTGCAGGGCAACGGCGACGCGCTCATCTCGGCGATCGAGCAGGCCAACCCCAAGACGGTCGTCGTGCTGCAGACGGGAAGCGCCGTCGAGATGCCGTGGCTCGGCGGAGTCCAGGCGGTCCTCGAGAACTGGTACGGCGGTGAGCAGCAGGGCCCGGCGATCGCGTCGCTCCTGTTCGGAGACGTCGAGCCCACGGGCAAGCTCCCGATGACGTTCCCGAAGTCGCTCGCCGACGTGCCGACGAACACCCCGGCGCAGTACCCCGGCATCTTCTCGAACGGCTCGACGACGCGTCCGGCCGGCACGTCGGAGATCCGCCAGGTGTCGTACAGCGAGGGACTCGCGGTCGGCTACAAGTGGTACCAGTCGCAGGGCATCGAGCCGCTGTTCCCCTTCGGCCACGGCCTGTCGTACACGACGTTCGCGTACGACCGCGTGCAGGTGACGCCGAAGTCGACGAACGGGGAGAAGGAGATCCGCATCTCGTTCAAGGTGACCAACACGGGCAGCCGCACCGGCACCGAGACCGCGCAGGCGTACGTCACGCTGCCGGAATCGACCGGCACGCCGGGATCGCGACTCGTCGGCTGGAAGTCGGTCACCCTCGCGCCGGGTGAGCACGCCAACGTGACGATCGCGCTCTCGGCCGCCGACCTGGCGGACCTGCACCTCCTCCAGTACTGGGATGCCGCGGGCCACCAGTGGAAGACGGCCAAGGGCACCTACGGCGTCGCGGTCGGCGGCTCGTCCGCCGCCGCCGTGGCGACGCAGTTCGCCATCAAGTGACACCCGCGGACGCGGGGTGGGCCACGGCCTGCCCCGCGTTCGCTGCGTCCGGGCGCCGGCTCGCCGGCCGCGGCGGTCAGGTCACGCGGTAGGCGACGTAGCGCACGCGTGCGGCCTCGCGGATGTACGAGGCGACGTAGAGCGAGCGTTCGAACTCGGGATGCGCGGCCGACTCGAGAGTGAGGGCGGCGCGGAAGTAGTACGCGTCGGGCGCGACATCCTCGCCGCGCAGGAGAGCCTCGAGCACAGCGGGGTCGCCGCTGCGCACTCCGCGGGCGCGGATGTAGAGAAGCGATCCGTCGTCGCCGCGCGCGCTGTAGCGGCCGTCGATCTCGATCGAGCCGTCGGCGCGCACGACCTGCCAGTCGGCGCCGCCGGCGAGGATCGTCCCGGTGAAGCCGCCGGTGATCGTGCCGCCGATCACGGGGATGATCCGGCGGTGACCGGACCGCGTCATCCCGTGGTCCTCCAGCTCGCCGAGATCGGCGACGACCTCGAATGCCGGCTCGAGCGCGGGGACGGGAGGGTCGACGGTCATCTGCTCAGCTGCTTTCACTCGGGGGAGGGGCGGGTGGACTGACGCTCGCGGTAGATCAGGTCGAAGAGCTCCACTCGGGGCGGAACGGATGCCGCGGCCCCGCCCTCTTCGATGAGCGAGATCAGGATCTCGCCGGCGCGCCGGCCGGCCTCGCGCGGCCGCAGGTCGAGGGCCGAGATCGGTGGCTGCACGATCGGGAGCGTCGGACTGTCGACGTACGACACGACCTGGATGTCGTCGGGGACGGCGCGGCCGAGCTCGCGGAGTGTCGACAGCACGCCGACTCCGAGGCCCTCGGCGACGCACACGACGGCGTCGACGCGCGGGTGCGCCGCCAGCAGATCGGTGACGACGCGCTGCAGCTCGGTCGCGCTCGGGATTCCGGCCAGGCGCGAGAAGATGACCTCCGCCGCGCTTCCGTCCGACCACTCGGCGGCGGCGCGATCGACGGCCCTCACCCACGTCTGATCGACATCGGGCGTGAGGACCGTGACGCACGTCGCGCCTCCCGCACGGAGCCGCTCGAGGAGCCGCCGGGTCGCCGTCGCGTGGTCGGCCGCCACGACCGCCGTCGGGTGCGGCATGCCGGGCGGCACCGGCTCGGACACGACGACCGGCCGGCCGGTCGCGAGGATCGCGCGGGCGAGCTCATCGTGGCTGTCGACATCGGCCATGACGAAGCCGTCGACGTGCAGGCTCTGCGCCCGCGCCGCGGGGAAGCCGTCGGGGACCAGCGAGACGGTCAGCTCCCTGTCCTGCGTGCTCTCGGCGACCCCGAACGCGAAGTTCATGTAGTAGTCCATGAACCGCAGTCCGCGGGGGAGCCAGAGGCCGATCGATCCCGCACGCGCCCGGCGCAGATTGCGCGCCCCGCTGTTGGTGGAGTAGTTCAGCTGCTCGGCGGCGGCGAGGACCTTCGCCCGCGTCTCGGGCGACACGCGTCCGCCGCCCGTCAGTGCGCGCGAGGCCGTTCCGCGCGAGATGCCGCAGAGGTCCGCGACATCCTGCAGGGTCGCCGGCCGCACGAGTGACATGGAACTCCTCTCGAGCGATCCTAACGACGCGCCCATGACACCACTTTTGCACAATCGATTGCGCACATCGCGGTTCTGCGTCACACTCGCTAGTGGCGCCGCCGGTACCCGGCCGTGCGGCAGCCGCCCTCAACAAAGGAGTTGTGCCCGTGACCATCGATTCGACCCTGCTCGACGACAAGCCGAAGACCGGCGGCCTGAAGAAGGCGGCCCTCGGAACGTGGGGCGTCGTCTTCCTCGTCATCTCGGCTGCTGCGCCGCTGAGCGTGCTCGCCGGCATCGGCCCCCTCGCCGTGCTCATCGGAGGGGTCTCGGCGCCGCTCGTCTACACGATCGCAGGCGTCGTGCTGGCGATCTTCGCCATCGGCTTCCTCTTCATGGCGCGCAACCTCCAGCCGATGGGCGGCTTCTACACCTACATCTCGGTCGGGCTGGGCAAGATCGTCGGCCTCGCGGCGGGCTTCCTCGCGTGGGTGTCGTACAACCTCCTCCAGATCGGCCTCTGGGGCCTGTTCGGAGTGATGGCGCAGGGGATGCTGTCGACGGTCTTCGCAATCGACGTGGCGTGGTGGGTCCTCGCGCTCGTCGGCGCCGTCCTGGTGTTCGGGCTCGCCGCCGCCGGCGTCGACGTCGGAGCGAAGGTCCTGGGGGTTCTGCTCGTGCTCGAGACGGCCCTCCTCGTGGTGCTGGCCGTCGCCATCCTGAGCCAGCGCGCGGGCTCGCTCGAGTTCGGCACCTTCGCGCCGCAGAACGTCTTCACCCCCAGCATGTTCGCGATCCTGGGCTTCGGCTTCGCGGCCTTCATGGGCTTCGAGTCGACCGTGCTCTACCGCAACGAGGTGCGCAACCCCGAGCGCTCCATCCCGCGTGCGACCTACATCGCGGTCGCCTTCCTCGCGATCTTCTACACCGGTACGCTCTGGCTCGTCATCCAGGCGTTCGGCGACGCGCAGGTGCAGCAGGTCATCGCCGAAGACCCGGCCGCCTTCTTCTTCACCGCGATGGGGCAGTACGTCGGTCCGTGGGGCGTGTCGGCGATGTTCATCCTCATCGTCTCGAGCATCTTCGCCGGCCAGCTCGCCTTCCACAACGCGATCAACCGCTACAGCTACGCGCTCGCGCGCGACGGCATCCTCCCGGCGCTCTTCCGCCGCACGAACCGCACCGGAGCACCTTGGCTTGCGGGTCTCGTGCAGAGCATCGTCGCGATCCTCGTCGTGCTCGCCTTCGGGCTGGCAGGGCTCGACCCGCTCACGCAGCTCGTCATCCTGGTCAACTCGCCCGGCGTGTACGGCATCATCACGCTGCAGCTGCTCGCCTCGATCTCGGTGCTCATCTTCATCCTCAAGAACCCGCAGCTCGCCCGCCGGTGGTACGTCCTTCCCGCCGCGATCTTCTCGACCGTCGCGATGGCCGTGCTCCTGGCCATCCTCGTCTCGACGATCGACTACCTCACGGCGGCCGGCGCCGCGGTGAACGCCGTCATCCTCGCGATCGTCCCGCTCGTGCTGATCGGCGGCGCCGTCTACGCCGTCGTCCTGCGCGCGAGGAGGCCCGAGATCTTCGCCCGCGTCGGCGGCCAGGAGGCGGAGCAGGCATGACCCCGACCACTGCAGAGCTGGTCGTGACCGCGGCATCCGTCATCACGATGTCCGACCGCCCTGACGCGGGTGCGACGGGGATCGCCATCGCCGAGGGCCGCGTGCTCGCCGTCGGCACGCCGACCGATCTCGAGCCGTACATCGGCGAGACCACGCGGGTCGTCGAACTCGACGGCGGGGTCATCCTGCCCGGGTTCGTCGACAGCCACATCCACCCGGTCTTCGGGCTGGAGCTGACGCGCGGCGCCGACCTCAGCCGCTGCCGCACCCTCGCCGAGGTCGAAGAGCAGCTCAGGGCGCACGTCGCCGCGCTGGGCGACGGGGAATGGCTCCTGGCGTGGGGCCTCGACCCCAACGCGTTCGGCGAGGACGAGGTCACCAACCACGTGCTCGACGCCGTCGCGGGGGAGCGTCCCGCGTTCGTGCGGCTGTTCGATGCGCACGCGGCGCTGGCCTCGTCGACGGCGCTGGAGCTTGCGGGGGTCACGGGTCCGGGACGATTCACGGATGCCTCGCGGGTCGTCGTCGACGCCGCCGGCCGGCCGACCGGTTACCTCCTCGAGCTGCAGGCGATGGCCCTCGTGCAGCGGCTCATCCCCGATCTCACCTTCGAGGAGAGGGTCGAGGCTCTGTACGAGATCCTGCTGCACATGGCGCGCGCCGGCTTCACCTCCGGTCAGGTGCAGGATCTGGCGCCGGGCACCTTCGAGCTGCTCGAGCGCATCGAAGAGACCCGTGAGCTTCCCATCCGGCTGCGGATGTCGCCGTGGTTCGAGCCCGGTACCCCGCTCGCCGAGGTCGAGCGGCTCGCCGCGCTGCAGGGCCGGCGCGGCCGCCGCTGGGTGGTCGAGGGCGTCAAGCTCATGATCGACGGGACGGTCGACAACGGCACGGCCTGGCTGCACGAGCCGGACTGCCTGG